>FTAG01000367.1_pt1 | contig 11344 bp, 10 predicted proteins | sample 1638911 | NCBI WGS metagenome assembly FTAG01 (sample SAMEA3914813, study PRJEB12502) | metagenome | biome: forest; material: soil | place: Canada | collected 2011-07-07 | depth 0.3 m
GCCCAGCTCGGCGATGCCGGTGACGGCGATGATGTCGCCCGCCTCGGCTTCCGGCACCTCGACCTTGTCCAGGCCCATGAAGCCCAGCACCTGCAGCACGCGGCCCTGGCGCACCGCGCCGTCGCGGGCGACGACCGACACCGGCATGTTGCTCTTGATGCGGCCACGGGTGATGCGGCCGGTGCCGATGACGCCGACGTAGCTGGAGTAGGCCAGCGAGGTCACCTGCATCTGGAACGGACCGTCGACGTTGACCGCCGGCGGCGGCACCTGGTCGACGATGGTCTGGAACAGCGGATCCATGTTGCCTTCGCGCACGTCGGCGTCGAAGCCGGCATAGCCGTGCAGGGCCGAGGCGTAGACCACCGGGAAGTCGAGCTGCTTGTCGGTGGCGCCGAGGCGGTCGAACAGGTCGAACACCTGGTCGATGACCCAGTGCGGGCGCGCGCCGGGGCGGTCGACCTTGTTCACCACCACGATCGGGTTGAGGCCCATATTGAAGGCCTTCTGCGTGACGAAGCGGGTCTGCGGCATGGGACCGTCGGCGGCGTCGACCAGCAGGCAGACGCAGTCGACCATCGACAGCACGCGCTCGACCTCGCCGCCGAAGTCGGCGTGTCCGGGGGTGTCGACGATGTTGATGCGGTATTCGATATCGGTGCGCTTATCGGTCCAGCGGATCGCCGTGTTCTTCGACAGGATGGTGATGCCGCGCTCACGCTCCAGGTCGTTGGAGTCCATCACGCGCTCGCCCAGGTTCTCGCGCACGTCGAGCGTGCCGGACTGGCGCAGGAGCTTGTCCACCAGGGTGGTCTTGCCATGGTCGACGTGGGCGATGATGGCGATGTTGCGAAGATTCTGAATCACGGGAGCACCAGAAAAACCAGCAAAGTAGAACAGCAAATTCAGCGATATATGGGGCGGCGTCAGCTGCCCCGGTTCACGGCGTGCGCCACGGATGGCGCGCATCAGGACCGGAACCAGACCCCGGCCCAGGGAGGGACGGGAACCCGATAGGATGCCACAAACCCCAAAAAGATCGCGGATTGTACGCGCACGAACATGAAAACGCATCAATTTCGGTGCAAAGTAGCGCCTTCGCAGGCTGCCCGACCGGCCTGGACCAAATCGCAGGGAAGCCGCCATGAACCGCAGACACGCCAGCACAGCTTTCGCCGCCGCGCTCGGCCTGGGCTTGCTGGCGGCCGCCGGCAGCCGCGCCGACCAGCTTTCCGACCTCGCCAAGGACCTGATGCAGCAGCCGGCGGCACAGAGCGCCGCGCAAAGCGCCCTGTCGGACGGCGACATCGGCGCCGGCCTCAAGGAGGCCCTGGCCAAGGGCACGCACGCCGCGATCCTGGACCTGGGACACAGCGGCGGCTTCTGGAACAACCCGCGCTTCCGTATCCCCCTGCCCGGCCCGGTGCAGCAGCTGGAAAGCGCGCTGCAGGGCTCCGGCATGGGCTCGCAGCTGGACCAGCTGCACCTGTCCTTCAACCAGGCCGCCGAGCAGGCGGTGCCGGTGGCGGCGGACGTGTTCAGCCAGGCGGTGCAGAAGCTGACCCTGAACGATGTGCGCACCATCCTCAACGGGCCGCAGGACGCCGCCACGCAGTATTTCAAGCGCACCACCAGCGAGACGCTGACCACGAAATTCAAGCCGATCGTGGCCAAGGTCACCGCCAAGGTCGGCCTGGCGCAGCAGTACAACAGCGTGGTCGCCGCCGCTGGGCCGATGGCCTCGATGATGGGTGAGAGCACCGACCTCAATGGCTACGTCACTCAGAAAGCCCTGGACGGCCTGTTCACCCGGGTCGGCGACGAGGAAAAGGCGATCCGCACCGACCCGGCGGCCCGCACCACCGACCTGATGAAGAAGGTGTTCGGCTCGAAGTAAGTCGTTTTATGCGATTGAAGTATAAATAAAGCGAGTTTTATATCTTCCAGTTCTTTAACCGGCGCCCTAGGCTGTGCGCACTGGATTGAACGACTGGAAGCGGCAATGAGCGTATTCGGCAGTTTCAAACTCGACGGACTGGACTGGGATGGCCCGGTGCTGGTGGTGCCCGGCCTGCGCGGCAGCGGCCACGCGCACTGGCAGACCCTGTGGGAGCGCAAATACCCACGGTTCCTGCGGGTGCAGCAGGACGACTGGAACGCACCCGATCTCGACCGCTGGGCGCGGCGCATCGTTGAGACCGCGCTGGAGCTGGACGAGCCGGCCCTGGTGGTGGCACACAGCTTCGGCTGCCTGGCGGCGGTGCGGGCGGAAAGCTTCCAGTCCAACCTGATCGCAGGCGCCCTGCTGGTGGCCCCGGCCAACCCGGAGCGTTTCGGCGTCGAGCACCGGCTGACGGCCAGGCCGCTGCTGTTCCCCTCCACCGTGGTGGCCAGCGCCAACGATCCCTGGATGCCGCTGGACCGTGCCCGCCATTGGGCCGAACAGTGGGGCAGCGAGTTCCTCAACCTGGGCGAGAAGGGCCATCTCAACGCCGACTCGGACCTCGGCGACTGGGCCGAGGGGCAGCGACTGATGCACCGTCTTTGTCGCCGCATGACGCGCGGGCTAGCCGTGCAAACCATGCTCGAGCATCGCGCGGCCGGGCAGTACGCGCCTCTGGGCTTTGCGTGCTAGCCCGCATCCCTGGGCGAATCGGCTAAAGTTCGGGCATGAACGCTCGGACATCCTTCTCACGACAGCTCGGCGGGGCGATGAGCCTGTTGCTGGTGCTGGTGATCATTGGCCTGGTGGCGTATTTCGCGCTGCGCGGCACTCACACCACCACCCAGGGCAGCGGCAGCCAGCAACAGCTGGTGAGTTGCGAGAAAGTGCTCAGCGACCTGATCCAGCGCACCGGCGGCCTCGGCCCGGAGTACAAGACCGGCTACGACGCCGCGCCGGCCGCGTGCAAAAACATGCTGCCGCCGCCCGCGGCGCTCGACCCTTCCGCGCGCCAGTCCGAGTAGGGCGGCCTGTGGCCGCCGCTGCACCGATGTCCAGCAACGAGATCGGCGGGCACGGCCCGCCCTACAGCCTCTACAACTCCGTTTGGTAGGTCGCCCTTCAGGGCGACGCTGTTGCTGCGTCCGTCGGCCTGAAGGCCGACCTACAAATCTTCGAACGAGCCGCCGCGTCCCTTGCCGGAGGCGAAGCGTGTGGCGCCGCGCAGGGTCTCACCGCTGTTCAGCGTCTCCAGTCCGCGCCGGGTCTCGTTGAGCAGGGCCTCGTCCATCCCCAGGTCGTACTGCTCGTAGGCGCTGAGCCGGTCGTTGCGCAGGCATTGCTGCGGGAAGCGCGCCAGCTCCGCCGCCAGGGCTTCGGCGGCGGCGCGGGCATCGCCCCTGGGCACGACGCGACTGGCCAGGCCGATCTGCTGTGCTTCCAGCGCCTGCACCGGGCGGCCGGTGAGCATCAGGTCCATGGTGCGCGACAGGCCGATCAGGCGCGGCAGGCGGATGGTCCCGCCATCGATCAGGGGCACGCCCCAGCGGCGGCAGAACACGCCGAACACCGCGTCCTCCTCCATCACCCGCAGATCGCACCACAGCGCCAGCTCCAGCCCGCCGGCCACCGCATAGCCGGAGACCGCGGCGATCACCGGCTTGGACAGGCGCATGCGGGTCGGACCGAGCGGACCGTCGCCGCTTTCCTCCACCCGGTTCGGCTTGCGCCCTTCCGCCAGGGCCTTGAGGTCGGCGCCGGCGCAGAAATGGCCGCCCGCGCCCCACAGCACCGCCACGTCGGAATCCGCATCCGCGTCGAAGGCCAGGAAGGCCTCGGCCAACGCGTCGGCGGTGGGCCGGTCGATGGCGTTGCGCACTTGTGGCCGGTCGATGATGACGGTGGTGACGCGATTCAGCTTTTCGATGCGGACAGTCATGCGTGAACTCCGACGCGGGATTTGCGCTTCATCGTAAACTGGCGGCACCGGAAAGGGAGCTTGTCATGATCATCGTCACCACCGAAAACATCGCCGGCCACCGCGTGCAGGAAACCAAGGGGCAGGTGTTCGGCGTAGTGGTGCGCAGCCGCGGCATCGGCGGCAACATCATGGCCGGCCTGCGCTCCCTCGGCGGCGGCGAGATTCCCGAATACACCCAGCTGCTGGAGGAAGCGCGGCGCCACGCCATCGACCGCCTGCGCCTCAACGCCACCAAGATGGGCGCCAACGCCGTGATCATGATGCGCTTCGACTCCGCCGAGATCGGCCAGACCATGTCCGAGATCGTGGCCTACGGGACTGCCGTGGTCATCGAGCCGGTGGCGTAGCCATGCTACGCAAGGCGCTGGTCGTCATCGGTGTCCTGCTGCTGATCACGGCGGCGGTATTCCTAGCGCTGGGTCTCTACCCCTTCCTGCCACACCTGCTGGTGCTGGGCCTGATGCTCAGCGCCGGCATCGTGTGGGAGCGCTGGCAGTACAAGCCGCCGCAGGCCGGCGCGCCGGATCCGCACTGGCAGGCAACCGGCGAGCGCTTTGTCGATCCACAGTCGGGAGAGACGCTGGAGGTGTGGTTCGATCCGCGGGATGGCGAGAGTCATTATGTGAAGGCGCAGCGGCAGTAGGGTCTTAGCGCGTCGTCATCCCCGCGCAGGCGGGGATCCATTTTTGCTTTCCCCGTCATCAGCAATACCCGTTCGCCCCGAGTAGCGCCGCGAAGCAGCGCGTATCGAGGGGGTGTATCGCCCTTTCCAATCTCGTCATTCCGGCGAAAGCCGGAATCCAGGGCATCACGCGCTGCGCTGCCTTCGCAAAATGAAGCCGTGGTTTTTCGCCTACAGGCGAGTTACTTTTTGGCAGCAGCGCCAAAAAGTAACCAAAAAGCGCCGCCACCCGGGAACTGCGCCCACTCATCGCAAAAAGAAAAAACGCGATGAGTGGGTCCCCTGCGCTTCTCGCCTGCGTCGGGGTCCAGCGACAAGCAGCCGCCGGCTCAGGTCCGACGCAGGCTGTGATGCTCGGCGCAGTTACGGGGGGAACGTCAAAAGCAACGGCAACAGCCAAAGCACAGCAACGTCAAAAGCCAAACGTCACCGCTTTTAGTCCCCTCTCCCCACGAACGTGGGGAGAGGGTCAGGGTGAGGGGCACCGGTAGCGGAGGTTCGCGTTACGACTGTGGATTCCGCTTTCGCGGGAATGACGAGTCAAAAATGAAGAGGGATGGCATCAGATCTTTCGCTATGGCCGAAAGGATTCTCGCGGGACGCTGATAGCGCACACCGCGATCCACCCCGACATCAATCCACCAACTTCACCGCAGCCGCCACCCGCCGCGCCTTGGCCCGAGCCTCATCGATAGTACCCCCCAACGCCAGCGCCACCCCCATCCGCCTCTTGCCCACAATCTCCGGCTTGCCGAACAGGCGCAACTGCGTATCCGGCTCCGCCAGGGCCTCGTTCAGGCCAGTGAACGCCGGCGCCTTGCGATCCCCCTCGAACAGGATGGCGCAGGACGCCGCCGGCCCGCGCTGGCGGATGTTCGGCAGCGGCAAGCCGAGAATGGCTCGCGCATGCAGCGAGAACTGCGGCAGGTCCTGCGAGATCAGGGTGACGAGTCCGGTGTCATGCGGGCGCGGTGAAACCTCGCTGAAGATCGCCTCCTCGCCGCGGATGAACAGTTCCACTCCGAACACGCCGCGCCCGCCCAGCGCGGCGGTAACCTTCGCCGCGATCTCCTGCGACTGCTTGAGCGCCTTGGGCGACATGGCATGCGGCTGCCAGGACTCGCGGTAGTCGCCGTCGATCTGCAGATGGCCGATCGGCTCGCAGAAGCTGGTGCCCCCGGCGTGCCGCACGGTGAGCATGGTGATTTCGTAGTCGAAGGGGATGAAGCCCTCGACGATGACCCGCCCGGCGCCGGCGCGGCCGCCGGCCTGGGCGTAGGCCCAGGCCTTGGCGACATCAGACTCGGTCCTGACCGTGCTCTGGCCCTTGCCGGAAGAGGACATCACCGGCTTGACCACGCAGGGCAGGCCGATCTGGCGCACCGCCTCGCGATACTCATCCTCACTGCCGGTGAAGCGGTAGGGCGAGGTGGGCAGCTTGAGCTCCTCGGCGGCGAGGCGGCGGATGCCCTCGCGGTCCATGGTCAGACGCGCCGCCAGGGCGGTGGGGATGACGGTATAGCCTTCCTGTTCCAGCGCCTGCAAGGTGGGGGTATGGATGGCCTCGATCTCGGGCACGATCAGGTGTGGCTTCTCCAGTTCCACCACCCAGCGGATGGCGGCGCCGTCGAGCATGCTGATGACATGGCTGCGGTGCGCTACCTGCATCGCCGGGGCATCGGCGTAGCGGTCCACGGCGATGGTCTCGATGCCATAGCGCTGCAGCTCGATCACCACTTCCTTGCCCAGTTCGCCGGAGCCGAGCAGCAGGACGCGGGTGGCATTGGGCGTGAGTGGGGTCCCTAAGGTAGTCATTGGCGTGGCACAGGAGGAGAATAGAGTTCCGGTATTGTGCTGCGCGCCCCGCCGCGCGCGCAAAACCGAAGTCCTTGACCATTTCGAACAAGAACTCACGACCCCGATGACGCGCCGCACCAAGATCCTCGCCACCCTCGGCCCCGCCACCGACGACCCGGCCGTCCTGCGCCGCATCCTGCATGCCGGCGTCGACGCGGTGCGCCTGAACTACTCCCATGGCAAGGCCGACGACCACGCCCGCCGCGCCGCCGCGGTGCGCAAGGCGGCGGGGGAAATGGGCCTGGACATCGGCATCCTGGCCGACCTGCAGGGTCCCAAGATCCGCGTCGAGAGCTTCGCTAACGGGCCGGTGGAACTGGTCGAGGGCCAGCCCTTCGCCCTGGACACGGCGCTCGGAGCCAATGCCGGCGACCAGCACATCGTCGGCTGCGCCTACCCCGACCTGCCGCGCGACGTGAAGGCCGGCGACGTGCTGCTGCTCAACGACGGCGCCATCTCGCTGCGGGTCGACAGGTCCGAGGGCACCCGCATCGACACCACCGTGCTGATCGGCGGCATGCTGTCCAACCGCAAGGGCATCAACAAGCAGGGCGGCGGGCTCTCCGCCGCGGCGCTGACCGACAAGGACCGCGAGGACCTGCGCCACGCCGTGTCGATCGAGGCCGATTTCATCGCCATCTCCTTCCCGCGCAACGCCGCGGACATGGAGGAGGCGCGCAAGCTGATGAAGGCGGCCGGCGGCAACGCCGCCCTGGTGGCCAAGGTGGAACGCGCCGAGGCCCTGCCCAAGCTGGACGAGATCGTCGCCGCGTCCGACGTGGTGATGGTGGCGCGCGGCGATCTCGGTGTGGAGATCGGCGACGCCGAGCTGCCGGGCTGGCAGAAGCGCATCATCGCCGTGTCGCGCGAGATGAACCGCATGGTCATCACCGCGACGCAGATGATGGAGTCGATGATCACCAGCCCGCTGCCGACCCGCGCCGAGGTTTCCGACGTGGCCAATGCGGTGATGGACGGCACCGATGCGGTGATGCTCTCGGCCGAGACCGCCACCGGGCGCTGGCCAGTGAAAGTGGTGGAGGCGATGGCGCGGGTGTGCAGCGCCGCGGAAAGCGCAATGCCCCCGCGCGAGCGCGCGATGGAGCGTCTGGACAAGCACTTCGAGCGCACCGACGAGGCCATCGCCATGGCCACCACCTGGACCGCGCGCCATATGCATGCCAAGGCCATCGTCTCGCTGACCGAATCCGGCAGCACCGCGCTGATGATGTCGCGCGCCGAGACCGGCATCCCGATCTACGCCCTGACCCAGCACGAGCGCACGCGCCGCCGCATGGCGCTGTGCCGCGGCGTTTACCCGGTACCGTTCATGCCGAGCAACCTGGAGACGCTCAAGCCGGTGGCCGAGGCGATCGAATGCCTGCGCTACCGCAAGGTGCTGGACAGCGGCGACCGCGTGCTGGTGACCAAGGGCGACATGACCGGCCCGGGCGGGACCAATTCGATGAAGATCGTCACCGTTTAGCGGGGGCGCTGCGCGCCCCCGCTATTTGAAAGACCAGGAGGATGGGCGCAAGGTGGAACAATGGTGCTGAACCACCCTGGTTGATCTGCTGTTTATATATCTTTTTCCGGCTTCCCGGAAAAAGATGGAGGGACGGAAGATGAGCGCAGGCAACAGCGGCTTCGTCGTCATCGGCCACCGCGGTGCGCGCGGCCACGCGCCGGAGAACACCCTGCTGGCGCTGGACACAGGGATTCGGTTGGGCGCGCACTGGGTCGAGTTCGACGTGCAGCTGCACCCCAGCGGCGCCCTGCTGGTGTTCCATGACCTGAGCCTGGACCGCACCACCAACGGCAAAGGCTTGCTGGCGGACTGCGCGTTCGAGGCCCTGCGCGAACTCGACGCCGGCCAGAAGCAGCAGATCCCCACCCTGGAGGAGGCGCTAGAGCTGATCGACCAGAAGGTCGGCGTCAACATCGAGCTGAAGACCGCCGACGGCACCGGCGAGGCCGTGGCCGGGGTGCTGCGCCAGTACCTGCGCGCCGGCTGGCCGGCGGAGCGCTTCCTGGTGTCCTCGTTCCACCTGCCCGAGCTATGGGAATTCCACCAGGCCGCGCCGGAGATCCCGATCGGCGTGCTGCTCGGCGGCGTGCCGCTGGACTGGGCCGGCTGCGCCCACGAACTGCAGGCGGCGGCGGTGAACCTGTCCTCCGAATTCGTCGACCCGCGCCTGGTGGCGGACGCCAAGGAGCATGGCCGCAAGGTCTACGTCTACACCGTCAACGACCCGGCCGAGATGCGCGCGCTACGAGCCCTGGGGGTGGACGGGGTGTTTACCGACTACCCCGACCGGGCCCTGCGCATTTGAAGGCGATGAACAGCAATCTCGCGCAAAGACGCAAAGCCGCAATTAAAGAAAAGCAGAAGAAGAAGCTTTTCCTGAAAAAGCTCTTTTTTGCGTCTTTGCGTCTTTGCGCGAGATCGCTTTTGCTTTCTACATGTCCTGGAGAAGCCGCTTGATCGACCTCTACACCGCCGCCACCCCCAATGGCCACAAGGCCTCCATCATGCTCGAGGAACTGGGCCTGCCCTACACCGTCCACGCCCTCAACCTGATGAAGGGCGACCAGAGAAAGCCGGACTACCTGAAGATCAACCCGAACGGGCGCATCCCGACCATTGTCGACCGCGATAACGGCGACTTCTCCGTATTCGAGTCCGGCGCCATCCTGGTCTACCTGGCGGAGAAGTACGGCCGCTTCATGCCGGCCGATCCCAAGGGCCGCTCGACGGTGATCCAGTGGCTGATGTTCCAGATGGGCGGCATCGGTCCGATGCAGGGCCAGGCCAACGTGTTCTTCCGCTACTGGCACGAGAAGTACCAGCCGGCGATCGACCGTTACCAGCACGAGACCCGGCGCCTGTACGGGGTGCTGGAGCAGCGCCTGGACGGCCGCGACTACCTCTGCGACGAGTACGGCATCGCCGATATCGCCAACTTCACCTGGGTCAACATCCATTCCTGGTCGGGCGTGCCGCTGGACGGCCTGCCGCGGGTCCAGGCCTGGCGCGAGCGCATCCGCGCCCGCCCGGCGGTGCAGCGCGGACTGGCGGTGCCGGGGGAGCGCGCCGATGCGAGCGTGACGGTGGAAGCCGCCAAGTCCATACTGCAAAGGTAGGTACAACGATTGCTAGCTGTAGGGCGGCCCATGGCCGCCGGCGCACCTTGCACCGCTGCGTGGACCCTGGAAAGCGCGCCGGCGGGCACGGCCCGCCCTACCGAAACTGTCACGCAATGGTCATCACGGATGAATTTACTAGCCTCTGAAGCCCCCACCGCCGCCGACACCGACGTGACTTCCGCCCCGCCCCAGGTTATCCAGCCCTACATCAACCGCGAGCTGTCGCTGCTCGAATTCAACCGGCGCGTGCTGGAGCAGGCCAAGGACGAGACGGTGCCGTTGCTGGAGCGGCTCAAATTCCTGTGCATCTCCTGCTCCAACCTCGATGAATTCTTCGAGATCCGCGTCGCCGGCCTGAAGCAGATGATGAAGCTGGGCACGCCCCTGGTGGGCCAGGACGGCGTGACTCCGGGCGAGCTGTTCGCCGAGGTCAGCACCCGCGCCCACGCCCTGGTCGACGACCAGTACCGCACGCTCAACGAGATCCTGATCCCGGCGCTGGACAAGGAGAAGATCCGCTTCGTGCGCCGCGGCGAGTGGACGCCGGAGCTGGATGCCTGGCTGCGCAGCTACTTCCAGAACGAGTTGCTGCCGGTGCTGTCGCCGATCGGGCTGGACCCGGCGCACCCGTTCCCGCGCATCCTCAACAAGTCGCTCAACTTCATCGTCTCGCTGTCGGGCAAGGACGCCTTCGGCCGCAACATCGGCTACGCCATCGTGCAGGCGCCGCGCGCGCTGCCGCGCCTGATCCGCATCCCCAAGGGCACCGCCGGCGCCGGGCCACACGACTTCGTGTTCCTGTCCTCGGTGATCCACGCCTACGTCGACGAGCTGTTCCCCGGCATGCAGGCCACCGGCTGCTACCAGTTCCGCGTCACCCGCAATTCCGACCTGCTGGTCGACGAGAGCGAGGCCGAGGACCTGCTGGAAGCGCTGGAAGGCGAGCTGTCGCAGCGCCAGTGGGGCGACACGGTGCGCCTGGAAGTGGCGCACAACTGCCCGGAGCAGATGTCGCTGTACCTGATGGAGGAGCTGGCCCTGGGCCCGGCCGACCTCTACCAGTGCAACGGCCCGGTGAACCTGATGCGCCTGATGGCCCTGCCGGACCTGATCGAACGGCCGGAGCTGAAGTACACGCCGTTCGTGCCGCGCGTGGCCAAGCCCCTGGCCGGCGACCTGTTCGCGGCGATGCGCAAGGGCGACCAGCTGCTGCAGCACCCCTACGACTCCTTCGGTCCGGTGCTGGACCTGCTGCGCCAGGCGGCGAAGGACCCCAACGTGCTGGCGATCAAGCAGACGCTGTACCGCACCGGCTCCAAGTCGCCGGTGGCGGAGGCGCTGATCCAGGCCGCCCGCGCCGGCAAGGAAGTGACGGTGGTGGTGGAGCTGCGCGCGCGCTTCGACGAGGCCGACAACATCTCCCTGGCCGAAGCGCTGCAGGACGTGGGCGCGCACGTGGTCTACGGCGTGGTGGGCTACAAGACCCACGCCAAGATGATGCTGATCGTGCGCCGCGAGGACCAGTCCGCGGCACCCGGCGGCAGCGCCGGCGCGCTGCGCCACTACGCCCACCTGAGCACCGGCAACTACCACCCGCGCACCGCGCGCCTGTACACCGACTACGGCCTGCTCACTGCCGACCCGGCGATCTGCAAGGACGTGCACGGCGTGTTCCTGCAGCTCACCAGCCTGGGCAAGGTGAGCAAGCTCAACCGCCTGCTGCAGTCGCCCTTCA
>FTAG01000674.1_pt1 | contig 11316 bp, 11 predicted proteins | sample 1638911 | NCBI WGS metagenome assembly FTAG01 (sample SAMEA3914813, study PRJEB12502) | metagenome | biome: forest; material: soil | place: Canada | collected 2011-07-07 | depth 0.3 m
CTTCGGCATCCTGCCTCGCCCGGCGGCAAACAGCCGCCGGCTGAGGTCCGACGCAGGCTGTGATGCTCGGCGCAGTTACGGGGGGAACGTCAAAAGCACAGCAACGTCAAAAGCCAAGCGTCACTGCTTCCACTCCCCTCTCTCCTTGGGGAGAGGGCAAGATCAGGTAGCCTGGGCAAAGCGAAGCCTGCCCACTCACCTGTCAGCTGGCGCCAAGCAGCTTTGCCGCCTTGTTCACATCCTTGGGGTTGACCCAGAAGATCGCCCCGTAGCGATCGGCGCCAGCGCTGATGGCATCGACCGCGGTAATGTTGACCCCGGCTCCGGCCAGAGTGCCCGCCAGCTTCACCAGGGCACCCGCCCGGTCCTTGCCTCTCGCCAGGAACCCGGTCTTCTTCGACGACAGCTTCCAGCCGAAGCGCTTGGCCAGCTCGATCAGCTGCTCCGGCTTCTCCGGGATCAGGTCCACCTGCGAGCCGCCGCGGGTGGGGAAGGCGGTCAGCGCCAGCAGGTTGACCTTGTGCTTCTTCAGGGTCTTGAGCAGGTGGGCGCCTTCGCCGGGCTGGTCGTTGGTGTGCAGGACGTAGTAGTTCACCTTGCGGATGCCCTTGGCCATGATCGCTCCTTGCGGCGTGGCGCCGCTCGCGGCACAGGCCTTCGAGCATACTCCTGCCGCACCGCCGATACAGGGCGCCGCTGGATCACTCCCCCTGCAGCATCCCCAGCATCGCCTGCTTGACCCGCTGCAGGTGGCGATTGAGGTGCTTCACCTGGGTTTCGAAGATGCCTTCGATGCTCAGGCCGCTGAGGCAGCAGTGGGTGAAGGTCAGCACTTCCTGGATCCGCGCCTCGCCCAGGCGCGAATCGTGGAAGATCTGCCGCACCACTTTCAGGTGGGTCTTGCCCTGGCGCACTTCCCAGGCCAGGGCGGCGTGGTCGGTTGCCTCGCGCGTCGCCAGCAGGATTTCCAGGGAGACGCGGTACCAGTGGCTCTGGTAGTGCGTCCACATGCGGTCGACGAAGCCGTCGACGCGCTGCTCCATGCTGCCCTGGTCCAGTCCCGGCGCCGCCATGGTCTCGACGAAGCGCTGATACGACAGCGCCAGCACGGCGTTGAGGATGTCATCCTTCGAGCCGAAGTGGTGCTGCGCTGCGCCCCAGGTCATGCCGGCGCGCTCGGCGATGCGGCTGGAGCTGGCGGCGGCGAAGCCGCCCTCCTTGATCAGGGAGATGGTGGCGTTGATCAGGCTTTCGCGGGTCCGCCGGGTCTTGAGGGCCTGGCGGCCCAGGGTTTCTTCTTCTTTCTTCTTGGGCATGGCGATGGAGAATGCTGACCCCGCGAATATTACACCTCCACGACAGCCGCCCGGGCAGGGCACCGGCCAGGATCGCACCAACGCGAAAGGCTTCGCCCGGACGTGCGGGCATCAAACCCGTATGCCGGAGCATGGCCGCCGCTTCGTGGCGCAGCCTATGATCGCCGCATGCTTTCCCCGATCCGCAAGCGCCGGCGCCATGACCCGGTGAGGAGTTCGCGATGTTCCCCCGCTTCCCGAGCTGGATGCGGCAGCTTGCCGCCGCCCTGCTGTTGAGCGCTTCCCTGCTGCCCCTGGCCGGCAATGCCGCCGATGCCCCGGCCTCGCGCCCCCTGCTGCTGGAACTGTTCACCTCCCAGGGCTGCTCCTCCTGCCCGCCGGCGGACGCCGTGCTGCGCGAGTTGGCGACGCATCCGGATCTGCTGCCCCTGGCCTTCCACGTCGACTACTGGAACAACCTCGGCTGGGTCGATCCGTTTTCCTCGGCGGACTTCACCGCGCGCCAGCAGGACTACGCCGCGGCGCACGGCTTCGAGGTCTACACGCCGCAGCTGGTGGTGGAAGGGCATGAGGACGTCATCGGTTCCAGCCGCGGCAACGTCGAGCAGGCCATCGCCTCGGCCCGGCACCAGACCCACAGCGCGCCAGCGGGCATCAGCCGCAACGGCAGCGAGGTGAGCCTGAGCGTCGGCACCATCCCCGGCGCCACGGTCGGCGGCGCCGTCTACCTGCTCAGCTTCGACAGCAGCGACAGCACCCGCATCGAGCGCGGCGAGAATGCCGGCCGCAACCTGGTCTACGCCAACGTGGTGCGCTCCCTGCGCCGGGTGGGGGAGTGGCGCAACCAGCCCCTGAACCTGAGCGAGCAGCTGCGGCCGGAGGAGCGCGGCGACCGCCTGGCCCTGCTGGTGCAGGACCGCTCCGGCACCGTCTGGGCCCTGGCCAGCACGCCGGCGACCAACGCCAATTGAGCATTTCACCTGAATGCCGCACGAGCCGGCCATGGTGCTCGTGCAGCTCCAGGACATAGTCCCAGCACCCGGAGAGATGAAGATGAGAACGATGAGCAAAGTGAACGGTTTCGCCCTCGCTACCGCAGCCGCCGTGGCCTTCCTGGCCGCGCCGGTCGGCGTCGCCAATGCTGGGTCCCATCACAGCAAGCAGGTCGCCTGCGCAGGCGTCAATGCCTGTAAGGGGCATGGCAGCTGCAAGGGGGCAAACAACGCCTGCAAGGGCCAGAACGCCTGCAAGGGCCAGGGTTTTGTCGATATGACCAAGGCGCAGTGCGACCAGGTGGGCGGCAGCACCGCCGCACCCGTCGCCAAATAAGACTAGGTGGTAGCTGTTTTCCGGCCGCCGTGAAGGCGGCCGGATTTTCCTCCCTGGTGTCGCAACGGGGCCCGGGGGCAGGCCTGTGCCTGCGTTGACACGGCGCCAGACACACAGCGCGCCGGCCGGTAGCCCCGCAAGCAGGCCGCTGGCACCGAACTTGCGGCCCCTAGCGCCATAGCCCACCACCTGGCGCAGGTGCCGCGATGATTGCATCCAATACTCCGCAGGCCTGGGGTTTCCGCCGCATGAGCGGCCTGGTGCTCACCGCCGGCGGCGCCCGCGGCGCCTACCAGGCCGGCGTGCTCAAGCGCATCGGCGAGATCCCGGCGCTGCGCGACCGGCCCTCGCCGTTCCCCATCGTCGCCGGCGCCTCCGCCGGCGCCATCAACGGCGCCGCGGTGGCGGGCTACAGCGCCGACTTCCATGCCGGCACCGAGTTGCTGGCGCGCCTGTGGGGCCAGCTCGGCGCCGAACAGGTCTACCGCAGCGACCTGCTCTCGCTCGGCCGCAACGGCCTGCGCCTGCTGCTCGACGTGGTGCTGGGCCCGGTGTTCGGGGCCGGCCGGGTGCAGTCCCTGGTCGATACCGCGCCGCTGCGCGCCTTCCTCGCCGCCAAGCTGCCGATGGACGGCGTCTCCGCCTCGATCCGCAACGGCCACCTCTACGCCCTGGCCATCACCGCCACCGGCTACCACTCCGGCAAGGCCTTCACCTTCATCCAGGGCAAGCCCGGGCACCCGCTGTGGAACAAGAGCCGCCGCGTCGCCCTGCCGGTGGCGATCGGCGTCGACCACGTCTACGCCTCGGCGGCGATTCCGCTGGTGTTCCCGCCGGCCCCGATCGTGGTCGCCGGCGCCACCGCCTTTTTCGGCGACGGCGCGCTGCGCCTGGTCACGCCGCTGAGCCCGGCGATCCGCCTCGGCGCCGAGCGCGTGCTGGCCATCGGCGTGCGCAACCAGCACGCGGCCGACGACCTGCTGCGCACCGAGCTGGCCGCCGACGCCGACGTGGTCGAGGCCGCCGCGCGCCTGCGCAGCCCGCCGCTGGCCCAGGTCTGCGGCGTGTTCATGAACGCCATCTTTCTCGACCACCTCGATGCCGACGTCGACCACCTGCGCCGCATGAACGAGCTGGTCGCCGGCTTCCACTGCGCCACCCCGGGCAAGGCCAGCGTGCCGAGCCGGGTCAGCGAGCCGATGCGCATCGTCGAGCCCCTGGTGGTCTCGCCCTCGGAAGACCTGGCCCTGATCGCCAAGTCGCTGGAGCATCGCATGCCGCGCGCCGTGCGCTACCTGATGGACGCGCTCGGCACGCCCGACGCACAGAGCGCCGACCTCACCAGCTACCTGCTGTTCGATTCCCGTTTCACCCAGGCCCTGATCGACATCGGCTACCGCGACGCCGCCTGCCGCGCCGATGAGATCGAGCAATTCCTGCTCGGCGGCGAGATGAAATCCGCGCCGGCGACCGCGGCCGTCCTGAACCGTTGAAACCTGCCTTACAGGCACCTTGCCGGGTGGAAGGATCACCCGCATATTTCCCCGCAAGTGCCTGATTCGCTGCGCTTCTATAGAATGCGGCCGTCGCTGCGCGATGGTTTAGTTTTTCTAATCGATCGCCGCATAAAAAATCAATTGTTGCGCCGCAACAACGGGTGTTTAATACGCCCCATGAAGCAAGTGGTTCCCCCGAACCCCCTTCAAACCTCTCCTCCAGATCCCGCACCTATGGGATCTTTGAAGCCACCTCACAAGGGTGGCTTTTTTTTGTCCGGAATTCGGTAAAAGCCCCGGATTCCGGGGCCAGCCCAGGGCCTGTTAACGCTATTTAGATCGCTGCGACGGGGTCTATTTTCGCGCAGTGCAAGGCGCGACCGACGCGGTGTACTGGATGTACATAAGGAGGGAGCAACGCTGCAATGCGCGAAAATAGACCCCGTCCCGGAGGGTTGCCCCGGATTTGCGCCCAGGCGGCGTTGCTCGTCGCTCGCGTACATTCAGTACGCCACGCTCCTCGCGCCTTGCCTGGACGCAAATCCGGGGCAACGCAGCGATCTAAATAGCGTTAACAGGCCCTAGGCCGCCAGCTGCTCCAGCCGGCGCATGCGCCCGGCGTGGAACACCAGCGGCGGCGCCTCGGCGCGGTCGAAGGCCAGCACCTCGCCAACGAAGATCAGATGATCGCCGCCCTCGTGGCGGAACGCCGTGCGGCACTGCATGCGTGCCGCGCAGCCGGAGAGCAGGGGCGCGTCGCCATACCCTTGTCCGAGCTCCAGTCCGGCGAACTTGTCCGCGCCGCTGCGCGCGAAGCGGCCGCACAGATCTTCCTGCGCCGCGCCGAGGATGTGCACCGCCCAATGCCGCGCCTGCGCAAACGCGGCCAGGCTGCGCGAGGTCTTCGCCAGGCTGAACAGCACCAGCGGCGGATCCAGCGACACCGAATTGAAGCTGCTCGCCGTGATGCCGACCGGCGCGCCGACGGCGTCACGCGTCGTGATGATGGTCACCCCGGTAGCGAAAGTGCCAAGGGCGTTGCGGAATTCGCGTGCGTCAAAAGTCTTGTTCATATTTCTTCACCCGCCAACTTTCCATCGTCATTCCCGCGAAGGCGGGAATCCAGTTTTGCCGTTGCTCAAAGGCCCGACGAAATCACCACCGTGTTCCCGCCCGGCACCCGCAGCACCGCCCGCATCTCGTGTGGTCCGCGTTCCACCGGCCGCACTACGCTGGCACCAGACTCCAGCATCGCCGCCAGCGTTGCCTCGATATCCTCCACATGGAACGCCGGCGCCGCATCGTCGACGATGCGCTCCTCGCGTGCCGCCAGCCCCAGCGTGTAACCCCCCGCATCAAGCGCGCAGTAACGCCCGCCATCGCGGAATTTCACCGGCAAACCCAGCACGTCGCGATAGAACGCCACCGCCGCATCGAGATCCTCTACCGGGCACAGCATCAGCTTGGTTTTCACGGCCTGCCTCTCCTCGTCGTTGCGGTCATGCTCGATCCGCGGGCGGGGTGCGGCATCGTCCACGGGGACTACGGAAGTCAAGTGCCGCACCGACAAAGCAATATCGTCTGCTTGGACGATGACCCCGTGCGGTACGGCCCCCGACACTTGCTGCCTTGCAAGGTCCAGGACCCCATGTGATCGATCAATTGGTCAGCATCGCCCTCGAAGCCGGAGCCGCCATCCTGCCGGTGTACGAGCGGATGAAGCCGGAAGACGCCAGGATCAAGGGCGATGGCTCGCCGGTGACCCAGGCCGATGCCCTGGCCGAGGCGCTGATCCTCGAGCGGCTCGCCGTGCTGGCGCCGCGCATCCCGGTGGTGGCGGAGGAATCCGTCGCCGCCGGCCGCATCCCGGACACCGCCGGCCAGGCCTTCTTCCTGGTCGACCCGCTCGACGGGACCAAGGAGTTCGTTTCCAGGAGCGGCGACTTCACCGTCAACATCGCCCTGGTCGAAAACGGTGCGCCGGTGCTCGGTGTGGTTTACGCGCCCGCCATCGGCGAACTGTATGCCGGCGAAGTGGGCCAGGACGGGCATGGCAGCGCTCGCCGCGCCCTGGTCAAGGATGGCCGCCGCGGCGAATGGCAGGCCATCCAGGTCCGCGCGGTGCCGGCCGCGGGCCTCAAGGTGCAGGCCAGCCGCTCGCATCTCACCGAGGAAACCAAGGCCTTCATCGAGCGCTTCAAGGTCGCCGAATTCGTCTCCGCCGGCTCCTCGCTCAAGTTCTGCCGCGTCGCCGCCGGCGAGGCCGACCTCTATCCGCGCCTGGGCCGCACCATGGAATGGGACACCGCCGCCGCCGATGCCGTGCTGCGCGCCGCCGGCGGCAAGGTGCTGGACATGCAGGGTCAGCCCCTGGCCTACGGCAAGCGCAACCAGGCCGGCGACAGCGACTTCGCCAATCCCTGGTTCGTCGCCGCCGGCCCGCTCGATCCTTTCGCTTCCTGAATCCGCGAACCATCAAGGGAGACAACATGAACGACTCCATCGGCATCACCGCCACCCGCACCGCGGTGCGCTACTTGTTCACCGGCATTGCCGCCACCGTTACCACGGTGGCCGCCGTCGGCTCGTGGATGAGCCTGGCGGTGGCCGGTGCCGGCGGCGGCTGGGCTGCTTCCGGCGCACGCCAACGACGTGGGGTGAGGGCTCGCGCTTAGGCGATGACTCAATGTCATCGCCTGCGAGACTGACGATTTCGCCGGGAGCGAAATCGGACCGCCGCAGGTGGGCCCGAAGGGCGCATCCCAGGGATGGGAAGCGCAACGCCCGGCCAGGGATGGCCTAGGCCGGCTGGAGGCGGGATACCTGGCAAGCTGTTTGCTAGTTTTTAGGCGGACTAAAAGGACGACCGCCGCCATGCAAGACTTGCCCCGTCGTTCCGGCCCATGCGCCGGCCTGTTGGCGCTCTGCGCCCTGGCCTGCTGTGCCGGCGCCGCGGCCGAGCCGCCGCTGAATTACCAGTGCAGCACCACGCTGACGTTCGGCCCGAGCCATTGTCCGGGCACCATCCCACCGATGCAGGACCACTCCAGGATCGAGATTGATCTCGAGCGCAAGCTGTGGAAATCCGACCACCTGATCGGCTCCATCGAAACCCAGGGCAGCATCGTCACGCTCAAGAAATGGGGTGCCGGCATGGAAGGACGCGACGCCACCCTCGACCGCGCCAGCGGCGAGTTCAACTACCACCACGAGTCCGGCTGCCTGGTCGAAACCCAGACCGGCAGCTGCCAGCCCGCGGCAGCTCCTTAGGGCGCCACCTGACGCGGTGCTCAGCAGCCCGAGCCGGCGCTGAACGCCTGCTGCACCTCGCTGCTGCTGAGCGAACCGCTGACGCTGCCGGACAGCGTGGCGCCGCTGGCGCTGAAGGTATAGGTCACGCTGCCTGTGCCCGAACTCAGGCTGAGCGTGCCGCCGCTGGCGTAATGGTAGCTGCCGTCCGCCGAGGGCGTCAGCAGCAGCGTGCCGGGCGTGGTCACCGTGACGTCGCCGCCGCTGCATACCGTGCTGGTATAGCTGTAGCCGCCGGCGATGGTCTCGCTGCCGTTGCCGCCGTTGCCGCTGCTGTCGGTCAGGACGTCGAAGGTGGGGCCGGCGGGGGGCACGCCGATCGACAGCGTCCCCGTGTAGCTGGGCGAGCCGCCGCTTTGCGGCGTTTGCTCGGTCTTGCTTTCCAGCCCGGAGCGTATCTCGGTCTGGCTGCTTGAGATGACATGGGTCTCGATGGTGCCGACCTCGCTTTGCCCGATGCTCACCGGCACGCCGCCGCTGCCGGTGCCGTTGCTGCGCAACAGCAGTACCGCGGTCTGCGAGCCGCGTACGGCGTAGGTGTAGGCGCCGTCGCTGGTGGCGCCCGCTTCCAGCAGGCCGTCATAAGTGACCCCGTTGTCGACGCAGGCGGCGTAGTTGTGGTTTTCGTACACCACCGTACCGGTGAAGCCGGTGAAATAGACGAAGCTGCGCGGCTTGCTGAGGGGGCCGGCGATGTTGTCGGCGCCGCTGCTGCAGGCGCCCGGCAGCGCGGTTTGCGCCAGGCGCGCCGCGTTCAGCGTATTGCCCAGCTCGCGCAAGGCATCGGCGGCGGTGGCCAGCGCTACCGGGCCGTTTCCTGACGCCCCGCTGTTCAGGCTACCGCCGCCGCATCCGCCCAGCAGCACGGCGACAGCTGCGGCCACATAGGGTGATCTGCGGTACATGCTCGCTCTCCTCCGGATCGCGCCTTGAGCCGGCGCATCGCGGATGTCGCACAAGTCGTGCCGATAAGTGGCTTTTTGGGCGCGAGGTTGTAGTCCCGGCGGTTTATTGTTGCGTTCGTAACACCACAAGTCGTGCCGCCGCGCCGCAGGGCTCAGGCCGGCTCCAGCTCGATCAGCAGGTCCCTGGTGCTCACCGTGATGCCGGGTGTGACATGGATCTGCCGGATCACGCCGTCGCGCGGCGCGGCGATCACGGTTTCCATCTTCATCGCTTCCAGCGCCAGCAGCGGCTCGCCCTTGGTCACGCTCTGGCTTTTCTGCACCGCCACGCGCACCACCATGCCGGGCATCGGCGCGCCGATCTGGTTGGCGTTGCCTTCCTCGGCCTTGGCCCGCTCGGTTGATGACTTCGCCGCATTGGCGTGCGGCACGCGGATCATGCGCGACTGGCCGTTGAGCTCGAAGAACAGCTTGGACACGCCCTCGTCCTCGATGTCGGCGCGGCTCTGCAGGCGGATCACCAGGGTCTTGCCCGGCTCGATGTCAACGCTGAGTTCGTCGTCCTGCTCGCGCAGGCCGTAGAAAAACACCGGGGTCGGCAGCACGCTGACGTCGCCGTAGAGCTTCTGGTGCTCGGCGTAGTCCTTGTATACCTTGGGATACATCAGGTAGGCGGCGAGATCGGCGTCGGACAGTTCCTGCCCGAGCGTCTTCTCCGCTTCGGAACGCGCCGCTTCCAGATCCGCCGGAGGGATCGACTCGCCCGGCCGGCCCTGCATCGGCGGCTTGCCCTTCAGTACCTTGCTTTGCAGGGCCGGCGGGAAGCCGTCGGCGGGGAAGCCCAGTTCGCCCTTCATCAGCGACACCACCGACTCGGGGAAGTCCACGCCCTTGTCCGGGTTGGCCACGTCCTCCGGCGTCAGGCCGTTGGCCACCATGTACAGCGCCATGTCGCCCACCACCTTGGAGGTGGGCGTGACTTTGACGATGTCGCCGAACAGCTGGTTGACCTGGGCATAGGCCTTCGACACTTCCGGCCAGCGCGATTCAAGTCCCAGCGAGCGCGCTTGCTCGCGCAGGTTGGTGTACTGGCCGCCCGGCATCTCGTGGCGGTAGACGTCGGCGGTGCCGGAGCGGATATCGGCCTCGAACGGCGCGTAGAACTTCCGCACCCCCTCCCAGTAGTCGGACAGGCGCTGCATCGCCTCCAGGTCCAGGCCCGGATCGCGCTCGGCGCCGGCCAGGCTGGTGGCGATGCTGCCCAGGTTGGGCTGCGAGGTCAGGCCGCTCATGGCGTCGAGCGCGCCGTCCACCGCGTCGCAGCCGGCCTCGATCGCCGCCAGCACGCTGGCCGCGGCAATGCCGCTGGTGTCGTGCGTGTGGAAGTGGATCGGCAGGCCGATCTCCTGCTTCAGCGCCCGCACCAGCTCACGCGCCGCGCGCGGCCGGCACACGCCGGCCATGTCCTTGATGCCCAGCACCTGGGCGCCGGCCTTCTCCAGCACCTTGGCCAGTTCCACGTAGTACTTGAGGTTGTACTTGGGCCGGCTGGCATCGAACAGGTCGCCGGTGTAGCAGATCGCGCCTTCCGCCAGGCCGCCGGACTCGCGCACCGCGTCGATCGGCAGGCGCATGTTCTCCACCGCGTTGAGGCAGTCGAAGATGCGGAAGATGTCGACGCCGCCCTTGGCCGCCTCGCGCACGAAGAACTTCACCACGTTGTCGGCGTAGTTGGTGTAGCCCACCGCGTTGGCCGAGCGCAGCAGCATCTGCAACGGGATGTTGGGAATCGCCTCGCGCAACTCGGCCAGGCGCTGGAACGGGTCCTCCTTGAGGAAGCGCAGCGCCACGTCGAACGTCGCGCCGCCCCAGCATTCTAGCGACAGCAGGCCCGGCAGCATGCGCGCGTAGTAGGGCGCGATGGCGGTGAGGTCACGGCTGCGCATCCGCGTGGCGAACAGCGACTGGTGCGCGTCGCGCATGGTGGTGTCGGTGAGCAGCACCTTCGGCTGCTCCTTCATCCAGCGGGCGAAGCCGTCCGGGCCCTTCTCCTTGAGCAGGTCGCGCAGGCCCTTCGGCACCGGCGCGCCGAGGTCGATCTGCGGCCGCACCGGCTCGGCCAGGGGCAGGGCGGGGGCGGTGCGGCCCTTCATCTCCGGGTTGCCGTTGACGATGACGTTGCCGATGAAGCGCAGCACCCGCGTCGCGCGGTCGCGCCGCGGCGCGAACACGAACAGCTCCGGCGTGGTGTCGATGAAGCGGGTGGTGCACTCGCCGCAGCGGAACAGCGGATGGGTGATGACGTTCTCCAGGAACTGGAGATTGGTCGACAGGCCGCGGATGCGGAACTCGCGCAGCGCCCGGTCCATGCGGGCGATCGCCTCGTCCACCGTCGGCGCCCAGGCCGTCACCTTGACCAGCAGCGAGTCGTAATAAGGCGTGATCACCGCGCCGGAATAAGCGGTGCCGCCGTCCAGGCGCAGGCCGAAGCCGGCCGGGCTGCGATAGGCCAGCAGGCGGCCGTAGTCCGGGGTGAAGCCGTTCTCCGGGTCCTCGGTGGTGACGCGGCATTGCAGGGCGTGGCCGTCCAGCTTCACCTGGGCCTGTTGCGGCAGGTTGGAGTCGGGATCGCCGATGCGCGCGCCCTCGGTGACGCGGATCTGCGCCTTGACGATGTCGACGCCGGTCACTTCCTCGGTGACCGTGTGCTCCACCTGGATGCGCGGGTTGACTTCGATGAAATAGAACTTGCCGCTGTCGGCATCCATCAGGAACTCGACGGTGCCGGCATGCGAGTAATTGACCTGGCGGCACAGGCGCAGCGCCGCCTCGCACAGCTCGCTGCGCTGCTCCGCTTTCAGATAGGGTGCGGGTGCGCGCTCCACCACCTTCTGGTTGCGCCGCTGCACCGAGCAATCGCGCTCGTATAAATGAATCAGGTTGCCGTGGCTGTCGCCCAGC
>FTAG01001556.1_pt1 | contig 11291 bp, 6 predicted proteins | sample 1638911 | NCBI WGS metagenome assembly FTAG01 (sample SAMEA3914813, study PRJEB12502) | metagenome | biome: forest; material: soil | place: Canada | collected 2011-07-07 | depth 0.3 m
CCCCGAGCGGACCGAGGATGCCGCCTTCGACCGCCTGCAAGATGCCCTGCAAGGGCTGCGGCAAGGCGCTCAGGGGTGCCAGCAGCACCTGGTAGCCCTCATTGAGGTGGGTGATGGGGGCGGTATCCGTGTAGCGCAGATAGTACGCGCCCAGGCCTGTCGACTGCGTGAGCTGGTACTTCAGGCCGATGCCGTATTGCCCATAGTCGCTCGGCTTCAGATCGGGGCCGCGGCTCGCGGTCCAGAACTGCGGGGTGCCGGGTACGATCTGTCCCAGCGGAATATTGAGCGGGGCCGGCAGCACGGTCAGCCCGTAAAACGGGTTTTGCGTGAGATAGATGAACTCCGAGCCGGGCCCGACAACGTCCGCGGTCGAGAAATAGTCGCCGGCGGGATTCAGTTCGGTCGGCTTGTACTGAAGCTTGTAGTAGCCCAGCACGGTGAGGTCATCGGTGACGCCGAGCTTGAGCGCCACCTGGTTGGTGGGAAGCAGGAGATCCTTGGTTTCGATGCCCGGGATGAAGGCCTTGGCCGCATCCGCTGGCGACATGGCCGTTGCCAATCCCGAGAAGAACAGGGCCTCGCCCCATCCGACCACCTGCTTGCCGATGCGCAAGTCGATGTCCTGCTGGGGACCAAGCTTCCAGTTGCCGAACACATAGGCATCGAGCAGGCGCAGCCGCTGACCGTCGTAGTAGCGGGCGCCCGACGTGAACCGGTTGTATTGGCCGGTCTTGTTTACGGTGGCCGGCGAGTTGTTGTCGTTCGGATGATGATAGACCTGGTCGTAGAATCCATCGCCGCTCAGGGCTAGACCGTAGCTGGGTCCGCGGACGATCAGTTCGGCCAGGCCGGTGATGCGGTTGTTGATCAGGCTGTTCGCCTTGAAATTGCGGTCTCCATCATCGTAGTTGATGGTTGCCGGCAGCATGGTGGTGGCGTTCACCGGCCCGTTGACAAGATTGCCGCTTGGATCTTTCAGCCGCATCAGCGCGGCATAGCCGACAGTCAGCTTGTACTCCGCATCGAAATCGTCGCCGAGACTGATGTTGCCGGCATGGGCCGGGACGCTGAACGTCGCCGCCCCGATGGCGCCGGTCAGGGCGCAGACCATCGCGGTGGTCCGATGCAGCACGATCCTGCGTTGATGCTTGTTCATTGTTTCCCTCCCAGCACTGCTTTTTTCGTTTGAAAGTCGCCGCAGCCCAGTACCCCGTCGCGAAAGCCAACCATCACAACCCGATCCGTCTTTTTCGGATCGTTGCTGATGCGAAATGACGCATCGACGCCATCCACTTCCATCGGCGTCAGGCTGTTTCATCGGAACTGGTCACTGCACAGCGCTTACCGTTAATTCAGTTGCGGCTTCGGGGCGCCTAATGGCCGTGCTCGGCTGCCTTTGGCCCGTACTGATCCGGCGTGTTGTGCGGATCATTGAGCTTCCACCAGGTACCGACTTCATTCACCAGATAGGCAACCTCGTAGTTCCCCGCCAACAAGTCCTGGTAAATGGAGGCGCCGCGGTGGTAGCACTCGCATTCCGCGGAATAGTGATAGTCGATCCACGACGCACGCCACAGCTGGCCACGCGCGTCATAGATATCGGACCACAGGGCAAGCCACGAGTCCTCGTCGACATACAGGATGCGGCGCTTGTAGATGTGGCGCACGCCCGGCTTGGTGAGGCCCTCGATGACCCATACCCGGTGCAGCTCATACCGCTGGTATTCCGGGTTGACCGTCTTGGGGCCGAGAATATCCTTGTACTTCAGCGACGGATCGTTGATCTTGAAATTGTTGTAGGGAACGTAGATCTCGCGCTTGCCCAGCAGCTTCCAGTCGTAACGCTCCGGGCTGCCATTGAACAGATAGTCCTCGTCCACCGTGCGCACGCCGGTAGGCGGCTCGGGATAGTCGAAGCCGACATCCGGCAGCTGGCGTACACGGCGGGTTCCCGGATTGTATTGCCAGGTCTGAAGATGGTTTTTGGCGAAATTGCTCGGCAGTGCCGCTATGTTGAGGGTGTCCTTGTCGCGCGGCGGAGCCAGCAGCCCGTCGTAGGCGTAGGTGTTCCACTCTTCCTGCGGCAGGCCGAATGCGTTCAGATCGGAAGGCAGGCGGATGGAGCGGAAGCGATGCCGTGCCCAGGAGGTGCTGCCGTTGGCATAGACATCGGCCGAATCGTAAACGACCGCCTCGTTCATCGCCGCGTAGTTGTTTTGCGTGATGTTCCACACGGCTTCCAGGCCGCTCTGGGGAAACGGAAAGGCGACTGCCCGGGTCAAGGCCGTGGACCCCAGCCCGTTGTCGGTGAGCTCCGCGGCCAGTGCATTGGCCTTTGCCGTCTTGCAGACGCCATCCGGAACACGGAAGTCGCGGTGGCTGGGATACACATTCATGCGGAATGCATCCGGGAATTTCTGAAACAGGCCCTTCTGGCTGTCGGTCAGCTTGTCGGCGTACTGCGCCAGGTTCTGCGCCGTAATGGTGAAAAGCGGCTTCTCATCGGCGTACGGCCCCGGGGCGTATCCGTCCTTGCTCTTCATCCCCGGCCATGAATCCAGCCACTGGCCGCTGTATGCCGCCACGCCATCCGCAGTGGCGGCCTTCTCGGCACCCGTGCAGGTGTACTTGTCTCCGCCAAGTTGATTGGCCTGGTCGGCGGGCACTTTTGCCAGGGAGGGAAACGCCAGGAAGCCGGCACTCAGGGCCAACAGGAAAGATACACCCGCAGATTTCAGCCTAGTCACGTTGCTCCTCCAATTCGGGCCCGTGCGGACCTCTTCGATGCTGCTCGACGGATGTGACTACTGGCCGCCCGAACTCATGGTGCCGGCAACAGTCGGCCCTGGCGCAGCAAAGCGCCACCCTGAGATTTTTTTGTTTTTTTGGTCTCCACGCCGTGCACCTGACGCATGCACCTGCATAGCTTTGTGCCTGCAGCACATCCTTGAGTTTCAAGGTACAACAATAAAACCTTTCTGTCAAAATGTTTTTATATGTGCATCCGGTGCCGGCATGGCCAAGACTTTCGGCATTCGGTGAACACTCAAAAAGGCGAGCAGGCGTTAAACCGTTTGGCCCGTTGCGGGGTGAGCAGGCGACGCCTTCAGGATTTTTCTTCGCGCCTCGGTTCGGCCAGCTGCCGTCACCGGCTCGCCGAATGCTGCAGAAAAAGAAGCGGATGCCCGACGGCAATCCGTGAGTGAACTCGCGAAACGCCTTTCACACCGGGAATATTGGCGATTCGCCTGGCCAGAGCATCGGTCGCTTCGCTGTCGGAGCATCGTAGCTCCATGACCACTCGAATCGCATGCTCGCCGACAACGGCCATCGAGAACCGGTCGGGAAAAGCATTGCCGCGCGCCAGAAAGGCCAGGATGCGCGCTGGCATCCGGGCGTCGTAGTCGGCATCGATGGTGAGTACACAACGGGTCTTTTGCTTGTTCAAGGCCGGCGCCCGGATTGGAGCCGGGCTTGGGCCTCAGGCTTCATCCCCAGAAGGCAGGCCATGGCGGACTCATGACTCCACGCTGGTAGACAATGCCTCCCGGCCAGTCCTCCTCCTGCAGCCAGGGGCCGTCGAGGTCGTTGATCTCGCAGAGTTGCGCCAGCACCATGGCCGGGGCCATCGCCAGGGAGCTGCCGGCCATGCAGCCGCTCATCAGTCGCAGGCCCGCGCGTTGCGCGGCGCGAGCCAGATCCAGGGCGGCAGTCAGTCCGCCGGTCTTGTCGAGTTTGATGTTGATGAAGTCGTAGCGGCCGATCAGGCGAGGCAGATCCTCGATGGTGTTGATCGACTCGTCGGCGCAGATCGGAACCGGACAGTTCAGGCCGACCAGTTCCTCGTCGCGTCCGAAGGCAAGCGGCTGCTCCAGCAGGCCGACGCCCAGCTCCGCCATGGCTGGCCCAAGCAAGCGCAGGTCGGCGATGCTCCAGGACTGGTTGGCATCCACCACCAGCTTTGCATCCGGGGCGCCGCGGCGAACCGCCCGGATGGCTTCCAGTGGATCGGCGCGTTCCACCTTGACCTTGATCCAGGGGTGATCCGCCAGCTTTGCTGCCGCCTGTTCGTACGCGGCAATGGAGCGTATGCCGATGGTCAGCGCCGTGGTTACTGCCCCACCCTGCGTCATGCCGGCACGCTGCCAGGCCCGAAGCCCGTTGAGTCTGGCTTCCAGATCCCACAGTGCCGCATCGAGGGCATTGCGGGCGCCGCCCGCCGGCATCAGGAGCAATAACTCCTGCCGGTCTGCTCCTTCCTGTATCGCCTCGCTCGCACGTCCGATGTCCGCCATCAATGTCGCAGGTGTTTCACCCCGGTAGGGCACGCCGACGGCCTCGCCGCGCCCCACCACGCCCTGCTCGGCAAGCTCGACGACGACGGCGTCCACCGTGCTTTGCGAACCCCGCGCGATGACAAAAGGCTCCTTCATGCGCCAGGAACGCGCATAGGCTTTGAGGGTGCGTTTCATACAGCCAGAATCCTTTGCACCACCGCGTCGAGCGGCGTCTTCAGGGGATCGAAGCAGGGCAGGCCCAGCCTTTGTTCGGTGTCCGCCAGCAGGCTGGCGCGGGCCACAGGATCGAGCGCCGAGGTATTGAAAGAAATGCCAACCATGCACACAGCCGGATTGGTCAGGCGCGCCGCCTCCAGGTAGCGCTCGATCGCCACGTCCAGCGGAGGCGTGGGAAAGTCCGGAAAGGCGAACAGGCGGGTGCGCGCCGGGTCATGGCACAACACCAGCGCGTCCGGCTGCGAGCCGTGTACCAGACCGAGCGTCACGCCGGCATAGGCCGGATGAAACAGCGAGCCCTGGCCTTCGACAATATCCCAATGTTCGGGCGCAGCATCGGGCGAAATGCATTCCGCGGCACCGGCGCAAAAATCGGAGACGACCGCGTCCAGCGGAATGCCGCTGCCGGCGATCAGGATGCCGGTCTGACCGGTGGCGCGAAAGTCCGCATCCACGCCGTGGTCGTGCAGCGCATTGGTCAGGGCCAGCGCCGTATATTTCTTGCCCAGTGCGCAGTCGGTGCCTACCGTCAGCAGGCGCTTGCCGCTGCGCTTGCGGCCGCTGCCGGTGGGCAGCCCCGCCGGCGGGCGCCGCACATCGACCAGCCGTACACCCTTCGCACTCGCCGCCTGCGCCAGGCCGGGGACTTCAGCCAGGGGCGTATGCATGCCGCTGACGATGTCCAGGCCGGCCGCGACAGCCTCGAACAAGGCCGGAATCCAGGTGGTGGAGACCCGGCCGCCCACCGGGGCGATGCCGATCACCAAAGAGGCCGCGCCTTTGGCTGCAGCGGCAGCCGGCTTGAGTTCGGGCAGATCCAGGCTGACCTTGCAGCCGGGCAGACTGAATTGGCCCAGGCAGGCTTGCGCTGTCCAGTCCCTGAGACCGAAGGCGGTCTTGGCCTGGGAAAAATGCTCGGCGTCGCCCAGGAACAGGAGGTAGGGCTTGCGGACCTTGATCGTTGTAGCATGGTCCCTCGTTTTTGCGACCGGGGCGGCCGCAACGGAAGAGGATTGATCTGCGCTGGCGTTCAAGAGCGATCTCGTTTGAATAATGCTGGCGCAGTACAGCAGCCGGAGGCCCGTGGATGCATCCGTGAAAATGCCTGAATCCTCACGGGGGCGGCATCATGGCCTGACGCGGTTCAGGACCCCCGCGGCCTTTCTGGTGTTTTCCTTTATGGTCTCCCCCTGCCGCAGGAAGGAGACTCCGGACGATCCAGGCACCCTTTCAACACCGATAAAGTGATGGAGCCCGCTGCATGACGGAAGCACAGACCGCAGGCGATTCCGGCAAGTCAATTGCCGCGAAGCTGCAGGCGTTGTTTCAACCCTGGAACCGCAGCGATGCCCCCGGCCTGGTGATCGGCGTCGCGCTCGGCGGCGTGCCGGTGTTTCGCCGCGGCTTCGGGCTGGCGAGCGTGGAACATGGCACGGCCAATACGCCTGCCACTCGCATGCGCATCGCCTCGACCAGCAAGCATTTCGCCGCCCTCGCCGCCCTGCTGCTGGTGGAGGAGGGCAAGCTGGACATCGACCTGCCGGTGCGCCGCTACCTGCCCGAGCTGGAAGGTCCCAGCGGCGAGCCCAGCTTGCGCCAGATGATGCAGCACAGCAGCGGAATCCGTGATCCGCAGGACCTGCCGGGCTTCATGTTGTTCGGCAGCTGGTCGACGGCGCTGTGTGCCGGCGCCGGCCTGGAACTCGGCAAGCGCGTTGGAGATGCAAACTTCGCTCCCGGCGAGCGCATGATCTACAACAACCAGGGCTACCACCTGCTGTCGCTGGCAATCGAACGGGTCAGCGGCATGCCGTTCGCGGCGTTCCTCAAGCAGCGTGTACTCGCGCCCCTGGATATGGCCGACACCGAACTGCTGCTCAGCGACATGCAGATGATTCCGGGAATCGCCTCGTTCCATCTTGCGCAGCCCGACGGCAGCTACCGCCGCGGCATCTATCCGAGCGAGGAACTGACGGGTTTCGGCGGCATGGTTTCCACCGTCGACGACATGCTCAAGTGGCTGTTGCACCTGCGCAGCGAAAACAAAAGCGTCGGCACTCCGAGCAGTTGGGAGACCATGCTGCAACGACCGCGCTACAACAGCGGAGCGACGGGCGATTACTGCCTCGGCCTGGTCCGGGAAACCTATCGGGGCGTCGAGATCATCCATCACGCCGGTGCCGTAATAGGCTGCCAGTCCCAGATGCTTACAGTGCCGGCGCATCAACTGGACATCAGCGTGATGTTCAACCGCATGGAGGTTTCCGCTCCGGCAATCGCGCTCAAGGTGGTCGACTGCGTGCTGGACGGCAAGCTGGCTCCTGCAGTGCCTCCCTTGAATGCGGAAGGCCGTGAAAGCGTAATCGGTCGCTGGTACTCCGCGGCCTCGCACCGCATGTTCGGGGTTGTTGCCTGCCCGGTGCCGGAGCAGTCGCCGGTGCTGGCGCTCTCCATTCAGGACCAGGTGGGCGGCCTGCTGCGGGAAACCGATGGCGGCCTGATCATGAGCTGTTCGGCGCACGGTGCCGTCGAGCTGCGCCTGCCGGCTGACACGCAGGGCAAGCCGGAAACGCTTGAATTTCTCGACAGCGGCCACCGTGAGCGCTTTGCGCGGCTCCCCGACAGCGGTCCGCCGGTCGCCGCGCTTGCGCCGGAACTGGTGGGGCGCTACCGCTACGCCGATCTGGATCTTGAGCTACGCGTCATCCTCGAACAGGACCTTCTTTATCTGGATCTGCAGCCCAGGTGCGGCACCACCCGCTTCCTGCTGACGTCGTATTCACTGGATGTGTGCGGCTGCATGCTGCAGAGCACCTGGCCGATCCCGTTGCCGGTCAATAACCTCGCCATGACGATGGCCGTGGAGCGCAGCGACGGCAAGGTCAGCGGCCTGTGGCTGAACAGCTGGCGCACTAGAAACCTCTGGCTGGAGCGCTGCGCATGAGGATATTTGCCGCCATGCTGGCGACCGAAACCAATACCTTCGCGGTGGTGCCGACAGGCCGCGCCGATTTCGAGGTCTACGGCGTGTACCGCGGCGATGCCAGCCGCAAGGCAGCGGATGGATTTTGCGGTGCCCAGCTGGGGCAGCTGCAACGGCTCGCGGCAGCGGACGGGCATGAAGTGATCGAGAGCCTGGCGGCTTTCGCACAGCCCGCGGGACCGACACTGCAAAAAGTCTACGAGGACTTTCGCGGGCAGATCCTGGAGGACCTGCGCGCCGCCCTGCCGGTGGACGCGGTGCAGCTGTACCTGCATGGCGCGATGGTGGCGGAGGGCTACGACGACTGCGAAGGCGACCTGATCCGGCATGTGCGCGAGATCGTCGGCGCCAAGGTACACATCGGCGCCGAGCTGGATTTGCATTGCCACTTCACCGAGCGCATGCGCAGCAGTGCCGACGCCATCATCTGCTTCAAGGAATATCCGCACACCGACATCCTCGATCGCGCCCGCGAGCTGTACCGCATCGCGGTCGACCACGTCGGCGGCACCATCAAGCCGGTGACGGCCGTCCACGACCCGCGCATGGTCGGCCTGTGGCCCACCACCAGCGAACCGATGCGCAGCTTCGTGCAGCGCATGAAGGATCTGGAAGGCCGCGACGGCGTGCTCTCGGTATCGCTGGGGCACGGCTTTCCGATGGGCGACGTGGCGGATTCCGGCGCGCGCTTCTGGGTCATCACCGACGGCGACGCCGCCAGGGCTGAGGCACTGGCCGCGCAACTCGGACAGGAGTTCTGGGACCTGCGGGATGCCTGCTCCACGCCGCGCGGTAGCGTCGCGCAGGCGCTGGATCGCGCCAGCCGCAGCACGCGACATCCGGTAGTGCTGGCCGACACCGGCGACAATGCCGGCGGCGGTGCCATGGGCGACAGCACCTTCGTCCTCCGCGCGCTCCTCGATGCCGGCGTCGGCAATGCCGCGCTGGCTCTCTACTGGGATCTGGGTGCCGTCCACCTGTGCCGGAGCGCCGGCGTCGGCGCCACGCTGGATCTGCGCGTCGGCGGCAAGTGCGGCCCACTATCGGGAGATCCGGTGGACCTGCGGGTCGTCGTGCGCGCCATACGCGAAAACCACACGCAGGCCGGTCTCGGCTCGCTGCATCCCCTGGGCACGGTGGTCTGGGTGCAAGCCGCCAATGGCATCGATCTGTTGCTGAGCACCATCCGCAGCCAGGTGTTCGTGCCCGAACTGTTCACCGACCTGGGCATCGAGCTGAGCAAAAAGCAGATCGTGGTGGTCAAGTCGAATCAGCACTTTCATCAGGGCTTCGCACCGATCGCCGCGGAAATCGTCTACCTGCCGACGCCAGGTTCCTCCAGCACGGACTTCGCCAATATGCCCTATCGCGTGCGCAGCCTGAACTACTGGCCGCGCGTCGAAGATCCGTTCGCGGTCGAGGCCGGCCGCAATTGAGCGACAACAGCGCGCTGTCGCGCCGCTTGCTCCTGGCCTTCTCCCTGCCGGCGGTGATGCAGGGCCTGATGCATGCGCCCGAGTTCCAGGTCCAGGGCATCTACGCCAAGTACACCGGGCTGTCGCTGACGGCCCTGGCGGGCGCCATACTGCTGACGCGCGTGTTCGACGCCATCACCTATCCGCTGATCGGCCATTGGTCGGATCTGAGCTTCCGCCGCAGCGGCAGCCGCAAATCCTGGATCGTGGCCGGGACGGTGGTGACGGTCTGCGGCATCTGGTTTCTGTTCCGGCCACCGCAACAACCCTCCATCACCTACTACACCCTGTGGGCCATGGTGAGCTACGTCGGCTGGAAGCTGACGGAGATCCCCTATGCCGCCTGGAGCCTGGGGCTGACGCGCGACTACGTGCAGCGGACCCGGGTGCAGCTATGGCTGACGATGGGAGCCTTGAGCGGAACCCTGCTGTTTTTCTCGGTGCCGTTCGCCGCCAAGGCGCTGGGCCTGACCGACAGCACCGAGCTGAACCTGCAAACCCTGTCGCTCACCGCCGTGCTGGTCCTGGCTTGCGTACCGTTGATCAATCTGTATTCACTGGCCAGCGTTCCCAACGGTGAAGCGGCCTCACCGGTGCCGCGGGCCGGCAGCACCGGCAGCTGGCGCGAGCTGGTCCGCGCCATGGTGGGCAACCGGCCGCTGCTGCGCCTGCTTGCAGCGACCGTGCCGGTGATCCTGCTCAACGGCTTCAGCACCGGCACCACCTTCCTGTATGTGGACGTCTACCTGCACCTCGGCAAGCAGCTGCCCCTGATCCAGCTGGTAGGTCTACCGCTCACCCTGTTGGGCCTGCCGTTCTGGGGCTGGTTGTGCCAGAAGTTTGAACGGCATCGGGTGTGGGCCGTTTCGCTGGTCGCCGCGGCGGCATGCAATGGCGTCATGGCGTTCGCGCCCATCGGGCAGGCAGGGCTTTATCTGATCCTGGCGCTGTACCCGATCACGCTGTTTTGCGTGGTGTGCATGTTCATTGCCGTGCCGGCGATGATCGGAGACATCGTCGATGACGACCGGCTGCGTACTGGAGAGGACCGCGCCGGCGTGTATTCCGCCATCTACGCCTTTCTGTGCAAATCGCTGATCACGGTCGCGGGTGCCTGCGGCATTGCCCTGGTGGGATGGTTCGGCTTCGACGCCACCGCCGGACAACAAAGTGCGTGGGGCGCATTCGGCATCAAGCTGGTGACGGTGGGGCTCCCTGCCCTGGGCTTCGCGGCGAGCGCCCCGCTGATCTGGCGGTTTCCGATCGACCGCGCGCGGCAGAAGGAGATTCGCGAGGCCATGCGCGCGCTGGAAGCCCGGGGCGCAGGCAGCTCGCCTTTGAATCCGGGGGATGGGCGGCGGGATGCTGCCCAGGCCTAACGCCAGCATGCCGGTGGGGGGCGATGTGTGCAGCATTCCCCCCATTTGTTATTTTAGCGACATGCCGTCAGCTTACGTCCTCCAACCCGCATCCCCCAGCGAAGCCAGGTCCGCCATGGTGGAGCTGCAGAGCGCGCTGGATCTGGAGAGTTTCTGGAAAGCCTGCCTGAAGCTGATCGGCAGCACCTTGCCGCACCGGTCCTGCAGCCTGTTCTTCAACATCGTCGATTTTCAGCCCACGGACGCGCGGCATCATGTGCTGCAGCCGCGCAACGCCGATTATGTTCCCGCCACCAGCCTGACGGTATCCGGCCCCTTCCTCGCCCGGCATCCGCAGATCCGGATGTACACCTATTCGGAGATCGCCTCGGAGGACCCGGATGCAGCACGCCGACGCCTGATGCAGGAACCGGATCCGGAATGGAACGAGTTCATCCACCTGGCCTTCTGGCACGATTCGGCCCCGGAGGCGGTGCTCAGCATTCATCGCCCGCCGGATTTTTCCGAAGTCACCGAGGACGAACGCGCCTTCCTGGAGCAGCTGTACCCGATGATCGAAGCCGGCCTGCGCCGGCTGCGTCTGGTCGAGGGCGAGCGCGCCCGGCGGCAGATCTACGAGCATTTCCTTCGGTACATGCCGCTGTCGGTGCTGTTCGTGGATGGCGATGACCAGCTGCTGTTCGCCACCGCCGAGGCGGAGAAGCAATGCGCCCGCTGGAACCGCGGCCTGAAGGTCCCGGCCGCGACGGACTTTGAACTGCCGGGCAACGTGGGGCGGCTGTTCAACCAGCCCGCCCTTGCCGGTAGCCAGGTGGACAGTACGGGCAAGCCGGGCGTGGTGCAGCTATCGCATCCGGCCCTGAGCGGGCTCTCGGCCAGGATCGAACGCAGCTGGCATTTCCCGGGGCTGCAGTTGCGGCCGTGCTACGTCGTCACC
>FTAG01000264.1_pt1 | contig 11285 bp, 12 predicted proteins | sample 1638911 | NCBI WGS metagenome assembly FTAG01 (sample SAMEA3914813, study PRJEB12502) | metagenome | biome: forest; material: soil | place: Canada | collected 2011-07-07 | depth 0.3 m
ATCGCGCTTCTGCTTCTGCGATAAGAGGGCGCAGTTCCCGGGAGGCGGCGCTTTTTGGTTACTTTTTGGCGCTGCTGCCAAAAAGTAACTCGCCTGTAGACGAAAACCCACGGCTTCATTCCGCGAAGGCAGTGCGGCGCGTGATGCGCTTTCAGGAAAGGTGCGGCACCAGATCCTTCGCTGCGCTCAGGATGACAGCCAAAACTGGATTCCCGCCTGCGCGGGAATGACAAGATTGAAAGAGCGACGCCAGCCTAGATCGCGTCCTTGCCGGTCTGCCCGGTGCGGATGCGGATGGCCTGGTCGAGGGTGTAGACGAAGATCTTGCCGTCGCCGATCTTGCCGGTGTGGGCGGCCTTGCTGATCGCGTCCACCGCGGCGTCCAACTGGTCCTCGACGATGGCGACCTCAAGCTTGATCTTGGGCAGGAAGTCGACCACGTACTCGGCGCCGCGATACAACTCGGTGTGGCCTTTCTGGCGGCCGAAGCCCTTGACCTCGGTGACGGTGATGCCGGACACGCCGAGCTGGGACAAGGCCTCGCGCACTTCATCGAGCTTGAAGGGTTTGATGACGGCGACGATCAGTTTCATGGCGCGTGTCCGGCTACGGGTCGTGGATTCGATTCTACGCGCTGTGCGCGAGCCTGTGCGGATTTTCACGCCCTGCTCCGTCCTGGTGCGGACGGAACAGGATGGTGCGCGAAAAAGCCTATGACTTGACCGGCAGCAGGAAGCCGTACTTGTCGAACACGGCACGCGCCTCGGGCGAGCGCAGGAACTCGACGTAGGCCTTGGCGGCGGGATTGGATACGCCCCTGGCGGTGATCACCGCGCCCTGCTCCAGCACCGGGTACTGGTCCTCGGGAATGCGCCAGTATTTGCCGGTGCCGGCCACCGTCGGCGCCAGCACCAGGGACAGGGCGACGATGCCGGCGTCGACGTTGCCGGTCTGCACGAACTGCGCGGTCTGGGCGATGTTCTCGCCGCGCACCAGCTTGGGCTGCACCGCGTCCCACAGGCCGGCGCTCTCCAGCGCGGCCTTGGCGGCGCGGCCGTAGGGCGCCACCTCGGGGTTGGCGATGGCGAATTTCTTCACCGCCTCGCTCTTCAGCACCTTGAGTCCTTGGCTCACGTCCACCGCCGGGTTGGTGCTCCACAGCACGATGTGGCCGGTGGCGTAGAGCGTCAGCGAGGATGCGTCGGCCTGGCCGTCCTTCACCAGCTGCTTGGGGTAGGACATGTCGGCGGAGAGGAATACGTCGAACGGCGCGCCGTTCCTGATCTGCGCCAGGAAGTTGCCGGAGGAACCGGTGGTGGTATTCAACCCGGTCCCCGGATGGGCCTTGGCGAAGGCGGCGTTGAGATCCCGCAGGCACAGGGTCAGGTCGGCGGCGGCGGCGATGTTCAGGGTCGGGCCGGTGACGGCTTCAGGGGTTTCACCGGCCTGGGCGAGGCAGCAGCACAGGGCGCCGGCCAGCAACGACAGCAGCTTCCTCATCGGGAGTCTCCGGAGACAGGGTTCGGGATGCGGGAGTTCGATATGTTCACGGAAATATATCGCATCGCCTCCGGCGCCGGGCCGGGCGTCGCTCTTTGACATGAAGATACAAGTATTGTACTTTTGTATCTCATCCAGTCCGGAGCAGGCAGACATGCGCTCAGCGACGCAGGAAGCGGCGGCGGCTTCACCCGCCCCGTTCATTCCCCCACCCGGCTTCATCCCCTCGCGCCACGGCTCCCACCGCGAGCAGGCGCGCAAGCTGCTCGGCGCGCTGAGCCGGGTGAGCCGCGGCGCCGAGCCCTCGCCACAGCGCTGGCGCGAGATCGGCGAGGCGCTGATGCAGGGCGATGCGCCGATGGAGCGGCTGGTGGAGTGGATGTTTGCCTATGGCATGGAGCGGGCGCGGCCGTTGTTCGAGCGGGCGCTGGAGCGCGGCATCGCGGCGGTGCCGCAGGCGCCGGCCGAGCTGCGCGAATTCTTCGACCTGGTGGAGCGGCCGCCGCAGTGGGTGGACCTGAGCCTGGTGGCCGAGGGCGCGCGCATCACCGACCGCGGCGGCATGGACTACTTCTTCGTCAACCGCGACCTGTCGCTGATGGGCGGCTACCAGGCCTCGGCCTTCAACAAGACCCTGCTGCTCACCGGCGCGCTGCAAAAAGGGCCCGTGCGGCGGGTGGCGGAGACGGCGCAGTGGTTCCTCGACTGCACCGCGCCGGGCGGCATGGAGCGCTTCGGCATCGGCTTCAAGACCACCCTGCGGGTGCGGCTGATCCACGGCCTGGTGCGGCGCCATGTGCAGCGCCTGCCGCAATGGCGCATGGCGGAATGGGGCCTGCCGGTGAACCAGATCGACATGGCGGCGACGGCCCTGGCCTTCCCCATGATCATGCTGCTGGGCGGGCGCGCCTTCGGCATCCTGCCGACGCGGCGCGAGTCGCGCGCGGCGATGCATCACGGTCGCTACGTCTCCTGGCTGATGGGCGTGGATGAGCGCTGGCTGCCGCACACCGAGGCGCAAGGCCGCAAGCTGCTGTACGAGCTGTCGCTGAGCATCACCAATCCCGACGAGACCAGCGTGCAGCTGGGCCAGGCGCTGATGGACGAGCCGCTGTATCGTGCCTACCACCGCCTGCCCGGCTTGCAGGGGCGCTACCAGCGCGCGCGCCACCTCAGCGTGAGCAGCCTGTTCCTCAGCCGCGCGGCACGGCGCGGGCTGGGGCTGCCCAGCGGCAGCCTGCCCTGGTACCCGCTGCTGCGCCTGCCCTGGAACCTGCTGCGCTATACCCTGGCGCGCGCCCTGCCCGGCGGCAATGGCTGGCTGGAGCGCAGAGGCCGGCAGGCGACGATCGCGTTTCTGCACGGCATGACCGGCGACACGCGCCAGCAGGTCGGCCGCGCCGCGCATCAGCTGACCGGGGAGACGGCGTCACGCTGAGCCTGTCGGCTAAACTGGGGGGTATGTCCGCCACCCTCGCCGCCCGTTTCGCCAAGGCTCTCGCCGATACCGATGCCTCGTCCGACACGCTGACCGAGCGCATCCTCGATGCCGCACTGGAGCAGTTCCAGCTCGGCGGCCTGCGCCGCAGCAGCATGGAGGACGTGGCCAGGCGCGCCGGCCTGAGCCGCGTCAGCATCTACCGCCGCTTCCCGCAGAAGGACCGGCTGGTGGAAACCGTGCTGCTGCGTGAGTGCCGGCGCCTGGTGGAGGACGTGGGCGCGGCGATCAAGCCGCTGCGCGACATCGGCGAGCGGGTGGAGGAATCCTTCGTCATCCTGCTGCGGCGCCTGCACAACGATCCACTGGCGACGCGCCTGCTGGCGCTGGAGCCGGAGGACCTGGTGGTGTTCATGACCATCAAGGCCGGGCCGGCGATCGCGCTCGGCACCGAATTCATCGCCGGCCTGATCCGCGCCGCGCAGCGCGAAGGCAGCCTGCCGCAGTACGAGGCGCGCAGCGTGGCCGAGGTGCTGGCGCGGATGGCGCACTCGCTGTTCCTGACGCCGCAGGGCGGCACGCCGCTGGGGACCGACCGCCAGGCGCGGGCTTTTGCCCGCAGCACCATCCTGCCGATCCTGATGCGCAGCGCCACACCCGGCGTGGCGCACTGAGTTTCAGCGGCGGGAAGCTCCGCCGCGGCGCGGCCGGCTCGTCGGCTGTTCGAACTGTGGCAAGTGCGTGCTCACCACTTTTTCCACCTCGTCCTGCATGCGCCGGAACGCGGCCAGCAGGCGCAACCCTTCTGCCGTGACTTCCGCGCCGCCGCCGCCCTTGCCGCCCTTGGCGGAACTCACCAACGGCTGTGCGAAGCAGCGATTCATGATCTCCACGAGCAGCCAGGCGCGGCGGTAGGACATGCCCAGGTGCTTCGCGGCGGCGGAGATGCTGCCGCTGTGCCGGATCGCATCGAGCAGGTCGGCCTTGCCTGGGCCCACGGCGATTTCCTCGCCGTGCAGCAGGCGTACGCGGACTTGAGCCTTGAAGCTCACAGCTGGAGATGGATGGAGGGGGTGTTGCATGAGGTGCAGGCTACACCAGCGGGTGGATGGGCGGAATGTGAGCGGGACGCTGACTACCGAGAACAGCTTTGTTGTCGCCGAAAATTGATCGGCCTTAATATGGTTGTACTAGGCAATAAGAGCTCAAGTGCAAGTCGGACCTATGCCTTCTGAATTCCTGCCCTGGGCGCCGCTGTTGTGCGCTGTCCTAGCATCCGCCTACTGGTGGAAGCGGGTCAGCAACCCTTGGCTTTACCTCGGAACTGTTCTCCTCGTAGGTCTAGGCGCCAAACAACTAGTCGGGGTGCTTTGGTTGCTATGGCAAGCGACGAACAATCAGTTCATTACGGCTTCGCACGCTGACCTTCACGCCATCCGTCGCGTAGAGAGCATCCAGACAGTGGTCGCACTTGCTTTCGCCGTACCTTTGTTCTGGTCATTGAGCAAAAAGCTATGAGTTCACGTAAGGCAAGTCGTGACCCGCCCTACTGCACTGCGATACTTATCAATGACCACGATCAACAAGGCATACGTCTGAGATGAGTGGCGGACAAACGAACAATCCCCTGCACGGACTCACGCTCGAAAAAATCGTCGTGAAGCTTGTCGATCACTACGGCTGGGATGGGCTCGCGGGGAAAATCAGCATCAATTGCTTCAAGAAAGATCCTTCCGTGAAATCCAGCCTGGTGTTTCTGCGGAAGACGCCATGGGCCAGGACGGAGGTGGAAAACCTGTACGTTTCCACGTTTACGGGGAACGTCTGGCTAAAGTGAGGCGGGATCCGAGGCTTCCAACCTCGGGCAGCGTGTGAAGTTCGTCAGGGTTCAGAACCCCGGATTTCACTTTGTTTCATCCGGGCTACGCTTGCTAACCGAATTCAATCATCATGGAACATGAGACAACACTGGAATACACCGTACCGCTTCTTCGCGAAGCGGTTACCGGTTATTGGCGTCGCAGCGTCGGCCTTGGCATGTTGATTGGCCTGGTTGTCTGCGGAGCGGCGACGGGATTCCTTCTGGTTCAGGGCGACAGGTCCTGGATCATGGGCATGACGGCGGCCGTGTTTTTCTTCGGTGCGATGTTTGTGGCGGCCGTTTACGTTGTTCACTACCGGAATGCGCTTCAAAAATTCCGTGATATGGGTTCGCCCCGGGCAATACTCCGGATGGCAGAGGATTCCTTCACAGTCACCTCTGGAGCCGGAAGCTCGACGCTGCCCTGGTCCTCGATAATTGAAGTCTGGAAGCTCAAGAACTGCTGGCTGCTATTGTTCTCGAAAGCACAGTTCATGACTCTGCCGCTGGCATGCATTTCCGAAGAAATCCAGGCCTTTCTTTTGAATCGGATTGCCGCCGGCGGCGGCAAAATCGATGACTGATCGCAACTGCATCCACGCGGCTGAATCAGCCGAAGAGAAAGTAGGCTGGATTGGAGCCTCCCTAAAGGGATTTCCTTTGGTCACAGCGACACCCGGCGGCGTCATATCCTGATGTGAAGAGCTGGGATTCGCTACGCTCCATGCCAGCCTACAGTTACTGCAAACCGATTCCTCGCCTGGACTCCTCATGTATCGCTACCCCGCGGACATCTACACCGAACCCGAGCCAGACCCCGACACACTGGCCAACCTGGGGCCGCTGACCGGCATGGCCGGCATCTGGTCCAGCGCCGCCGGCGAGGACGTCAATCCGAAGGCGGACGGTCCGGAGCATCAGCGCTTCATCGAGCGCTACGAACTGCAGCCGATCGACGCGCAGACCAATGGGCCGCAGCTGTTCTATGGACTGCGCTATCACACGCGGATCGTGAAGCCGGGTGATCCGGAGACGTTTCACGACCAGGTGGGCTACTGGCTTTGGGAGCCGGCGACCCTGGCGATCCTGCTGACGCTGTCGATTCCGCGGGGGCAGACGGCGATGGCTGTGGGCCGGGCCGCTGCCGATGCGAAGTCATTCACGCTCGAAGCGGTGCGTGGTTCGCTCAGCAACGGCATCGTCTCCAATCCGTTTCTGGAACAGGCGTTTCGCACGGATCGTTATACGATCAAGGTCGAGATCCATGACGACGGCACCTGGTCGTACGAGCAGGACACGCTGCTGGTCATACCGGGCCAGACCGAGGCGTTTCACCATACCGATCGCAACCGGCTGCGCAAGATTGGTGAGCCTACGCTCAATCCGACGGCGGTTGCGGCGCAACGGAGGACCAAACATGTGTAGGGAGGGCAAAGTGCAACGTGCCACTGTGACCGTGATCCGCGTGGGCACGGCCTTCGGCCTTTGCCCACCCTACGGCGACTCCTAGAGAATGCCGATTTATGCCATGACATTTCTGGTTCGACCTCAGAACCTCTCTGAGGCGGGGCCAGATGGAGCATTTGTTGTTTGCTATATCAAGGCCAGTACGAGCCACGAGGCACAAACTATTGCCGAGAGCACCATTCGTAACGAAAATTGGATCATTGAATGCATCGAAGCACCACCGTCGGAGGTTTCTGAGCCTTCGGAAGATGGAGTTAAGTATTTCGAGCAGGCAGTAACTGACGGCGAGTGCTATGTGTTCCACACTTGGTCAGGCCCAACTGATCAGCGCGCTCACTAGCCTAACTCGTGGATGCAATGAGCGCCGTTTGCGAATTGCATCAATGGCCTCGGCACCAGCAATGCAATTCATCTCGTTCATTGCATCCTACGAAATGCGAACCCGCATATCTCAGTCGGCCAGCCAGCGCAGGCGCGAGCGTGGCGCCGGATCGAGCACGATCAGCTCGGGCGGGCCGCGCAGCAGGCCGCCGGCCTGGAGCGATTGCGCTGCCTGCTGCGCAAGGGCGGTGAAGTACGTGTCGAGCGAGGGGCGGTCGGGCGCAAGACCCAGCCAGAGCAGGTAAGGACCGTCGCTGCGCACCGGCAGTTGCGGGAAGTTGTTGGCCACGTCGAGGGTCACCAGCACGCCGGCTTCGCGCAGGCCCGCTTCTCCATAAGCAGCGAACGTGGTTTCCGCCTGGTGGGCGAAGGCTTCGACCTGACCCGGCTGCACGGCGAACAGCTGCGCCACGGCCACGCCTTGCGCGCCCTGCTCTTCCCGCACCGGATCCATCGCCGGCAGCACCGGCACGCCGCGCCCGGGAGTGAGCGGGGTCAGCAGGAGGACGTTGTCGCTGTCGTCGATGAGGGCGTTGAGTGTTTCGCGGTGCTCGCGCCATAGCGGGCCGTAGTAGAACGCGGCGTTGACGATGGCGCGGTCCTGGATGGTGTGGAAGCCGCGCAGCCAGGTGAAGCCGTTGGCATGGCCTTCCTCGAAGAACTGGCCGAAGGCGATGGCCCCGAGCTGCTCGAAGGCCTCGGGGAACCAGCTCTCGAAATAGCGGGCGAAGTCGCGGCGCTGGCCGTCCTTGATGGTGTAGCGGCGGAACTCTACGGCCTGGTAGTCCTTGAGGTGCGCCACCGTGGCCAAGGGACCGGTACCCGCGCCGGGGGCGGGCCCGGCCTGGGCCGGCGGCAGGGCGGCGGCCAGCAGCGGCAGCAGGCGCGCGGTCAGTCGGGTGCTCATGGTTTTCATGCGGCGGGGAGAATGGTGCCATCTTCCCGGCCGGGTGGACCTGCGGCAAGATCCACTTTCCAGCCAGACGCCATGACCACTTCGTGCCGCGCGGCGCGGCTCGCACTTCAGTTCGGGGCGGACTCGCAGTGATCGAGCAGGCGCTCGGCGGCGGTGAGCAGGCGCTCCTGCGCGGCCAGGAACTGGCGGACGCTGGGATCGGCCTCGCTGGTCAGTCCGAAGAGGCGATCGGCCTTGCCGCTGGCGACGATCCGCTCCACGCAATGCGCGACCAGCTGGTTGCGGTGCACGAACTTTTCGAAGCTCATCGCAGCCCTCTCAATGGATTCGGAGTTCCGTTCCGGGTGTCATCCCTTGGGACCTTCCACGCAATAAGCAGGCCAGCGGCCTAGCTTGCGCCCTCGCCGTATACGGCGACGCGGTTGCGGCCGCCGCGCTTGGCCTCGTACAGCGCGCCGTCGACCTCGTGCACCAGCGCCCACACGCTTTCATTGCTCTGCGGCACGCGCGCGGAGCAGCCGATGGAAATGGTGATGTCCAGGCCGGCGGCGGCGACGCGCGCGCGCATCACTTCCGCCACTTCGCGCGCCACCGCCAGCGCGGCGCCGGGCAGCACGGCGACGAACTCGTCGCCGCCGAAACGCGCCACCAGATCCTCGGAGCGGCGCAGGCAGGCGCTGAGGATGCGCGTCACGTTCTTCAGCACCTCGTCGCCGGCGAGGTGGCCGTGGCGGTCGTTGTATTGCTTGAAGTGGTCGACATCCATCACCAGTACCGACACCGGCTTGCCCAGCTCGGCGCAACGCGCCCACACCTCGCTGAGGTAGTCGTTGAGGCGGCGGCGGTTGGGGATCTCGGTGAGGCCGTCGAGATGGGCCATCTTGTCGAGGCGGCGGTTGACGGATTCCAGCTCGCGGGTGCGCACCAGCACCAGGCTTTCCAGCTTGAACTTCTCCAGCGCCAGGCGGCGGCTGCGCAGGCGCGACAGCAGCATGCCCAGGGTCATGCCGAGAAAGCCCAGCACGGTGAGGCCGGCGATGCGGCCCCACAGGGTGCCGGGCCAGGGCTGGACGACGGTGAAGCGGTACGGCGCGATCTCGCTGACCTGGCCGAGGCTGTCGCGGGCGCGGGCGTGGAAGATGTAGTCGCCCGGCGGCAGCAGGCGGTAGGTGTGGGTGCGCGCGTCCGACCAGTCGCTGTAGTGCTGGTCGAAGCCCTCGAGCCAGGACTGGTAGCGCGCCTCGCCGATGCTGCGGTAATCCGGCAGGGCGATGCGGAAGCGCAGCGCCAGCTGCGCCTGCTCGTATCGCGGCGCGGCGGCGGGATGCAGCGGCAGCGGCTGAGCCAGATCCTTGCTGTCGAGATGCTCGACCGAGCGCAGGCTGAGTGCCGGGCCGGGATCCGCGGCCAGGGCCACGCCGTCGTAGCGCAGCAGCTGGCTGTTGCAGGCGAACAGGACGGTATCGCGCCCGTCGTAGGCCTGGGCCTCGATGGCGCCGTGCATGATGCTGTCGACCGGCTCGCGCCGCCAGGCGCCGCCGGAGGGGCGATGGTAGACATGCTGGTAGCTCCAGGCCCACTGCTCGCCGTTCGGCGCCAGCGACAGGCTCAGCTCCTCGTCGTGTCCGCGCAGGTTCTCCAGGCCGTCGAGCGGCGTCTTCTGGAAGCCGTCGCCGGTCCAGCGGTACAGGCCGGCGCCGGTGGCGGCGACGATCTCGCCGCTGCCGAGGCTGGCGACGGCGGCGGCGGCGAGACGGCCGTAGACTATGCCCCCGGCATCGCCATAGGGGCGCGTCTCGACGATGCGCGAGGCATCGGCGGCGAGCTTGAGGCGGTGCACGCCGCCGCGGTCGGAGCCGACCAGGAGCTCGCGCGGACCGAGCTCGACCAGACTGGTGACGCGGCTGGTGTCGAGGTCGGCGGCGTTGAACGCCAGCTGCCATTGACCGCGCTCGCGGCGCAGCACGGCGAGACCGGTCTCGGTGCCGACATAGATCAGGTCCGGATCGAAGGCGGAGCGCTGCAGCAGGAGCGGCGCGACGCGGTTGTCGAACAGGTTGCGCGCGCGGCCGTCCTGCACCAGCTTGAGGTTGTAGGACTCGGCCAGCAGGGCGCTGTTCGCGTCGAGCGGCAGCAGGTCCCAGGCCTCGAAGTCGGTCCAGTCGAGGCGCTGGAAGGCGGTGCTGCCGTTCTGCTGCCGCGCCTCGTAGACGCCGGAGTCGGCCAGGGCCAGCCAGCGGCCGTTCCACTGTGCGATGTGGTGGATGCCGCCGCTCAAGCCCGTGTCCGCGCCCACCACGCTCCAGCTGGTGGGCCAGGCGACATGGAACAACGACAGGTTGCTGAGCGTGAGCAGGCCGCCGTCGGCGGCGGGCACGATGCCGTTGAGGGCGCTGTTGTCGACGCGGAAGCTGCGCACCGTGTGATGCACCGGGTCGAGCAGGTGCAGCTGCCCGTCCTGCCCGGCCAGGGCGATGCTGCCGTCGGCCAGCTCGCGGCCGTTGGTGATGAACGAGGACGGCGGGAACCCCGGCGGCATGGCGTAGTCGCTGAGCTGGCCGTCGCGGAACTCGCGCCAGCGGCCGTCGCGCGCCAGGGTCAGCAGGCCGCCGTCGGGCAGGTGCAGGAAGCGGTAGACCAGGTCGCGCAGCGGCTCGCTGCCGGGCAGCGGCTCCCAGCCGTCGTCCTTGAGGCGCTTGAGACCCAAGTCGCGGAACTGCACCAGGATCCGCCCCTGCTGCTCGACCACGGTGCCGTAGTGCTGCGGATAGCGCCACAGGTGCAGCGCCCCGGACTGCGGCTGGTACTGGAACAGGTGGCCCAGGGCCATGAAGAACACGCCCTGCGAGCTGACCAGGGTGTCCCAGACGTCGTCGAAGCTCTCGCCGTGCAGCAGGTCCTTGTACAAGGGCGTGAGATCGCGGAACTGCTCGACCCCGGCGGCGTCGCGCTCGATGTAGCCGAACAGGCCGTAGCCGCCGACATAGACGCGGCCGTGGCCGTCGTAGGCCAGGGAACGGGCGATGTCGCCATTGGGCAGGCGCAGCAGCTTCCAGCGGGCGCCGTCGAAGATCAGCACGCCGTCGTTGCCGGCGAGGTAGATGACCGCGGCGTCATCCTGGGCGATGTCGAAGGTCTGCGGGTAGGTTTCGAGGTCCGGGGTGAAGCGGGTGACCGGCGGCGAACCCGTGGGCGCCGCGCAGGCCGGTCCCGCCGGCAGCAGCAGGGGCAGCCACAGGCACAGCGCGGCAATACGGCGCCAGGCACGGCCGGCACGAACGTCCATGTCCATCCAGGTGCGGCGCCGCCACGAGGGGCGGCACAGCCGGACAGCGAACATCGATCCCTTTCCTATAGGTTTATGTCTATGCACCAAGGCGCGGATTCGGGGGCGCGCGCCTCGGCCACAGCCTAGCGCCCGGCGTCGGCCGCGGGTCAACGGCGGCGTATGGAAGTGTTAACTGCGTCACAAAGCGCCGCAAAACCGCCCCCGCCCACTGCCGCTTCACCCCGCCGCCGCCATGCGGCAAACTTGCCGCCCCTGCCGGAAACCCGGCCGCCGGGCCGCCCGGGACTTGAACCGGCGCGGCGCGGCCCCCATCCGGCAGGAGTCGCCTGACATTAGAGCTTATCCGTGGATAAATCGCGCCTGCGACGGAGGTCATTTTTGCGCAGTGCAAGTCGGACGGGGCGCGCATGGTGATCCCATGTAAGCTCCGGCC
>FTAG01001884.1_pt1 | contig 11277 bp, 10 predicted proteins | sample 1638911 | NCBI WGS metagenome assembly FTAG01 (sample SAMEA3914813, study PRJEB12502) | metagenome | biome: forest; material: soil | place: Canada | collected 2011-07-07 | depth 0.3 m
AGGGGGCCAAGCCCGGCGAGGGCGGCCAGCTGCCAGGCTTCAAGGTGACCGAGATGATCGCGCGCCTGCGCCACGCCACCCCCGGCGTGACGCTGATCTCGCCGCCGCCGCACCACGACATCTACTCGATCGAGGACCTGGCCCAGCTGATCTACGACCTGAAGCAGATCAACCCCGACGCCCGGGTGTGCGTGAAGCTGGTGTCGATGACCGGCATCGGCGCCATCGCCGCCGGGGTGGCCAAGGCCAAGGCCGACGTGATCCTGATCTCCGGCAATGTCGGCGGCACCGGCGCTTCGCCGCAGACTTCGATCAAATACGCCGGCTCGCCGTTCGAGATGGGCCTTTCCGAAGCGCACCAGGTGCTGACGCTGAACAACCTGCGCCACCGGGTGGTGCTGCGCGCCGACGGCGGCATGCGCACCGGCCGCGACATCGTCATCGCCGCCATGCTGGGCGCCGAAGAGTTCGGCATCGGCACGGCGTCGCTGATCGCCATGGGCTGCATCATGGTGCGCCAGTGCCATTCCAACACCTGCCCGGTCGGGGTGTGCACCCAGGACGAAACACTCCGCGCCCGGTTCACCGGCACGCCCGACAAGGTGGTCAACCTGTTCACCCATGTCGCCGAGGAGGTGCGCGAGATCCTGGCCGAGCTCGGCTTCCAGAACCTGCTCGACATCGTCGGCCGGACCGACCTGCTGGCCCAGGTGTCGCGCGGCGGGGAACACCTCGACGACCTCGACCTCAATCCCCTGCTGGTCCGGGCCGACCCTGGGGCGAACAAGCCCTATTGCACCATCCAAGGCCGCAACGAGGTGCCCGACGCCCTCGACGCCGACGTCATCCGCGACGCCGCGCCCTTCCTGGAGCGCGGTGAGAAGATGCAGCTGACCTACACGGTGCGGAACACCCAGCGCGCCATCGGCACGCGCATCTCCAGCCATATCGTCCGCAAATGGGGTCTCGACGGCCTGCAGGACGGGCATCTGACCGTGCAGCTGCGCGGCTCGGCCGGCCAGTCGCTGGGGGCCTTCGCGGTCAGAGGGTTGCGCATCGAGCTGATGGGCGAGGCCAACGACTACTGCGCCAAGGGGCTGTCGGGCGCCACCATCGCCATCCGGCCGCAGAAGCCGCACGCCGATCCGCGCGCCAATGCCCTGATCGGCAACACCATCCTCTATGGCGCCACCTCGGGCGCCCTGTTCGCGGCCGGCGGCGCGGGCGAGCGGTTCGCCGTGCGCAACTCCGGCGCCGTCACGGTGATCGAGGGCTGCGGCGCCAACGGCTGCGAATACATGACCGGCGGGACGGCGGTGATCCTGGGGCCCGTCGGCAAGAACTTCGCGGCCGGCATGACCGGCGGCATGGCCTTCGTGCTCGACCAGGACGGCGGCTTCGAACACCAGGTCAACCGCGAGAGCGTGGTGCTGACCCGGCTGGCCTCGGCGCATTGGGAGGATGTGCTGCGCGGCCTCGTGGAGCGCCACGCCGTCGAAACCGGCTCGGCCCTGGCCGAGACCCTGCTGCACGACTGGGACCTGGTGCGCGGCCGCTTCTGGCAGGTCTGCCCCAAGGAGATGGTCTCCCGTCTGGCCCATCCGCTCGAGGACGTGGTCGCGGGGGAAGCGGCGGGCTGAACGACGATATGGAGTGCACGCCCATGGATGGGGGGGCGCAGGCAATTCGTCGGGCGGGCGTCAAAGCAGACGTTGTCGACTTCCGCTCAGGTTGATAGCAGTCATTGAGCCTGCGCCGGGAAGCCGACCTGCTTAGGCCGTGAGGACGCCCCAAGCCGTCTCCTCCCCGAACGGTCCGTGCGGATCGACGGTGAGCGCCGGCAGCCGATGCCCCGATTGCGAGGCGATGACGACGCCTGAGCCGCCTGACGCGATGACGGCTCCGAACGCTTCGAGCACCAGCGCCGTTCCATAGAGGTCCCGGCCCGACAACGACGACGACCTCTTTCATCGAGACCTCCTCGGAGCCGCCCTCAGGGCCGCATCATGGCCTGCACTTCATGCCGTCCCCGGAGGGCCGGCGAGATATTGCTCGTCGCTGACCTTCTCCAGCCAATCGACCGCCTTGCCGTCGAGGGTCTCGGTGATGGCGATATGGGTCATCGCCGTGGTCGGCGTAGCGCCGTGCCAGTGCTTGTGACCCGGCGGGCACCAGACCACATCCCCGGCCCTGATCTCGGCGATTGGCTCGCCTTCACATTGGGTCCAGCCACAGCCGGAGGTCACGATCAGGGTCTGCCCCAGAGGATGGGTATGCCAGGCCGAACGGGCGCCCGGCTCGAAGGTGACATAGGCCGAGGTTGCGCGGGCGGGCGCGGGGGGATTGTTGAGCGGATCGATCCGCACGGTCCCGGTGAAATAGTCGGCAGGCCCCTTCTGGGACGGCTGCGATCCGGCGCGCCTAAGTTCCATGATCAGCGCCCTTGCCGGTCACGGATGGCGGCGGGATAGCGCTCGCCCACCAGCTCGACGTCCTTCAGTGCAGTGTTGATCTCGGCAAGGTCGTCGGCTGACAGCGTTGCATCGACGGCTCCGATATTTTCCTCCAGGCGGCTGAGCTTGGTGGTGCCGGGAATTGGAACAATCCATGGCTTCTGCGCGAGCAGCCACGCCAGCGCGATCTGGGCGTTGGTGATACCCTGGCGCTTCGCCAGCTCGCCGATACGCTCGACGAGCGCCATGTTGGCCTTGCGGTTCTCGGCCTCGAAGCGCGGCACGATGGCCCGAAAGTCGCCTTCGCCGAACGCGGTGGTCTCGTCGATCTTGCCGGTCAGGAAGCCCTTGCCAAGGGGGCTGAAGGGGACGAACCCGATCCCAAGCTCCTCCAGCGTCGGAATAATCTCCTTCTCCGGCTCGCGCCAGAACAGGGAGTATTCGCTTTGCAGCGCCGCTACCGACTGCACTGCGTGCGCGGCCCGGATCGAGCCCATGCCCGCTTCCGAAAGGCCAAAGTGCTTGACCTTCCCCTCGGCGATCAGGTCCCTGACCGTGCCGGCGACATCCTCCATCGGCACACTCGGATCGACCCGGTGCTGATAGAACAGGTCGATCCGATCGGTGCGAAGATGCTTCAGTGAGGCCTCGGCTACCTGACGGATGCGCTCGGGCCGACTATCCAGCCCGTTCATCGCCTGGCCGTCCAAAAAGCCGAACTTGGTGGCGATCACCACCTGGTCGCGCAGAGGCTCCAGAGCCTCGCCCACCACGCCCTCGTTTGCGCCTTGGCCATAGGCCTCGGCAGTGTCGAAGAATGTCACCCCGTGCTCGAACGCGGCGCGGATCAGTCTCACGGCCTCCGTCCGCTCGGTCGGCGGGCCGAAGCCAAACGTCAGGCCCATGCAGCCAAGGCCGAGGGCGGAGACCTCCAAGCCGCTGTTTCCGAGAGTGCGCTTCTGCATGGCCATGATCCCTTCGCCTCGCTCGAGCCAAACTTAGGACCTTCAGCACTCATCGATTAGTCGCTAGGAGCGGCATGAGCTTATGCCGTGGGATCATCAATGAAGCGGGAAGATCTGGGTGAGCTGATGGCCTTTCTGGCCGTGGCGGAGGAGCGGAGCTTCACCCGCGCAGCTGCCAAGCTCGGCACCTCGCAATCGGCTCTCAGCCATACCCTCCGCCGCCTCGAGAGTCGGCTTGGCGTTCAACTTCTGACCCGTACCACCCGCAGCGTCGCCACCACCGACGCCGGTGAGCGCCTTGTCGAGACGCTTCGCCCGGCCTTCGCCGAGATCGACGCCAAGCTGGCCGTGCTCGGCGAGCTTCGCGAAAGGCCCGCCGGTGCGGTTCGGATCAACACCAGTGAACACGCGGCTCGTTCAATCCTGTGGCCTGCGCTCGCAAGGCTGTTGCCGAAGTATCCTGACGTGAAGGTCGAACTCTTCGTCGAGTCCGGCCTGATCGACATCGTCGCGGAGCGGTTCGACGCGGGGGTGCGACTCGGCGAACAACTCGCCAAGGACATGATCGCGGTTCGGATCAGCCCCGAGCTGCGGATGGCGGCGGTCGCGTCGCCCGGATACTTCGCCCAGCATGGAGCGCCCACTGTACCGCACGACCTCGCCAACCATACCTGTATCAACCTGCGACTGATGACGCGGGGCGGCCTCTACGCCTGGGAGTTCGAGAAGGAGGGGCGCGAGCTGAATGTCCGGGTCGACGGACAGCTCACCTTCAACAGACCCGATCTTATCCTGACCGCCGCTGTCGCCGGGATGGGCATCGCCTACCTGCCGGAAGACCATGTCATGGGGAAGCTGATGAGCGGAGAGCTCGTCCGCGTCTTGGAGGACTGGTGCCCGCCCTTCTCTGGCTATCACCTGTACTATCCGAGCCGACGCCAGCAATCGCCCGCGTTTGCGCTGGTGGTGGAAGCGTTGCGTTACAGGGGCTGACCATCGCGACCAGCGTCCGCTTCGGGCTGATGGTCGTCAATGAGTCTGAACCGGGAAGCGGATTCGCCGAGGTTATGAGGGCGTGTCCTAAGCCGTCTCCTCCCCGAACGGCCCATGCGGCTCGGCGCGGCCCTCCGGGTCCGGGTGGATCAGGAGGTCGGCGGCGGGGAAGGCGGTCAGCACGCGCTGCTCGGCGCCTTCGACGATCTGGTGCGCCTGGTCCAGCGTCTGGTCGGGATCGAGGTCCACGTGCATCTGGATATGGATGCGCGGGCCGGAGGCGCGGGTCCGCAGCTCGTGCACATTGCGGATCCGGCGGTCCGCCAGCACCGCCTCGACGATGGCCCTGCGCTCGGGCTCGCCCAGTTCGTGGTCCATCAGGTGGTCGGCGGCGTCGCGCAGCACCTGGATCGCCCCGCGGATCAGCCACAGGGCGACGAACAGGCCGGCGGCCGCGTCCCATCGCGGGTCGCGCAACAGGGCCGTGACGCCGATGCCGATCAGCGCCGCCACGTTGGAGGCGAGGTCGGCGGCGTAGTGCTGCCGGTCGCCCGAGACGGCGACCGAACTGGTCTTGGCCAGCACCCGGCTCTGAAGGGTGATCAGTGCGCCGGTCAGCCCCAGCGACAGCAACATGACGGCCAGGCCCCAGCCTTCCGCCCGCATCGGTTGCGGCCAGATCAGATGCACCACCGCCTCGCGCGCGATCAGCGCCGCCGAGGCGAACACCAGCCCCGCCTGCAGCAGCGAGGCGAAGGCCTCGGCCTTGCCGTGGCCGAAACGGTGCTCCTCGTCCGGCGGGCTGACCGCGACCCGCACGGCCACGAAGGTGGCCAGCGCGGCGACCACGTCGAGGGCGCTGTCGGCGAGCGAGGCCAGCAGGGCCACCGAACCGCCGCCGAGCCAGGCCGCCAGCTTGGCCAGGGTCAGGACGGTCGACATCGCCACCGACAGGGTGGTGATATGTCGGGTCAGCGCCGCGCTTTCTCCGATCGGCGTCACGCCGATCCGTGGTGCGGCAGGGGAGGAGTTGGCCATGCCCAAGCTCTAGCACTTCTGCGAAGGCGGCGGCCAGCATGCGCGGGGGCCTCGTATTTACCCCTTGTAAATATTGGCTTTGTGCTTCCTTAAACTCTGCATGCGCATCTTCCCCGCCTGACAGCGCAGGCGGCCCCTCCGGATGAGTTCTGGCTTTGTTCATACGTCGGCGATTTCAGCCGCCAGAACGGCCAAGCTTGGACTGAGCCTGGCGGGTTTCGCGGCCGGTGCGAACGGGACCGGACTGCGCAGCCGTCTGGCCCGTGACGCCGCCGGCGACGCCCTGCGCATCTTCGCCCGCGCCGGCGTCGGCCTGTTCGATGGCTCGGAAGATGCCGAGAGCCTGCTCGACAGCGTCGGCGACGCCCATTTCACCCTCCGCCTCAAGCCCGAAGCTCTCGGCCCCGATCAGATCGAGGGCCGGCTGAACATGGCGCGTGAACGCCTGCGCCCGTCGATCACCTTCGACGTCCTGCTCGAGGGTAGCCGCCTGCTGGCTCCGGACGGCGACGCGCTTTGGGCCGCCGCGCTCGCGGCCAGCGGAACCGGCGTCTGCGGCGCCGTCGGCATCGCCGTCGAGCCGGGCGGCGACGCGTTGGGTGTCGCGCGGCGGTTCAAGCCGAAGCTCATCCAGGTCTGCGTGGGTCTTCTCGACCAGCGGCTGATCTTGTCCGGCGCGCTCGGCGAAATCGCCGCCCTCGGCGCCGAGGTGCATGTGCGCACCAGCCTCTTGCACGGCCTGCTCTTCCTGCCGCGCGAGGGCCTGCCGCCGGCGCTGGCCGAAGCCGGCCCTCAGGTCTCGCGGGTGCGCCGTCTGATCGCCGAGGCCGGCGCCGACCCCTTGCAGGCGGCCCTCGCCTTCGCCCTCGAACGGCCGGAGGCTTCGCACGTGATCGTCGAGGCGAGTTCGGCCGGTGAAGTCCGCGCCCTGCTCGCCGCCGCCGCCGCGCCTGCGCCCGCGCTCGACTGGCCGGCCCTGGCGCTCGACCATCCCGCCGCCCTCGACGCCGAGGCCCGGCTCGGTCGCCGGGCGGCCTGACTCCTCGGCCTAAAGCCTCCGTTTCAGGGCCACATAGAGCGCACCCTCGCCGCCGTGCCGGCGGTCGGCCGGCGACACCCCGGCGACGATACCCCGCAGTCCCGGCTCGGACAGCCAGTCCGGCGCCCGCCGCCGCAGCACCCCGTCGCCCTGCAGCCCCTTGCCGGTGATCACCAGAACCGCACGCACCCCGTCCTGCTGCGCGCGATGCAGGAAGTCGAACAGGGCCGCCCTTGCGCCGTCCTGATCGAGACTGTGCAGGTCGAGCCGGCGGTCGAGCGGATCGCGTTCACGCGCGATCCGGCGCTGGCGGTTCGGCTCGATCCGCTCGGGGGCCGGCGGCTCGGTCGGCGGGGCGCTCTTGGCGCGCGGCGCCGGTCCCTTGGGCTTTGGCCGCCCGGCGAAGCGCGGCGGGAGCTTAGAGTCTAAGGGTCGAACGATCGGCAGAGAGTCCGGCGTCGGCGCTGCGGCGGCCGGTCCGCGCCCATGCGCCGGCCGGACCGTAGCGGTGACGATGGCCCAGAGCCTAGCTTCCTCCGGCCGGAGCGGTCGTTTCATGCGTCGGACTTGTGGAGGGATCTGCGGGCGGTGGGACGGGGATCAGGCGGACCAAGCTTAGCACATGTCGTACGCGTCCGGCTTCATGACCGGCGGCGTCGCCGCGCCCGATATAGAGGTCGGCGCGCCGTTCACCGCGGATCGCCGCGCCGGTGTCGAGGGCCAGGGCCAGGCGGCGATAGGCCGGAACGGCCCCATTCAGGGTCGGAGCGTCGGCGTCGATCCAATAGAGCACGCCATAGCGGTGATAGGCCGGATCGACCGCGATCGCCCGGCCGGCCGGCAATGGGGTTCCCGCGGCGCCGGCTGGATCGCGTCCGTCGTCCGGGACCAGGTCGAAGAAGATGTAGCGTTGATCCTTGTCCATCACCGCATCGGCTTCCCCGCCGCGGTGATCGGCGAGCCAGCCGCGGATGGCATCGCCGGAAAGATGGTCGGCGGTCAGGAGGCCCGCCTGCAGCATCGGCCGCGCGATGGCGGTGAAGGGCAGGCCGTTGTCGCCGGTGTAGATCGCCTTCAGCCGCCGCCCGTCGGGGAAGACCAGGACGCCGGAGCCCTGGATCTGCAGATAGAACAGGTCCTCCGGCTTCATGAAGGCGCGCGCGCCTTCGGCGGGGTCGGTCTCGATATCGGCGCGCGGCCGGCCGCTATAGGCGTCCGGATCGCCGGGGCGAGGACGCACGGGCGCCGAGAAGATCTCGTCCGGGATGTCCTGGGCGGGATATTCGGGCGCGAAATAGGCGGTGAGCAGGCCGGCGGGCGAGGGGGCCTCGGCCGAGAAATTGGCCTCGAAGAAGTTGCGCGCCGTCGAATCGTCCGTCGGCGCGATCGCGCGGGCGCGGCTGCACACCGCCTTCCATTGCGGGTCGTGCGCCACGCCGCAGCCGGCCTGGAACGCTTTCAGCGCCGCCAGATGATCCTCCGCAGCCCAGCCGGCAAGGCTGGTCAGCGGCCGCAGGAGGGCGCCGAAGGCCGGCGCGGGACCCGGCGCGCCGGGGTTCGGAGGGGACGGAGTCGAAGGCGCCGTGTAGGACGGCGTCGCCGTCCCGGCTGCAGGGGGCGGAACGCCGTGCAACGGCGGCGGCGCAGCGACGGGCGCCGATCGCTCTACATGCGCCGTCCGGGGAATGACGTGGGGCGCAGGCGCCTGCTCGGCGCAGCCGCCGATCGCCAGCGTCAGCGTCAGGGCCGCGATCGCCGGCGCAACCGCTCGGGCGCGGGCGGCCGGAACGCTGGACATCAGGCCTCCGCGGCGTCCACCCGGGTGAGGAGCCACTTGGGGTCGCGGCTGGTGAACATCCGTTCGAAGGTCCAGACCTCGGCGGTGCGCCGATCGTCCACCGCCTCGCCGGCCGCGTCCTTGGTGCGGGTGCGGAATTCAGCCAGGAACCGCACCTTGGTCCGCGCCAGGTCGCCGTCCACGTCCGCGCTCTCCAGATCCGCGCGAACCGGCTGCAGGAACTCCATGCTCTCGGTGCGGTTGGCGTCTTCGCGCTGTTTGATGGCCGCATCGAAGGCGTCGAACACCACATCGTCGACCAGGGGGCGAAGGGCGTTGCGGTCGCCGCCGATGAAGGCGCGCACGATGGTTTCATAGGCCGCGCGCGCATTGGCCAGGAACTTGGCCGAGTCGAAGCTCGGATCGCGGGCGCGAAGCGCGCCGACCCCCTCGGGGACGACCGCGTCGGTTTTCGGCTCGGCGCGCAGCCGCGCAAAGCCCGGCCGCAGTTTCGGGGCGGCCTCAGGGCGGTCGGTGGGCTGACGCCCGCCCCGCCGGCCCAGCACCGCGTAGAGCTGGTACAGCACCGCGACGGCCAGGATGCCGAAAACCACCAACTCGCCGATCTGCAGAAGGTCCACCGTCACGCCATCCATATCGTTGAGGCCGCAAGGACTGCGCCCGGGATGTTAAGATAGGCAATATAGAGATGTTCTGTCGCCGCGTCAGGCGCCTTGATCACGAAGCCGCAGGTTCGTGACATTGCACCGGCCGCCCTTCGCATGCTAGCAGCGCCGCTTCTCCCACAGGGCCGTCTCATGACCGACGTCGCTCCCGACGCTTCCGCCCCGTCGCCCGACGGCCCACGGATCAACATCCTGGCGCAGTTTCTGCGCGATTTCTCGTTCGAGAACCCCCGAGCGCCCGAATCGTTGCGGCCGCCCGCCGCGCCGCCCGGACTGGAGATGACGGTCGAAATGGGCGCGCGTGGTCGGCCCGACGGCCTGTTCGAGGTCGATCTGAAGATCAATCTCGCGGCGAAGCACGGCGACGCCGTCGCCTTCCAGATCGAGATCGTCTACGGCGGCCTGTTCGAACTGGCCGGCGTGCCGGAAGAGCATGTGGAGCCCGCGCTGCTGGTCGAGTGCCCGCGCATGCTGTTCCCCTTCGCGTCGCGGATCATCGCCAACGTCACGCTCGACGGCGGTTTTCCCCCGTTGCAGATGGAGCCGATCGACTTCGCCGCGGCCTATTCGGCGCAGCGCGCCCAGCGCGGCGGCGACGGTCTGGTGCTGCAGTAAGGCCCGGCCGGCCGCCGGCGGCGACTTCACTTCGTCACACCTCGTCCTTACATGCGGACCTACACGCAGGGTGCGGCGCACGCCGTGCTTGACGAAGCGGGCCGATCTGTGGTTCGCCTAAACCACCAGTCCGGAAAGCTTCAGCCGGGCTCCCGTCTTTCGGCCGTGCGGCTCCGCCGGCCTCCCTCGACTTCTCAATCGGCTGCGCCCTTCCGGGCCGCGCCTTCATCCACAAGCCCCGGGCGATGCGGCCAGACCGCGCCCCGAGGGACCTCCTTCACCAAGAGACTATCCATGTCCGACGATTCCAATCTCGACGATCTGGTCGCCGAAGCGGTCGCCCAGGAAGCCGACGCCGCCGCGTCGGAAGACGGCGACGGTTCAGACGCCGTATCCAACATCGCCGCCGCCCTGCCGCGGCTGTCCCTTCAGGAACTGAAGGACAAATCCCCCACCGATCTCCTGGCCTTCGCCGAAAGCCTCGAGATCGAAAACGCGAATACCATGCGCAAGCAGGACATGATGTTCGCCATCCTGAAGACCCTGGCCGAGGAAGGGGTCGAGATCACCGGCTCCGGCACGCTGGAGGTGCTGTCCGACGGTTTCGGCTTCCTGCGCTCGCCCGAGGCCAACTATCTGCCGGGACCGGACGACATCTACGTCTCGCCCTCGCAGATTCGCCGCATGGGCCTGAAAACCGGCGACACCATCGAAGGCCCGGTGCGCGGCCCGCGTGAAGGCGAGCGCTACTTCGCCATCGTCAAGGTCGACACGGTCAACTTCGAGAACCCCGACACCATCCGCCACAAGGTCCACTTCGACAACCTGACGCCGCTCTATCCCAACCAGCGGCTGAACATGGAGATCGACGATCCGACGCTGAAGGACCGTTCGGGCCGGGTGATCGACATCGTCGCCCCGATCGGCAAGGGCCAGCGCTGCCTGATCGTCGCCCCGCCGCGCGTGGGCAAGACGGTGATGTTGCAGAACATCGCCAAGTCGATCGAGGCCAACCACCCCGAATGCTTCCTGATCGTGCTCTTGATCGACGAGCGGCCTGAGGAAGTGACCGATATGCAGCGCACGGTGAAGGGCGAGGTCGTCGCCTCCACCTTCGACGAGCCGGCCAGCCGCCACGTGCAGGTGGCCGAGATGGTGATCGAGAAGGCCAAGCGGCTGGTCGAGCACAAGCGCGACGTGGTGATCCTGCTCGATTCGGTCACCCGTCTCGGCCGCGCCTACAACACCACCGTCCCGTCCTCGGGCAAGGTGCTGACCGGCGGCGTTGACGCCAACGCCCTGCAACGGCCCAAGCGCTTCTTCGGCGCGGCGCGGAACATCGAGGAAGGCGGTTCGCTGACCATCATCGCCACCGCCCTGATCGACACCGGCAGCCGGATGGATGAGGTGATCTTCGAAGAGTTCAAGGGCACCGGCAATTCCGAAATCATCCTCGACCGCAAGGTCGCCGACAAGCGCATCTTCCCGGCCATCGACGTCCTGAAGTCCGGCACCCGCAAGGACGAGCTGATCACCGACAAGGCCAACCTGCAGAAGACCTACATCCTGCGTCGCATCCTGGCCCCGATGGGCGCGCAGGACGCCATCGAGTTCCTGCTCGACAAGCTGCGGCAGACCAAGACCAACGAAGAGTTCTTCCAGTCGATGAACACCTGACCGGCGCGCCAGCTCGCGCAGGGCGACCTTGGGG
>FTAG01000807.1_pt1 | contig 11267 bp, 11 predicted proteins | sample 1638911 | NCBI WGS metagenome assembly FTAG01 (sample SAMEA3914813, study PRJEB12502) | metagenome | biome: forest; material: soil | place: Canada | collected 2011-07-07 | depth 0.3 m
AGCGCCGCCGGTCAACGCCTGGCCGCTGGTGCAGCCGCGCGCCAGCACGGCGCCCATACCCATGACCACGCCGCCGGCCGCCGCCGTCAGCAGGCGCGGCGTAACGCCCAGCGACGGACCGCGCGCCACCTGAAGCCGGAACCGGCCGGCGAGAACCGCCGACAGCGCGCCGCCCAGGATGACGCCCGTCAATTCCAGCACGATCCACGCCGACCACGGCGCGCCGCCCGATAGATAGCTCTCGAAATAGCCATTGCCGGCCGCTTTCGGGGCGACGGCCTTCACCGTGGCGCTGGCGGCCTCGGCGAAGGCGCCGGACGCGCCCAGGCCCTGGCCCGCCAGCACGAAGGCCGCCAGCAGGACGAGGCCGAGCCCGACGCCCGCCACGTAGGGATTGGCGTAGGCGCGCATGCTATTTGTCCGTCGTGACGGGTTGGTCGTGGATGGCCCAGTCCTCGAACGAGCCGTCATAGAGGACCGCTTCGATCCCCACCCGGCGCGCGGCGAACAGCACTTCCGTCGCCTGCTGGCCGATGTGGCAATAGGCGATCAGGTGGTCGCCCGGCTTGATCCCGGCGGCGGCGAAGATGGCGCGGTCCTGGTCCGGCGTCTTCAGCGTCATGTCGCTATTGCTGAAGCTGAGGTAAGGCACGCTCACCGCACCCGGAATATGGCCGCGCTTCATGTGCAGCATCGGCCCACCGGGCTGGACGCCGTCGTAAAAGACCCGGGCGCGGGCGTCGGCGACACGGTAGCCCGGCGCGGTCAGGTGCGCCTTGACGAAGGCCTGGTCGACGACGGCCGGCTGCATGTGCAGGTCCGACAGATGACCCGTCTTGGCCTGCGGCGCCTTGTCGCTGACAGGCCCGCTCCATTGGCTCAGGCCGCCGTCGAGCAGGGAAACGCGATCGCCCAGACCGGCCGCGTACAGCGTAAAGACGACGCGCGTGGCCGGCGATATGTCCGGGTCGCTGGAATAGATGACGATGCGCGACCCGTCGGAAATGCCGAGCTTTTCCAGCCGCGCCTTGAGATCGGCCGGCGCCGGCACCTGCAGGCTCAGGCCGCCGCTGTCGACGGCGATGTCGTCGAGCGACACGTAGCGCGCGCCGGCAATGTGCTTTCGATTATAGTCGCCGTGGTCGCCGACGTGCAGCACGACGAGATCGGGATCGTTGATATGCGCCGACAGCCATTGCGGCGTGACGGTCAGGTCGCCGGCTTGGGCGGCGCCGGTGACGGTGGCGGCCGCTAGTGCGGCGGCTGCGATGAGATGGTAACGGGTCATGAGTTTCTTCCTTCCGATGCGGGGCGATCGCACATGTCCGGCAGCTTTTCCTTGCCCTCTCCCCGTGAAAACGGGGAGAGCACGGGAGCTGAACGCAGTGAAAGCGACCGGGTGAGGGGCCTGCAGTTGCGTATTTGCCCCTCACCCGACCATCTGCGCCCTGACGGGCTTGCTGGTCGTCCTCTCCCCGTTTTCACGGGGAGAGGTAAGACGAAGCGTGTTCGTCGGCCATATGCATGGGTTTGCCTTTTGATACCCAAGCATAGGCCGCCTTCGGATCGTCGGATGCGCCGCGCGACGAACCGCGCTCCGCAGCCGATGAAGGTTCCGAATCAGCGGATGGACGCAGGTGAAACCCGGCGCCAGACCGGCTATGATGGGCCATGACCCAAGTTTCCGATCTCGACCGGCCGATTCCGCGCGAAGCCTCGACCGGCGGCTGGTGGCGCAGCCACGACGTCTATCCGACCTTCAGTTGGCCGTGGTGGCTGCGGCGCGGCTGGCTGTTCTGGCCGGTAGCCCTGATTTACGGCATGATCTTCGCCTCGTACCACGCCTTTGGCATGAACGCGCTCGGCGACTGGCCGGTCCTGGCCCTGGTCGCCTGCACGGGCGGCGTGATCATGGTCAGCACCGGTCCATTACTGGCCACCGGCGTGCGCTATCTCGGCCTGCCGCGATGGCTGGAGCAGATCCTGGTCGTCGCCGCCATCACCGCGGGTCTCGTCGCCGCCGTCCTGGCGCAAAACTGGGTCAGCGACTTCCACGACCATCTGATGGCGCGGTTGCACGACCCGGCCCGGCCGCCGATCCCGTGGCTGTTTCTCGGCATCTCCTACCTTCTGCATTTCAGCCTCGACGGCGGCATGCTGGTGCTGTTCGCCGTCAGCGGGGGTTTCGCCGCCATGCAATACCTCGGCGAGCGCCGCCGCCTCGCCGCCTGGGCCAGCCGCCAGGAGGTCGAAGCCCTGCGCGCCCAACGCGACACCGCCGATCTGCGCCTGGCCGTGCTGCAGGCCCAGGTCGAGCCGCATTTCCTGTTCAATACGCTGGCCTCGGTGCGCTCGCTGGTCGCCACCGACCCCAAGCGCGCGTCCGCCACCATCGACGCGCTTTCGGACTATTTGCGCTCGACCCTGCCGAGCTTCCGCGAACCCGGGCGCGAGGACGCCGCGCTCGGCAAGCAGATCGACATCTGCCACCGTTATCTCGAGCTGATGAATGTGCGCATGGACGGCCGCATCCGGATCGTCATCGACGCGCCGGACGAGGTCCGCGCCCTGGCCTTTCCGCCGCTGATCCTGATCTCGCTGGTCGAGAACGCCGTCAAGCACGGCATCGAGCCCAAGCCCGGCCCCGGCACGATCGCCCTTCGCGCCCGTCTTGAGGCCGGCGGGTTGCGCGTCGCGGTCGAGGACGATGGCGCGGGCCTGATCGCGGGCGAGACCAGCCACGGCCTGGGCCTCGCCAATGTCCGCGCCCAGTTGCGCAACCGCTTCGGCGAAGGGGCCGTGCTCGACATCGCCACCCGGCCTGACGGCGGCACGCGCGCCGTCATCACCTTGGCGCATTCCGGGGCGCCGGCCGGAGCGGCCTCATGACGCCCGTCGCCATCATCGCCGAGGACGAGGGCGCCCAGCGCCTGGAACTAAGAGCCCTGCTCGCCGAGCTGTGGCCGGAATTGCACATCGCGGCGGAATGCGAGGACGGTCTGGCGGCGATGGAAGCGCTGCAGACCCACGCGCCCGACGTCGCCTTCCTCGACATCCGCATGCCGGGCGTGTCCGGCCTGGAGGTGGCGCGCGCCGCCGGCGATGCCTCCAAGAACGCCCCCAGGAACGCCCCCAGGAACGCCCATGTCGTGCTGATCACCGCCTATGACGAATTCGCCGTCCGCGCCTTCGAGGCCGGCGCCGCCGACTATCTGCTCAAGCCCGTGCGCCGCGACCGCCTGGCCGCCACCATCGCCCGCCTGAAAAAGCGCGTCGCCGACGGTCAACGCGCCCGGCCGCTCGACCTGGTCAGCCTGCTCGAAGCGCGCCTGACGCCGGAGCGGCGCTGGATGAGCTGGATCTCCGCCTCGGCCGGCGACACCATCCGCATGATCGCCATCGACGACGTGCTGGCCTTCCGGTCCGAGGACAAATACACCTGCGTCCTCACCGCCCAGGGCTCGGCCCATATCCGCACGCCGCTGAAGGACCTGATCGGCCAGTTGAACCCCGAAGTGTTCTGGCAGGTCCACCGCGGCGCCATCGTCCGCGTCGCCGCCATCCGCGCCGTCCGCCGCGACGAGGACGGCCGCCTGCGCGTGCACCTGACCGGCAGCGCCGAGACCCTGCCGGTCAGCGCGGCGTTCCAGGACCGCTTCCGGCCGATGTGAGCGGGGCGGGACGGGCGTGTTCATAATCAACGAATGTCTTCACGGCGCCGCAATGGCGGCTTCGTAAGCCGCCCGCAGTTGGGCGAAAACCGACACCTCGGGCCGCGGCGCGCCCAGGTGGAGATGCCACAATTCCTCCATAAAGGCGGACCATAGCTGAGGACCGCCGTCTTCGAGGATTTGCGCGCGTATCGAAAGCGCCTTCGAAGCGGGCGTATGACGCAGGCCCCAAGCCCCCATGTGGGCCAGAAGCGGGACCAGTTCGATCGAGGCTTCGGTCAGACTGTAGATGGCCTTCTGCTTGTGGCTGGGGTCGTCGCGGCGCGACACCAGGCCGGCCGCCTCCAGGCGTTTCAGCCGGTCGGCCAGGATGTTCGAGGCTATGCCCTCCTGGGACCCCGCCAGCAGTTCGCGAAAGTGGCGGCGGTTGCCGAACATCAGGTCGCGGATGACGATCAGGCTCCAGCGATCGCCCAGCGTCTCCAGGGTCAGATTGATCGGGCAGCCCGAGCGTTCGGTGTTCATGTGTATTCCAAAAAGCGATTGCACTTTAAAATCAGTTTGGCTAACTTACAACTGATTGCATAACGCAATCACGATCGCGGTGGCGCCTTGGGAAAAGGAATGGGCATGGCCAAGTTCGTATTCGGATTGCAGCAGTCCCTGGACGGCTATGTCGACCACCAGAAAGTGGGACCGCCTGGTCCCGCGCTCTATCGTCATTTCATGGCGCACGTGCGCGACCTGGCCGGCTGTGTGTATGGCCGCCGCACCTATGAGATCATGCGGTATTGGGACGAAGACCAGACGGGCTGGGACGCCGGGGACCACGACTTCGCGGCCGCGTGGCGACGCGTGCCGAAATGGGTCGTGTCGGGCTCGCTGGCCTCCGTCGGCGCCAATGCCACGCTGATCCAGACCGACGTCGCGGCCACGCTGCGCGACCTCAAGGCGCGGCTCGGCGGCGAGATCGACGTCGCCGGCCCGGACCTGGCGCGAAGCCTGGCCGAGCTTGGTCTTATCGACGAGTATCGGCTCTATTTCCGCCCCCTGGTGCTCGGTCACGGCACGCCCTTCTTCGCCGGCCCCCGGCCGCCGCTCCGCCTTGTGGCCAGCGATGCCGTGGGCGAGGATACGATCAGGCTGACCTACGTTCCCGTTTGATCGGGCCGGCGCCGAGGCCAACGGAACGGCCTGACGTCACGCACGCGCGCCGGTCGGGTTGGTCGCGTCGGGCGGATAGGTCCCGTGGCCTTCGATGACAAGGCCGTCGGCGAATTGCAACACCTCGCTGACCTGCACACCCGCCTGATTTCGATAGACCAGGACGATATGGTCGATACCAACGAAGACGGCCTCTACCGTAAAATGCAGGTCCGGTATCGCGCGGAGCCCCGCGGTCCAATAGGCACGGATCTGCGCCTTGCCGCGAAGCATGCCGCCACTCTCCGGAAACAGTCTGTGAGCGAATGGCGAGGAAAAATAGGCATATTCATGAAAGTGCGACAAGACGCGTTCGATGTCGTGAGCATTCCACGCGCTAAGCCAGCTCTCGGCAAAGGCAACGGGATCCATCTGCATTCCATAAACCTGTATTTTCCGGACAGTCATCCCGAACGGCTTTGCCCCGGAGCCTTTTTCGATCAGATCAAAAGGACACCAGCAAGCGTTTGATTCTAGTGTCGATTTCGAAGTTCGTTACATGTTGATATCGAAATCACACGAACTTCGAAATCACGACACCAGGATGGCTGACAAATGTCAGCCATCAGCTTCCACGCGCCAGTGGGCGTTTCCCGCTGCCATACCCGCACATAATTGCCTCGTTGGGGGGACTCGGCCGCCACCGGGAAGGCGACAGCGACCGACGCGGCCGCCGCATATATCAGGTTACGCAGGTTCATTTTCCGCCCCTATCCGACTTTAGTTCTCGCCGGCGTTAAAGGCGTTCAACGCCTTCCCAAATATTTAGCGCGATCTGTTCCTCGGATCGGCGGCCAAGCGGCGCTCCAGGCGCGTTCAGGGCTTGAGGTTGATCAGAGCCAGGAACTCGCGCCGCAGCGCCGGGTCCGTGAGGAAGGCGCCGCGCGTGAGACTGTTGATCATCTTCGAGCCGCTGTCCTTGACGCCGCGCCATTGCATGCAAAAGTGGTCGGCTTCCACGACGATGGCCAAGCCGTCGGGCTTGACTTGAGCCATCAGATGATCGGCAAGTTGCGTCACGGCCTCTTCCTGGATTTGCGGACGAGTCATGACCCATTCCGCGACGCGCGCATATTTCGAAAGCCCGATCAGGTTGGACCGCGCGTTGGGCATCACACCGATCCACAGACGGCCCATGATCGGACAAAAGTGGTGGCTGCAGGCGCTGCGGATGGTCACGGGACCAACGATAAGGAGCTCGTTGAGGCCCGATGTATTGGGGAATTCCGTGACATCAGGCGGCGCGCGATAACGGCCGGCAAAGACTTCATTGAGGTACATCCTCGCGACACGGCGCGCGGTATCGCGTGTATTGTGGTCGTGGTCGATGTCGATGACAAGGCTGTGCAGCACGGACTCGAAACGTCCGGCGACCTCGGCCTCGAGGGCTTCGTGCTCGCCATCCTCGATGAACGCGGCGATGTTGTCGTTGGCGAAGAAGCGCGCCCGGGCCGCTTCCAGACGCCGGCGGATCCGCGCCGATACCGGATCGGCGGCGATGTCGTCGATTTGGCCGGGCGCGTGTCCCGCCGGCATGACGGTTTCGGCCGTCGGAGCGGAGAGAAGCGTGGTCATTGCGGAACTCCATTTTCACCGAACTTGGCCGGCTTGGGCCGTTATCAGGCGCCGGACCGATCAATCCTTGGGCGTCCACGGCAGCATCCGTTCCAGAACCCCATCCCTCGGAACGAGCGCGTGGAACAAGGCCGCGCCCGCGTGAAGCCCGATCAGGCCCAGCAGCGTCCACGCGGAATATTCGTGCACGCTGTGGAGAAAATGAAAGACCGGCTTGTTCGTTGCCAAAAGCGCCGGCACCTGCGAGCCAAAGACAACGAACGGATGTCCACGGAAGAGGGTGTCGCCGAGGCCCGTCAGGGGTTGCAACAACAGCAGGCCGTACAGTCCGTATTCGTTGGCCTGCGCGATACGGCGCTGGAGCACCGGCATGGAATTCGGGAAGGGCGGCAGGTGTGCCAAGGTGCGTCGCCAAGCCAGGCGCCCGACGACAACCAGCAGGGTCGCCAGACCCATCGAGCGATGAAACATCAGCAGGAGCGGCGTATTCTCACCGCCGTAGGGCATCCACCAGGCCGTTGTAAATTGCCCGGTCACCAGAAGCACCGTCAACCAGTGAAACCCGATGCTCACCTGGTCGAAGCGGCCGGCCTTGGACAGGCGAGCGCCGGGGCTCGCGGAAATAACCGGCAATACGTTTGTCTCATCCATCGCAATATCCCGCATAGCGCCGAAATGGCGTCATGGAGGGAACGTCGGGGGCCCCGCGTTTATTCCCGGTCAGATTTCGCTGATTGATCGCGGGCGCCCGGCCGTCACTGCGCCAGGCATTTGACGTCGGCGCGCGTGCACTGCGTCGAGAACTGATCGCTGTAGCTATTGCTGTAAGAGGCAAAGCCGAGATCGAAACCGTAGACGATCCTGACCGTCAGGCCCTGACCCGGCGCGAAACGGTACGACTTGACCGCGACCGCGCCGATCCGGGCCAGTTCCTGGTTCACATCGGCGGGCCATTTGCGCACCTTGGCCGTCACGACCAGCGTCCGCGTGGTCCGGGCGGGTCCGGCGTTCGAGTAGAAGGTGGTCGTATTATCCATGGCGCCGGCTTCAACGACCTCAGGGAGCTTGTCCACGGCGTCCACCATCCGCTGCTCCGGCGCGATCGCGGCGCTCAACTTGGGCAGCGCCCCCCGCACGATCGACGGACCACAAACACCCAGTCCGAGACCGGCCAGGACCAGTACGGCCGCCACGACGGCATGGGCGCGGACCTTCGGCGCCTCGAATGCACCGGCGCCGGCACGGACGACGATCGAGCCGAACACCAGATCGTGGAGCAGACGGCGCGTCGGACCATTGAACAGCAGCAGATAGATCTGCGCCAGACTGACCCCGAACACCGCCGTGATCGCGACAGCCGTCAGAACATAGGCCAGGTTGGGGTCCGCGACGGTGAAGTACCAGCCATTGAGCATCATCGGTCCGACCAGCAGAAGGGCGCGGCCGAACGCGGCGGCAAGGCCCAGGGGTTTGCCGTCGAGCCGGACGACCTTCAGACCCAGCGCCCGCATGCCGATCGACCGGCCGCCGAACAGGCCGCTAGCCGTCAAGCCGAAATAGATCACGCCCAGGACCAGGCCGAAGGCCCGCCCGTTCGAGCCCAGACCGGCGGCATAATCGCCCGCCAGCATGCCAACGGCATAGCAGACGGCGCCCAGAACGATCAAATCGACGATGAAGGCCAGCAGGCGCGCCCAAAAGCCCGACCAGTCGCTCGGCTTGTCCTTGGACATGACATGTCCCCCCGATAATTCCCTAACAGGAGATTAACCCAACCTCCGGTCATGAAGCAAGGGCGGGGGCGACTACCCGCTGATGCGCAGCGTGAACCGCATCTGGGTTTGCGATTGGTCGGCCGGCTCCGCCACGGTCAGGCGGGCGTCGCGGCGGCTGGCCACGTCGATGAACTCGAACGCCGAGCGCAGGTGCGCCGACCACGGATGGATCCACGCGGCGGTGGCGGCATAGCCCAGCTCGTCATTGTCGTAGAGGTGGAGAAACGAATTGTCGCGCGTGGCGAAATAGTCGCCGCGCAGGGTCAGCCGTGTGCCGTCCGCCAGCCGGTGCGAGATCAGGACATAGGCCGAATCGAAGATCATGTCGGCCGGATGGCGGCCGTCGGGGAAGACCGCGCCCATCTTCGTCGAGCCCGAGAGATACTGGCTCAGCACTTCGTAGCTGGGGGCCGGAGTGTAAACCAGTCCGCCGCCTATCAGACGCGTCGTCCACCCGTACTGGCCGCGATCGACGATCGACGGATTGGCCGGATTGTAAAAATAGACCACGTTGAGCGCGACCGGCGCTGGCGGACGCCAATCGCCACGCAGATAATAGCCGCCGCGGCCATCGACTTCGACCGAAGGCCGCGTGATCCGCGCCTGCTTCAAAAAGATCGCCTCGTAGCCGGCGTCCGGCGTGTCCGGCAACCGCAGGGCTTCGTTACCGCCCGTCACCATGTCGTGCAGCGCCCAGCCGCGATAGGCGAGGATGGCGCCGGCGGCGTCCGCGCCCTGGAACAGGCCGGCGGTCATGCCGAGGTCGTGGCCCGCCGCGTCGGCGCGCACCGACAGCTCGGCGCCGGTGACCAGCAGTTCCTCGCCGACCCAGGTATCGATCGCCGAGGGCGTCAAGGTGCGCGTCGGCGTCCAGCCCGGACCGTCGTTTTCCAGCGAGATCGGCGGCAGCAGGCGGCCGATGCGGACCGCATAGCGCACCGACGAGGTCGGCACCGGCTTCCAGCGCAGATAGGATTCGGTGACGCCCAATGGGCTCAGGGCTTCGGGCTGATAAAGACCGGTAAGGTCGAACTGCAGGGTATCGCCGAGGCGCGGCCGCCAGACCACGCCGCCGTCCGCCTCGACGGGATCGCTACCCCTGCCGAGCTGCAGCTTGCCGAAGCCGCCGCGCGTCCAGTTGGTCTCGCCGGACGCCATGCCCGCGCCGAGATCGGCCCAGGCGGTAAGGGTATCGGCGCCGGCAAGATCGGTCTGGGCATGGCCGGGCCGCGGACAGACGAGGCCGAGAAGCGCCGCGGCGACGGCGAAGGGCAGGATCTTCATGGACGGTCCGGAGCGGGTGATGCGCGTCCAGACTAGCCGGTGTTCGATAAATCGCGGTTAACCGCGTTGCGCCCGCGACCGGTACCGCAAGGGTCTAGTTGGCCGCGATCGCGTCCTTGACGCCGATCAATGCTTCCTGGACCTTGCCGATGGCCAGGCTGAGGCTCGCCGGCGCGCCGGAGGTCTGGCCCTGCTGCTGCAGCGCCTGCGCGCTCTCCAGGGTCTGCTGGATCTGCGTCAGGGTCGCGCCGGCGCCGGTCGCATTGGACGCACCGAGCGTGACGTGCGCCGCAGCGGCCAGCGACGTCACCAGGCGCCTGGCCTTGCCGACATCAAGCTTCGCCGTCACCACGTCCTGCTGGGCGCCGGGGCCATTGACCGTGACCTGGCCCAGTCCGGCCGAGGCCTGGTCGAGATCGGCGGCGATCAGGGCGTAGTTCGGCGCGGCCGGCGTGGCGGCAACGGGGGACGACACGGATGCCGACGCGCCCGAGGTCTTGGGCTTGGGCGCGAGGGTCGTCTGGGCCGCGCCCTTGGTGGCGATCGGGCTGGCCTGCGCCGCGCCACCGGCCAAAAGAATGACCGACAGCAGGGCCGGCAGCGGAAGGGTTAAGCGCATCGAAAGCTCCGTAGGATTCGGGCGGTCTGCAACGGACAGGGGCGGCGGCCGCCAGGGGAGCGGCCGCCGCCCGCCGCACCGCAGAAATTTCGGTGCGTTCCAGGACGGGCGCAGAGGCGGACGACGCCTATTTTGTCGTCTTCCCGGGCGCCAGGGCCTTTTGGGCGTCCTCCGCGGCCTTGACCTCGTCCGCCGCCGCGGTCACGTCGCCGGTCGCCTGCTTCAGATCGCTCTGCACCTCAGGCGAGGCATCCCCGCGCCGTAATTGCTCCAGGGCCGTGTCAAGCGTGCTGTGGATCTCCGTGAACGTGACGACGGCTTTTCCAGCGAGGGCGTCGTCGCCGCGCATGTTGGTGGAAACCCTGCCGTCGCTCGACCCGTGACTCGAGGCGAGCGTAAGATGCTCCGTCTTGGCGATCGACGTCACATCGGTTTCGGCCGACTTAATGCTGACGAGCGCCGCCTTCTTGCCCTTGGCGATGGTTTCGGCGGCGTCAGCCTTCGACTTGTCGCTGTTGCCGGGGGCGACCACATCATCATCGGCAATCTTGCCCAGCTCCGCCTCGGCCAGCGCCAGCTTACTCGCCACCTCGGCGTAGTTGGGGCGAAGGTTTTCCGCCGATTTGACGTCCTTCTCGGCTTCGGCAATGTCCGTATTGACGTCGGCGAGATCGTGTTGCGCGCCCCCGCTTGTGGCCATTCCAACCTTGACAATGAGGGCGTCATGCGCCCGCGCCAGGTCGCTCGCGGCGCTGGACAAATCGCCTTCCGGCGTCTGAGCGTGTCCGATCCCGACACCACCATTGTGTTCCGCCCCGCCGGCGGCCGTATCGCTCACGGTGACCCGGTCGGCCGCGGCGGCCTCCTTCACGGCGGCGATGGCCTGGGTAATCGCCGTCTCGGCCTTCTCGTCGTCAGCCATATTGATGCTGCCGGCCGACGCGTTGGCCGACGTCTTGTCGGCGCCATCACCCATCTTGATGCCGCCACCGGCGTCACCCGAGGTCGTCTTGGCGGGATCGATCTTGGCCAGCTTCTGCGCGTCCAGCAGCGCGGTCAGCGCGGCCTGATAGTCCGGAAGCTTGCTCTTGTCGCCGGCCGAGGTCTGGCTGCCGCTCTTGCTGGCGGAAGAGGACGAGG
>FTAG01000587.1_pt1 | contig 11228 bp, 8 predicted proteins | sample 1638911 | NCBI WGS metagenome assembly FTAG01 (sample SAMEA3914813, study PRJEB12502) | metagenome | biome: forest; material: soil | place: Canada | collected 2011-07-07 | depth 0.3 m
GGGTCCAGCGACAGGCCATCCCTGGCCTGACGCTGGACGCTTCGGCATCCTGCCTCGCCCGGCGGCAAACAGCCGCCGGCTGATGTCCGACGCAGGCTGTGATGCTCGGCGCAGTTACGGGGGGAACGTCAAAAGCAACGGCAACAGCACAGCAACGTCAAAGGCCAAGCGTCACTGCTTTGGGTTCCCCCTCCCCTTGCGGGAGGGGGCTAGGGGGAGGGGCGAGGTCGCAGAGATCAGCAGGCGGAGGTGCGCAACGCGCACGCGGATGCACCCGGGATCCACGCGTGACGCGTGCGCGGTGCGCACCCTACGCCTGCTTCTTCATAGCGGCCGTTGATGACTCTCTGCAACGGGCCGTGAGCAGGCGTGTCGTGCACGCCCTACATGCTAGTACCCGGCACATGCGCGGCAAGCCTGCCTTTCATACTCGTCTCGTGCGACCTGCAGATGGTCTTTGATGTCCGGTAACTCCTTGCCAGCATAGAGCCAGTCCCTCTTCTGCTTGCCTGTAATCATTGGACGATTTGTGCGCCAGCACCAATCCAGCATGGCTTTGGGAGCGTCCAGCGATATGTCTGTGCCTTGCTTTCCGAGCAGCAAGTCAACGTGTCTATCGTCCATGCCGAAGCACGTCATGCTGCACCCGGTAATAGCCGTGCTGGGAATCCGTATTGCCTTCTGGAAGATTGAGTATGGAGTGCGCGGCGCAAATGTGACGGCATCATCTGAGACAGTCACTTCCAGGACGCCTTTATAGTTGAAAGCCCCAGTTTGGTTTTGACTGACCAGAGTGATGTAGTTCGTGCTGACCTGCGTTCCACCACCCTTTGCGTCACTGGCAGCAAAATCCCCCTCCAAGTCCTTGTATGGACCTTTGCAGCCCAGTAGTAGGGCTGTTAGCGCAAGGAGTAACACCATTTTCATAGTTGAATATTCCGCAAATGCCGGCAGCTTTCGTCTAGCGTAGCCGAAAGCGGTCGTTGACGACCGGCCGGTACGGGTCGAAGGCGGCTACCAAACCGAGTCATCCAGATAGAGGCAAGCCGTACCTTGGAGGACTGCTGCAGTCGAGGATCACCGGGGAACGCGGCCAATGTCCGGCAAGGTGCAACATCGTCCGGCCCCGGCCCCGGCCCCGGCCCCCCCCGTGCGACCATTGCGCGCATTGCATCCATGGCGCGCATTGCGCGCATGGAGGCTTAGCCGCCCCAAAGCCGCTGGCGAAGGACAGGAACGGGCTGGTTGTCATCGTTTGATGGAGGAGTTCGACCTGGCTGTCGGAACACACGCCTGGACGAAAGCCACCCCGCCCGTAAAAGCCCGCTCAGAACGACCGCCCATCCACCGGCACCCGCGTGACCGTTCCCAGGTCCACCCCTTCCAGGCAGCGCACGTTCACGGCCGCAATCGCCGCGCCCGAGCGGTCCTTGCCGTAGGCGAACGGGGCGCAGCCGCAGTGGGGACAGAAGCGGTGCTGGATCGCATGCTTGTTGAAGGTGTAGGTCCGCAGTTCGGCCTCGCCGGAGTTGAGCTTGAACTGGGCCTGCGGCACGAACCACAGCAGGTAGCCCTTGCGGCTGCAGTGCGAGCAATTGCACTCCATCGCTTTTTCCAGCGTGCCTTCGACCTCGAAGGAAACCTTGCCGCAGTGACAGCTGCCCTTGTAGTTCATCTGACTCCTCCGGAATTCACGCCGCCATCGCCGCTCAGCGCGCCTGCTGGAACAGCCTCAACCGCCGTTCCTTGATCGTCTGGATCACCTTGTTGCGATCGATGCCGTTGTTCTCGGCATAGAGCAGGATCAGTTTCAGTTCCGCCGGATCGACCTTGCCGTCGGCCAGGCTCATTTCGATCAGGCCGTTGAGGCAGGCGTGGGCTTCCACCGGGGTCTGCGCCTTGGGGATTTCCAGCTGGTTGCGTCGTGCCGCTTCGATCAGGCCGTCGATGCTTGCGGCGGGGACATGGTTGTTGACGGCGTAGCGGTCGAGGTATTTGCGCTCGGCCGGGTCGATGTTGTCGTCGGACATCATCGCCGCCACGAGTATTGCCAGCACCTCGCTGGTGGACAGGCCCTGCACCCAGCCCAGCTCGACCGCCGGCGCGGCGGGCAGCGCCTCCGGCGGCGTCGCGTCCGTCACCGCGGCCGCGCCCGGCATGCGCCAGAGGGCGATGGGCAGGATGCGCCCCACCACCCACTGCCGCGAGCCGTCGTTGAACGAGGTGCCGCAGTATTCGCAAGCAGCGATATCGCGCGAGGACGGCGGTGCGCCGCAATTGGGGCAGCGGCAGGAGTTGAGGCCCGCGTTGTCGTCGGTGCGCGCGTCGGCGCGCCGTTCCAGCACGAAGACGTGATCGCGCGGCTGTGGTCCCGAGACCTGCCGGCCGCTGCCCGCCTCGAACTGCGTGCCCGACCACCGCACCCGCACATGCGCCAGGTCGATCCCTTCACCCTGCTCGAAGGCTCGCACTTCGACCGCTCCGACCGCCGCGTCGCGGAAGCGGAACTGCCGTGCCGCGGCGTCGGCCTCCCAGCTCTTGCAGAAGTCCGGCGTCGCCACCGGCAGCAGCGCCTTGGCGCCGCCCTGCGTCAGCGCGCGCTGCCAGCGCCAGAACGCGACCGAGGCGCGGTCCTCGAGGAACGGCGTGCTGAGCAGAGGATCGCGCCGCGCCAGTGCGCTGAAGCCGGGTACGTTCTCGCCGCTGCCGCGCAGCGCCCATTCGCTTTCCTGGGTGATTTCGCACAGCACCCAGTCATACTGGCCGGAGTTGATCCAGGCCTTGCAGGAAGCGCATTGCGCGGCGTCGCCGATGTTCAGCGGCGCGCCGCAGCTGGGGCAGTAGCCTTCGATCAGGCCCGGCCGGGCCAGGGTCTGCGCGCCGGGGCGGCGCAGGAAACTCCAGATTTCCACGAACTGCGCCGGCTCGCCTGAGCCGCCGAGGCGGCGGCCATCGGCCAGCGAGACCTTGCTGTCCACCGCCGAGGCCTGCAGGCGCAGATGCAGGGTATCGAAATGGGCATCCGATTCCGCCTCGACGATGCGGCAGTCGATGACGTTGACCGCGCTCATCTCGTTGCGCAGGCCGTCGGCTTTCTGCATCTCGATCTGGATGGCGAAGCGCTCCATCACACCGTCCGAGACGAAAGCCCGCGCCGGTGCCATGTCCTGGCGGCTCCAGGCCTGCTGGATCTTGAGGAAGGCATCGCGCGCCCGCGCCAGGAAGCGCTGCTCGTCGAATGCGCTGTCGCGCTGCCGGATGCGGTCCACGGCGCCGCCGACGCGCCCGGTTTCGCGGGCCTGCACGGCGGTACTGATGACGCGGGTCATGCCGCGCTCGCTGGTCAGCGGCGTGCCGCGCCGGGTGCTGTTGTGCAGCATCACGTACAGCACGCACACCACCAGTAGGGGTATGCCGACGATCGGATAGTCGAAGGCGAGCTGGATCAGGAACCACAGCAGTCCCAGGCTGCCGTCGTCCGAGCTGCCGCCGGAGCTGCTACCGGAGGAGTAATCGCCGCCGCCGCCGGCGCGTCCCCAGGCGGATGCCGCCACAAGCAGGGCCGGCAGCAGCGGCGCCCAGCACAACAGCCGGCGGCTCGAAAACTTCACCATGCGGTTTCCCCCGATTTCCCTTATTCCACCATGTCCGGCGCCAACGCGGTGTGATGCAGGCCTTTATGTCGGGGCCCTTCCCGATGCTTGCAGTCTGTCGGAAAAAGTCCCGCGCCAAACGTAGCCTTTGTAAAGGAAACGTAAACGAATTCGGCCGATCAGACCGTTTTGGTGCGAGTATTAGCTGCTTGCTACCGCCAATCACGCACTGCGACCTGTCCACTTGACCCGGTTGTCAGGTGCCCCGAGGATGATCCCGTGCCGATGGCGGTATCCGTAACTGGATGCGGTGGGGCAGCAAAAAGAGGGAGTCATGAAATACGGTTTCCGCACCCAGGTCGCGGCCTGGATGCTCATCCTCGGCAGCTTGCATACCACGGTCCAGGCCGCCCCCACCGCGTCGACCCTGGCGGTGAGCAGCACCAGCACCATGCTCAGCGGCAGCCTCGTCACCACCGGCAACAAGCCGGTGGCCAATGCCACCCTCAGCGTCACCGCGGTGGATGTCACCGCGCGCAGCGGCCTGAGCTGGCGCCAGTTCACCGGCACCGTGCCGGCAGGTGCGGTCGCCGCCGTGCTCGCGGTCCGCGCCGGCACCGAAGGCGCCAACATCAGCAGCTTCGGCGGCGCCTCCTTCGGCGGCCTGTGGTATGTCGAGCCGACCACCGGCGTGTGGGCCGACATTTCCCCGGTGACCCTGCCGGTGTCGGGCGCGCCGGATGCCGTGCGCACCATGCAGCTCACGCCGGGCCAATCCATCGCCGCGAATTTCGGCGGCGTGTGGGTGACACAAAACGCGCCTTATGCGCTGTACCTGACGATTTCCGCCACCGGCAACGCCGCGAACGCCGGCTACATTGGCGTGATCTTCCTCAACGCCAAGGGCGTGGAGATCCGCCGCGACAAGGTCTGGCTCACTTCCGCGCAGATCGACCTCGGCAGCGTCACCACCAATGCCAGCGGCCAGTTCCAGCTCAGCCTGCCGGCGGCGACCGCGGCGATCTACCCGGAAATCCATCTCAGCTACGCCGGCAGCCCGACGGCGCAGGCCGCCACCGTGGTGATCCCCAGCACCGCCACCGTCAGCCAGGCGGCGATGCCGGCACTGGCGCAGCAGCTGCCGACCGCCGCGCAGCTCGACGGCCGCAAGATGGGCTGGTTCACGCCGCGCGAGGACTTCCTCGGCATGCTGGTCACGGGCCAGACCTGGGACCAGCTGCTGCCGCAGTGGAGCTACGCCGCCCCGCACATCCAGGTCATCCGCCTGCCCACCGCGGTGCTGATGCTCATCCCCGACGCCACCTTGCAGAGCATGGTGCAGGCGATGGACGCGCGCGGCCTGGCGTTCGGGCTCGAGATCGGCGCGGCCAACTGGTACAACGAGCCCTCCTGCGGCGCCGGCGTGGAAAGCTACTCCGATCCCGGCACCGCCAACCAGGCGGTGGAGAAGCTGATGAACGCGGGTGCCAAGCTCAGCGCCATCATGCTCGATGAGCCGCTGTATTACGGCCACTACTACAGCGGCGCCAAGGCCTGCAACAGCACCATCGCCGACGAGGCGCGCCGCACGGCGGTGATCGTGCGCATCTTCACCGCCGCGTTCCCGAACCTGGTGATCGCCGACATCGAGCCGTTTCCGGTGCTGAGCATGCAGCCGAACTGGGCGTCCGACTACGCCGCCTGGCTGCAGGCGTTCCATGCCCAGTCCGGTTCCACCATCTCGGTCCTGCACATGGACTTCGACTGGGATCAGCCCTCGCTGTACCAGTACCTGATCTATCCCAGCTCCTCCGCCGTCGCCAGCCTGGCGCAGCAGATCGCTCCGGTGGCGCGGGCCTATGGCTTGAAGCTGGGCATGATCATGAACGGCAGCGCTTCGGCGACCACCGATGCCGCCTGGGCGCAGACCGCACAGTTCCACATGGATGCGATCGCCGCCTCCGGCATCAACCCCGACCAGTTGTTGTTCGTGACCTGGGCCACGCCGCCGTCGAAGACCATCCCGGAGACGGATCCGAGCACCCTCACCGGCTTGATCGACTACTACTTCGCGCACTACAAATGATTGCAACCGGGATGCCACCGCCAGCAGCTGGTCCTGGATACTTCGGGTATCTCTGTTTCCTGGAAACAGGCATGGGACCCCCTATCAAACCTGGCATTTTCGTTGCGAGTATCGGCGGTCAGCTAGCGGCAATCGTTCGCTCATACTTAACAACTTGACCCGGTCGTCAGGTGTCGCGAGCATGGCTGACTTGGCACTGGCTGGCCGGAATGTAATCGGGGGCGTCGGCAACAAGGGAGTCTCATGAATCACCGTAATTTTCGCAATCCGCTGGCAATCTGGATACTTGCCCTGGGCGCGCTCCATCCCGCGACGTATGCCACGGCCATGGCGGCGACCGCCTCGAGCCTCACGGCGAGCAGCAGCGTCAGCACCAACACCGTGAGCGGTACGCTCACCAGCGGCGGGACGGCGGTGGCCAATGCCACTCTCAGCGCCTACGCACTGGACGTCACAGCGCGCACCGGCATGAGCTGGCGCCAGCTGACCGGCACGGTGCCGGCAGGTGCGGCCAGCGCCATCATTGGCGTCCGCGGCGGCACTGAAGGCGCCTGCATCTGCGCCGGTGCCGGCGGCGCCACCGTCGGCGACGTGTGGTACACCGAGCCGTACACCGGCATCGCCCAGGACCTCTCCCCGGTCACCCTGCCGATCTCCGGCGCGCCGGACAGCGTGCGCACCTATGCACTGGTACCGGGCCAGACCGTCTCCTCCAACCTCGGCCAGTTTGCCGTGACCTCGGGCACCGCCTATGCGGCTTACGTGGCCATCGCCGCCACCGGCAGTGCCGCCAGCGCCGGCTACGTCGGCGTGATCTTCCTCGATGCCAGCGGCCGCGAGCTGCGCCGCGACAAGATCTGGTTCACCCCCAGCCAGCTGAGCCTGCCCAGCGCCACCACCAACGCCAACGGCCAGTACCAGCTCAGCGTGCCGGCGGCCATCGCGGCGGTCTGGCCGGAAATCCACATCGGCTACGCCGGCAGCGCCACCACGCAGGCGACCTCGTACGTCATCGCCAGCGTCGCCACCGCGGCCCAGGCGGCGATGCCCGCTCTGGCGCAGCAGCTGCCTACCGCGGCCCAGCTCAACGGCCGGAAGCTGGCCTGGTTCACACCGCGCGAGGACATGCTCGGCGCGTTGGTCAATGGCCAGACCTGGGACCAGCTGCTGCCGCAGTGGAGCACCTCGGCGACGCACATCCAGATGATCCGTCTGCCCACCAGCGTGCTGCTCGCCATTCCCGACAGCGCCCTGCCGGGCATCCTGCGCGCGCTGGACAGCCACAACCTGGGGCTGGGGCTGGAGATCGGCGCCGCCAACTCGTACCATGAAACCGGCTGCGGCAGCGGCGTCGAGAGCTATTCCGATCCGGGCACGGCCAACAACGTGGTGCAGAAGCTGCTCAACGCCGGCGGCAAGCTCAGCGCCATCCTGATGGACGAGCCGCTGTGGTACGGCCACTACTACACCGGCGCCAACGCCTGCAACAGCACCATCCAGGACGAGGCGCGCCGCGCGGCGGTGATCGTCAAGATCTACACCGCGGCCTTCCCCGATCTGGTGGTGGGCGACATCGAGCCGTTCCCGGCCCTGCCGCTGCAGTCGACCTGGCAGGCGGACTACACCAGCTGGGCCCAGGCCTTCTATGCCGCCACAGGCTCGAAGATCGCCTTCCTGCACGCGGACTTCGACTGGACCAACCCGGCGATGTACCACTACACGGCCTATCCCAGCGTCGCCGCCATGCAGTACGTGGCCCAGCTCGCCGCCGCCGAGGCGCGCGCCAACGGCATGGGCATCGGCTTCATCTGCACCGGCAGCCAGGGGACCAGCAGCGACGCCCAATACGCCTACACCGTGCAGTTCCATATCGACACGCTGGCGGGTTCAGGCACCAACCCCGACCAGCTGGCGTTCGAGACCTGGGATACCTACCCTACGCACACCTTGCCGGAGACGGACGGGACCTCGCTCAGCAGCGAGATCTACTACTACTTCTCGAAGTACAAATAAGCGCGGGCGGGCACCCGTAATATCGGCCGGCGGGAGGATTCCCGCCGGCCTCCTTTTCTTCCAGAACTTCTTCTTCCTAGAACTCCAGGTCCAGCGCCCCGCACAGCCAGTCGATCATCGGCAGGGCCGTGCTGTAGTGGCGGATCAGCACCTTGACCAGGCCGGGGGCGCACAGCACCGCGTCGTCGATCTGCGCGCTGCACACGTAGTCCTTGCGCTTGAGGTCCTCGATCAGCTCGTGCGCCGGATCGTAGCCGCGCGGTGGCCGGCTCAGGCTGTCGCCGCCCAGTTCGCCGTAAACCTTCCTGAACGGTACGCCGCGCGTGGCCTTTTTCCAGCTCGCCGGGTTGCTCGTCATATAGCCGCGCACCCGCTTCAGGGTCTCCGGCATCGGATGCCACAGGCCGCCGCCGAGGAAGCATTCGCCCGGCTGCACATGCAGGTAGAACACCGGGGCGTCGAGCCGGCCCATCATGCCGCTGTTGCCGTCGGCGCCGCGCGTCACCGCCTTGGTCGCCTCGTGGTAGAAGCTGGCGCCGCCCCAGGGCTTGTACGGCGCCTTGTCGCCGGAGAAGCGCGTGTCGCGGTAGATGCGGAACAGCGAGCCGCCCACCGGCTTGGGGTTGGCCACGTAGTGCGGGTTGAGCTGACGCAGCGGCTCGGCCAGGTCGCCGATCAGCCGCAGGAAAGGCTGGCGCAGCTGGTCCTCGTAGTCCTGCTTGTGCGCGGCGAACCATTCGCGGTTGTTGTTGCGGGCCAGGCCGCGCAGGAACTTGAACGTCGCCGGGGTGAAGTACACTGGGCCCTGCTGCGCCATGCGAAATTCCTTCAGAAAGAGATTTGGCGCCAAGCATAACCAATGGGTGGGGGCCGGTCATGACACCGACATTCGAGTCCTGGCGCGCGGAAGGGCGGCGCTATTCCCATCGCGGCCACGACATCTTCTGGCAGACCGGCGGCGGCGGTGAGGGCGGGGTGCTGGTCTGCATCCACGGCTTCCCCACCGCCTCCTGGGACTGGGCCGGGATCTGGCCGGAGCTGTGCCGGCAGTTCACCCGGGTCATCGCGCCGGACATGATCGGCTTCGGCTGGTCGGACAAACCGCGCCGCTACGACTACTCCATCTTCGACCAGGCCGACCTGCACGAGAACCTGCTGCGCGCCGAGGGTGTCCGCCGCTGCCACATCCTGGCGCACGACTACGGCGACACCGTGGCGCAGGAGCTGCTCGCCCGCCATGACGACCGCCGTGCCGCCGGCGACGAATCCCTGGTGGTGCAGTCGCTGTGCTTGCTCAACGGCGGCCTGTTCCCGGAGACCCACCGCGCGCGCCGCGTGCAGAAGCTGCTGCTGACGCCGCTGGGTCCGCTGCTGGCCGCGGCGATGAACGAGCGCGGCTTTGCCAACAGCTTCTCCGTGGTGTTCGGCAAGGAGACTCGACCCGATGCCGCGGAGATGCACCAGTTCTGGCAGCTGCTGGCATACCAGCACGGCAACCGCATCACCCACAAGCTGATCCGCTACATCCCGGAGCGGCGCGCCAACCGCGCGCGCTGGGTCGGCGCGCTGCAGACCACCGCCGTGCCCTTGCGCCTCATCAACGGCCCGGTCGACCCGATCTCCGGCGAGCACATGGTCGACCGCTATCGCGAACTGGTGCCGAACCCGGACACGGTGCTGCTGCCCGGCATCGGCCACTATCCACAAGTGGAGGACCCGGCCGGCACCCTCAAGGCCTTCCTGGCGTTCCAGCGCGGCCTTGCAAAAACGGCCTGACCGCGCCGCTTGCTTTGCGTACACTGCGGGCATGAGCAGCCCGCTTCCTGCCGAAGAGCCCGTCACCTTCAAGCGCTGGTACGAGCGCGGCCAGCACTATTCCCATCGCGGCCACACCGTGTTCTACCAGGCCGGCGGCTGCGGCGGCGAAGGCCCGGCGCTGCTGCTGCTGCACGGCGCGCCCAGCGCCTCCTGGGACTGGCATCTGCTGTGGCCCTCGCTGTGCCGCAATTTCGCCCGCGTGGTGGCGGCTGACATGCTCGGCTACGGTTATTCCGCCAAGCCGCGCGACTACCAGTACAGCATCATGGACCAGGCCGACCTGCAGCAGGGCCTGCTGGCCTCGCTCGGCGTGCGGCGCTGTCATGTCATCGGCCACGGCTACGGCGACACCGTGGCGCAGGAACTGCTGGCGCGGCAGGAAGGGCGCGACGGCGATCCCGGCCTGGTGCTGGAGTCGGTGTGCCTGCTCAACGGCGGCCTGTTCCCCGAGGCGTTCCGCCCGACCTTCCTGCAGAAGCTGCTGCTGTCGCGCGTCGGCGGCCTGGTCAGCAAGATGCTGACCGAGCAGGGCTTCCGCACCGGCTTCAGCCGCGTGTTCGGGCCCAACACCCAGCCGACTTTCGACGAGCTGGCCGAGTTCTGGCAGCTGGTCGCCTACAACGGCGGCGCTGACCTGGCCCACCGGCAGATGCGTTATCTGAAAGAGCGCGAACTGTGCCGCGAACGCTGGGTCGAGGCGCTGCAGCGCAGCCGCGTGCCGCTGCGCTTCGTCTGCGGCAAGCTCGACCCGGTGTCGGGCATGCGCATGGTGCAGCGCTACCGCGAGCTGGTGCCGAACCCGGATGTGGTGGTGATCCAGGGCGTGGGACACTACCCGCACCTGGAGGCGCCGGCCGAAACGCTGCAGGCGATCACCGAATTCCAGCGGCGCGCAGGCAACCGCAACTGAACAAGCAGCGCCCCCGGATGGGGAGGGCGCAAAAAAACAAGGAAGGGCAATGAGCAGTCAGTTTGGCCTGTTGCAGCAGCGCCGTTTCGCGCCGTTTTTCGTGACCCAGCTGCTCGGGGCGTTCAACGACAACCTGTTCAAGAACGCGCTGGGCGTGCTGGTGACTTTCGGCGCGCTGAAGCTGCTGCCGGCGCAGGTGGACTTCTACCAGAACCTGGCGGCGATGGTGTTCATCCTGCCGTTCTTCCTGTTCTCCGCCACCTCCGGCCAGATCGCCGAGAAGTACGAGAAGTCCGGCCTGATCCGCCGCATCAAGCTGCTGGAGGTGGCGATCGCCGTCACCGCCGCCGTCGGCCTGTACCTGAAAAGCATGCCGTTCCTGCTGGCGGTGCTGTTCGGTCTCGGGCTCCAGGCCACCCTGTTCGGGCCGGTGAAGTATTCGATCCTGCCGCAGACCCTGCGCCAGGAGGAACTGGTCGGCGGCAACGCCCTGGTGGAAAGCGCCACCTCTCTGGCGATCCTGCTCGGCCTGATGGTCGGCGGCACCCTGATGGGCCTGTCGGACGGTACCATCCTGGTCAGCGGGGCCGTGCTGCTGGTGGCGGTGATCGGCTATCTCGCCGCGCGCGGCATCCCCGAGGCGCAGGCCGGTTCGCCCGATCTCAAGATCAACTGGAACCCCTTCACCGAGACCTGGCGCAACATCGGCTTCATGCGCGGCAACCGCACCGTGTTCCTGTCGGTGCTGGGCATCTCCTGGTTCTGGTTCTACGGCGCCACCTTCCTGACCCAGCTGCCGCACTACACC
>FTAG01000686.1_pt1 | contig 11208 bp, 9 predicted proteins | sample 1638911 | NCBI WGS metagenome assembly FTAG01 (sample SAMEA3914813, study PRJEB12502) | metagenome | biome: forest; material: soil | place: Canada | collected 2011-07-07 | depth 0.3 m
CTTCCCTCAGCACGCCCAGGTCGCTTGCGAACACCACACCGCCGCAGGCCAGCGACTCGATCAGCGGCAGGCAGAACCCTTCCGCCTCGCTGGTCACCAGCGTCGCCGCCGCCCTGCGGTATAGAGCCACAAGCTCGTCTTCCGAAAGCCGCGTCAGATGAACGATTGACCGCTCCAGATCCAGGCCCTGGATCAGGCGTCTCTGGGCCTCGCTCCACTCGCCGCTCGCCTTGACCAGCACCAGCTCCGGCCACATCGTTCGCAAGCCGGCGAAAACCGCAAGCAGAACGTCAATCCGTTTTCGCGGAATGCAGCTGCCTACATGAAGGAGATATCCGGCGGGCAACCCGGCCACGCGTTCGGACACCGCCACGTCCTTCTCGCCCGGCCGCAGGGGGCGAAACGCATCACCGACGCCGAGCGGGGCGTACACCAGGCGATCCGCGTCGACCAGCCCGTGACGTTCGAGTTCGAGTCCCACCGCTCTCGAGTTGTGGAACACCACCGCAGCGCGGCGGAATCCGGATTCGATGAGACGCGTCATGCTGCGAAACCAGGGCGGCCGCGGAGCGCGATCCGGCTCGATCAGGCAGCGGAAGGTGTCGAGGTCATGGCAATAAACACCGGTGCGCGCCCTGGGCAGGGCATGCACCAGATGGGCATAGCTATGGTCGGCGATATGAAACACGTCGAACTTGCCACGCAGTCCGCGCATATACAGCGGATAGTCCAGCATGCGCGCGCAAAGCCGGTCTGCATTGAACGCCAGGCGAGGTGCCGGAAGGAATGACGCCCGACTGAATCTGAGCTTCATCGGCGGCCTGATCTGGTCCACCGCGCCCCACGCGCTTTCCGCACGGCATTGCAGCGATTGCGTCAGCATGTTCGCCGTCCGCTCCATGCTCGGCCAATCCTCCTCGAGATAGTCCGACACAATCGCCAGACGCGGGCCGCACGGGTTCATGCGCAGGCCACCTCTGAGAAGAATTGCAGATGCTGCCGCGCCACCACCGGCCAGGAATAACTTCGCTGCGCGCGGTCGAGTCCCCGCGCACCCAGGTCCACCCGCCGCGCGCGATCGCCAAGCAACTCTTCAAGCGCGCTGATCCACCCGGATTCGTCGCGTTCGTCGACGACCATACCCGCGTCGCCAATGACATGGGGAATCTCGCCGCTGTTGCTGCCGATGACCGCCACCCCGCAGGCGAATGCCTCGATGAGCATGCGGCCAAACTGCTCGCGCCACCGTGGTGTGGTCTGACTGGGAGCGCAAAGGATGTCCATTGCGTTGAGCCAGCGCGGCACCTCATCGTGCTTTACACCGGTCACGATCCTGACGCGGTCGCCATGAGGTCTGGCCCATTCCCGCAACTCGGCTTCCATCGGGCCGCCGCCGACGAACAGGGCTCGCGCACGCGAACCGACGGCGTCGAGTGCGCGCATCAGCAGCTGCAGACCTTTCTCGGCTACGAACCTGCCGAGATAGCCCACCACCGGCGGCTCACGCATGACGCGCCAGCCAAGCTCATTCCGGGTTGCGGCAGCGGCGTCCGGGTCCGGACGAAACACCGAGGTGTCAACGCCGAGCGGAATCATCCGATGCGGGCGATTACGGTATACGGGCTTGGCGTTCAGGGTATCCGTTACGGTTTGTCCGAAGCCGATCCAGCCCGCCGCATGGCGCATCGTATATCGCTCCAGGCTCGCGAACGGCGGCGGATAGCGCTTTGCAATGTTTTGCGCGCTCACATAGACCAGCTTGGTTCCTCGCGGCGCAAGCGCCGTAATCTGGCTGGCAGCGAGGATGTAGGGCTCCTCCCAGACATGGATCACGTCCCAGCCTTGGCGCAGAATTGCCCGCAACTTCAATTCGTACGCCATGATATGGATGTGGCGTCCCAGATGAACGCGCAGCGGCGAACAAGGCGGTTCGTCCGCTCTCATCGCTTCCAGCCGTATCGGCCGCAGGTCTCCATGAAAGAAACTCGGAGCGGCTGTTGCGATTGACCAGCCTGCCCCCGCAGCCGATTGCAGTTCGGCCGGCAGGCGGCGATTCAATGCGACGCAGTATGAATGCCCGATCGACAACAGGCGCCGCGGTGTGCTTGAGTGCTTAGGCATTTCCTACGACTTTGCTTTTCCGAATTTCAGGGGCTCTGCTCGAACCGTCTGAACAACTACGCGGGACCGGACGTTTCGAACCGCAACGGTTCGCACTTCGGCCAACACCTCCCCGCTGTCCCCGTGGCGCCAGCGAAGCGGAACCAGATCCGACGCCGAACGCGATGTCCCTGTCAGTTATGTCGCTCCATGAACATCGAGCGCCGCCGCCAGTCTCTGCGCCGGCAAGAGATCGAGGTCGGCCGCCATCTGCTCAAATTCATCCAGCAGCCCTTTTTCCGCCGCCGCCATCTCAGCCTGGCCCTCGAGGTGCTGGCGCACCAGTACGATTGAAGCCGGCACAACGGCGCTGCGATCCGGGGCCAGGATGGCTCCCCAATCCCACGACTTCCAGGGCGCCGAAACCAGCAAGCTGCTTTCGGTACAACCATCGCCGCCACATTCCGTCGCCGCCACCAGACGCAGCTGGCTGTCCGAACTCAGGAAAGCGACGTCGAACGTCACTTGCCCGGTACGCGTCTTCACCGCATGCAGGGCTTCCGATTGCAAGCGCTCGCCCTGGATCACGCTGCAGATGACGGCGTTATGCAGGCGACGGGAGTTCCTGAAGAAATCGAGTTGTACGCTGCCGCCGTTTGCGGCCTGCCGTGTCGAATTTGGCAGCGCGTACAAGGCTCCTTCTTCAATCACCGAGTCTGGCCTGACGTTGTGCCAACGATCCGCAATGACGTAGCCATTGATCGTTTGCGGCAATAGTTGAATCGACGCAGCCGCCGAATTGGAAGCCACTGTTCCGGGGTCCATCACCAGCGTGCGCTCGGCCACTGCCGCGGCCGTAGCGACCAGGCCTAAGGCACAGAATTTGGCGAACATGCCCGACCCCCGAACCTGCTCCGTGGCACGCTGCGCAGAAACCACGCGGCGAAGAAAAACAGAATCCCGCCGATGAGGTAGTCGATCTCGGTGCCGTAGTCGCCCAGCGCCGGCACGCGAAGTGCGATCCAGTAATAGCAGATCACCCCGCACAGCCTGAGAAAATTGAAGGCATAGGCCAGCAGGACGGCAGCGAGGACGAAAGCGCCCAGGCGGACTGCCGGCAACTTGTAGAGATAACCCACAATCAGCGCCAGGTAGCCCATCGTGGTAGCGCCACGCAATCCATCGCAACCCGCCGCGATGAATATGCCCAAATCCGAAGAGAACATCAGCTTCAGCGAGTCGCCTTCCACCGGCACTGAAAGCAGATGGGCGAAACCACGCGCGACACGCGCTGCCAGCGCCTGCGCCGGCAGGTCAAACAGCTCCGTGAATCCGCCAGGCACGGGGTTGACGCATAGCCAAAGCGCCAACGGGAAGGCCGCCTTGCGCCAGGCTGGAACGCCGCCGAAGAACAGAACGACCCCGCTGAAGTAGGCGCAAAGCAAGAGCCCTCGCGGCACCAGGTTGACCGACACCAGCGTCGGTGCCGAGGCGAAGGACATGCCGGTTGGCAGGATGGAAAATAGTACGGCCAGGGCGAGCGCCGTGGTGAGCAGCACGAACCCCCACCAACTCCCCCCGGATGACCAGTCCCTTCTCGACCAATTGCGCAGAGCCAGCCATACGCTGACCGGTGGTATCAGGATGCCGATCTGCCGCAGCGGATCTCCCATCCAAAGATGCCACAGACCCTGAAGTTGCGAGGAGAAGCCAACCAGCCCCAGCACAGTCAGGAATATCGCAATCAACGCGCCCCTGAGGCTGTCTCCCAAAACCAGGCCGGCGACGGGACCGGCGGAACCGGAAGCCGTAAGAACTGCAGCCCCTTTGTCGATGTTCCGCCCGCTCGGCTTTACGACGGAATCCATTGGAACAACTCCGGGGCAGTTCGAACGTGGAACGGCTTGCGCAGAAAAACCGGTTTCGATCCTCCTGAAGAATCGGAACTGCACGCCCAGGAAATCCTATCGAACGGATATGACATTTTTGTGCATGGACACCAATCGAGCCCCGCCAGCCAGGCGCTGTACGAATCTCTGTAACAGTCCCACCGGTATTTTGTGCGGATAGTCGACTACGAGGGCCGGGCAGCCCGAGTCGGATGCACATCTGCAATCGGCAACAGCGATCTCGCATACCCCGCATCGCGCTCACCTTCCTTTAAAGATTTTCCTTGCGCAATTAATGAATTAAGTATGTTTTATCTATGCCGTCCGTCGGTCTGGCATAGCCGTTTGGGGGGTCCTACTACCGCATTTCCCGCGCCGCCCGCCGCCCATCTGCTAGGACCCCCTAACAAGCCGGACTCTCCCTAGGATCGGCACCGTCAAGGCAAGCCTTCATGTCGAAGTCTCCTTCGACGTCCATACGCATAGGGAGATTCATCGAATGTCCAGCAAACGCACTTTCTCGAAGATTTCCGGCGGCGCCGCGCTGGCCATCGGCGCCATCGCCGCCGTCGCCTCGTTGTCGGCTCCGGCCAGCACCAACAAGACCGCCAACTTCCTGGTCTCGCTGACGGTGTCGTCCGACTGCTCGATCAGCGCCAACCCGCTGCCCTTCGGCACGGCCACCAGCGCCCTCGCCACCACCGCGATCACGCACAACACCAACCTGAGCGTGACCTGCAGCACCGGCACCACCTACACCCTCGCCCTGGACAAGGGCACCACCACCGGCTCGACCATCAGCGCGCGCCTGCTGGCCGGCACCGGCAGCAACTCGCAGACGGTGCAGTTCCAGCTGTACTCCGACTCCGGCCTGGGCACGGTGTGGGGCGACGGCACCACCGGCAACGGCAGCACCGTCCCGGGCACCGGCACCGGCAGCGCGGTCAGCGTGCCGATCTATGGCCAGGTGCCGGCGCAGCCGATCCCCTTGGCCGACAACTACACCTCGACCGAAATCGCGACGATCACCTTCTGATCGCAGGCAGCCGGAGCCCGTGCGGGGTCTCCGGCTGCCTTGCGGCGCCGGCCTTCCGCTGAAGGCCGGCACCGCCGGTAAAAAAACCACTCAGGGAATCTCCACCAGCTGCCGGCAGCGGTGCTGGCGGGTTTTCCTCGCCCAGGCTTTACGCAACAGCAGCAGGAGCGGAGGATTTCAGATGAAACGGATCAGGAACAAAGTGGCAGGTCTGGCGCTGACCGCAATGGGAGCAGCGGCACTCGCCGGCCTGCCTCTGGCGAGCCAGGCCGGCACCGCCACCACCACCTTCCAGGTGCAGATCACCCTGGTGTCCAGCTGCGCCATCACCGCCAATACCCTGAACTTCGGTTCCGGCATCGGCCTGCTGACCAGCGCCGTCAACGGCACCACCACGCTCAGCGTGACCTGCTCCAACACCACGCCGTACACGGTGGGCCTGGACGGCGGCACCGTCGCCGGCTCCACCGTCGCCAGCCGCCTGATGGCTGGCACCACCGCCGGCAACACCGCCACCACCCTGCAGTTCCAGCTTTACTCCGACAGCGGCCGCGCTACCCTGTGGGGCAACACCAGCGGTTCCTGGGTCAGCGGCACCGGCACCGGCGGCGCCCAGACGCTTACGGTATATGGACAGGTGCCGACCCAGACCACGCCCAAGCCGGACACCTATCAGACCACCATCACCGCTACCGTGACCTACTGAAAGCCGATGCCCGCCGCCAGGCGCCGCCCCTGATATGGATCGCTCGCCACGCAAGCTGCGGCAGGCCGCCAGGCTGTTGCTGATGCTGGGGATCGGCAGCCTGCCCGCCGCGGCGCAAGCGCAGACAGCCGGAACCCACACCCGCACCGCCACCTTCATGGTTTCGGTGATCGTCGACAACGACTGCCAGATCTCCGGGGTCACCGCGCTCAATTTCGGCCACATCCAGGCGCCGCTGGCTGGCTACCTGGCAGCGCGATCCGATCGGGCGCAACAGTTCGGCCGCTTCAGCGTGAGCTGCTCCAGGAACACCCGCTACACCCTCTACCTCGACCGTGGCAGCGTTGCCGGCTCGAGTGTCGCCAGCCGCCTGCTGGCCGGCAGCAGCACCGGCAACGCCGACCGGCTGAGCTACCAGCTGTATCTCGACCCGTCCTATTCCATCATCTGGGGCGACGGCAGCTCGGGCAACGCCGGCGGCATCGGCGGCATCGGCACCGGCTCCCCGCAGATCTACACGGTCTACGGCCGCATCCTGCCACAGGACATGCCGGCCGCGGACCTATACAGTTCCATCATCACCGCCTCGCTCACTTTTTAGGCGGCCACATAACAGGGGGACATGCACATGGCTCGATCACGCGGGAAAATCATGCTGGCGCTGCTGTCCACCGCACTGCTCGCGGCCTTGCCGCCGGCGCACGCCGCCTCGCTCCAGGTATCGCCGGTGATCCTGAGCTTCCAGCCGGGCCAGCCGGCACTGGGGCTGACCCTGCGCAACAGCGGCGACGCCTCGCTCACCGGCCAGGTGCGGGTCTTCGCCTGGAGCCAGAACGGCAAGGACGATGTACTGGAGCCGGTGCAGGCACTGGTCGCCAGCCCGCCGATGGTGGTGATCCCGCAGCAGGGCGAGCAGCTGGTGCGCGTGGTGCGCGTCAATCGCCAGCCGGCCGATCACGAGCTGACCTACCGCCTGCTGATCGACGAGCTGCCGCCGCCCCAAGGCGCCGGCACCCCGGGCGAGGTCAGCGGCGGCGTCAATTTCCGCCTGCGCTACTCGATCCCGGTGTTCGTGCCGATGGCCGGGGCGCCCGGCGAGCCGAAGCTGGCCTGGATCCTGCGGCAGCACGACGGCGTCTGGTACCTGGCGGCCACCAACCAGGGCGCGACCCACGCCCAGCTCAGCGCCATCAAGCTGGTTGGCGCCGGCGGCGAAAGCTTCGAAGTCTCCGCCGGGCTGCTCGGCTACGCCCTGGCCGGCAGCGGCCGCGAGTGGCGCCTGTCCGACAAGTTTCCGGCCTCGCTGGCGGCGAGCGGGCTGAAGGTGCAGGCCACGGTAAACACCGCCGTCCTGCCCGCGGCCGCGGTAACGGTCGGGCCTTAGCCGCAACCTGCGATCGGTCGCCTGAGCCCGTCCGCCTCATGTGGTCCGGAATCGCGGATGCGTCAAATTTCCCGACCCGCATCTGGCCCGCGTTGCGCCGTGGTCCGCCCGTGCCCGGCATTGCTGCTGGCGTGGGCCTGCCTGGTTCTGCCCTGCGCCGCTCAGCCGCCCGGCGCCCTCGACCTGGGGGCGCCGCTGCCGCCCGCGCAGGCCGCTGACGCCGAGGCCGCTGCGGGCACCCCGCTGTATCTCGACGTCAGCATCAACGGCCAGCCCACCCAGACCGTGGTCTCGTTCTACCAGCTGGGCAGCCGCCTCTATGCCGACCTGGAGGACCTGCGCCAGCTCGGCCTGGAAACCCGTGAGCTGCAAACCCTGCCTGGGCTGAAGTCGATCCGTCTCGACCGGGTGCGCGCCGGCGAGGCGCGGCTGGTCCCGCTCGATCAGGTGCCCGGCCTGCAATACCGCTATCACCCGGCCACCCTGGCGATCGAGCTGCTGGCCGGCCCGGGGCTGGTGCGGCCCAACCAGATCGGCCGCCGCGCCGCCGAAACCGTGGAGGCGGCGGCGGACACCGGCCTGGTGCTCAACTACGACGCCTTTCTGCAAGGCAGCCCGAACGGCGGCGGCGCCACCACCCTGAGCGTGGCCAACGAGGAGCGCCTGTTCAGCCGCCTCGGCATCTTCGACAGCAACGGCGTGGCCCGCGCCGGCGGCAGCCAACAGGCCTACACCCGGCTCGACAGCAACTGGCACAGCGACGACCCACGCGCGCTCACCACCATGCAGGCCGGCGACGCCATTTCCTCGTCGCTGAACTGGTCGCGCTCGGTGCGCCTCGGCGGCTTCCAGTTCCGCCGCAACTTCGCGCTGCGCCCGGACCTGATCACCTTCCCGCTGCCGACCCTGGGCGGCAGCGCAGCCGTGCCCTCCTCGGTGGACCTGTACATCAACAACGTGCGCCAGTTCAGCAGCGAGGTGCCGAGCGGCCCCTTCGTCATCAACAACCCGGTGGCGCTCACCGGCAGCGGCCAGGCGCGCCTGGTGGTGCGCGACGAGCTGGGCCGCGAGGTCAGCACCACCCTGCCGATCTACGTCGACAACCGCATGGTCGCCAGCGGACTGAGCAGCTACTCGGTGGAGGGCGGCTTCCTGCGCCGCAACTTCGGCCTGCGCTCCTTCGACTACGGCGGCACCCCCAGCGCCAGCGCCAGCTACCGCTACGGCTGGTCCGACGCGCTGACCCTGGAAGGCCACGGCGAGGCCGCTTCCGGCCTGTACAACGGCGGCGGCGGCGCACTGCTGCGCCTGGGGCAGTGGGGCGTGACCAATGCGGCGCTCGCCGGCAGCACCGGCGGCGGCGCCGGCGCCCAGGCCAACCTCGGCTACCAACTGATCCTGCCGCGCCTCAGCTTCATCATCCAGACCACGCGCAACTACGGCGGCTACCGCGACCTCGCCAGCATCGGCGGCACGCCGCCGCCGCGCATCTTCGACCAGGTCAACCTCTCGGTGCCGATCCTGCGCACGCAGAGCCTCGGCCTGAGCTACATCCACAGCCATGGCCAGCCGCAGCCGGCGGCCACGACGACGCCATCCGGCGTAGGCATGCCCGACAGCGGCATCTCGCGTATCGCCTCGGTGACCTATACCGCGCAGCTGGTGCGTTGGTGCACGCTGTTCGCCAACGCCTACCGCGATCTCGACTCCAGCCACTCCCAGGGCTACTGGCTGGGCCTGTCCCTCGACCTGGGACACCGCGTGGTCGGCTTCGCCAGCGGCGGCCGCGCCCAAGGCGCGGACAACTACGGCGCCAGCCTGATCAAGACCGCGGACTACAACGGCGGCTGGGACTGGGGCCTGCAGGACAGCGAGAGCGGTCCCAACTACAGCCGCCTGGCGCGGGCCGGCTACCTCGGGCGCTACGGCGAGCTCAGCGCCGCCGCGCAGGACAACCAGGGCCAGACCCTGCTGTCGCTCGACGGCACCGGCGGCCTGGTCTACATGGACGGGACCATCCAGCCCTCGCGCCATATCTACGACAGCTTCGCCCTGGTCTCCACCGACGGCGTGCCCGGCATCCCGGTGCTCAACGAGAACCGCGTGATGGGCAATACCGACGGCGGCGGCCACCTGCTGATCCCCGACCTCAATTCCTACCAGCACAACCACCTGGAGATCGACAGCCTGGTGCTGCCGGCCGATGCCAGCATCCCGGTCAACCGCCTCGACGTGGTGCCGCGCAGCCAGTCCGGCGTGCTGGCGCACTTCGCCGTGCAGCGCTACACCGCCGCCACCGTGATCCTGGTCGATGCGGCCGGCCAGCCGCTGCCTTCCGGCACCCTGCTCAAGCACGCGGAGTCGGGCCAGGACTTCGTGGTCGGCTACGACGGCCAGGCCTTCATCGAGAACCTGCAGCCGCACAACCATCTTGCGGCGCAGAGCACCGATCCGCATCGCGCCTTCGACTGCAAGGCGGAGTTCGACTACCAGGTATCGCGCGACAACAGCAGCCTGCCCACCATCGGCCCGGTGGTGTGCAAGGCCAATGGAGACCATCCGCCATGAACGCATCGAACCGCCAGCGCCGCCTGCGGCCGCTGATCCTGTTGTGCCTGGCCACGCTGCTCCTGCTCGATCCGGGCCGCGCGCTGGCGCAGAGCTGCTCGGCCAGCGTGCCAAGCGTTCCCTTCGGCAGTGTCGACGTGGTCTCGGGCAGCAACTATCCCGCCAGCGCCAACATCACCGTCACCTGCAACATGGGACTGCTGTCGATCGGCACCATCAAGTACTCGATCTGCGTCGGCGTGCCCGGCGCCAGCGGCAGCACGCCGCGCAGCATGAACAGCACGGTCAGCTACAACCTCTACTCGGATAACAGCCACAGCACCGTCTGGGGCACCTTCGGCGGTACGCCCGGACTGCCCAATCCACCCAACCCGGTGAACCTGACCACGGCCAGCATTCTGCTCGGCGGAACGGCCAGCACCACCGTACCGATCTACGGCTACCTGCAATCCAGCCAGAACAGCACCGTCGCCGCCGGCAGCTATTCGCAGACTCTCAGCGCCACCGTCAACTACAACTACACCTATTCGCTGCTGGGCACACCCGCCACACCGACCGATTGCACCACCAACGGCGGCACCACCAGCGGCGGCACTTTCGCCCTGATCGCCAGCGCCACGGTGATCAACGACTGCCTCGTCTCCGCCACGCCGATCAACTTCGGCGCCAGCGTCGGCGTACTGACCAGCGCGCTCACCGCCAGCGGCACCATCACCGCCAAGTGCACCAGCAACGACAGTTACACCCTCGCCCTCAACAAGGGCACCACCAGCGGCGCCAGCCTGGGCGACCGCCAGATGGCGGGGGCGGGCAGCGCCGTAGTGCATTACCAGCTCTATACCAATTCCGGTTACAGCACCATCTGGGGCGACGGCACTTCCGGCACCAGCACCAGCGGCGGCACCGGCAACGGCAGCAACCAGAACTACACCGTCTACGCCCAGGTCGCGGCGCAGGCCACACCGGCGCCGCACCTGTACAGCGACACCATCACCGTCACCGTGACGTACTAGATGCAGGGCGGGCTGCACCCGCCATGCCGGGTCCGCCGGAGCGGGGATCAGGCAGCCACGGGCCGCCCTACGCCGCGCCCTTGATCGACACGATGCGCAGCGCCAGCTCCAGCGCCTGCTCATAGTTCAAGCGCGGATCCACCGCACTGCGATAAGCGCGCTCCAGGTCGGTCTCGCTCAGGTCGCGCGCGCCGCCGATGCACTCGGTGACATCCTCGCCGGTCAGCTCCAGGTGCACACCGCCAAGGCGCGAACCGCAACCGGCGTGGATGGCGAACGCCTGCTCGATCTCGGACAGGATGTCGGAGAAGGCGCGGGTCTTGAGGCCGTTGCCGGCGGTCTGGGTATTGCCGTGCATCGGATCGCAGACCCACAGCACCTTGTACCCCTTGCCGCGCACCGCATCGATCAGCCCCGGCAGGTGCTGCGCGATCTTGCCCGCGCCCATGCGGTGGATCAGGGTCAGGCGTCCCGGCTCGTTGTCCGGATTGAGGATCTGGCACAGCTGCAGC
>FTAG01000766.1_pt1 | contig 11186 bp, 10 predicted proteins | sample 1638911 | NCBI WGS metagenome assembly FTAG01 (sample SAMEA3914813, study PRJEB12502) | metagenome | biome: forest; material: soil | place: Canada | collected 2011-07-07 | depth 0.3 m
CTGCTCAAGAACCCGCCGGCGCCGCCCGCCGCCCCGGCCTTCGCGGAGGGATCGGCCGGTGCGGCGATCCAGGCGGCGGTGGATGCGGCCGGCGCGGACCATCCCGATCCGGCGGTTCTGGAGCAACTGATCGACCGCGCCGGCAAAGAGCCAGGCCCTAAAGCCCGCGCCAGGCTGCAGGCCGCCGCCGCGCTTCTGGAAAGCCTCGGGGTCGAGGTGACCGGCGCCGCGCGCGCTCAGTTGGACGACTTCGACTTCGGCCGGCCGGAGACGCCGGCGACCCGGCTCCTGGCGCTCGACCTGGCCGCGTCCGCCGGCCGCAAGGGCGAGACGGTGCTGCTGGCCCTGCGGATCGCCCAAAGCTCCGGATCGGGCGCCGCCGCGCCCGGCGATCTCTGCTTCATCACCCGGGCGCTGATCCGCGCGGGGCTGCCGGCCGAGGCGCGGGCCCTGGCGGTCGAGGGCCTGCAGGCCCTGCGGGGTTCGTAAATGTCGCCGCGCTCCAAATCCTCCCCCAGCGGGGGAGGGGGACCGCGAAGCGGTGGAGGGGCCTCGCCGCCGCAGAGGCGGCGCCCAAAGGCCCCTCAGTCGCTGCGCGACAGCTCCCCCAAAAGGGGGAGCAGCTAAATGAGCGCCGCGGGCTGGATCGAGGCCTTCCTGGAAATGATGGCGGTGGAGCGGGCCGCCGCCCGCAACACCCTGACCGCCTATGGCAAAGACCTGGCGGATGCGCAGGGCTTCCTCGCCACGCGCCGCCAAGACATGGCCACGGCCAGCGCCGAGGACATCGAGGCCTATTTCGCCCATCTGGGCGCCGCCGGGCTGTCGCCGGCCACGGCCGCGCGCCGCCGGGCCTCCGTGCGCGGTTTCTACCGCTTCGTGCTGGGCGAGAACTGGCGCACGGACGATCCCTCGCGCCGGGTCGACGCGCCCAAGAAGGGTCGGCCCTTGCCCAAGGTGCTGGACCGGACGGAGGTCGAGGGGCTGATCGCGGCGGCCGGGGAGCGCGACGGGGCGGCGGGCCTGCGGCTCGGCTGCATGGTGGAGCTGCTCTACGCGTCGGGCCTGCGCATTTCCGAGCTCTGCGCCCTGCCGCTGGCGGCCCTGATCCGCGACCCGGCCTTCCTGATCGTCAAGGGCAAGGGCGGCAAGGAGCGCCTGGCGCCGCTGAACGCCCCGGCCCGCGCGGCGGTGAAGGCCTATCTGGCGGTGCGGCCCCAGTTCCTGCCGGCCGGCGACAAGGCCAATCCGTGGCTGTTCCCCTCGCGCGGCCGCGCCGGCGCCCGGACCCCCCGCCGCTTCGCCCAGCTGCTGGATGAGGCGGCGGTCCAGGCCGGCGTCGATCCGGCCAAGGTCAGCCCGCACGGCCTGCGCCACGCCTTCGCCACCCACCTCTTGGAAGGCGGCGCCGATCTGCGCACGGTGCAGAAGCTGTTGGGGCACGCCGATATCGCCACCACCCAGATCTACACCCACGTCGCCGGCGACCGCCTGCGCGCCGTGGTCGAGGCCGCGCATCCCCTGGCGAAGAAGGAGTAGGCGGCGCCTGATCACGATGCCGTATCTTCGGGCTTAGCGGTCAAGGTCAATTCAGCTTTCCGTCGTATAAGCCGCTTCCCAGCCTGCCGACCCGGAGCCGGACCTTGCGCAGCCTCGCCTTCAATATCGTCTACTGGCCGCTTTCGATCTTCTACACATTGCTGGCGGCCTTCGCGGCGCTGACGCCCGGGCGAGGCCTGGTCCGGCGCGCCGTGCGGCTCTATGTGCGCCGGATGGTCTGGGCCATGCGGGTCGTGGCCGGCATCAAGCTGGAGGTGCGCGGGCGCGAGAACCTGCCCCAGGGCGCCTACATCCTGGCGCCGAAGCACGCCTCCTATGGCGACGGGTTTTCGATCTTCTCTCAGTTCGACGACCTGGCCTTCGTCACCGGCGACCATCTGGAGCGGTTCCCGCTGATGAAACAGGTGCTGGCCAAGTTCGGGGCCATCGTGGTCGACAATTGCGGCGGGCCGGAAGCGCGCAAGGCCCTGACCCAGAGCGCCGCCACCGCCAATGCCGAGGGCCGCAAGATCCTGATCTATCCGGAAGGCCACCTGGCGCCGGTCGGGGTGAAGTTCCGCTATCGCACCGGGGTCTATTACATGGCCCGCGATTTCGGCATGCCGGTGGTGCCGGTGGCCTCGAGCCTCGGGGTGTTCTGGCAGCAAGAGGATTGGAAAAAGACGCCGGGGACCGCGGTGCTGGAGTTCCTGCCGCCGATCCCGGCCGGGCTGGACAAGGACGACTTCATGGCGCGGCTGGAGGCGGCGGTCGAGGACCGCACCGCCGAGCTGGTGGCCGAGGCGACCGGGCGGCCGGTCAAGCCGGCGGTGTTGGGCCTGCCCGAAGACGAACGCAAACGCGCCGAGGCCAAGGCCGCGCTGGAGGCCGCCGACGCCGCGCCCTGAGACGCGGGCAAGACGCCGCAAGCGCGCGGCCTTGCCGCCGCCATGCTTCCCCCTTAATTTCCGCCCCTCGCGAAGACCCCCAAAGGACGCATGGCCGAGCACTATCTCGATTTCGAACGGCCGATCGCCGATCTGGAAGCCAAGATCGAGGAGTTGTCCAAGCTCTCCGAGGCCGGCGGCGCGGGCTCGCTCGACGCCGAGATTTCGGCCCTGCGCGCCCGTGCGGCGCACCTGCGCAAGGACGCCTACGCCAAGCTGGACACCTGGCAGAAGACCCAGGTCGCGCGCCATCCGGAGCGGCCGCACTGCGTCGACTATATCGCCGGCCTGATCGACCAGTTCGTCGAGCTGCGCGGCGACCGCAAGTTCGGCGACGATCAAGCGGTGGTCGGCGGCCTCGGGCGCTTTCGCGGCGTCCCCGTGGTGGCCATGGGCATCGAGAAGGGCCACGACACCACGACCCGGATCAAGCACAGCTTCGGCATGGTCCGGCCGGAAGGCTATCGCAAGGCGGTGCGGCTGATGGACATGGCCGAGCGGTTCGGCCTACCGGTCCTGAGCTTCGTCGATACCGCCGGGGCCTATCCTGGCGTCGGGGCCGAGGAGCGCGGCCAGGGCGACGCGATCGCCCGCTCCACCGAACGCTGCCTGACCCTGGGCGCGCCGATGATCGCCACCATCACCGGCGAGGGCGGTTCGGGCGGGGCCCTGGCCATGGCCTCGGCCAACCGGGTGCTGATCCTGGAACACTCGATCTATTCAGTGGCGGCGCCGGAGGCCTCCTCCAATATCCTGTTCCGCGACGCCTCCAAGGCCGCCCAGGTGGCGGCGGCGATGAAGATCTCGGCCCAGGACCTGATCACCCAGAAGATCGTCGACCGGATCATCCCCGAACCCCCCGGCGGCGCCCACGCCGACCCGACAGCCGCCGTCGCCGCGGTTGGGGATGTGCTGGAGGAGGAGCTGAAGGCGTTCGAGGGGATGAGCGCCGACGCGCTACGGGCGCAAAGGGCCCAGCGGTTCTACGCGCTGGGCCGGGGATGAGCTAACCAGCCCTGCGTGTTTCGACACGCGCCTTTCAGGCGCTGCTCAGCATGACGAAGTTATTGGAATTCCACAAATAATCGTCATGCTGAGCAGGGCGCGCAGCGCCCGTGTCGAAGCACGCACTCCCCTCACTTCACCGACCGCAGCATCTCCACCAGTTCCTCGATCTGCGCATCGGTGGTTTCCCAGGTGCACATGAAGCGGACCGATCCGTCCGCGAACGGGTGGACTTCCCAGCCGGCCGCGTGGATTCGGCCTTGCGTCTCGGCGTCCATGCGCACGAAGACGCCGTTGGAATCCACCGGATGCAGGATCTCGAACGGCTGAACCTGGGCCAGCTTGTGGGCCATGGCGTTGGCGTGGGCGGCGCGTTCGACGAAGGCGCCGCTCTCCAGCATGCCGATCCACGGGGCGGCGTAGAAGCGCGCCTTGGACGGCAGCTGGCCGGCCTGTTTCAACCGGGCGCCGAAGCGGCGGGCCACGCCCTTGTCGAAGATGACGATGGCTTCAGTCGGCGTCATGCCGGCCTTGGTGCCGCCGATGACCAGGATATCGACGTCCAGCGCCTTGATCGCCTTGAGATCGAAGCCGGCGGCGGCGGCCATGGCCAGGCGCGCGCCATCGAGATGCACCCCCGCGCCGGCGTCCTTGGCCAGCGTGGTCAGGACGCGGGTCTCCTCGACGCTGTAGAGGGCGCCGTATTCGGTGACATTGGTCAGCGACAAGGCGGCGGTCGGCGGAAAGTGGGGGCTGTCCGCCTGCTCGAGCGCGGTCCTGAGCGCCTCGGGATCGATGCAGCCTGACGGCCCCGGCAAGCCGATCACGCTCAGGCCGCCGCCGAAATAGCCCGGCGCGCCGGTCTCGCTGATCGTCACATGGGCGTGCTCGTGCGCCAGCGCCGCCTCGAACGGCCGGCAGAGCGCACCCAGGCAGATGCCGTTGGCGCCGGTGCCGGAGGCGACGAAATGCACCTCGGCGTCGGCGTCCAGCATCGCGCGGACCAGGTCGCGGGCCCGGGCGGTGACCGGGTCCTCGCCGTAGGAGGCCACGGGTCCCTTATTGGCGTCGATCAGGGCCTGCATCGCCTCGGGGGCGACGGCGGCGGTGTTGTCGGAGGCGAAGTCGGTGCGCAGGGTCATGAGCGGCTTCTAAGCCGAAAACGGCCAGGCCCGCGAGAGGTTTTGCGGCCCTCCTCAGGCGCCGGCTTCGACCCCGTAGGCGCCCAGATAAACCGAGACCGCCGTTTCGATCGCCCGGTCCGCCCGCGCCCGTTCATCGGCGTCCGGCTCCAGCGTCAAGAGCGTGCGCAGGTCGGGCGGCTGGCCGATCGCGTTGGCGAACAGGCGGGCGCCCAGGGCCGCGTCGTGGGGTTTCAACCGGCCGCCCGCGATCAGCCGCTCCAGATAGGCCGCCAGCTTGGCCTCGCCGGCCTCGAAGGCCTGCGCCAAGGTCGCGGCGAAGCGGGGATGGCGCTCCGCCTCGGCCACGATCAGGCGCTCCAGCTTGATACAGCTTGGCGAGGTCATCAGCGCCGTGCTCGCGCGGGCGAAGGCCAAGAGGCCCTCGCGCGCGCCGTCGGGCAATTGGCCTGGCTCGGGCAACTGGTCCACGACACTGGCGCAGGCCTTGGCCACGACGTCGCCGAACAGCGCCTCCTTGTTCGGGAAATAGCCATAGACGGTCCGCTTGGTGGTGCCGGCGCGCTCGGCGATCCGGTCCATCGACGCCAGCGGATAGCCCTCGTCGAAGAACACCTGTTTGGCGGCCTCAAGGATCGCCAGCCGCCGCGCGGCCTGGCCGGCGGCGCGGGCCGAACCGTCCGCGCCCTCCGCTTCATCGAGTCCGCCCATGGTCATGATCGCAGCCTAGCGGGCTTGACTGGTTTTGTCTGTATACTATACGGTATAGTATACTTTTGGAGGAAAGCGCATGAAAGCGGTGGTGGTCGACCAGGATGGTGCGATCGGCTTGGAGGAGGTCGCCGAACGCGCGCCGGGGCCGTTCGAAGCGGTGGTCGCGGTCAAGGCCTTTTCGTTGAACCGCGGCGAGGTCAAGAGCGCGACGATTTCGGGCGCCCGGCCCGGCTGGGATTTCGCCGGCGTCGTGGAACAGGCCGCCGGCGATGGCTCCGGCCCGGCGGCCGGGGCGCGAGTGGTCGGCATCGCCCCCATGGGCGCCTGGGCCGAACGGGTCGCGACCTCGGCGATGATGGTCGCTGAACTGCCCGAGGCGGTCGGGTTCGAGGCCGCGGCGGCCTTGCCCGTGGCCGGCCTGACCGCGCTGCACGCCCTGCGCAAGCGCCAGCGCATCGCGGGCGCGCGCGTCCTGATCACCGGCGCCAGCGGCGGGGTGGGCGTGTTCGCGATCCAACTAGGCAAGCAGATGGGCGCGCATGTGACCGCCGCGATCCGCAATCCGGCCTATGAGGCCCTGGTGCGCGGCTTGGGCGCGGACGAGGTCGCGATCGGCGCCGATCTTGGCGTGGCGGCGAAGGGACCGTTCGACCTGATCCTGGATTCGGTGGGCGGCCAGACCCTGGGCGCGGCGCTGAACATGTTGGCGATCGGGGGAACCTGCGTGGTGTTCGGCGCCTCGGACAGTTCGATCACCACCTTCGACGCCAGCGCCTTCCGCCCCGGCGGCACCAGCCTCTACGGGCTCTATCTCGGCTATGAACTGCAGTTCGAGCCGCCGAGCGTTGGCCTGGCCCATCTCGCGCGCCTGGTCGGCCAGGGCGTGCTCGACCCGATGGTCGAGGTCACCGCGCCCTGGACCGAGGTCGCGCGCGTCGCCCAGGACCTGATCGACCGGCGGTTCGTCGGCAAGGCGGTGCTGACGGTGGATTGAGGGGTTTGCACGAGGGATAGTGCATCCTTCGACACGGCCCTTTGGGCCTGCTCAGGATGACGACACGAGGGGATCGCAAGATACTTCGTCATGCTGAGCAGGCCGCATCGCGGCCGGGTCGAAGCACGCTTCACCCCGCCTCCCGCCCCCACGCCCGCACATCCCCGACATAGAGGTCCGGCTCCTCCATGGCGGCGAAATGGCCGCCGCTCGGCAGGTCGCTCCAGCGGGTGATGTTGTAGGCGCGCTCGGCCCAGCTGCGCGGCGGGGCCTGATAGAGCGCCTCGCCGGGGAAGTTGGCGAAGGCGGTGGGGGTCTCGCAGCGCTGGCCTTCGAGCTGCTGGATGCCGCCTTCCTCGATCAGGCCGCGATAATACCAGGCGCCGGTGGTGAACGAGCCGGTCATCACATAGATCATCACATTGGTCAGCAACTGGTCCTTGGAATAGACCCGGTCGAACGGCTTGGTCCGGAGATCCGACCAGTCGTGGAAGCGTTCGATGATCCAGGCGGCCTGGCCGACCGGATTGTCCGCGCCCATCCAGGCGATCGACTGCGGCTTGGAGACCTGGAGCTGCAGATAGGCGCCCAGCATCTGGCTGGCGGCCTGGGTGCGGGCGATCCAGGCGATCTCTTCCTCGCTCTTGGGGCCGCCGGTCGGGCGAAAGCCGATCATGTTCAGGTGGATCGCCTTGGCGTGAGCGCCGTGGTCGAAGCCGAGCCAGGAGGTGATCAGCGCGCCCCAGTCGCCGCCCTGGGCCAGATAGCGGTCATAGCCCAGCACCTCGGTCATCAGGGCGTTGAACAGCCGCGCCGTCCCGCGCTGGCCGAACGGACGTTGCGGCTTGGACGAAAAGCCGAACCCGGGCAGGGATGGGATGACCAGGTCGAAGGCGTCGGCCGGATCGCCGCCGAAGCGGGACGGGAAGGCCAGCTTCTCGATCGACCCCCAGAATTCATAGTGGCTGCCGGGCCAGCCGTGGCTGAGCAGCAGCGGCCGCTTGCCGCCCGCCTCGCCGACCACATGCAGGAAATGGAGGTCGAAGTCCTCGACCCGGGCGGTGAACTGAGGGAACCGGTTCAGCTCGGCGACCGCCGCGCGCCAGTCGAAGCCGCCCGTCCAATAGGCGGTGATATCCTTCAGGAAGGCCGCGTCGCAGCCATAGTTCCAGCCGTCCGCCGCGGCCGGCGCCGGGGGGAACGGATAGGCGCGCACCCGCTCCAAGACGCCGTTCACCGCCGCCTCCGACCAGTCGACCGAGAACGGCTTCGAATCCGCCATGAACGCCTCCCATAAGAGTGTGGAGCGACCGTGACGGCGTGACGCGGCGGCGGTCAAGCCGCTTCCACTACTCGGGCCGCAGGCGTTCAGGCTTTCCGCGGCTGATAGGCGAAGAACAGGGCGCGGAAGGTCTCGTCCCGCAAGGCCTCCACATCCACCGGTCCTGGCAGCTTGCCGGCCAGGTGCAGCGTCACCAGGCCGTGCAGCGCGGCCCAGAACACGTGCGCCATCAGGTCCACCTCGCCGTCGACCACGCCGGCGCGGACCAGGCCGCGGACATAGTCGGTCATGGTCCGCTTGGCGCGGACGGTGGCGCGGACCAGGTCCGGATAGTCGGCCTCGTTCGGCTGATGGAGGTCGAACATCAGCCGGTAGGCCGCCGATTCGGTCATCGCGAAGTCGAAATAGGCGTTGCCGACCGCCGCGGCCTGCTCGAGGGCGTCGGTGGACGAGTTCAGCCCGGCCTCCAGCGCGTCGGAAAACCGGTCGAAACTGCTGGCCCGGACAGTGGAAAGGATGTCGTCTTTATCCTTGAAATAGCGATAGGCGGTCATGGGGCTGACGCCGAGTTCGGCCGCCAGCTGGCGCATGCCGACGCCTTGCACGCCGTGCTCGGCGAACAGCCGTTCGGCCACGGCGCAGAGCCGGTCGCGAAATTCGCTGACGTCCTCTTGGGTCAGTACACGAGGCAATGCCAGCTCCCCAATCTTGATAGGGCCCGGCGCGCGTGGCCGGCCTTCGAAATCAGCGCCACTTTGAAATCCCTACGTCCCGAACCGCCTCGGCGGACGCCTACCGGCGTCGATAATATTCGCGCGCAACCGCCATAAGGTTACGCTGGGTCGCCCCACAAAATACAGGACGGACAAACGAGACGATTATTCTTGCGTACGTCGTACATTTATGAGATCAATTTACAACGTACAGACAAGGAGACGCGCTATGGACGGATCCCCACGGATCGACCCCTATCTCTCCGGAAACTTCGCGCCGGTGCGCAGCGAGGATGATTTCAAGCTGGCGGTTCAGGGCGAGATCCCGGCCGGCCTGAGCGGCGCCTTCTACCGTAACGGCCCCAATCCCCAGTTCGACCCGATCGACGACTATCACTGGTTTTCCGGCGACGGGATGATCCACGGCTTCTTCGTCGAAGGCGGCCAGGTCCATTATCGCAACCGCTATGCGCGGACGCCGAAGTGGAATCTGGAAAACGCGGCCGGCCGCGCGCTCTGGGGCACGTTCGGCAATCCGATGACCAGCGATCCTTCGGTGGCCGGCCAGGACGGCGGGGTGGCCAACACCAATATCCTTTGGCACGCCGGCCGCCTGATGGCGCTGGAAGAAGGCCATCCGCCGCTGGAGATGGACCCGGTCACCCTGGAGACGCGCGGCTATCTGAACCAGTATCGCGGCCGGGTCACCGCCCATCCGAAGATCGACCCGGAAACCGGCGAGATGGTCTGGTTCGGCTATTCGTCGGGCGAGGGGCCGCTGAACGCCACGGTCTCCTATGGGGTCACCGACAAGGCCGGCGTCGTGACCCGGCGCGACGATTTCGAGGCGCCCTATTGCAGCATGGTGCACGACTTCCTGGTGACGCGCCGCCACGCGTTGTTCCCCATCCTGCCGCTGACCGGCAGCCTGGAGCGCGCCATGACCGGCGGGCCGCCGTTCGCCTGGGAGCCGGACAAGGGCGCCTTCGTCGGCGTCATGGCCCGGGGCGCGGGCGTGGACACCCTCCGCTGGTTCCAGACCGAGGCCTGCTACGTCTTCCACCCGATGAACGCGTGGGAAGACGGCGATCTGATCCATGCCGATGTCATGGAATACCCGACCGCGCCGCTGTTCCCCAATGCCGACGGCAGCGCGGGCCTGGCGTCGGAGGCGAGGCTGGTGCGCTGGACCTTCGACCTCGCCGCGCCGTCGAACCAGATCAAGCGGACGCCGCTGGACGACCTGGCGGGCGAATTCCCCCGCTTCGACGAGCGCCGCGCGGGCCTCGCCTACCGCCATGGCTGGTTCGCCGTGGGCGCGGCGGCCCGGACCAACCGCGGCTTCGATTCGATCGCCCATATCGATCTGCAAACCGGGCGGCGCGTCACCTACGCGTTCGGCGGGAACGATGGGGTGAGCGAGCCGGTGTTCGTGCCGCGCGCGGCGGATGCGGCCGAGGGCGATGGCTGGCTGCTCTGCACGGTCTATCGCGCCGAGGAGAACACCAGCGACCTGGCGATCTTCAACGCCCTGGACATCACCTCGGGCCCGGTCGCCTTGGCCAAGACGCCACGTCGGGTTCCCTTCGGCTTCCACGGCAACTGGCGGCCGGCCGCTTAAGGGCCGGCGGCTGCGACGAGGGCTGGCGCATCGGCCAAGCCTGATGGCAAGGTCTGCCTTATTCTGGAGATTCTGTTCGATGCGCCTCGCCCTCGCCCTGGCCGCCGCCCTCGCCCTGGCGTCGCCTACCTTGAGCCACGCCGCCGCGGCGCCCGCCGCCCTGGTCGCCGATCCGCCCCAGGACAAGGCCCATCCGGCCGGGATGATCTCGTTCGCCCTGCCGACCAATGGGGTGAAGATCAATGCCGTGCTCTACACCGCCGCCGGCGCGGGGCCGCACCCGACCGTGCTCCTGTTCCACGGCCTGCCGGGCAACGAGCAGAACCTGGACCTGGCCCGCGCGATCCAGCGCGAAGGCTGGAACGTCCTGACGCTGCACTATCGCGGCTCCTGGGGCAGCCCCGGCGAATACAGCTTCGCCCATTGCCTGGAGGACGGCCAGGCGGCGGTGGCCTGGCTGCGGGCGCCGAGCGCCCAGGCCGCGCCGCACATCGATTCGTCCCGGATCGTCGTGGTCGGCCACAGCCTGGGCGGCTTCGTCGCCGGCTACACCGCCGGGCATGACCCCAAGATCATGGGCGCGGCCCTGATCTCGGCCGCGCGCATCGGCGGCGGCTTCAGCGGCCTGTCGCGCGCGCAGGTGGTCAAGGTGATGGAAGACAATATCCAGAACGCCGACGGCATGCACACGCTGGGCGCCGCCACGGCCGAAGGCCTGGCCGACGAGGCGATCAAGAACGGTCCCGCTTGGGATATCGTGCGGTTCGCCCCGACCCTCGCCGGCCATCCCCTGCTGATGGTCACCTCCGACGACGGGCTCGGCCCGGCCGACGAAGGGATCGCCAAGGCCGTCGAGGCCGTGCCCGGCGCCCACGTCGCCCGCGCCCACTTCGCCACCGACCACAGCTACAACGACCAGCGCCTGGCGCTGTCGGCGGCTGTTCTGACCTGGCTGGAGACCTTGCCGGGCGCGCCGGGCGGGCGTTGAGTCTCGGGGACGTGCGGCCTTCGACACGGCCGCTAAGCGGCCTGCTCAGGATGACGAAGTTATTGGAATTCCACCATAATCGTCATGCTGAGTGGCGATCGCAGGTCGCGTGTCGAAGCACGCACGAGGCGCGCCCCGCTAAACCAGAGTCCCGTGACAGTGCTTGAACTTCCGGCCTGAGCCGCACGGACAAGGCGCGTTGCGGCTGGTGCGCTCCCAGCCTTCCGGCAGGGCCGAGGGC
>FTAG01001487.1_pt1 | contig 11100 bp, 8 predicted proteins | sample 1638911 | NCBI WGS metagenome assembly FTAG01 (sample SAMEA3914813, study PRJEB12502) | metagenome | biome: forest; material: soil | place: Canada | collected 2011-07-07 | depth 0.3 m
GCCGGAGCGTGGCTGGTTTCGCCGTCGCGCGAGCGCAGGACTCTGGCTCCTTCGTCGGCGACAGGGGCCGGAGCAGGGGCCGGGGCTTCGGCCGTCAGCGGCTGGGCCTGGGGCTCGATCACCGCCAGGGGGTCCGCGCGTTCGCCGCGCGGTTCATAGCTGCGTTCGCGCCGCGGGGGCCGGTCGTCGCTGATGCGATCTTCGCGCGGGGGTCGGTCGTCGCGGGCGTTGCGGTCGCGATTCTGATAGCCGCCGCGATCCTCGCGCGGGCGATCGTCGCGCGGACGATCGTCTCTGGGCCGGTCATCGCGAGGGCGGTCATCCCTGGGACGATCATCTCTGGGCCGATCGTCACGCGGACGCTCGTCGCGCTGTTCGCCGCTCTGGCCTTCGCCCTGATAGCCACGATCGTCGCGCGGTCGGTTGCGGTCGAAGCGATTGCCGTCGCGGTCACGGTTTTCGCGCGGGCCGTTGTTCTGCCCGTTCTGACCGTTCTGGCCGTTGTTCTGCCCGTTCTGGCGGTTCTCCCAGCGGCCGTCGCGCTGATCGCGGTTGTCGCGCGATTGGTAGTCCCCGCGCGGCTGTTCGCCGTTGTCGCCCTGGCCTTCGCCCTGGCCGTCCATCGGCGTTTCGTCGGGCAGGGCCTGGGCCCCGCTCTCGTCCTCGAAGTCGATGTCGTAGCCCGAGAAGCTGTCGCGGGCGACGAACTCGGCGATCGGCCGGTTCGGCTGCAGGGTGCGCAGGACCCGGAAATAGTGTTCGGCGTGCTGCAGGAAGTTCTCGGCCAGCACCCGGTCGCCGGACGAGGACGCGTCGCGGGACAGCTGCTGGTATTTTTCGAACACGTGCTGGGCGTGGCCGCGGACCTTGATGTTGTCGGGCCCGTTGGAGTCGAACGCACGGTTGGCGTTCTGCTGCGGCTTGCCGCCGCCGCCTCCGCTGCTGGCGCCGCCGCCGCGATTGCGACCGCGCTGCCGTTTCATTCCTTTGAAGTCTCTCATCGTCCCGTAACTCGTTACGCTGCAATGGTGTGGGGCGCGCAGGCGATCCGGGGGCGATCTTCGCCGGGATTGTCATGCGCAGCAGGCGAGCGGAGCCCAAATGGCCACCGATGATCCGACATCACCTATCGTGTCGATCTCCGCCCAAGCGCGGACCTGGCCCGCGCCTTAGCCTCTCAATTCGTTCGCCGCGAAGTCCAGCGGCGCCGGTTTGTTGAGTGGAGACAATCGTTCATCTAGCGATTCGGGAAGGGATTTCCAAGGGGTTTCTTGGCCGCAGTCACCACGCGGTCGCGCGTGGCCAGATCCCTATGCACGCGGATGTCCTCGGCGCCGGCTGCTTTCAGGATGGCCGAGACGGCTTCGGCCTGGGTGTGGCCGATCTCGAAGGCCAGCAAACCGTCGGGTCTCAGCACGCGCAGCGCCTCGGGCGCCAGGCTCCTGTAGGCGTCCAGGCCGTCCGGGCCGCCGTCGAGCGCCAGGCGCGGCTCGTGGTGTCTGACCTCGGGATCCAGGGTCTCGATCTCGTCCGTGGCGATATAGGGCGGGTTGGAGACCACCAGGTCGAAGCTGGCGTCGGCCAGGCCCTGGGTCCAGTCGCCGCGCAGCAAGGCCAGCTTGCCGGCGAGGCCGAGGCTGGCGGCGTTGTCGCGCGCCACCGCCAGGGCCTCCTCCGACACGTCGACCCCCAGGGCCTGGGCCTGGGGCCGTTCGGCGAGGATGGCCAGGGCGATGGCCCCCGAGCCGATGCCGAGGTCCAGGAACGAGAACCGCCGGTGCTCGGGGAAGGCGGCCAGCACCAGGTCGACGATCACCTCGGTGTCCGGACGCGGGGTCAGGACGTCGCGGGTGACGCCGAGCATGATCTTCCAGAACCCCTTGCGGCCGACGATCTGGCTGACCGGCTCGCGCCGTTCGCGCCGGGCCAGGTAGTCGTCGAAGGCCGCCTCCTGCTCCGGGGTCAGCTCGCGGTAGGGATCGGTGACGATGTGGGTGCGGCTGACGTCGGCGGCGACCTCGAGCAACAGGCGGGCGTCGATGGCCGGACTGTCGACGCCGACGGCCTCCAGCCGCTTGCGCGCGGCGGTCCAGGCCGCGACCAGGGTGGTCATGCGTGGCTCTCCTCAGGCCTGGTTTCCTCAGGCCTGGTTTCAGGGGTCAGGGCTTCGGCGGCGTCGCCCACCGACACCACGCCGCCCGCGATCACGTGCACATAGAGGCCGCAGTGCAGATGGCCCTCGAGCGTGCGTAGGGCGTCGACCACCTCGATGTCGCGGACGCCGGTGGTAGGATCGACGTGGGTGGCCACGCAGCGCACGATCGGCTTGAACAGCTCCACCTCGGCCCCGCCGAGGCGCAGGCGCAGGCCCGGCGCGAAACCGGTCTCGATCCAGGCCGGCCAGTCCGCCACATAGACGTTGGCGCGGAAGCGCAGGGGATCCAGGGTCTTGCCGAGCTTGGCGCCCAGGGCGGCGATGCTGGCCAGGTTGACGATCGAGACAGCCCCCTGCGGATGGTCCATGAACCGGTGGCCGGGCGCGTGCACCACCTGCAGCGGGCCGCGCAGATGCTCGGCAGGGATCGCGGTCTCCAGCCAGGCGGCCAGCGCGATCCTTCCTGCGTCAGTGCGCAGGTCGCAGGCCGCCCTGCCCCGCCCCTCGGCCTCGGCGGTGAACACGCCATCGTCATAGCGGGTGCGAATCCGAGCCACCGCGGGGATCTGCGCCAGGACGGTGAAGCGGCCCTTGGGGATGAAGGCCGGCGCGGCGGGATCGAAGCCGGAGGGCCCGTTCTCGACCGCATAGAGCCGGTCGTCCGGGAAATTGTCATGCGCCTTCAGCGCCGCCACGGCGAGGGGCTCGGGCGTGAAGCCCTTCACGGGATGACGATAGAGGGCGGCGACCGTCCCGGACATGGGTCCGCATAGCGCCGTGCGGGCTTCCGGTGCAAGCTGCTGCAGAGCGCGGAACGGCCAGGCTTGCCGCGCTTTCACCGTTGCGGGGTCATGGGGAGGAGACGATTGAGCGAGCCGGAGCCGCCGCCGACGGGGCGCACGGGCATGTTCGAGCGGGTGACGGCGGCGCTGGGCTTCGTGCTGGTCGCCGCCGGCGCGGCGGCGCTCGGCCTGCTGCAGGGACGGACTCCGGATCCGCCCCAGACGCCGGCCGAGATTTCGGACAAGGATTGGTCGGACAAGGATTGGTCGGGCAAGGATTGGTCGGGCAAGGCTTGGCCCGGCCACAGGTGGCGGCGGGTCGTCATGCGCACCTGGAGCAAGTTCAACCGGCGCCAGATCCACCGGGTGGCCGCGGGCGTGGCCTTCTTCGCCCTGCTGTCGATGTTTCCGGCCATGGCCGCCTTCGTCTCGCTCTACGGCCTGTTCGCCGACGCGGAGCAGGCGCCGCACCATCTGGCGATCCTGGCCGGCGTCATGCCGCGCGCGGCCTTGTCGCTCGCCGCCAACGAAATGACCCGGCTCTCCGCCGGCAGGCATCCCGCCCTGGGCTTCGCCTTCGTGGTCAGCGTGATCGCTTCGCTGTGGTCGGCGAACGGCGCCGTGAAGGCCCTGCTGGCGGGACTGAACACCGCCTACGAGGCCAGGGAGCGGCGCGGCCTGATCCGCCTCAACCTGGTCTCCCTCGCCTTCACCGTGGCAGGACTGGCCTTCGTGATGACCGCCTTCGGCCTGGTGGTGGCGGGACCGCCGGTGCTGCGGGCCCTGGGCTGGAAGGGCCGGCTGGACCCGTCGGTCGTGGGCGTGCTGCGCTGGCCGGTGCTGTTCGTCGGTTCGGCCTGCGGCCTCGCCATGCTCTACCGGTTCGGCCCCAGCCGCCATCGGGGCCGCTGGCGCTGGGTGACGGCCGGCAGCGCCCTCGCCAGCCTCGCCTGGCTCGCCATGTCGATGGGGTTCTCGCGCTACGTCAGCAACTTCGGCCACTACGAACGCACCTATGGCTCGCTGGGCGCGGTGGTCGGCTTCATGATCTGGCTCTGGCTCTCGGCCATCGTCGTCCTGGCCGGCGCCGAGCTCAACGCCGAGATCGAGGCTGAAGCGGCGGCGCGGAGCGGACGTCGTGACCGCGATTGAGGCGCCTCGGCCCGCAATCCCAGCTCTTGCCCGCCTTGGGGCCTATTTCGGGCGATCCTCAATCGATTGTCGGGAACCTGTAACCGCGGCCCAGGTTTTGCCCCGATAGGCTGGCTCCCTTGCGTTCGGGTGGCGTCTTGTAGCGGGCCTGTTCGGTTCCAGGTTCGAAGCGGCGAGGCCGGCGCGTGGTCACCATATCAGCGGACAGGCGCGCGGCGCCCGGCAGGACACCCGGAGACGCGCCCTCATCGAAAGCGCCCCGTTCCGCCTTTCCGCCCCGGCTGTCCGCGCCCTACGCCGCCGCGCCGCGCCCGTCCGCCAAAGGCGCGCCCTACCCCTTCCTGCGGCTGGCGCCGGATCCCATGCCGCTCGACATGCCGACCCAGGACCTGGGCCGGGTTCCGGAGGCCGGCGTGGCGCGTCCGGCGGCCATGCCGGGGCCGCGCTGGATGGTGATGGCGGGCGCGCTGCTGATCGCCCTGGTCTCGGCCGGCCTGACCATGGACGTGCTGAGGTCCGGCGGGTTCAGCGCCCCCGAATGGCTGGTCATCGTGCTGTCCTTCCTGCTGTCGGGCTGGATCGGATTCGGTTTCGTGACCGCGGCGGCGGGGTTCGTGACCCTGTTGGCCCAGCGCGGCGCGCCGGCCGGGACGGCCGCGGACGACGAGGCTTCGGGCGAGCGGACCGCCATCCTGATGCCGATCTACAACGAGGACCCGGCGCAGGTGCTGTCGGCGGTACAGGCCATCGCCGAGGACCTGGCCCGGATCGGCGCCCGCAACCACTACGACCTCTACCTGCTCAGCGACACGCGCGACGAGGCGATCGCCCGGGCCGAGGCCGCCGGCGTGATCCGGCTGAAGGCGCGCCTGACCGACGGGGCCGCGGTCTATTACCGCCGCCGGCCGCTGAACACCGACCGCAAGGCCGGCAACATCGCCGACTGGGTCCGCACCTTCGGCGGCGGCTACGCCTATATGCTGATCCTCGACGCCGACAGCCTGATGTCGGCCGAGACCATCGTCGGCCTGACGGCGGCGATGGACCGCGACCCGCGCCTGGGCCTGCTGCAGACGGTGCCGGGGATCATCAACGCCGAGACGCCGTTCGCCCGGCTGCAGCAGTTCGCCAACCGGCTGTACGGGCCGATCTTCGCGGTCGGCCAGGCCTGGTGGTCGGGGGCGGAGGGCAACTACTGGGGCCACAACGCCATCCTGCGGGTGAAGGCCTTCGCCGAGAGCGCGGGCCTGCCCCACCTGCCGGGCCGGAAGCCGTTCGGCGGCCATATCCTGAGCCACGACTTCGTCGAGGCGGCCCTGCTGCGCCGCCGCGGCTGGGCCGTGCGCATGACGTCGGGCCTCAGCGGCAGCTATGAGGAGACCCCGCCGACCCTGCTCGACATGGCGATGCGCGACCGGCGCTGGTGCCAGGGCAATCTGCAGCACGCGCGCCTTTTGGACGCCGCCGGCCTGCACTGGGTCAGCCGGCTGCACCTGCTGCGCGGAGTGCTGACCTATCTGGCGCCCATGCTGTGGCTGGTGTTCCTGGCCGGCGGGGCGCTGGTCTGGCCGGGCGAGATCCTGACCGGCGCCGCCGCCAGGCGCGAGGTGCTGGTCCTGTTCGGCCTGACCGTCGCCCTGTTGATGGCGCCCAAGCTGATGGCCTGCGGCCTGGCCCTGCTGGACCCGGCGACGCGCAGGGGCTTCGGCGGCGCGCGGCGGATGGCGGCCGGCTTCCTGCTGGAGAGCGCGCTCTCGACCCTGACCGCGCCGGTGACCATGGTCATGCAGACGGTGGCCGTGGTCGAGGTGTTGCTGGGACGCGACAGCGGCTGGGCCGCCCAGCGCCGCGAGGGCGGCGAGCTGACCCGCCGCGAGGCCTGGCGCGCCCACCGCACCCATGTGGCGCTGGGGGTCGCCGGCGCCGCCGCGGCGCTGGTGCTGGATCGCTATTTCCTGATCTGGACCAGCCCGGTGTTCATCGGCCTGTCGCTCTCGGCCCTCTTGTCGCTGCATTCCTCCCGCGCGACCGCCCGTAGAGCCGGCCAGCGCTCGGTGCTGCAGACCCCCGAAGAAGTGGAGGTCCCGGCCATCGTCCGCCGCGCGGCCGAGCTTCGCGCCCTCTATGCCGCCGAAGCCGCCCTGCGCCGTCGGCTGGACATGCTGTTCCGCACCAACGTCCCGCCCTACGGCGCCCACGCCGAGCCGCTGCTCGCGGCGACGCCGAGAGCGGCGCGCCGGCTCGCCATCGCTGCCTAGGACACCTGTAACGACAACAGCATCGCGCTCCGGTCTTGTCGCTCCAGGACGTGGGTCAAGGACATCGTTGTCGATGCGGGCGTCCCAAGCGGATCGGGGTGCGGTTTGAGCCATCTCATAAATTGTCGTCATCCCGGAAAGCGCGAAGCGCTTGTCCGGGACCCATGCTCCCGCACAAGCAAACCGTCGCCGCCAAGGCCGGGCGCGGAGGATGGGTCCCGGACAAGGCCTACGGCCTTTCCGGGATGACGACAAAGAGGCAGGCGCGTGGATCGGAAATGATGTGGTTATGGCTGTGGCTATCCTTAGCGCCTGCCGAAGTGTTTTTGCCCTCTGCTCAATACCAAAACATATGCCATATTCAGCATGCCTAGCGGAACCGCCCGGTAACTGATGATACGCGAAATCCTGATCACGGAAGGCTCAGGCAATGTGTTCGCCGATCTTGGCGTTGCTGAGCCTGAAGAAGAGTTGGCCAAGGCCCAGCTCGCCGGCCTGATCCGCGACGCGATAAAGCGCCGGCGCCTGAGCCAGTCCGAGGCCGCTGCGCTGACGGGCCTCGATCAGCCCAAGGTTTCCGCCCTGGTCAACGGCCGGCTCGGCGGCTTCTCGAGCGACCGGCTGATGCGATGCTTGACGGCGCTCGGTCAGGACGTGGAGATCGTAGTCCGACGGAAGACCAGAACCCGCTCACGAGGCCGCCTTCGTGTCGTCGAGCGAGCGGCGTAGCAGCATCAGCCGCCCCACCCCTCCTCGAGCTGGGTCAGGCGGGCGGCCTGGTCGTCGGCGATCAGGGCGTCGATGATGTCGTCGAGCGCCTCGCCCTCGACGATCTTGGGCAGGTTGTAGAGGGTCAGGTTGATGCGGTGGTCGCTGACCCGGCCCTGGGGATAGTTGTAGGTGCGGATTCGCTCGGAGCGGTCGCCCGAGCCGACCTGCTCCTTGCGGCTCTCGGCGCGGGCGGTGTCCAGCGCACTGCGCTGCAGGTCGTAGAGCCGGGCCTTCAGCACCTTCATGGCCTTGGCCCGGTTCTGGTGCTGGGACTTCTCGGACGAGGTGACCACCACCCCGGTCGGGAGGTGGGTGATGCGCACGGCCGAGTCGGTCTTGTTGACGTGCTGGCCGCCGGCGCCGGACGATCGATAGGTGTCGATGCGCAGGTCCGCGTCGTTGATCTCGATCTCCACGTCCTCGGGCTCGGGCAGGACGGCGACGGTGGCGGCCGAGGTGTGGATCCGCCCCTGGGTCTCGGTGGCCGGCACGCGCTGCACCCGGTGCACGCCGCTTTCGAACTTCAGCCGGCCGAACACCCCGTCGCCGGTGATCGAGGCGATCACCTCCTTGTAGCCGCCCATTTCTCCCTCGGACGCGTCCTCGACCTCGAGCTTCCAGCCGTGCAGCTGGGCGTAGCGCTGGTACATGCGGAACAGGTCGCCGGCGAACAGGGCCGCCTCGTCGCCGCCCGTGCCGGCGCGGACCTCGAGGATGGCCGAGGCGTTCTCGTCCTTGTCCTTGGGCGCCAGCAGCAGGGCGACGCTGTGCTCCATGTCGGGCAGGCGGGTCTGCAGCTCGGCCAGCTCTTCGCGGGCCATGGCGGCGAGCTCGATGTCGCCGGAGCCGGCCAGCTCCTCGGCGTCGCCGAGTTCGGCGTGGGCGCGGGCCAGCGCCTCCACCGCCTCGGCCACCGGCTTCAGCTCGGCATACTCCTTGCCGAGCCGGACGATCTCGGGGCCGTCGGACGCGGCCGACATGCGCGCCTCCACCTCGTGGAAGCGGTCGAGCACCTGGTCGAGTTTGGCTTTGGGAAGACGCATGGTGGGGCTAGCTAGTCGCCAGCGACGACGAGAGCAAGCGACGGCCCGTTGCGCGGACTTGCCGGCCCGATCGGACGGGTTTATGCGACGGACACGGTCGACACGGCGGCCGCCCGTCCGCGGAGAGGGCCAAGCCCACCGGATTTCCAGACGCCGAATGGTCATCCACGGCCTTTCCTGCCCGTCAGCGGACGCCGGGCGTGATGGGAAAGGACGCGCCATGTCCAACGATCAACACACCCCGATTCCGCCGCCCGAGCGGCTTCCCGGGCGCCTCCCAGAGCGCCCCTCACCGGAATTCCTGCGCAAGGCCGCCAAGCGGCGCGCCCGCGCCGACCAGGTCGGACTGGCCGAGGCCCAGCGCCGCACGGCGGCCGACCACGGCTTCGCCCGCTGGGCCGACCTGATCCGGGCGGCCGAGGCGGCGGCGCCCCGCTCGCCGCTCTATCGCGCCACGGCGGCGGCCGACGCCGATGCGGTCGCCCGGCTGCTCCAGGCCGGCGCGGCGGTGGAAGGCGACCCCGGCGACCCGGCGCGGCCGCTCTGGGCCCTGGCCGCCGCCCCCGCGCCTGAAGCCGCCAAGATCGCCACCGCTCGCGCTCTGCTGGACGCCGGCGCCTTCCTGCACACCGACCAGGCGGGCGAGACGCCCTTGCACGCGGCCGCGCGCACGGGCCCCCTGGGCTTCGTCGAGTTCCTCATCGCCCGGGGCGCGCTGGAGTGGATGCACGACCGGCGCGGCCACACGCCGGCCCAGGCGGCGCGGCGCGGCGGCGCCCAGGACAAGGACGCCATCGCCGAGCTACTGCAGCGGCCGGTAATCCGCGATCCCGTGTTCCGCCAGGCGGTGGAGGCGATCCACGCGGGCCAAGCGGAGACGCTGGCGCGGCTTCTGGACGCGCATCCCCGGCTGCTCACCGAGCGCATCTCGGAGCCCGAGTGCTATCGCCAGGCCGAGCGGTCCCAGTACTTCCGCGACCCGATGCTGGTCTGGTTCACGGCCGACAACCCGAACCTGGTGGTTCCCATGCCGCCGGGCATGGTCGATTGCGTACGGGTGATGACCGCGCGCGGCGTCGCCCAGGCCGACCTCGACTACACCCTGGGCCTGGCCGTGACCTCCGCCCCGGCGCACGCCGCGGGCCTGCTCGGCCCGTTGATGCAGGCGCTGCTGGACGCGGGCGCCAAGGCGACGGACCAGGTGGTGCTCGGCGCGCTCGGGCATGCCCTGACCGAACCAATCCGCATCCTTCTGGCGTCAGGCCATCCGTGGACGGCCCCGATCGCGGCGGCGCTGGGAGACGTGGATCGGCTGCAGCGGTTGCTGGCCGACGCCTCGCCGGACGATCTGCAGACCACCCTCGGCCTGGCGGTGATCAACCGCCAACCGGAAGCCGCGACGCTGGCCCTGGCGGCCGGCGCGGACGTAGACGGCTTCCTGCCCATCCATGTGCATTCGACGGCCCTGCACCAGGCCGCCAACTACGACGACGTGCCGATGCTCGAGCTGTTGGTCGCCCATGGCGCACGCGACGACATCCCCGACAAGATGTTCCGGGGCACGGCGCTCGGCTGGGCCCGGCACGAAAACAAGCCCGCGGCCAGGGCCTATCTGGAACAACTGGCGGCAGCGCGGCGGCCCGAGGGGTGACAGCTGGAGGCTGGTGGACGCCGCTCCAGATACGCGTCATCCCGGACAGGCCGAAGGCCCGATCCGGGATGACGACTTTGGGGTAGGATTTAAGCCCGCACGCCCGTGAACGGGAAGGAGCCGAACGAGCCGGCCTTGACGCTGCCGTCCAGGCTGTCGCCGGCCAGGGTGCCGGTGAACTCCAGGGTCATCGGGAAGGGGGTGGTGATGGCGGCGGACCACTTCACGGTGTCGCCGTCGATCACGCCGTTCGAAATCGGCTGGGTCTGGCCCTGCGCCGACGCGGTGCCGGTCACCGTAGAGCCGTCGGACTGGAAGGAGAGCTTGCTCTCCTGCTTGCCCATGGGCGAATTCACCGCAATGTTCCAGTCGCCGTCAATGGCCATGATCGTTCCTCCTGTCGGATGGCGAGACGTAATCAGGCTCGGCTCGACCTTGCAAGCTGACGCAGGCGTCATTCCTGCGCGATAAGGCGAAGATCGACTTTTGCGGGCGATTTCCACGATCAGCGAGACCATGGCCAGCCCGCCGCAGACGATCAGCAATATCCCGCCCAGGCGGTGGGTATCGACCTGCCTCAGCACGCCGGGGAAGCGCGGCGTGAGCGCCAGGCCAAAGCCCAGCACGGCCAGGACCGCGATCCCGCCATCGGCCGCCGTCGGCCTCGTGATCGCGAAGCGGACCGGGTCGGCGCGGGCGAGTTCGAGGCGCACCAGGATCCATCCGATCAGCAGTGCGCAACCCGCGGCCGAGCCGAGGGCGGTGGCGCCGCCGACCACGAGGCCGACCGTCATGACCAGGACCAGGAGGGCGTCGCCGATCCGGCTGAGCGCCGTCTGCGGGTCCTGCAGCCTGCGCTCCACCAGACTGGCGAAGACCGAGCCGAGGTAGAGGCAAAGCCCGGCCCAGCGCGCCTTTTCGTCGGTCACGACGAGGCAGAGATACAGCGGGGCAAGGAGGGCGAGCCGCAGCCCGCCGATCGAACGGGACAGCACTATTCGGCGGCCACCGTGAGGGCTTCGGCCTTGGCCTCCTCGGCCTTTGCTTCCAGGGCCTGGATCTGTTTGGCCTTGGCCTCGACCAGTTCGACGATGTGTTCGACCATGTGGTCGTTGTCCATCTTATGGTCCGGCTTGCCCGCCATGTAGACCATGCCCGCGCCCTTGCCGCCGCCGGTGAAGCCGATGTCGGTCATCAAGGCCTCGCCCGGGCCGTTGACCACGCAGCCGATGATCGACAGCGAGATCGGCGTCGACACATGCGCCAGACGCTTCTCCAGCGCCTCCAC
>FTAG01001894.1_pt1 | contig 11075 bp, 8 predicted proteins | sample 1638911 | NCBI WGS metagenome assembly FTAG01 (sample SAMEA3914813, study PRJEB12502) | metagenome | biome: forest; material: soil | place: Canada | collected 2011-07-07 | depth 0.3 m
GATTCCGGATGTACGTGCCGTCCCACAACCGCATGGACGACCGCGCGGAGCAGCTGGCATTCATGCGCCAGTATAGCTTCGCCGCCCTGGTCTCGGCCGGCGCCAGCCCTGGCGATGGCGCTGCGCTGCAGGCCACCCACCTGCCGTTCGTGGTCATCGAGGAGGGCGGGGCGCTGCGCCTGCTCGCCCACCAGGCTCGGGCCAATCCGCAGTGGCGGGACTTCGCCGGCGGCGGCGAGGTGCTGGTGATCTTCCAGGGCCCGCATGCCTATATCTCGCCCAGCCTGTACCAGCGCCAGCCCAGCGTGCCGACCTGGAACTACGCCGCCATCCACGTCTACGGCAGCCTGCGGCTGCTGGAGTCGCGCGAGGACAAGCTGCGTGCCCTGCGCGCCCTGGTCAGCGCCAATGATGTTCCTTACCTCGCCGAAATGGAGCGCCTGCCCGAGGACTTCCTCGCGCTCAAGCTGCAGGGCATCGTTGCCTTCGAGATCGCGGTCAGCCGCATCGAGGCGCGCTGGAAGCTGAGCCAGGACCGCCTGCCGCAGGAGCGCAATACCATCGTCGAAGCGCTGGCGCGCAGCGCCGATGGCGCGGCGGTGGAGACCGCCGCTCTGACGCGCAAGCTCGACTCGGCACCATGAAGGACTTCTCGCCCCTGCGTGCGCTGGCGACGGAGCTGCGCCAGGCGCGCCGCGTGCTGGTCATTACCGGCGCCGGCATGTCGGCCGACTCCGGCCTGCCCACCTACCGCGGCGTCGGCGGCCTCTACGACAACGGCCCCACCGACGACGGCGTGTCGATCGAGGAAGCCCTGTCCGGCGAGATGATGCGGGTACGGCCGGAGCTGTGCTGGAAGTACCTGGGCGAGATCGAGCGGGCCTGCCGCGGGAGCCAGCCCAATGCCGGCCACCGCGTGCTGGCGGAGCTGGCGCCGGCCTACCAGCAGTTCACCGTGCTGACGCAGAACGTCGACGGCTTCCACCGCATGGCCGGCAGCCGCGACCTGATCGAGATCCACGGCAACCTGCACCGGCTGCAGTGCGGTTTCTGCCCCTACGAGACCGAACTCGCCGACTACTCCGGCCTCGCCATCCCGCCATCCTGCCCGTACTGCGCCGGCCTGGTGCGGCCGCGCGTGGTGCTGTTCGGTGAGGCCCTGCCGCGTTTCGAGCTGGAGCGCCTGTACGAGGTGATCGAGGCCGGCGTGGACCTGGTCCTCAGCATCGGCACCACCAGCGTATTCCCCTACATCGCCCAGCCGGTGATCGCGGCGGCGCGCCGCGGCGCCGCCACGGCCGAGATCAATCCCGGCTCCAGCGAGGTCTCGCACCTGGTGCGCTACCGCGTGCGCGAGCGGGCGGCGGCGGCCTTGCACCAGCTATGGCGGATTCTCGGCCAGGACGGGGCTCTAACCCCGTTGGCGGCGCAGGCCCGTTTATAAGGGTCATGTCTCATTGACCAAGGAGTAAGGGCCTCCTAACGCTATTTTGTTCGCTGCGACGGGATCTATTTTCGCGCAGTGCAAGGCGCGACCGACGCGGTGTACTGTATGTACATAAGGAGGGAGCAACGCAGCAATGCGCGAAAATAGACCCCGTCCCGGAGGGTTGCCCCCGGATTTGCGCCCATGCGGCGTTGCTCGTCGCTCGTGTACTGGTAGTACACGTCGCTCCTCGCGCCTTGCCTGGACACAAATCCGGGGGCAACGCAGCGAACAAAATAGCGTTAGGAGGCCCTAGACTGGAAGCAAGCCTCACGGCGGAGCCCCCGGCCATGGCCGCGGCTCCGGCCGACGAAGACTTGATGCTGCAGTACCGGAGCGGACAGATGGCGGCGTTCGAGATGCTGTATCGCCGGCACAAGGATCCGCTGTACCGGTATCTGCTGCGTGGCTGCGCCCATCCAGAATCCGCCGCCGAGATGTTCCAGGACGTATGGGCCGGCCTGATCAAGGCGCGCGGCAGCTACGAGCCGCGCGCCAAGTTCAGCACCTGGCTGTACCGCATGGCGCACAATCGCCTGATCGATCATCTGCGGCAGGCGCCGCGCGCGCCGCTGCCGCTGGAGGAGGAACTGATCCCCGCCGCCGCCGAGCACGAGCGTCCCGAGGCGCGCGCCCTGGCGGGCGAGAGCGCGCTGCGCCTGCGCCGCGCGCTCGCCGCGCTGCCGGCGGAGCAGCGCGAGGCGTTTCTGCTGCACGAGGAAGCCGGATTGACGCTGGAGGAAATCGCCGAAGTCAGCGGGGTGGGGCGCGAGACGGTGAAGAGCCGTCTGCGCTATGGCCTGGCCAAGCTGCGGGAGGCGCTCGCCGATGACTGAGCACGAACCCCCGCCGCCCGATGATCGCGAGCTGGAGGACTTCCTCGCCGGCCGCAGCCCGCTGTCGCGCGCGCACCGCGAAGGCGCGCAAGAGCCGGCGCCGCCCGAACTGGATGCGGAGGTCCTGGCCGCCGCGCGGGAAGAGCTGCGCCGCGCGCGTCCCTCGCGGCGCCTGCTGCGCTGGGACGGCCCTCTGGCCCTGGCGGCCTCGATGCTGCTGGTGCTGGGCCTGGGCTGGTTGACGCAGATGCAGATGCAGGGGCGGCGCCAGCTGTCGCAAACTCAAGCGGAAGCGGGCGTGCCGGTCGCCGCCGCTCCGGCGCCCGCCCAGCCGCCGCTGCAGGAGGGTGCCGGGAAAGCCGCAGCAGCGGAGCCGGGGAAGCCCATGGCCGCGCTCTCCGTCACGAAAGAAAGGCGGGGGGAAGCCGAGCGCAAGGTCTTGCCGCCGCCGGCAAAGTATTCACCCTCTGTCGTGACTCCGAACGCGCAGCCGCCGGCTGCGCCGCGGCCGTTCCCCTCTGCGCCGCCGCCCTTGCCAGCTCCGCCTGCGCCAGCCACTGCTGCAACGTCAACTGCCGCACCTGCACCCGCAGCCCAGGACAGCGCGCGGGAACAGGACCGGACGGCGGATCAGTCGGCCGCCGTTGCCGCCGCGGCTCCGCGGGCGGCGCAACCATCGGCGCCGATGGCCTCCGCACCCCAGGTTCAGGCCTTCAATGCACCGGCCGCAGCCGTCCGGGCCAAGGCCGAAGAAACGGCCAGCGGCGCGACACTGCCGGATCCTTGCGCCTCCCCGCGACGGCTGCCGGCGCAAAAGCAGGCGCAGCCCGAGGCACGCGAAGATGCCGCGGCCTGGCTGGAGCAGATCCGCAAGCTGCGCGACACCGCGCCCGGTGCGGCGAGCGCGGAGCTGGCCTGCTTCGCCGCGCGCAACCCGCAAGCGGGAGTGCCGGACGATCTCAAGGCCTTGATGCCGGGGCAGCCTTGAGACGCTGGTCCGCGATGTAGGTCGCCCTTCAGGGCGACGCTGCTGGCGCCACGGTGGGTGGTGCTGTTGGCCTGAAGGCCGACCTACAGGATGAGTCGGCTCAGTCGTTCTTCATCAACTGATAACCGATCGCCACCGCCAGCGGGCGCGGCGTGAAGCGCACGCTGAACGCGGCCAGCCAGTTGATGAAGCCGATCACCGCGCTGCCGCGCCGCCCCAGCATCTTGCGCACTCCCGCGCGCGCCACCTGGGTACTGCTCATCATGGTCATGTGGTGATACCAGGTCGGCTTCTGGCCGGAGACCTTGAGGAACTCGGTGGCGGTGACGCCGGGCGAGATCACCGTGCAGGACACGCCGGTGCCGCGCAGCTCGTAATTCAGCGCCTCGCCATAGCTGAGCACGTAGGCCTTGGTGGCGGAGTAGGCGGCATACGTCGGCGTGGGCTGGTAGGCGCCGGTGGAGGCGATCTGCATGATGTAGCCGCGGCCGCGCTTGACCATGTCGCGCGCGAACAGCCGGCTCAGCTCGGTCAGGCTCAGCATGTTGAGCTGGAGCATCTGCCGGGTCTTTTCCCAGGGAATCTCCAGGTCCTGGCCGAACAGGCCGAAGCCGGCGTTGTTGATCAGCAGGTCCACTTCCAGGTTCTGCAGCCGCAGCAGATCGTGCAGCGCGCGCGGCGCTTCCGCCGTGCCCAGGTCCAGGGTAATGATGGAGACCTTGACGCCGCGCTGCTGCAATTCCGCCTGCACCTGCTTGAGCAGGTCCTCGCGCCGCGCCACCAGCACCAGGTTGCAGCCCAGCCCCGCCAGTTCGCGGGCGAAGTCCACCCCCAGGCCGGAGGAGGCGCCGGTGACCAGCGCCGTCTTGCCGCTCAGTGTGCTGTCCGCCATGGCCCCTTCGTTCCCCGTCATTCCAAAGGCGGATTAGTATGCGCCGCCCTGCGGGCCCATTGTGCGATTGCCTGCGCTGTACCGCCCCTGGACGTGCCAACTGTCCATTTCCGCAGCCACCGCCTTTCCCTAGACTGCCGCGAACCCGAGCCGTGGAGAACCGCGATGCCGTCCGCCGCACACTGGGCCACCTTCGCCCTGGTCGCCCTGGGCATGGTGCTCACCCCGGGGCCGAACATGATCTACCTGATCTCGCGCACCCTGTGCCAGGGCCGCGCCGCCGGCCTGCTGTCCCTGATCGGCGTGGCGGGCGGCTTCATCTTCTACTTGCTCTGCGCCGCCTTCGGCATCACCGCCCTGGTGATGGCCGTGCCCTACGCCTACGACAGCCTGCGCCTGGCCGGCGCCGCTTACCTGCTGTATCTCGCCTGGCAGGCACTGCGTCCCGGCGGACGGTCCCCCTTCGAGTTGCGCGAGCTGCCCCCGGACAGCCCGCGCCGCCTCGTCGCCATGGGCCTGTTCACCAACCTGCTCAATCCCAAGGCCGCCGTGCTGTACCTGTCCCTGCTGCCCCAGTTCGCCGACCCCGCCCAGGGCCCGGTGCTGCCGCAGCTGCTGACATTGGGCTGCACCCAGATGGCGATCAGCATCAGCGTCAATGCCCTGATCGTGCTCAGCGCCGCCGGCATCGCCCGCTTCCTGTTGCAGCGTCCGGGCTGGCAGCGCGCGCAGCGCTGGATGATGGGGAGTGTGCTCGGGGTGCTGGCGTTGCGGATGGCGGTGGAGCAGAGGCGCTAGCTCGTTCCGCCCTAGTTGGCCAGTGCCAGCGCCACCAGGTAGCGCAGCGCCGACGAGTCCGTCGGCCAGTTGAATCGCGTTGCCGCCCAGGCATAGCTGAGGCCGAAACATAGAATTGCGATCACGGCAGAGAGGGTGCCGACCGCGGCTCGGGCGGCGAATTCCGCGCCACGTTCCAGTGCGAGGAGCAGTAGAACAGGGCCGGAAACCACCGGGAAGCCCGAGAGCCAGCCGCCGACATCGGGCCCCCAGCGATGTGCGGCAAGCGTGATTGCGCCGATCAGTGCCGGGACTAGCAGGAGCTTCGACGGCAGCAGAATGTCCAAAGGGCTGGGGTCACTTCGCCGCGGCGAGCGCCCACAAATAGACCATCGGCAAAGACTCCCGGTTGATGCCGGGGAATTCCCGCAGCCTTTGATGCGCCGCCACTGGGCCGCCGATCCTGAGGTCCGCCAGCAACAATTCCTGCTCCAGGAAATCCACGGAAGCCTGGTCGGCCGCGGTGGGCAGCAGGGCCGCTTCGAGGGTCCGCGCCCTTGCCCAATCTCTCGCGCCGTCGGCTTCGAACAGGTCGATCCAGTCGCGGACCGGCTGCGGCGCGCCGGCATAGCACTTGTACGACTTGAGTTCGCCGGCGACGACGGCCGCACCCTGCGGAGACAGGAAGGGAAGGTAGTGCATGGCGAATTTCCGGAACGCCGGAAGCCAGACGTAGAGCATGGCGCCCTTGTCGCAGCTGGTGTCGAGCGAGTCCAGGGCGATGACTTCCGCAGCGGCGGCGGTGTTGAGGCGGTAGGGCCGCTGGCTGCGCCGGCCGGCGCGCCATTCCAGGTATTCGGGGATCGCTTCCGCCTGTTCTTCGTCGACGCCGCTGGCGTAGTTGGACAGCGGCGAGATCGGGGCTTCGTACGGACCGGCGTCTTCCAGGCGGCGGCTGATGCGCCGGATCTCCAGCATCGGCGCGGCGTCCGCGCCGAGGAAGCGGGTCTTCACCGCCAGCTGATCCAGCACCGGGAAATAGTCGGAATTGTCGGCGCGCTGGATGGCGCGGAAGAACGGCGCCAGGCTCGCCTTGCCGCCAAGCCGGCGGATGCGCATGTCCTGCAGGCCATGCACGTCGATGCGCGACAGGGCCTGTGCCACGCCGCTGTCCGCGAACACGGCGGCCGACAGCGGCGGCACGGCGCCGTGCGGGCTGGCGAGGATCAGGATGTTCCAGTCGTCGGCGACGTACACGACGTAGTCGTCGAACTGGCTGCCCAGGGCATTCAGCGCGGTGGCCATGGTCGGGGCGTCGATCTCGTAGAGCTGCAGCCATTGCAGCATCAGGCCGCCCGGCGCGAGGTAGCGCTTGATCTGCCCGTAGAACTCGATGGAGAACAGGCTGGCAATGCCGCTGACCCAGGGATTGGAGGGTTCGGAGACGATCAGGTCGTATTGCCGCTTGCTGCGCGCGAAGTGGGTCTTGGCATCCTCGATGTGGATCCGGCTGCGCGGATCGTCGAAGGCCAGGTGCGAGAATTCTCCGAACAGGCGCGCTCCCTCGACCATCGCGCGCTCGATCTCGACGGTTTCGACCTGGGCCACGCGCGGATCGAGCAGCAGCGTATGGGTGGTGCGGCCCGAGCCCATGCCGATGACGGCCACTTGCCGGGCATCCGGGCGGGCCATCAGCGGCAGCGCCGCGCTGAGGACCTGGGGGTATTCGTCGGCGGTCGGCGGACCGCCGACAAAAGTGGACGCATCCGGCTTGCCGTTGGACAGGATCGCCATGGGGCCGTTGATGTCCCGCGTCACGTCGATGGTGGCGCTCTTGCCGTCGCGGTGAAACAGGATCTCGGCGCTGATGCGCGGCACGCCGAAGCGATACACGCCCGACGCGGTCCGGGCGGGATCGAATGGAACGAAGGCGGTGACGCAGGCCGCGAACAGCAGGCAGCCCGTCAGCGTCAGTGCCGCGGCGGGCCTGGCGATGCGGCCGAAGCGCGCCAGCAGCCACAGGCCCAGCGCCAGGTCCACCGCGGCGCCGGCGACGATGACCTGGCGCAGGCCCAGCAGCGGCATCACCAGCTGCACCGCCGCCAGCACTCCGGCGATGCTGCCGAGCGTGTTCATCGCATAGACCCGGCCGATGGCGGCCTCGCCGCTGCCGTTGCGCAGCAGGGCGTCGGTGATCAGGGGCAGGGTGGTGCCGGCGAGGAAGGTCACCGGCAGCATCAGCGCCAGGCAGATTGCCTGCGAGGCGAGGTTGAAGACGACGTAGCCGGATTCATTGCGCTGCAAGGCCTCGAGCAGCGCCGCCATCCAGTCGAAGGTGTGTCCGTACAGCGGGATGGTGAGGAACGCCGCGCTGCCCATGGCGACCTGGATCCAGCCGAGCAGGCTCAGCGATGCGGCCTGGCGCTCGATGCGGTTGCGGATGTAGAAGCTGCCGGCGGAGAGGCCGAAGATGAAAGCCGCCAGCATCAGCTCGAAGGAGTGGGTGGCCGAGCCCAGCACCAGGGACAGCATGCGCAGCCAGCCGATCTCGTAGAAGAACGAGGCCGCGCCGGTGAGGAAGGCCGCCGCCAGGAACAGGGCCGGCGCCGCCGCGGCGGGCGGGCGCGCGGCGGCGGGCGCAGGGGCCTGGCGCCAGGGACCGGGGCTCCGCCACAGCAGCCATACGCCGGCGGCCAGCACGAAATTGATCAGGCCGGCGGTCATGATCGTACCCGGCAGCCCTGCTGCCGGGATCAGGCAGTAGCCGCTGACCAGCACGCCGATGGCCGCACCGAGGCTGTTGGTGAAGTACAGCCAGGCCAGGGCCCGGCCCGGCGCGGCGGGGCTGAGCCGCACCAGCCCGGCGCTGATCAGGGGAAAGGTGGCGCCAAGCAGCACCGACTGCGGCAGCACGATCAGGCCGCCCAGGCCCCACTTGACCAGGTCGATAGCCAGCGGCGAATCGAGCTGCGGGATGAGGGTGTCGAACACCAGCGCCTGCATGGCGCGGAAGACGTGATCGAAGACCAGGGCGGCGACTCCCAGCGCGGCCTCGACGGCGCTGTAGGCGAGCAGGGGCTGCCGGCTGCGCGCGCTGCGGCGGCTGACCAGCCAGGCCCCCAGGGCCATGCCGCCCATGAAGATCATCAGCACCAGGGCCTGGGCATAGGCCGCATGCCCCAGGAACAACTTCAGGTAGTGCGACCAGATCGATTCGTAGATCAGGCCGGAGAAGCCGGACAGCGCGAACAGGACATACAGGGCATTGCGAAAACCGGATACGGATCGCATGTCTGGCACTCGGAACGGTGACGGGTATGACAGAGTCGGTGCCGGCTCACGGCAGGTGTTTCACCCGCCGCACCACCGGCAACCGCTCCCCTTTTTTTGCGGCACCGCCCCGGACAGGAATGGCTACTGTCCCGCCAGCCCCGCCGCCTGCACCACCGCGATGAACGGGGTGGGATACACGCCCAGCAGGATCATCAGCAGCGCCAGCGCCAGCAGCATCAGGCCGCCGGTGTTCTGCGCCCAGTCCAGCGGGGCGGAGAACTTGCGCACCCAGGGCGCGCGCATGTAGAGCTGCGCCATGGCGCGCAGGTAGTAGAACAGGCCTACGGCGCTGCCGAACACCACGGCGGCCAGCAGCAGCCACAGGCGACTATCGACGCCGGCGGCGACGACGTAGAACTTGCCGATGAAGCCGGCGGTGAGCGGGATGCCGGCCAGCGACAGCAGGGCCACGGTGAGGATCGCCGCCAGGTTGGGACGGCGCCAGAACAGGCCGCGGTAGTCCCACAAGGTGTCGGCGTCGTGGTCGCCGTAGGGGCTGGAGACCAGGGTCACCACGCCGAAGGCGGCGAGGGTGGTGACGACGTAGGTCAGCAGGTACATGCCCACCGCCTCGGTGGCAAGAGCCCCGGTGGCGATGAAGGCCACCAGCACATAGCCGAAGTGCGCGATCGAGGAGTACGCCAGCAGGCGCTTGATGTTGTCCTGCAGCAGCGCCAGCAGGTTGCCCAGCACGATGGACAGGATCGCCACCGCGGTCAGCACGTTCATCAGTGTCGCGTACTGGTAGGCCTTGGTCTCGACGAAGTAGCGCAGCAGCAGGGCCAGCACTGCGGTCTTGGAGGCGGTGGCCAGATACGCCGCCACCGGCGCCGGAGCGCCTTCGTACACGTCCGGGGTCCACAGGTGGAACGGCGCCAGCGACAGCTTGAAGCCGATGCCCACCAGCAGCAGGCCGCCGGCGACCAGCAGCACCAGGTGCTCCGGCCCGCGGATGGCGGCGGCAGCCGTGCCGATCTGCTCGAACGACAGCGTGCCGGTGAGCGCGAAGATCAGCGCCATGCCGAACAGGATGAAGGCCGAGGCCACGGCCGACATCACCAGGTACTTCATGCTCGCTTCGAGCGAGCGGCGCTCGCGCACCAGGTAGCCGATCATGCCGTACAGCGGCAGCGACAGCAGTTCCAGCCCGATGAAGAACGCGGCGAAGTGGCGGCTGCACACCACCACCAGGCCGCCCAGTGCGGACATGGCCAGCAGGATGTAGACCTCTTCCTGGTTGGCCTTGTAGCCCTCCATGTAGGCGAAGGTCAGCGTGGCGGTGGCCAGACCCGCGGCCAGTACCAGGCCCATGTAGAAGCAGGCGTAGCTGTCGATCACCAGCAGCGGCGTGACGTACTGCGGCAGGGGCGGGTGGCCGAAGTAGTCCAGCATCTTCACGATCGGCGCATGCAGGAAGTCCGGCAGCTGGTCCGCCAGCTGCGGCAGCACCAGGTAAGTGGCGGAGACCAGGGCCACGTTCAGGCCCACCGCGACCACCGTGGCGTTCCACCAGTGATGGCGGCGGAAGGCGATGGCCACCATCACCCACATGATGGTGAAGCTGACGATCAGGATCGGCGCCAGCGCCTGCCACTGGTTCCAGTCGAGGGTGAAGTTCACGGCGCACCCCCGGCCGGGGCCTGCGCCAGCGTGGCCTGGGCCGCCTGGTAGAGGTGCTGCACCGCCTGCATCGGCGCCCTCGACAGGTCGAACACCGGCTGCGGGTAGAGGCCGAAGAATACCAGCAGGGCCATCAGGGTCAGCATCGTCGCGAGTTCACGGCGGTTGAGGTCGGCGAGCATCTTGTTTTCGCGGCCGTGCACCGGGCCGTAGAAGGCGCGCTGCACGAAGATCAGGGCATAGGCCGCGGCCAGTATCAGGCCGCTGGTGGCGAACACCGTGACCAGGGGCGCCACCGGGAAGGTGCCGAGCAGGATCAGGAATTCGCCGACGAAGTTGGCCAGGCCCGGCAGGCCCAGGCTGGCGGCGGCGAAGAACAGCGCGATCGGCGGCAGGAACGGGAAGCGCGCCCACAGGCCGCCCATCTCGCGCAGGTCGCGCGTATGCAGGCGCTCGTAGACTTCGCCGCAGAGGATGAACAGGGCGCCGGCGGAGATGCCGTGCGCCAGCATGTTGATCACCGCGCCCTGCAGCGCCTGCTCGGTGCCGGCGTAGATGCCGACCAGCACGAAGCCCATGTGGCTGATGCTGGTGTAGGCCACCAGGCGCTTCACGTCGTTCTGCGCGAAGGCCAGGATCGCGCCGTAGAGGATGCCGAGTACGCCCAGCCACATGGCGATCGGTGCGAACTGCGCCGAGGCATGCGGGAACAGCGGCAGGCCGAAGCGCAGCAGGCCATAGGCGGCGGTCTTGAGCAGGATGCCGGCCAGGTCCACCGAACCGGCGGTGGGCGCCTGCGAGTGCGCGTCCGGCAGCCAGTTGTGCAGCGGCACCACCGGCAGCTTCACCGCGAAGGCGACGAAGAAGCCCAGCATCAGCCACCACTCGGCGCGCGCGCTCATCGGCGTGTTGAGCAGCTGCGGGTAATCGAAGGTGATCTGGCCGGTGGCGGCGTAGTGCACGAACACCAGGCCCAGGATCGCCAGCAGCATCAAAAGGCCGCTGGCCTGGGTGTAGATGAAGAACTTGGTCGCCGCGTAGACCCGTCCCTTGCCGCCGGGGGCGTTGTGGCCCCACAGCGCGATCAGGAAGTACATCGGCACCAGCATCATTTCCCAGAAGAAGAAGAACAGGAACAGGTCC
>FTAG01000296.1_pt1 | contig 10999 bp, 12 predicted proteins | sample 1638911 | NCBI WGS metagenome assembly FTAG01 (sample SAMEA3914813, study PRJEB12502) | metagenome | biome: forest; material: soil | place: Canada | collected 2011-07-07 | depth 0.3 m
CAGCTCGACATCGTCGTCGCCACCGACGTCGCGGCGCGCGGCCTCGACGTGGAGCGCATCAGCCACGTCGTCAACTACGACATTCCCACCGACACCGAGTCCTACGTCCACCGCATCGGCCGCACCGGCCGCGCCGGGCGCAGCGGCGACGCCATCCTGTTCATCGCCCCGCGCGAGCGCCACCTGCTGCGCGCCATCGAGCGCGCCACGCGCCAGCCGATCACGCCGATGGAGCTGCCCAGCGTCGACGCGGTCAACGATCAGCGCATTGCCCGCTTCAAGCAGAAGATCGGCGAGGCGCTCGGCGCGCCGGACATCGGCCCGTTCCGCAACCTGATCGAGCAGTACGAGCAGGAGCACAACGTGCCGGCGATCGAGATCGCCGCCGCGCTGGCGCGCATGGTGCAGGGCGATCGCCCGCTGCTGCTCAAGGCCAATGCCGGCGGCGGCGTGCCGGTGACCGAGCATTCGCGCCTGGCCCACGCCGTGCTGGTCGGGCCCGATCGCTCGAATGAGCGTGTTGCCGAGCGCGCCCCCGCCGTCCCGTCCCGCTACGAAGGACCGTCCGCGCCGCGTCGTGAAGAGCGCGAGGACCGTCCGCGCGACGACAAGCCGCGCGAGCGCCGGGACAAGGATGAGGAAGTCGAGAAAGAGACCTTCCGCATCGAGGTCGGCCACACTCACGGCGTCAAGCCCGGCAACATCGTCGGCGCCATCGCCAACGAGGCCGGCATCGAGAGCGAGTTCATCGGCCGCATCGACATCCGCGATGACCACAGCTTCATCGACCTGCCCACCGGCATGCCGAAGAAGATCTTCAAGGATCTGCAGAAGGTCTGGGTGGTCGGCCGCCAGCTGCGCATCAGCCGCAAGGACCAGGCGGGTACGCCGTACAGCGCGCCGCCGAAGCACAGCAAGCCCAAGCACGGGCCGCGCTGACCGGTTGTGCGCGAGGCCCTGGCTGGAGCCGCGAAAGGCGTCCTCAAGCTGGCACTCGCCCTGATCCTGGGGCTGACTCTGTTGGTCGTCTCCTACGGAAGCTGGATCTGGTGGGATACGCGCCAGCTGCGTGCGTTTTGCGATGCGGTTACGCCCGGGACCTCGTTCACGCAGCTCGCGTCCCTGGCGGCGCAGCACGGCATCGCCGCCCACTGGGTGCATGGTCCGGGCATCTACGACGGACAGACCCGCGACTGGGTACTGTTCGTACCCCGATCGTCGACGATGGGCGAGGTGGTCTGTGAAATCCGCAGCGATCAGCAGCAGGTGACTTCCGCGCGGATGGACGATGCGGATAAGCCAGCGAGCTAAACGACGCGCTGCCTCAGATCGCCGACTGGATCGCCTGCTGCACCTCCTGCGTATGCGGGTCGTCCTTGCTGCCGACCACGGCGAAGCCGTAGCCGTTGCGGAACCAGTATTTCGTCGATAGCCCCTGCTCGTCGCGGCTGCCGTTCTCGCCATCCGGGTAAAGGGTGCTGGGGCGTACGTAGAAGCTCAGCCGCTGGCCCTTGCCGTCCTCGTATAACAGCAGGGCGGCGGCGCCCTCGGCGGTGGAAAGCAGGCGGCCGCCGAGCAGGGTATAGCCGTAAGGGCTCAGGTCGGGCAGGGCCAGCGGCCGGCCGACGCGGCCGGACAGCCAGGCGGTGAGGTCCTGGTGTTCGCCGGCCTTGAACTCGACCGGGCGCAGACGATCGGTGGCAAAGATGCGATAGGCCTCCACCGCGTCCTGCATCGGCAGCGGCCGCTGCTGCATGCCGCGCATCTCCCAGCCGGCGCCGGTGCCGAGAGTCAGCACCAGCAGCATCGAGGCGGCCAGCGCCATGCGGCCACGGCTGCGCGTCTGCATCGAGCGGCGGATCGCTGCCGGGTCGAGCCTGGGGTTGGCGGGCAGCGCGTTCCAGCCGGCGAGGGCGGCGCGCAGGCTCTCGGCGTCGCGGCGCCAGCCGGCGACGCGCGCGGCGGCTTCGGCGTCGGTAGCAAGATAGCGTTCCACCTCGGCCTGCCGCTGCGTGTCGAGGCGGCCGTCGACGTAGGCGTGCAGGTCTTCCTCGCCCGGGGTCATGATCGGGTTCATTTCACTCTCCGCAGCGGCATGGCCGGCGTTTCACCCTCGGTGAGCTTGCGATAAGCCTGCCGCGCCCGCGACAGGCGCGACATCACGGTGCCGATCGGCACGTCGAGGGCGTCGGCGGCTTCCTGGTAGCTGAAGCCTTCCACCGACACCATCATCAGCAGCGCCCGCTGGTCGGCGGACAGTTTGCCGAACGCCTCCAGCGCGGAGCGGGCGATCACCGTCTCCTCCGCCGAGGGCGCGAATTCCTCCTCCTGCACCGTGCCGAAGAAGCGCTGGAAGCGGCTGGCGCGGCGTTTCCCGTCGATGAACTGGCGGTAGAGGATGGTGAACAGCCAGGACTTGAGGCTGGCGCCCGGCTTGCGCGTCTGCCAGCGCGACAGCGCCCGCTCGATGCTGGACTGGACCAGGTCGTCGGCGCCGCTGGGGTCGCGCGACAGCCACAGGGCGAAGCGCCGCAGCGAGGGCAGCAGTTCACGCAATTCCTGGTCGTCGATCTGGGCCATGGTTCTGGCTTCCTGGCGGACGTGGTGGCGTCCCGATGCGCTATGGACGAACGGTCCGGCGGTTTATTCCATGACGATTTCAAAAGCGCCGATGGAATAAGCCCTTGGCCCGCGCGTCTTTCCCGTACTACAGCATGGCCGCAGGGCCACGGAGCGCAATATGGCGAAGATACCTCATCCTCCGGGCGAACCGCTCAAACCCGCTTCCAGGGCCGCGCTGGTCCGTTTCGCCGCAATCGGCCTGGTGCTCGCGGCCTGCGGCTCGGCGTTCGCCTATACCGCCGGCTGGCTCGGCCCGCAGCGCCTGGGGCCGGGGCGTATTGTCGATGCCCTCGAGGCTCATGACGGCAAGCACGAGAGCTTCCGCCGCGCCCATGCGAAGGGCATCTGCTTCACCGGCTGGTTCGAGAGCGACGGCCAGGGGTTGAACCTGTCGCGCGCTTCGGTGTTCAGCCCCGGACGCTACCCGGTGATCGGCCGCTTCTCCACCGGCGGCGGCATCCCCGATGCCGGCGACGGCCGCAACGTGTTCCACGCCCTGGCGTTGAGCTTCAGCCTGCCGCACGGCGAGCAGTGGCGCACCGCCATGAACCATGTGCCGATCTTCCCGGTGGCGACGCCCCAGGCTTTTTACGAGTTCCAGAAGGCCACCACGCCAGACCCAGTCAGCGGCAAGCCCGACCCGGCCAAGGTGCAGACCTATCTCGCGGCGCACCCGGAGACGCGTGCCTTCATGCAATGGCTCAAGGACAACCCACTGCCCTCGAGCTTCACCAATGCCGACTACTACAGCGTCAACGCCTTCCTCTTCACCAACGCCGCGGGGCGGGAGCGCGCGGTGCGCTGGTCCCTGGTGCCGGAGGCGCGCTTCGAGGCGCTGGACAAGGCGCATCTGTCCGCGCTGCCGCGCGACTTCCTGTTCGACGATCTCGTCGCCCGTCTCGACCAAGGTCCGGCGCGCTGGAGTCTGCGTCTGACCGCGGCGGAGGATGGCGATCCGGTGAACGACGCGACGAAGCAGTGGTCGCAAGGCCATCCCTATGTCGAGGCCGGCACCCTGGTAGTGCAGCGGGCCGTCACCGAGGATGAGGGGCCTTGCCGCGACATCACGTTCGATCCGCTGATCCTGCCTTCCGGCATCGCCGCTTCGGATGATCCCTTGCTCAGTGCGCGCTCGGCGGCCTACTCGGTGTCGCTGACGCGCCGCAGCGGCGAGCCGGTGCAGCCCAGCGCGCTTGCCCGGATCACGGCGGAGCCTCGGCCATGAGCACGCAGGATGCCCGCTTCAACCCGCTGGCGCGGCTGCTGCACTGGACCATGGCTGCAATGATCCTGGCCATGCTGTTCATTGGCATCGGCATGGTGTCCACGGTATCGCCGCTGCACAGCAGGCTGCTGGAACTGCACAAGCCGCTGGGCGTGGTGATTCTGGCATTGGTCCTGTTGCGCCTGTTGCTGCGTTTCTCGACCCGCACGCCGCCCCTGCCGCAGGACATGGCCGGCTGGCAGAAGCTTGCGGCGCACGCTTCCCACTGGCTGTTGTACAGCCTGATGCTGGCCCTGCCCCTGGTGGGCTGGGGCATGCTCTCGGCGGGCGGCTATCCGCTGGTGTTCGCCGGTGGCCTGCACCTGCCGGCGATCCTGCCGCGCGACCGCGCCCTGTATGCCGGGCTGCGCCAGCTGCACACGGTGCTGGCGCTGCTGCTGTTCGCAATCTTCCTGACCCATCTGGGGGCGGCGCTGTTCCACGCGCTGATCCGCCGCGACGGCGTGTTCCGCAGCATGCGCCCCTAGGCCGCGAGGACCGCGCATCGGCGAACGACTCAGATTGGCGGCGAAGCCAGGGCGCTGATAGCTGCCGGCACGGACGCGTGAAGCCGCTGCCGTCCGAGAATCCGCAGCAGCAGCGAGCCTTCCAGGCGATCCATCACCTGCGCCTTGACGCCGCAGAGGTGCACGGTAACGCCCCCGGCGCCCAGCGAGTCGCAAAGATCTTCGAGCATCTGCAGCGCGCTGGCGTCGATGGCGTTGACGGCGTCGCAGATCAGGATGACGTCGGTGACCTCGCGCCGCGCGCTGATCCGGTCGGTGACAAAAATCTGTACCGCGGCAACGTTGCCGAAGAACAGGCTTTCGTCGATGTGCACCAGCAGCAGCTGCGGCCAGGTTTCCAGCTCGTGATGCCGATCCAGGCCGATGAAAAGCCCGGAGTGGCGGTCATGTCCGACTTCTGCGATGTGCGGGTTCGCCGTCCTCCAGATGTAGAACAGCAGCGACATTGCCAGGCCGGTGACGAAGCCGGTCTCGGCCCCGATCGCCAGCACGCCGACGGTCGTGGCGACCCAGGCCAGGCCATCGGCGCGGTCATAGCGCCAGATGCGCAACAGGCTCCGCCAGTCGAACAGGCGCAGCACGGCGACGATGATCACCGCCGCCAGCACGGCCCGCGGCAGGGTTTCCAGCATCGGCGCCAGCACGATCGAGGAGGCGGCCACCAGCAGCCCGGTGACCGCTCCGGCCACGCGGGTGCGTGCACCGCTGGCGTCGTTCACCACCGAGCGGCTGAGGCTGCCGGCAACCGGCATGCCGTGGGTGAAGGCGGCGGCGATTCCGGCCAGTCCGACCGCCACCAGTTCACGATTGGCCTTGACCTCGTGGCGGTGGCGGCGCGCCAGGACCTGGGCGATTGAGACGCCTTCGAGGTAGCCGACCAGCCCGATCAGCGCCGCCGGGCCCAACAGGGTTCGCCAGCGCGGCCAGTCGAACTCGATCGCGCCGAGACCGGGCAGTCCGCGCGGCAGGTGGCCGACCAGTTGCAGCTTGCCGTTCATCTGCGGCAAATGCGCCGCGCAGTACGAGGCAGTGACGATGAGCAGCAGCGGCGTCATGCGACTGGCCACCGTGGCATAGATCTGCGGCAGGCGGCGCGCGACCAGGAACCGGGGCAGGATGGTTTGCGCCGCCAGCAGGATGCCGATCGAGACGCCGCTGACTGCCAGCGTGACGAAGGAGGTGGCGGGCAGGGCTTTCGCCAGGTTCAGGAACTGCACCGCGGCGTTGCCGGCGGAGCCCGCATGCACGCCGAAAGCCTGCGGCAGCTGGCTCAGGACGATGAGGGTGGCCGCGCCCATGGCGAAGCCGGAGATGACGGGAAAGCTGAGAAAGTTGATCAGCATCCCGAGACGCAGCAGGCCAAGTGCGAGCAGCATGCCGCCTGATAGTAATGCCAGGATCAACGCGTCCTGCCAGTACACCGCCGTCCCGACCTGCGCCAGCGGCGCCAGCGTGGTCGCCACCATCAGGGACACCACCGCCACCGGGCCCACCGACAGGGCGGGGCTGGTCCCCGTCAGAGCATAGATGAAGGCCGGAGCCATGGCCGCGTAGAAACCGGCTTCCGGCGGCAGGCCGGCGAGCAGGGCATAGGCAAGGGCTTGCGGCACCAACAGGGCTGCCGTGACCGATCCCGCCACGCTGTCGCGGAGGAGTCCGCGCAGCCGGGGCTGAAGCATGGGTGTAGCTCCCTTCAACGTTACCGCTGGAAATCGGACTTGCCGCCGGTCTTCTTCAGCAGCAGCACCTCGCGGATGACCAGGTCGGTGCCGGCGTGCGGCTTGAGCATGTCGTAAAGCGTCAGGGCGCAGATGCTGGCGGCGGTCAGCGCCTCCATCTCCACGCCGGTGCGGGCGTGGGTGGCGACTTCCACCAGCACCTTTACTTGGTTGCCGCCGAACTCGTAGCTGAGGTCATGCCGCTCGATCGGCAGTGGGTGACATAGCGGCAGCAGTTCCCAGGTGCGTTTGGCGCCGAGGATGGCAGCGGCGCGCGCGATCTCCAGGGCGTCACCCTTGTCCAGGGTGCGCGCCTTGAGGCGCTCCAGCACCGCGGGCGGCATCTCGACGATGGCCTGGGCCACAGCCACGCGCAGGGTGATCGCTTTTTCGCTGACGTCTCTCATGATTCTCTGACTGTTTTTATAGGAATGCCTTCGAGGAAGCGCGCCGGGCCCTCGGCGTAGCGCTCCTCCTTCCAGATCGGTACGGTCTGCTTGAGCGTGTCGATGGCCCAGCGGCAGGCCTCGAAAGCCTCGGCGCGGTGCCCGGCGCGGACCACGATGACCACGCTGGCATCGCCCACCTTCAGCTCGCCCACGGTGTGGCCGACGCTGATCTCCACGCCGAAGCGCCGCGCCGCCTCGGCCTCGATCTCGGCCAGGCGGCGCTCAGCCAGTGCCGCATGCGCATGGTACTTGATGCCGGTGACGGCGCGGCCCTCGTGGATGTCGCGCACGGTGCCGGCGAATACGGCGAGGCCGCCGCAGTGGCCGGGCATGGGCTGGGCCAGCCATTCGGCGAGGTTCAGCGCACCCTGGCGCAGGCGGGAAGCGTTTGCCACAGGTTCAACCGCCACTGACCGGTGGAATCAGCGCGATGCGCTCGCCGTCCAGCAGGGCGCGTCCAGGCGGGACGATCTCATCGCCAATCGCCACCGCCAGGGTTTCGCGCCGCGCCGCCAGCTCGGGATAACGCTCGGCCAGGCGTAGCAGCGCATCGCCGACGGTCACTGCGTGGCCCAGATCAAGATTGACCAGTTCGGCGCCGCACCAGCGCTGCGAGGCGCCATAGCACTCGACCGTGATACGCATCAGCCGCCCAGCGCATTCATCGCAATGCGCCGCTCGGCATAGCCCGGATGCGCCACATAGCCGGCATCCTTGTGCCATACCGTGTCACGGATCAGCGCGGTCAGCTCCGCCTCGTCGGCACCGGCGCGCAGCGGCTCGCGCAGGGAAGTGCCCTTGGGCGAGAACAGGCAGGGATAGAGCTTGCCGTCGGCGGTGAGGCGCAGGCGGTCGCAGCTGGCGCAGAACGGATTGGAAACGGTGGCGATGACGCCTACGCGCGATTCCAGGCCTTCGCGCCGGATCTCGAAGTAGGCCGCCGGGTCGTTGCCGCGCGGCAGGGCGCTGATGCCGAACTCGCCGCGCAGGCGCTCGAGGATTTCCGCCTCGGTGACCACGCGCTGCTGCGACCACTCGTGGCGGCCGTCCAGCGGCATGAACTCGATGAAGCGCAGCGGCAGGCTCTGCGCCATGGCCCAGCGGGTCAGCGGCAGGATCTCGTCCTCGTTGACGCCGCGCACCACCACCGTGTTCAGCTTGAACGGGAGGCCGGCCTCGCGCGCGGCGATGATGCCGTCCAGCACCGGCTGCACTTCGCGATTGCCGGAGAGCTTGGCGAAGGTGTCGGGCGTCAGCGCGTCGAGGCTGATGTTGAGGTCGTCCAGACCGGCGGCCTTGAGGCCGGTGGCGCGCTTCGCCAGCAGGGCGGCGTTGGTGGTGAGCGAGATGCGCTCCAGGCCCAGCGCGCGCAGTTCACCGCACTCGGCCACCACCGCCTCGAGGTCGCGCCGCAGCAACGGCTCGCCGCCGGTGAGGCGCAGGTGGGTCACGCCCAGTTCGGAGACGAACAGGCGCAACAGCTGCTGCAGCTCGCGCCGCGACAGCCGCTCGCTGCGCTCCATGAACTCCGGGCTGTCCGGCATGCAGTAGGGGCAGCGGAAGTTGCAGCGGTCGGTGAGGGAGACGCGCAGCTTGCGCTTGACCCGCCCGTAGCGGTCCTTGAGCGGACCGCCGAGCAACTCGGCCAACGGCATGGCCGCGGCGGGTGGGCGGGGAAGCAGGGTCATGGCGGTGTCATCCACAGGCCATTGTAAGCCGGGACTCGGGACTCGGGACTGGGGACTCGGGAAAAAGCCCAAGAAACCGCTCCGGCATTCGGCCGGAATGGCAGCAAGCGCCAGGTTTCGTGGCCTTTAGCCGTCCGGAGTTCTCGCCGCTGTCCCCGAGTCCCGAGTCCCGAGTCCCGAGTCCCGGCTTCTGCGGCGCCACACCGTCTCCACCCCGTCCGCCGCCTGCTGGTAGGCCAGATCATAGTCGGCGAAGGCGCGCAGGCAGTCCTGCGGGTCCTGGTCGGCACGCAGCTCGAAGGCGTTGATGCCGCAGCGGGACATGTGGAACAGCTGGTCGTGCAGCACGTCGCCCTGGGCGCGGATCTCGCCCTTGTAGCCGTAACGCTCGCGCAGCACCCGCGCCTGGGAGTAGGCGCGGCCGTCGGCGAACTTGGGGATTTCCACGGCGATCAGCGGCTGCCCGATGACTTCCTGGGCCAGCGTGGTCACGTCCTCGGTGTTGGGGATGCGCACGCCGACCGTCAGGCCGGAAGCGGCCAGCGCCTCGCGCTCGGCGCGCCAGCGTTTGAGGCTGACGATGGTCTTGCCGGAAGCGGGCAGGGTGTCGTCGTCGGCCAGCGTGGTCCACTCATTCGTGGCGATGCGGCGATCGAGGATCAAGGCACTCACGCGGTTTCTTCCTCGGCATCGGCTTCGGCACCGCCATAGAGGCGCTCCTTGAACGGCGCCATGCCGATGCGCTGATAGGCCTGGAGGAAGGTCTCCTCCTCGCCCTCGCGCCGCTCCAGGTAGACCTCGATGATCTTCTGCACCGCGCCGCCGATGTCGGCGCGCGAGATCGAGGGGCCGGTACGGTCGCCGAGGCTGGCATCGTTCTCGGCCGAGCCGCCCAGGGTCACCTGGTACCACTCCTCGCCATGCTTGTCGACGCCGAGAATGCCGATATGGCCGACGCTGTGGTGGCCGCAGCCGTTCATGCAGCCGGACATCTTGATCTTCAGCTCGCCGATGTCGTGCTGGTAGTCGAGGCTCTCGAAGCGGTCGAAGATGTCCTGCGCCACGCCGATCGAGCCGGCGTTGGCCAGCGAGCAGAAGTCCAGGCCGGGGCAGCAGATCAGGTCGGTGAGCAGGCCGATATTCGGCGTCGCCAGGTTCATCTCCGACAGGCGCTGCCACACCGCATGCACGTCGTTCTTGCGCACTTCGCCCAGCACCATGTTCTGGTCGTGGGTGTTGCGTACCTCGCCGAAGCTGTACCGGTCGGCCAGGTCGGCGATGGCGTCGAACTGCGCGTCGGTCACGTCGCCGGGGGCGACGCCGTTGGCCTTGAGCGAGACGAATGCCGCGATATAGCCGGGGCGGCGGTGGGCGCGGGTATTGCGCTTGACCCAGGCGGCGAAGCGGGCGTCGCTGTCCAGATGGCGCTGGTAGCTGCCGTCGTCGGCCTGTGCCTCGGTAACATAGGTGTGCTGGTCGAAGCGCGACTTGACGCGCTCGATGTCGCTGGGCAGCAGCTTGAGGTAGCCGTCCTTCAGCTCGGCCCATTCGGCTTCCACCAGCCCGGCGAACTTCGCCGGGCCCAGCGCCTTGACCAGCACCTTGATGCGGGCGCGGTGGATGTTGTCGCGGCGGCCGAGGCGGTTGTACACGCGCAGGATCGCCTCGAGGTAGGAGAACAGGTCCAGCTCGGGCAGGAACTCGCGGATGCGGTGGGCGATCATCGGCATGCGGCCGAGGCCGCCGCCGACGTAGATGCTGTAGCCCAGCTCGCCGGCTTCATTGCGGCGGATGTACACGCCGATGTCGTGCACCTGGGTCGCGGCGCGATCCAGGGTCGAAGCCGAGAACGCGATCTTGAACTTGCGCGGCAGCCAGTTGAACTCGGGATGGAACGTCGACCATTGCCGCACCAGCTCGCAATACGGCCGCGGATCGACCAGTTCGTCCGCCGCCACGCCGGCCAGATGGTCGGTGGTGGTGTTGCGGATGCAGTTGCCGCTGGTCTGGATGGCGTGCATCTGCACCGTGGCGAGGTCGGCCAGGATGTCCGGCACCTGCTCCAGCTTCGGCCAGTTGAACTGGATGTTGGTGCGGGTGCTGACGTGGCCGTAGCCCTTGTCGTAGGTGCGGGCGATATGGCCGAGCATGCGCAGCTGCTTGCTGGACAGCAGGCCGTACGGCACCGCGATCCGCAGCATCGGCGCAAACCGTTGAACATAAAGGCCATTGCGCAGACGAAGGCTGCGGAATTCCTCTTCCGACAGCTGCCCGGCGAGGAAGCGGCGGGTCTGGTCGCGGAATTCCGCGACGCGCTCGTCGACCAGGCGCTGGTCCAGCTCATCGTAACGGTACACGTTGGCTCCGGGCGCTATACGACCATATTAGGGGGCGCACTTTAGCGCCCGCTGTTGGGCATAAGGTAATAACTAATCGATCCAAGAGCCCATGCTGGTTATAAAGGACAATCTGGGTCCCTTATAACCCCGCAGCCTTACACCAAGTGCAGCTTCGCGATCAGATCGTGCACCCGCTGGCTTCGCGCCGCGGCGTCCTGGATTTCCGCCACCTCGTCGATCAGATCGCGGGTCAGGTGCGGCGCGAACTGGCTGATGAAATCGTACATGTAGGTGCGCAGGAACATGCCCTGGCGGAAGCCGATGTGGGTGGTGCTGGGCTCGAACAGATGGTCGGCCGGCAGGCGCACCAGGTCGGCGTCCTGCTTGGGCTC
>FTAG01002316.1_pt1 | contig 10996 bp, 9 predicted proteins | sample 1638911 | NCBI WGS metagenome assembly FTAG01 (sample SAMEA3914813, study PRJEB12502) | metagenome | biome: forest; material: soil | place: Canada | collected 2011-07-07 | depth 0.3 m
CAGCAGGTGCCGCTGTCGACTTTCGCGCGCTTCGACACGCAGCACGTCACCTATCTGTCGATCAGCCACCAGGGCCAGTTCCCGGCGGTGACGCTGTCCTTCAACCTGGCGCAGGGGGTAGCCCTGGGCCAGGCGGTGCAGGCGATCGACAAGGCTGCCGCCGCAATCCACCTGCCGGCTTCGCTGACCGGCACCTACCAGGGCACGGCGCAGGCCTTCCAGGCCTCGCTGAAGAGCGAGCCCTACCTGATCCTGGCGGCACTGGTGGTGGTGTACATCATCCTGGGCATGCTCTACGAGAGCTACATCCACCCGCTGACCATACTCTCGACCCTGCCCTCGGCCGGTGTCGGCGCGCTGCTGATGCTGATGGCGTTCCACTTCGACCTGTCGGTGATCGCGCTGATCGGCATCATCCTGCTTATCGGCATCGTCAAGAAGAACGGCATCATGATGGTGGACTTCGCCATCCAGGCCGAACGCGAGCAGCACCTGACGCCGGAGCAGTCGATCCGCCAGGCCTGCCTGCTGCGCTTCCGCCCGATCATGATGACCACCATGGCGGCCCTGCTCGGTGCGCTGCCGTTGATGCTGGGTCACGGCACCGGCTCGGAGCTGCGCCAGCCGCTGGGCTACACCATGGTCGGCGGCCTGATCCTGAGCCAGATGCTGACGCTGTTCACCACCCCGGTGGTCTACCTCTACCTGGACCGTTTCAACAACCGGCTGGGCCGCGCCGGCGGACCGGCTACAGCGCAGGATGCGGCGCCTGGAAGCGCCGCCTGAATAATATGGATAATGGAACGGCGGCCTCCGGACCGCCAATACGGGCGACACGGGTGCTGCGATGAAGGTGCTGCTGGTCGAAGACAACGAGCGCGTCACGCGCTTTGTCACCCGCGGGCTGCGCGAGGCCGGCCATACCGTGGACCACGCCGGCAATGGCCGCGACGGGCTGTTCCTCGCGGCCAGCGGGCCCTACGACGTGATCGTGATGGACCGCATGCTGCCGGGGCAGATCGACGGCCTGGCCATCATCGAATCGCTGCGCAAATCCGGCAACCGCGTACCGATCCTGATCCTCAGCGCGCTGTCCGACGTCAACGAGCGCATCCGCGGCCTGCGCAGCGGCGGCGACGACTACCTGACCAAGCCCTTCGCCTTCGGCGAGCTGCTGGCGCGGCTCGATGCGCTGAGCCGCCGCAGCTGGAGCGGCGGCCGTGAAACCAGCCTGGAAGTGGGCGACCTGCGCATGGATCTGCTGTCGCGCAAGGTGACGCGCGGCAGCCGCGCCATCACCCTGCAGCCGCGCGAATTCAAGCTGCTGGAATACCTGATGCGCCACGCCGACCAGGTGGTGACGCGCACCATGCTGCTGGAGAACGTGTGGGAGTTCAATTTCGACCCGCAGACCAATGTGGTCGACGTGCATATCAGCAAGCTGCGGCAGAAGATCGAATTCGAGCTGGAGCGTCCGCTGCTGAAGACGGTGCGCAACGCCGGCTACATGCTGACCGCCGATGAATAAGGGTTCGCCCCCGTGATCCGCTCGTCGGCGGTGAACCTTGCGGTCGGCTACGTGCTGTTCGGCATCGTCGCCCTGATCGCCTTCGCCGCGCCGCTCTGGTACGCCTGGCAGGTCACCATCGAGGAGGGCCGCGCCGAGATCCTGCAGGAGGACGCGCTGCGCCAGACCGAGATGTTCCGCCGCCAGGGCGTGGAGGGCCTGACTCACTTCATCAACGAGCGCGTCGGCCTGCAGATCGCCGGCGAGCGCATCCTGTCGCTGGTCGACGCACAGGGCCAGGTGCTGGCCGGCAATCTCGACCACTGGCCGCGCGGCGTGCCGAAACAAGCCGGCACCTATACCGTCACGGTGGAACTGGACGGCCATCTGACGCGGGCGGTGCTGGTGCGGGCTACGCTGCCCGGCGGCTACGAACTGCTGGTGGGCCGCGACGTGGCGCGCTATGCCCCGGTGGAGACGCGCTTCTGGTTCGGCCTCGGCAGCGGCGTGGCGATCCTGTCGGTGATGGGCGCGCTCGGCGCGGTGCTGATCCGGCGCGAGCTGCTGGCGCGCATCCAGGGCATCCGCCAGACCGTCTCGGCGATCATGCAGGGCGAGTTGAGCCACCGCCTGCGCACGCGCAGCAGCGGCGACGAGCTGGACACGCTGTCGCAGACCATCAACCGCATGCTCGACCAGATCGAGCAGCTGGTGCACGGCATCCGCAACGTCTCCAACTCCATCGCCCACGATCTGCGCACGCCGCTGGCGGAGCTGCGCTCACGCCTGGAGGAACTGCTGGTGACGCGGCCGCCGACGCAGGAAATCTTCGCCGAGGTGGAAGAGGCGGTGGCCGATGTCGACCGCGTCATCGGCATCTTCAACGCCCTGCTGCGCCTGGCCGAGATCGACACCGGCATGCGCCGCTCCGGCTTCGTCGAGGTCGACGTGGCGGAGGTGGCGGCGGAAGCCGTGGACTTCTACCTGCCGGCGGCGGAGCTGAAGGGCATCGGCCTGTCCTTCCATGGCAGCGGGCCGCTGCACATCGCCGGCGACCCGCTGTTGCTGGCCCAGGCGCTGGGCAATCTGATCGACAACGCACTGAAGTACGCACCGGCCGACGGCGGCGTGCGGGTGGAAACCCTGCGCCACGATGACGGCACGGTGGAACTGGCGGTGGTGGACAACGGCCCCGGCATCCCGGCGGCCGACAAACCGAAAGCGGCGCAGCGTTTCTTCCGCGGCGACGCCAGCCGCGGCACGCCCGGCGTGGGCCTGGGTCTGAGCATGGTCGACGCCGTGGCCCGGCTGCACGGCGGCTCGCTCGAACTGGACGATAATCACCCGGGGCTGCGCGCGCGCCTGCTGACCCGCTCCGGCACTGCCGCAGCCCCGGCTATTGCAGGTTGACGAACAGGCCGCCGTCGACCAGCAGCGCGGCGCCGCTGACGTAGCGCGCCAGGTCCGAGGCCAGGAACACGACGCAGCCGGCGACATCGTCCGGCTGGCCCAGGCGCCCGAGCGGGATGCGTTGCTCCATATAGGCGCGCTTGGCCGGATCGGCCAGGTCTTCGCGGTTGATCTCGGTGGCGACGGTGCCGGGCATCACCGAATTGCAGCGGATGCCGTAAGGGCCGAGGGCGATGGCGCAGGACTGCATCAGCGAATGCACGCCGGCCTTGGTCGGCGTGTAGTGGGTCTGCATCCCGCCGCCGACCAGGGCGCTGATCGAGCTGATGGCGACGATGGCGCCGCCGCCCTGCTGCTTCATGCGGTTGGCCGCCGCCTGCACCATGTAATAGGCGCCGTGCAGGTTGACCCGCATGGTGCGCTCGAAGATTTCGGCCGGCATATCGAGGAAGCTGTGGAAGGGGCAGATGCCGGCGTTGCTGACGAACACGTCGACCGCACCGAGGGCGCGTGCCGCGGTATCGACGAAAGCCGGTGCTGCCGCCGGGTCGGCCACGTCGCCCTGCACGGCGACGGCGCGCCGGCCCAGCGCTTCGATCTCGCCTACCAGGCTGGAGACGGCGGCCTCGTCGCTCAGATAGTTGATGCCAATGTCGGCGCCGTGGCGGGCGCACGCCAGGGCGGTGGCGCGGCCGATGCCATGGGCGGCGCCGGTGATCAGTACGGTTTTGCCTTGGAGCAGCACGCTACTCTCCTCTATATATGTCTCCGTCATCCCGAGCGCAGCGAAAGATCGGGCTTGGGCGCAGGGCCAGATCCTTCGCCGCGCTCAGGATGACAAAGTTGCAGGGGTCAACCGCGCGGCGGATCGCCTCTCCAGCCCAGTTCGCGGCTGATCGCCGCGGTGGTGGCCTTCACTTCCTTGGCCAGCTGTTCCATACGACTGTCGCTCATGTACTGGGCGGCGCTGGAGACGCTGATCGAAGCAGCGATGCGGCCGCCGGCTTCGCGGATCGGCGCCGAGACGCAGCGGATGCGGTCCTCGTTTTCTTCCAGGTCGAAGGCATGGCCGTCGCGGGCATAGACGCGCATGCGTTTGAGCCAGATGCGGAAGGCGTTTTCCGAGGCGCGCGCGCCAAGGTCGGCCATGAACAGTTCGCGCCAACGCTCCTCGCTCTCGTCGAGGATCAGCGCCTTGCCCAGGCCGGTAGTGGTGAGCGGCTGGCGCTCGCCGACACGGGAGCCGATCTCGACACGGCGGCGGCCGGGGATCTTGTCCAGGTACAGCGCCAGGGCGCCCTCCTGCACCCCGAGGTGCACGGTGTCCTCGGTGGCGACCGACAGGGCTTCCAGGTGCGGCGCGGCGATGCGGATGATGTTCATCTGCTGGCGCGCGCTGAAGCCCAGCTCCAGCAGTTTCGGCCCGAGGGTATAGCCCTCGCGTGGCGCGAACGCCAGGTAGCGGCGCTCGACCAGCACCGAGGCCAGGCGGTGGGCGGTGCTGCGCGTCAGCTCCAGGCGCTCGGCCAGTTCGGCCAGGCCGATCACACCGCCGGCGGCGGCCTCCAGTACATCGAGGCCGCGCAAAAGTGTCTGGCTGCCGGACGGCGCAGTGCCTTCGGAAGACTTGGTGGCCAGCTTCGGGTTTGACTGTTTTAGTCCCATATAATAAAATGTTATCCCATAATATGGAATTATGCAAGACGGACTTGCGGCGGAGGGAATGATGCGCCAATTCTTGAGCATGGCTTCCGCCGGCCGCGCTGCCGCCAACCCTGCCACAGGTTTTCCCTCATGAGCTTTCCGCTGATCAAGCAGGTCCGTGCCTTCGTCGTTCGCGGCGGCGGCGCCGACTATCACGACCAGGGCTCCGGCCACTGGATCGACGACCACATTGCCACGCCGATGAGCCGCTACCCGGAGTACCGGCAGAGCCGGCAGAGCTTCGGCATCAACGTGCTGGGCACGCTGGTGGTGGAGATCGAGGCAGCGGACGGCACAGTCGGTTTTGCCGTGACCACCGGCGGCGAGCCGGCCGCCTATATCGTGGAGAAACATCTGGCGCGATTTCTCGAAGGCGCGCGGGTCACCGACTACGAGAAGATCTGGGACCAGATGTTCTTTTCCACCCAGTACTACGGCCGCAAGGGCCTGGTGATCAATGCCATCAGCGGCGTCGACCTGGCGCTGTGGGACCTGCTGGGCAAGCTGCGGCAGGAGCCGGTGTACCACCTGCTGGGCGGCGCGGTGCGCGAGGAACTGCAGTTCTACGCCACCGGCTCGCGCCCGGACCTGGCGCAGAAGATGGGCTTCATCGGCGGCAAGATGCCGCTGCATCACGGCCCGGCGGAGGGCGAGGAAGGCCTGCGCAAGAACATCGAGGAACTGGCCGAGATGCGCTCGCGCGTCGGCGACGACTTCTGGCTGATGCTCGACTGCTGGATGAGCCTGGACCTGAACTACGCCACGCGGCTGGCGCGCGCCGCGCAGGCCTATGGCCTTAAGTGGATCGAGGAAGCGCTCAACCCCGACGATTACTGGGGCTACCGTGATCTCAAGAAAAACGTGCCGAAGGGCATGCTGGTCACCACCGGCGAGCACGAGGCCACGCGCTGGGGCTTCCGCATGCTGCTGGAGATGGACTGCTGCGACATCATCCAGCCGGACGTGGGCTGGTGCGGCGGCGTCACCGAGCTGATCCGCATCTCCGCCATGGCCGACAGCCGCGGCGTGATGGTGATACCGCACGGTTCCAGCGTCTACAGCTACCACTTCGTCGTCACGCGCCACAACAGCCCGTTCGCCGAGTTCCTGATGATGGCGCCCAAGGCGGATGAAGTGGTACCGATGTTCAGCCCGCTGCTGCTGGACGAGCCGGTGCCGCTGAACGGCCGCCTCAAATTGCAGGACAGGCCGGGCTTCGGCGTGCGCCTCAACCCGGCCTGCACCCTGCACCGCCCCTACACGCACTGAACCACACGGAGATCCCGCCATGAAACTGCTGCGCTATGGCCCGCCGGGCCAGGAAAAACCAGGCCTGCTCGACGCCGCTGGGGTGCTGCGCGACCTGTCGGGGCATCTGGCGGACATCACGCCGGAGACGCTGGCTCCCGCCGCGCTGGCGCGGCTTGCGGCGATCGACCCGGCCGGCCTGCCGGCGGTGGCGGGATCGCCGCGGCTGGGCATTCCCTTCAGCGGCACCGGCAAGTTCATCGCCATCGGTCTCAACTATCGCGACCATGCCGAGGAATCCGGGATGGCGATTCCGAAGGAGCCGGTGATCTTCACCAAGGCGATCAGCTGCCTCAGCGGCCCCCACGACGAAGTGATGCTGCCGAAGGATGCGGCCAAGGGCGACTGGGAGGTGGAGCTGGGCGTGGTGATCGGCCGCACCGCGCGCTATGTCGGGCGCGCCGAGGCGCTGCGCTACGTCGCCGGCTATGCCGTGGTCAACGACGTCAGCGAGCGCGGCTTCCAGCTCGAGCACGGCTCGCAGTGGGACATGGGCAAGGGCTGCGACACCTTCGGCCCGGTCGGTCCCTGGCTGGTCACCGCTGATGAAGTGGGTGATCCGCAGGACCTCGACCTGTGGCTGGACCTGAACGGCAAGCGCATGCAGACCGGCAACACCCGCACCATGATCTTCGACGTGGCCGAGCTGATCGCCTACGTCAGCCGCTTCATCACCCTCAAGCCGGGCGACATCCTCACCACCGGCACGCCGCCGGGCGTGGGCCTGGGCCAGAAGCCGGCGCCGATCTACCTCAAGCCGGGCGATGTGATGGAACTGGGCATCGCCAGGCTGGGCCAGCAGAAGCAGCGCGTGGTGGCCTGGCACGCCCGGCCAGAGGGCACGGTATGAGCGGTATTTATGCCGGACGTTTCGCCGAACAGACGGCAATCATCGCCGGCGGAGCCTCCGGCGTGGGCCGCGGGCTGGCGGCGCGGCTGACGCAGGAAGGCGCGCGGGTCAGCATCTGGGACTTCGACCCCGCGCTGCTGCGTGAGGCGGCGGCGGAAACCGGCGCCACGCATAGCGTGGTGGTCGATGTCGCCGACGAGGCGCAGGTGCAGGCGGCGGCCGATGCCTCGGCCCAGGCCCTGGGCCGCGTCGACGTGCTGGTGGTCAGCGCCGGCATCACCGGACCCACCACCACCGTGTGGGAATACCCCACGGCGGACTGGCGGCGCGTCATCGACATCAACCTCAACGGCACCTTCTACTGCTGCCGCTCGGTGGTGCCGCACATGATGAAGAACGACTACGGCCGCATCGTCAATATTTCCTCGGTGGCGGGCAAGGAAGGCAATCCCAACGCTTCGGCCTACTCGACTTCCAAGGCCGGCGTCATCGGCCTGACCAAGTCGCTGGGCAAGGAGCTGGCGAAGACCGGCATCCGCGTCAACTGCGTCACGCCGGCGACGTTCCGCAGCCCGATCCTGAAGCAGCTGACGCAGGGGCAGATCGACTACATGCTGTCGCGCATTCCCATCGGGCGCATCGGCGAGATCGACGAGGTCGCCGCCCTGGTGTCCTGGCTGGCGAGCCGCGAGTGCTCGTTCAGCACGGGCGCGACCTTCGATATTTCCGGCGGCCGCACTACTTACTAAGAGCCTGCTGGCCATGATCGATTTCCCCATCGTCGATCCGCACCAGCACCTGTGGGATTTCAGGGTGTGCCATTCCCCCTGGCTGATGGCCCTGCCGCTGCCGCACAACCCCGCCGGCGATTGCAGCGCCATCGCCTGGCCTTACGGCCTGGACGATTACCTGCGCGACACGGCGGGCTGGAACATCGCCCGCACCGTGCATGTCGATGCCGGCGCCCTCGCCGCGGACGCGCTGAAGGAAACGCAGTGGCTGCAGCAGACTGCCGACCGGCGCGGCTACCCGCACGGCATCGTCGCCTACGCCGATCTGCGGCATGCGCAGCTCGACAGCCAGCTGGCGGCGCAGTGCGCGCAGCGCAATGTGCGCGGCATCCGCCAGATCGCCAACTGGCATGCCGATCCACTGAAGACCTACAACCCGCACGATCCGCTCGGCGATCCGTTCTGGCTGCGCGGCTTCGCCCTGCTGCGCAAGCACGGCCTGTCCTTCGACCTGCAGATCTATCCTTCGCAGATGCCGGCCGCCGCGGCACTGGCGGCGCGTCATCCCGACACCCTGATCATCCTCAATCACGCCGGCATGCCGACCGACCGCGATGCGGCCGGCCTCGCCGCCTGGCGCAGCGGCATGGCGCTGCTGGCGCGGCAGCCCAATGTACTGGTGAAGATCTCCGGCCTGGCGATGATCGACCGGCAGTGGACGGTGGAGAGCATCCGGCCGTTCGTGCTCGGCACCATCGAACTGTTCGGTCCCTCGCGCTGCATGTTCGCCAGCAATTTTCCGGTGGACCGGCTGTATGGCAACTTCGGCCAGCACTACGGCGCTTACGACAGCATCGTCGCCGCATTCAGCGAGGCGGAACGCCGCCAGCTGTTCGCGGAAACGGCGATGGCGGCATACCGGCTCGGCTGAGCCGGCACACCACGCCCGGAACAATACAAGGGGCGCGGCAACTATAAGCGGGACATTAGTGGGAGGAGAGGCACAGATGCCGATTCAAACCGCCGGCGCGGGCACATCGCGGCACACCAGCCTGCTGGTGCCGCTGGTCTATGCCATCAGCTGTTTCTTCATCTGGGGCCTGGCCTACGGCCTGCTCGACGTGCTCAACAAGCATGTGCAGGACACGCTGGCGGTGGGCAAGGCGCAGTCGACCTGGCTGCAGATGGCCTACTTCGGCGCCTACCTCACCATCAGCCTGCCGGCCGGCGCCTTGCTGCGCCGGCGCGGTTACAAGGTGGGCATCCTGGCCGGGCTGTGCCTGACCGCGGGCGGCGCACTGCTGTTCATTCCGGCCGCGGGTGCCGGCAGCTTCCGCTTCTTCGTGCTGTCGATGTTCGTGCTGGCCTCGGGCCTGTGCTGCCTGGAAACGGCGGCGGACACCTACGTCAATGTGCTCGGCCCGCCCGAGGGCGCGGCGCGGCGACTCAATCTGGGGCAGTCCTTCAACGGTCTCGGCGCCTTCCTCGGCCCGATCATCGGCGGCCTGCTGTTCTTCGGCGGCGACCATGCCCAGTCGCATCGCGCGGTGCAGCTGACCTATGCGGTGATCGGCGTGCTGGTGCTGGCCTACGCCGGGCTGATCCTGCGCGCGCGCCTGCCGGAGATCGCCGAGCCGGAGCATCCGGCCGACGGACGCACGCGCAAGCCGCTGCGGCAGGAGCGGCACTTCGTGCTCGGCGTGACGACGCAGGCGCTGTACATCGGCGCCCAGGTCGGCATCGGCGCCTTCTTCATCAACCTGGTGACCGATACCTGGCCCGGCATGAGCGCCCGCAACGGCGCCTTCCTGCTGTCGCTGGCCATGCTCGGCTACCTCGCCGGGCGCTTCCTGACCACCGCGCTGATGACGCGGGTGCGGCCGCGTTCGATACTCACCACCTACGGGGTGATCAACACGGCGCTGACCCTGGTGGTGGCGCTGGGGCTGGAGCGGATTTCCGCGCTGGCGCTGATCGCAGTGTTCTTCTTCATGTCGATCATGTTTGCCACCATCTTCGCCCTCGGCGTAAAAGATCTGGGGCCGGACACCAAGCGCGGCTCGTCGCTGATGGTGATGGCGATCGGCGGCGGCGTGCTGCTGCCGTATCCCATGGGCCTGGTGGCCGAGGCGTTCGGCACGCCGGCCGCTTTTCTGCTGCCGGCGGGCTGTTTCCTGCTGGTGGCGCTGTATGGTTGGAGGGGCGCAGACCTTGTTTCCGCACGCGACACCCGGGTCCCGGCGCTGCAAGCCGCCGGTACGCAGACACCGCAAGCTTGAGAGGCCTACCGTCATGTCTTCCGCTTCCGCGCCTTCCTATACCCACGGCTCCCAGACGCGGCAGCTGCTGGGCGAGACCATCGGCGAGAACCTGCGCCGCACGGTGGAACAGTTCGGCCACCGCGAGGCGCTGGTGGTGCCGTTCCAGGGCTACCGCGCCACCTACGCGCAATTCTGGGACGAGACCGGGCGCGCCGCGCGCGGCCTGATCGCGCGCGGGGTGAAGAAGGGCGACCGTGTCGGCATCTGGTCGCCCAACTGCCACGAGTGGGTCATCGTGCAGTACGCCACCGCGCGCATCGGCGCGATCCTGGTCAACATCAATCCGGCCTACAAGGCTTCGGAGCTGGAATACGCGCTGAAGCTGTCCGGCCTGAGCTTCCTGATCATGGCGCGCGGCTTCCGCACCACCGATTACGTCGGCATGCTGGAACAGGTGCGAGGGCGCTGTCCCGAGCTGCGCGAAACCCTGGTCATCGACGAGGGCTGGCACAGCCTGCTCAGCGAGGGCGCCCGGCTGCCGCTGCACCGGCTGGCCAGCAGCGAAGCGGCTTTGCAGTTCGACGATCCGATCAACATCCAGTTCACCTCGGGCACCACCGGGCTGCCCAAGGGCGCGACGCTGTCGCATCATAACATCCTCAACAACGGCTATTTCGTCGGCGAGACGCTGCACTACACCGAGGAAGACCGGGTCTGCATCCCGGTGCCGTTCTACCACTGCTTCGGCATGGTGCTGGGCAACCTGGCCTGCACTTCGCACGGCGCCTGCATGGTGATTCCCGGCGAAAGCTACGACCCGCTGGCGGTGATGCGCACGGTGCAGGCCGAGCGCTGCACTTCGCTCTACGGCGTGCCGACCATGTTCATCGGCGAGCTGGAGCATCCCGAGTTCGACAACTTCGACTTCTCCAGCCTGCGCACCGGCATCATGTCGGGTGCGCCCTGCCCGGTGGAGGTGATGAAGAAGGTGCAGTCGCGCATGAACATGGAGCAGGTGACGATCTGCTACGGCATGACCGAAACCTCGCCGGTATCGACCCAGACCACCACCGCGGACTCGCTGCAGAAGCGTGTGAGCACGGTGGGGCGGGTGCTGCCGCACATCGAGATCAAGATCGTCGATCCGGAGACCGAGGCGGTGGTGCCGCGCGGCACGCCGGGCGAGTTCTGCACCCGCGGCTACTCGGTGATGCTGGGCTACTGG
>FTAG01000866.1_pt1 | contig 10991 bp, 8 predicted proteins | sample 1638911 | NCBI WGS metagenome assembly FTAG01 (sample SAMEA3914813, study PRJEB12502) | metagenome | biome: forest; material: soil | place: Canada | collected 2011-07-07 | depth 0.3 m
CATCGAGCATTTGGGTTCGACTCCCAAATTCCCCACCAGCTTTGGCCTCCTGGCGAAATCGGCAGACGCGGGAAACTTAAAATCTCCTGGGCATTGCCCGTCCCGGTTCGATCCCGGGGGTGGCCACCACGATTTTCACCGCTGCGGCCCGAATGGATCGGGCACCCGCGTCCTAAGCGGGAGATCGTCGGTTCGAATCCGACCAGCGGTTCCAGGTATGGAGAGGTGCCGGAGCCCGGCTGAACGGCGCCCGCTTGAAACGGGATGGTCGACACGATCGACACGGGGGTTCGAATCCCTCTCTCTCCTCCAGCCGATGCACCCCGGTAGCTCAGTGGCAGAGCACGATCGTTCTAAGGTCAGGCGCGAGAGTTCGAGTCTCCCTCGGGGTTCGATAATTTACGACAGTCCAAATTGCTGGGGAGCACATCACTACGTCAGGCGAGAGGAAAACTAGGAAGGACGAGGATAGGATGATGTTCCCGCATGTTTTGAAACTGGATGTTGGCGGCGTGCCCGTCGAGTGGTTGCGGTGGCAGGATGCCGCGACGCTCTACGCGCGCGACCGCGTGCGCTGGGAGGCGGGCGAAGCCCGCTTCAGCCTGCGCGGCGGTGCCCGTCCGGACGGAACGCGGTCGAGCCTGGACATCAATGCGATCATCGCCGTCAGCGATCGCAGCCGGCGTTACGAGCGTGGCCGGCCCCCGGTCAGCAACAAGATCCTGTTTGCGCGCGACCGGCACATCTGCCTGTATTGCGGACACCGGTTCTCGCCAAAGGATTTGACCCGCGATCACGTCACGCCGGCTTCGCGCGGTGGACGGGACGTGTATCCGAACCTGGCGACGAGTTGCCAGGCCTGCAATGCGCGCAAGGACAACCGGACGCCGGAGGAGGCGCGCATGCCGTTGCTGGCCTTGCCGTTCGAGCCAGATATGGCGAGCTACCTGTTGCTGCTGGCTTCCGGACGCCGCATCACCGGGTGCCAGCAGGCGTTTCTGGAGGTGTTCGCCGACAAGCGGCGGCGTCCGTCCTGACAACTGTAGCCGGCTACAGTAAAATGTCGGAATGGATATCGGGCTTGGCTGGAGCGTCGAAAGACGGAGGGCGGAGATCGGGCGGGTTGTCGACGCCCTGATCTCCACCCACGGGCTGACGCGCGCGGAGGCAGTGGATTTGTTGTCGCGACGCATGGGTGCCGGCTTCAACACGGTGGAGGGCTGGATCAGCGACGGCGGCCAAGGGAGTCGCTCGCCGCCACCCTGGCAGACGATTCTGCTGCTGGAGTACGAGCTTGGCTTGCGCGAGGTATTGGACCTGGCAACGTGGGGTCAGCTGAAAGGCGTGAGCAGCAAGAAAGTGATACCGATTAGGCAGAAAGCAGGCAGAAGTTAAAGGATTTCAGATGCAAGTAGCACGGCTAATAACAGAGCACCATCGACCCGCAAGAAGCGGCAGGGCAGCGTTTTGCCCGCAGTCCGCATCCCAGCGTGTCAATGGCGCCACCACACAGCTGCGACGGACCTAGCCGGAATCTTCCGGGAGGTCGGTTGCTTCGACCTCCCGCGATCCGCGAACGCCCCGGGAGGCTCGAGCCTTCCGGGGCGTTTTTATTTGGGCGGTCGTTTAGGAGGAATGAACAGGGCGGTAATACCGCCAAACCAATTGGTGCCTGGAGACTGGCGCCAATATGGGGTTGAGGCACGGCGTTTCGCAGCGGGTCCGGTTTGCTGTCACAGGCGCCGGTCCGGTGCGCCCGGCATTGCCGAGGCGTATACCGCGGGCTCACGGCGTCACCCCCACGACTAGCCCGTTAGCTCAGAGGTAGAGCGTCGGCTTTGGCCGAAGGCCGCAGGTTCGAGTCCTGCACAGGCTGCTACGCTGAGATAGCTCAATGGGTAGAGCAACGAACTCATAATTCGTCGGTCGCGGGTTCGACTCCCGTTCTCAACACCGGGGCGCAAGCCCCTTCACCGGGGATACCCCGTGTGATTTCGCATCGAACAATCCGGCTTCGGCCGGAACGCCCGGGGTGAAGTCACAGCGCCAGGGAGGCCAGGACTCCGTCCTTGCTCACGGCTGGCCGCTGAACCAAGTCAGGGCTGATGGAGAGTTGCCGGCTCCATCCATCTGCCGGACTGCAGCGGCTTCCCGAAAGCGAGCGCGGTTTCTCCGCCGCCCAGGCGTCAGGGGTGTCCTCTTCTTAATTTCGATTCATCGCGGAGTGGATGCATGAGCAAGCAGCTGAGTGGATTTGCCGCGATGAACGCAGTCGCGGAGAGCATGCGCACGAAGGCGGCGAGCGCGCAGAAGGTGGTACCAGCCGTGGACAGCCGAAAGGAGAACAAGACCATGTTCGGCATCAAGCGGGTCGTGATCGGTGACGGTGAACGCGGCCTCCTGTACAAGAACCGTCGTTTCGAGCGCGTGCTGACGCCGGGCGTGTACCGGCTGTGGGACGCGTTCGGTGCACTGGAAGTGCGCAGCTTCGACATCGCGCGCCCGGAGTTCACCGGCAAGGATGCGGATGCCCTGATCGAGCGCCTCGGCGCCGAGCTCGAGCGCTGCTTCATGCTGGCCGACATCGGCGTCGGCGAGGTTGGCCTGGTGTCGAAGAACGGCAAGCTGGAGGACGTGCTGGCGCCGGGTACCCGCAAGCTGTACTGGAAGGGCCTGGTGGCGGTGACCATCGACAAGGCGCCCCTGGGCGAAAGCCTGCAGGTTCCGGACGCAGTGGTCAAGCGTCTGCGCCAGCTCGGCGTGCTGGAGCTGGTGGCGCAGGCGGTGACCGTGCCGGCAGAGTCGGCGGGCCTGCTGTTCATCGACGGCAAGCTGGTGCGCAAGCTGGAGCCGGGTGCTTACGCCTTCTGGAGCTTCCAGAAGAACGTCATCGCCGAGGTGATCGAGCTGCGCGTGCAAAGCGTGGAAGTGTCGGGCCAGGAGCTGCTGACCAAGGACAAGGTCAGCCTGCGTGTGAACCTGGCGGCGAGCATCCGCGTCAGCGACCCGGTTGCGGTGCGCACCAAGGTGGCCAAGTACGGCGACTATCTGTACCGCGAGCTGCAGTATGGCCTGCGCAAGGCGGTGGGCGCCAAGACGCTGGACGAGCTGCTTGGCGACAAGGCGTCCCTGGACGGCGACATCTTCGCCTACGTGCGCGGCCGCGTCAGCGAGCTGGGCATCGAGGTGCTGGGCGTGGGCGTCAAGGACGTGATCCTGCCCGGCGAGATGAAGGAGATCCTCAACAGCGTGGTGCAGGCGGAGAAGGCGGCGCAGGCCAACATCATCCGCCGGCGTGAGGAGACCAACGCGACCCGTTCGGCCCTCAACACCGCCAAGCTGATCGAGGACAACCCGATTCTGATGCGCCTGAAGGAGTTGGAGGCTCTGGAGAAGGTGACCGAGAAGATCGACAAGCTGACGGTCTTTGGCGGCCTGGATGGCGTGCTGAACCAGCTGGTCAAGCTGCGCTAGGAGGCGCGATGAATAGCGCCAAAGGTGTACTTTAGGCGCCGTCCTCGTGGACGGGCGGCGCCTTCTTTTGTTGGAGCGACGAAGGATGAGCATCAAGCAAGTGTTGAGCGCCGGCCGCGTGCCGGTGAAGATCTGGACTGATGAGGTCGACGAGGGCTCGAAGCAGCAGCTGGCGAACATCGCGAGCATGCCGTTCGTGCACCGTCATGTGGCGGCGATGCCTGACGTGCACCTCGGCATCGGCGCGACCGTGGGCTCGGTAATCGCGACCCACAAGGCGATCATTCCGGCGGCGGTTGGCGTGGACATCGGCTGCGGCATGTGCGCGGCGCGGACCACCTTGCGTGCGGCGGATCTGGACGAGAAGGTCCTGAAGGCAGTGTTCGCGCAGATTTCACGCGACGTGCCGGTGGGCCGTGATCAACACCGCGGCGAACGTGCGCCGGTGGACGCGGCGCAGCCGTTCGAGTCGGGACTGGCCCGCGTGACCGAAAAGCACCCGGCGTTGAGTAAGCATTCCGGCAAGAACAGCAACTGGGTCTGCCAGCTCGGCACCCTGGGTGGCGGTAACCACTTCATCGAAGTCTGCCTGGACGAGGCGGACCGTGTGTGGGTCATGCTGCACTCGGGTTCGCGCGGCGTGGGCAACGCGATCGGCACCTACTTCATCGACCTGGCGCGCCGCGACATGGAACGCTGGTTCATCCAATTGCCGGACCGCGACCTCGCCTACTTCCCGGAGGGCACCGAGCATTTTGACGACTACATCGAGGCGGTGAGCTGGGCGCAGGGCTATGCGCGCGCCAACCGCATCGAGATGCTGCGCCTGGTGCTGGCTGCGCTGGCGCGTCACCTGCCGCCGTTCGTGGTGACCGAGGAGGCGGTGAACTGCCATCACAACTACGTGGAGCGCGAGCACCACTTCGATGCGGACGTGTGGGTGACCCGCAAGGGGGCGATTCGTGCACGCCAGGACGAACTAGGCATCATCCCGGGCTCGATGGGCGCCAAGTCGTACATCGTGCGTGGCAAGGGCAACGCCGAGAGCTTCAACTCTTGCGCGCACGGTGCGGGCCGCAAGATGAGCCGTACCGCGGCGCAGAAGCAGTTCACCGCGGCAGATCTGGCGGCGCAGACGGAGGGCGTAGTGTGCCGGAAGGACAGTGGCGTGGTGGACGAAATTCCGGCTGCCTACAAGGACATCGACCAGGTGATGGAGAACCAGACCGACTTGGTGGAGGTCGTGCACACGCTGAAGCAGGTGCTGTGTGTGAAGGGGTAAACCGTAGACGTCAGGATATTTTCAAAGTGGTATGGAAACGGCGGTGGCTTGGGAGTTCCCAGGAACACCTGAGCCGTCGTTGCGGTGATTTCCTGCCGTTATCACGTGGTTAGGGAAGGGGATCTCATTGGTTTCTGAAACAGCCACGTTCACGTAGTGTCGCTAAAGGCTTCTATCGATCAGCTGGCGGATCAGCGGCCAGACCACTTCCCCAGTTGCTAGGGGAGGTGGTCTGGATCTGCGCATGTCGCCGGAATCGGTTCCGAGTTGCCCCAACTCAGAACTGCGCGCTTGCGGTAAGCCCCACGGTCAGCGGACTTACGGTGTAGCCTTCAAATACCGTGTTGATCTCTGGCTGCTGAATGATGGTGCGGTTATTCAGCGCATTCTTGGCGAACACGCTGAACTCGTAGGCGGAGCGCGACAGGCCCACGCTCAGGTTGAGCACGCCATAAGGCGGATTGCTGTAGTTCGAATTGGACGTCTGATAACTGCCATGCGAATTTCCGGTCCAGGCGTAGTTGGCCCGCGAAGTGACGTAGTAGTCGCCGAACACCGCCGTCCGGTAGATCGCGCCCAAGGTGTAGGTGGCCCGCGGGACATCGATCAGGTGCGCGCCCTGCGCCACCGTCAGCGGGTTGTCGGTCTGGGTGATGGTGGCATCCTCGTAGCTGCCCGACAGCGTCAGCTTGAGGTTGCGGGTCACCTTGTAGGCGGACTCCACTTCGCCGCCGTAAATTCGCGCATTGCCGACATTGGCGGTGAAATAGTAGCCGCAGGTCGGCAGGTAGATCTGCTGCTGGATGTTTTTCCAGTTCGTATAGAAGGCCGCGGCGTTGAGGGTGACGTGCTTGTCGTCGATCAGGTTCTTCGAGCCCAGCTCGTAGGTCCACAGGCTGTCGGAGCCGAACTTGGTGGGCTGGGTGGTCTGGTCAATGTTGGCGAAGTCGCTGGCGCACACCGAGGTGGGCCCGAAGACGATCGGGCCGGTCGGGCCACCAAGGCGGAAGCCCTTGCCGGCGGAGGCGTAGATCGAATTCTCCGCGGTCAGGTCATGGCTGAGGGTCGCCTTGGGATTGAAGGCGCTGAAGCGCGAGGACTGGTTGTAGGGATTGATGTTGCCGATCTGGAAAAATCCGATCTCGGTCGAGGTGAAGTTCTCCGTGGCGACGGCATAACGGGCGCCCACGCTGGCGTGCCAGTCCGGCCGTATGTCGTAGTCGAGCTGGCCGAACAGCGCGTACTGGCGCTCGTTGTAGGTGCGGTTGTCGGACTCGTCGATATCGTTGGGGAACAGGGTAATGCCCGGCGCACCGTAGGCGCTTTCCACCAGAGACTGCTCCATCGGCATCCCGTAAATCTGCTGGAACGCGGTATTGATGCCGGGAATTTGCTGGAAGTTGGTGTTGTGGATCTTCTGCTGCGCCAGGTATAGCCCGGTCACCCACTTCCACGGACTCTTGCCAGCCTCCTCGGCCGGCGAGGACAGGCGCAGCTCGCTGCTGTACTGGTGATAGAACGTGTCGAACTTCACCGGCGACGGCAGGTTGCCGATGATGGAATCGTTCTGCGGCTGGTACTGCGGATAAAGCGGATCGAGGAAGGCGGTGGCGAAGGTGGTGCTGTTGTAATAGGTGCCGTCCTCCTGCCGCTGGAATTCGCGCTGGAACACGCCGAGGACTTCGGTGAAGTCCGCAAATCCAAGAGTCTGCTGGATGGTCAGGCTGCCCAGCGACAGGATGTCCTGGCCCGGCTCGGGCACCTGCTTGTCCTGCTTCCACAAGCCCAGCGCGGGATAGAAAGCGGCGTTGTCGTTGTTGTTGGCGCGCTGATAGAAGAAGGCCGGCGTGATGGTCAGGCCCTCGCCCGGCGTGATGTTGCCAACCAGGTGCGCCACCAGCGTGCGGTCTGCATTGACGCCGCGCTTTTCCAGTTCGCCCGACTGAGAATAGTGATCAATGAAGCCGCTGTCGGAGGTGTAGCCAACGCTGCCGCGCAGCGCGAACACGCCCGGGCTGACGGGAACGTTCACCACCGTGCTGCCGAAGAAATTGGCGCCGCCGTGATCGGTGTAGGACGGCTGCACGGTGACGTCAGCGCTGTAATGCTGCATGTCCGGCGCCTGCGTGATGTAGCGGATGGTGCCGCCTTCCGAACTGTCGCCGAAGAGGGTGCCCTGCGGACCGCGCAAAACCTCAATGCGATCCAGGTCTACCAGCCGCGGATCGGCCGAGCCGTCGTAGAAATTCTTCACCGTGATCGACACGTTATCGACATAGGTGCCGACAGTGGCCGAGCCGGAAGTCGAGCTGACGCCGCGGATCACGATATTGGTCAGGCCCTCGTTGGCGCCGAGGGAATTGAACGATACGCCCGGCACGGCACGGCTCAGGTCATCGAAGCTGGTGATGTGCTGTGCCTCGATATCGCTGCCGCGCAAGGCGGTAATGCTAATCGGCACCGCCTGGATGTCTTCGGAGCGCTTCTGCGCGGTGACCGTGACAGTCTGGATCGAGACCGCGTTATCGCCGTTGACCGCATTGGCCGCCACCATGGTGGCGGCGGGAAGCCCCGGACTGGCGGACGGCGCAGCCTGCGCCACGATGGCGAGCAGCGCCAACGGCACCAGGGCAAATTGAATAAGGGGATGTTTCGGACTTACATGCGGGGTGCGGCGCGAAGCAAGCGGCTCGGTCATGACAGGCTCCAAACAAATGGCGGGACAATGGCAGGGAAGCCACTTCTCATCGAAGTGAACCTCCCGGGCTTTTGTCCCGCCGTGGAACCTGAACGCCGATTACGGCGTTTGAGGCCGGTTGCTCTCGGACCAGACACAGCCGTCGAACCGCGATGACGACTGCCGGAACCCTAGCGACCCTTCGTTAGGCTGCTGAATGCAGCTTCCCTTGAATCCATATAAGCAAGCGCTGTGCCATCCTCTGCGCGGTAGCCGCGAAAACATCGGCGCCGCCGGATGCCCGTACCGATCACTCCTTATACGTGCAGGAAGCGATGAAAGCTCGCGCAGCCGACACAGGCACCATGCGACAGTGCAAATCATCGGCGCGATCAACGCGCCATGCCATGCACCATCGCGGTGATCGCAATGGATCATCTGCACCCATCATGTGCGCGTCGCGGCATCGCGCCGTCCATGCTGAAGCCATGCGCCATCCATTCGAGCGCCACATCCTGCACCCGTACAGCGCAGGGCGGTACGATCAATCACCCGGCCGTAGAATTATTGGCGCAATGTTTGCTAGCATTGCTCCATGAGTTGGTGGCTAGGGTTCCGGTTCCATCAGGTCGATGGAGCGTCTGGTCCGAGAGCTGCCGTCCAGGTCGATAGCCTGGAAGCACGGCGGGACAAAAGCCCGGGAGACCTCGACCAGCCAGGATTGGCTGTATTCGAGTGTTTCAACACGAGAACTCCGCCAATCCTTGCCGTCACTACCGGCACTTATATATGAGGATTGGACGATGAAGCGCATCACCTCGCTCCCCGCACTGCTGCTGGCCGCCGCCCTGTCGGCGCTGTGCTGCACGCCCCCGGCCCAGGCCGACGCCCGCAGCGATTTCAATATCGCTTGGTCGATCTACGTCGGCTGGATGCCCTGGGCCTACGCCGACCAAGCTGGTATCGTCAAAAAGTGGGGCGACAAGTACGGCATCAAGATCCATGTGGTGCAGATCAACGACTATGTCGAATCGATCAACCAGTACACCGCCGGCAAGTTCGACGGCGTCACTGTCACCAATATGGACGCGCTGACCATACCCGCCGCTGGCGGCGTCGATACCACGGCGCTGATCGTCGGCGACTATTCCAACGGCAACGACGGCATCATCCTCAAGAGCAAAAAGCTGCTGGCCGACATTAAGGGCCAGAAAGTGGAGCTAGTGCAGTTCTCCGTGTCCCACTACCTGCTGGCGCGCGGCCTGTCCACGGTCGGCCTCAGCGAAAAGGACATCACCACGGTCAATACGTCGGACGCCGATATCGTCTCCGCCTACAAGGCCAGCGACACCACCGCGCTGGTGACCTGGAACCCGCAGCTGTCCGAGATCAAGGCCGAGCCGAGCGCCTCTCTGGTATTCGATTCCAGCAAGATTCCGGGCGAGATCATCGATACGCTGGCGGTGAACACGCAGACCCTCAAGGACAACCCCAAGCTGGGCAAGGCGCTGGCCGGCATCTGGTACGACACACTCAAGCTGATGCAGCAGCAGGACGCGCAGGGCCAGGCAGCGCGCGAGGCCATGGCCAAGCTCTCCGGCGCCACGCCGGCCAGCTTCGACGGCCAACTCAGGACCACCAGGATGTTCTACACCGCGGCGGAAGCCGCCGAGTTCACCGAGGATGCCAGGCTGGTCAAGACCATGGACCTTGTGCGCAGCTTCTCCTTCGATCACGGCCTGCTCGGCGAGGGCGTCACCAGCAAGGACGTGGTCGGCATCGCCTTCCCGGGAGGCGCCACCCTCGGCAACACCAAAAACATCAAGCTGCGCTTCGACTCCAGCTATATGAAGCTTGCTGCCGACGGCAAGCTCTAGGCCGGACCAAGCCACCGGAGAGCCTGCCTTGCGTCGATTGATGAACATCCAACCGGGTCGCGGCCGCTGGCTGCTGGCGCTGTTGCCGCTGCTGCTGATCGCGCTGCTGTACGGCTTCGGCTCGGCCGAGCGGCGCGCCGCGAATCCCGAGGACAAGGTGCTGCCGCCGCTGAGTGAGATGGCCGCGACCATGCAGCGCATGGCGCTGGAGCCGGACAAGCGCACTGGCGAGTATGTGTTCTGGAGCGACACCGGCACCAGCCTCAAGCGCCTCGGCACCGGCCTCGGCGTAGCGGTGCTGATCGCCCTGGTGCTGGGCCTGGCCATCGGCCTGCTGCCGCTGGTCAACGCGCCGCTGGCGCCGCTGGTGGCGGTGCTGTCGATGATCCCGCCGATGGCGCTGCTGCCGATCCTGTTCATCGTCTTCGGCCTGGGCGAGCTGTCCAAGGAGGTGCTAATCGTGATCGGCGTGGCGCCCTGCCTGGTGCGCGACCTGTCGCTGGCGGTGGGCAAGCTGCCGCGCGAGCAGATGGTCAAGGCGCAGTCGCTGGGCGCCTCCACTTGGCAGGTGCTGCTGCGTGTGGCGCTGCCGCAGTCGATGCCACGCCTGATCGAATCGCTGCGGCTGTCGCTGGGGCCGGCCTTCCTGTTCCTGATCTCGGCCGAGGCGATCTCCGCCGAGAACGGGCTTGGCTACCGCATCTTCCTGGTGCGCCGCTACCTGGCGATGGACGCGATCCTGCCCTATGTCGCCTGGATCACCCTGCTGGCCTATCTGATGGACCTGGCGCTGTCGCGCCTGTCGCGCAGCGCCTTCCCCTGGGCCCACGGCGCGGGGCACCAGGCATGAGCGCGCTCAGCATCCGCAATGTCTGGATGCAGTACGGCGAGCAAATCGTGCTGGAGCGCATTGGCCTGGAGATCGACTCCGGCAGCTTCGTCGCCGTGGTCGGCCCTTCCGGCTGCGGCAAGACCACCTTCCTGCGCCTGCTGCTGGGCCAGGAGCGGCCGTCGCGCGGCAGCATCCTGCTCGACGGCAAGCCGATGCCGGACGAGCCCGGCCCGGATCGCGGCGTGGTGTTCCAGCGCTATTCGGTGTTTCCGCATCTGACCGTGCTGGGCAATGTGCTGCTCGGCGCCGAACTGGCCGGCTCGCCGCTGCTTGGGCGCCTGTTCGGCCCGCGCCGCCGCGCGGCGAAAGAGCAGGCGCGTGCGCTGTTGGACGAAGTGGGCCTGGCCGAGTCAATCGACAAATACCCGGCGCAGCTGTCCGGCGGTATGCAGCAGCGCCTGGCGCTGGCGCAGGCGCTGATCCGCAAGCCGCGCGTGCTGTTGCTGGACGAGCCCTTCGGCGCGCTCGATCCGGGCATCCGCGGCGAGATCCACACCCTGATGCACAAACTGTGGCGCGAAACCGGCATCACCGTGGTGATGGTTACGCACGACCTGCGCGAGGCCTTCTCGCTGGGCACGCGGGTGGTGGTGTTCGACCGCCAGCGCAAGCGCCACGAAGAGCAGCAGCGCTACGGCGCTAGCATCACCCAAAACATCGCGGTGCACCGGCGCCGCGAGCGCGAGACCGCACTTATTTCCATCTCCGGCCGGGACGACCCGGTCAGCACGGAGCGAACCTGCCGGGACGACCCGGCAAGCACGCACTAGGGCGTACGCGCCCATGGAG
>FTAG01001434.1_pt1 | contig 10980 bp, 7 predicted proteins | sample 1638911 | NCBI WGS metagenome assembly FTAG01 (sample SAMEA3914813, study PRJEB12502) | metagenome | biome: forest; material: soil | place: Canada | collected 2011-07-07 | depth 0.3 m
AGCATCAGCCGGTTGACCGACACCCCCCCGGCCGACTCGCCAAACAGGGTCACCCGGTCCGGATCGCCGCCGAACGCCTTGATGTTGGCCTGCACCCACTTCAGCGCGGCGATCTGGTCCATCAGGCCGTAGTTGGCGAGTTCGCCATGGCCGGGCTCGATCGACAGGGCGGGGTGGGCGAAGAAGCCGAAGCGGCCGAGCCGGTAGTTGATCGAGACCACCACCACGCCCTGCTGGGCCAGCTTTGTCCCATCATAGAGGGCCGCGGTGCCGGAGCCGTTCACCAGGCCGCCGCCGTGGATCCAGAACATCACCGGCAGGCGCGCGCCCCGGTCGGCCTTGGGCGTGAACACATTGAGCGTCAAGCAATCCTCGCTGCCCTTGCCCGGACCGACGCCGTTGTCCTTGGAGAGCTTCTGCATGCAGATCTCGCCGTTCTGGTCGGCGGGCCGCACACCGCTCCAGGCGGCGGCGGGCTGGGGCGGGCGCCAGCGCAGCGGCCCGACCGGCGGGGCGGCGTAGGGGATGCCCCTGAAGCTGGAGACGCCGTCGGCGCGCGCGCCGGCGAGGAGGCCGGTGTCGATCCGCACCTGCTCCGCCGCCAGGGCCGCCGCCGGGGCGAGAGCCGCCATGACGAGAGCGGCGACAGCCGCGACATTCAGGGAGCGCATGGGTCACCTCGTTTGACTGGGAACTGGGGTGGACGCTCGGCTCAATGGCCGTCCGGCGCAATGATCGGACGGGCGTTCTTCCATTTGTAGGGGAGGGTGTCGGGGATGACCTCGACCTCGGTGGTGAACTTGAACGGATAGGCCACGCCGCTGGGATAGACCAGTTCGACGAAATAGGCGGTCCAGCCGGCGGCCGGCTTATCGACCTTGCCGACCCAGGTCCCGTCCTTGCCCCGCTCGAGCTTCGTCGCGGTGAAGGCCTTGCCGATGGTGTCGACCCGGAAGTCGCGCGCCTTGGGGTCGGTTCCCTGCCAGAGGTTGACCTCCAGCGGCTTGACTGCCGAGTGCACCACGATCGCCCCGTCCCGGCGCAACCGCCACGCATAGCGCGGCAACGGCCGGTGGGTGAGGACGGCGTCGAAGAAGGCGGTGACGCTCTCCATGATGTCGGTCCCCGCCGTCGAGTGCTTGGAGTTGGGGATCATCCGCAGCCGCTTGACCTCAGGCAGCAGGTGATAGCTGAAGCGGGTGTTGTCGGGCGGGAAGTACTCGTCGCCGACGGCGTTGATGACGTACTTCGGCATCCGCATCGACGGGCGAGCGCGGTAGTTCAGCGGATCTTCGATCCGGTTCACCGCCGTCAGCCCGGGTGAGCCGATCATGCCGGGGATCAGGCCGTTCTCGACATAGTCCTTCAGGGCCGGCGAGAAATAGCCCATCGCCTCCCAGTGGTGGCGCGTGGTGGCGTCCACATCGAGCACATTGATCACGATCGGCACGATGGCGACCACGCGCGGATCGATCGCCCCGACCAGCCAGGTGACCCAGGCGCGCTTGGAGCCGCCCGAAACCACGAAGCCGTCGATCTTCAGCTTTCCGCCCGCCTCGCCCGCCAGGTATTGCTGCACGGCGGTCATGGCGGCCACGCCGCTCTTGATCATCGGCAGGCGGACCAGGTCGAGCGGATTGCGGTCCTTGGCGAACTTGGCCTGCTGATAGGCGATGATCTCGTCCTCGACGCGGGGACGGTCCGGCTGTTCGGTGAAACGCAGCGGCTGGTTCGGCACATCGTCGAGTTCGGCGACGACGGCGTGGGTCTCGGTCGCCATCTTGGCGAACCGGTCGGGCGCGTCCTTGGGCGCGGGATCGGTGTTGTCGCCGCCGGTGATGTAGAGGAAGGCCTTGCTGTAGCGGGTCTCGTCCGGGACGATCACAGTCAGCCAATGCTTCCACACCGGCTTGTCGACCTTGGAAGCGTCCAGCCAGGTCTGCGAGGTCAGGGCCAGCACCGCGCCGTGATAGCCCGGGCCGGTGATGGCGTGATCCACCGTCCAGCCGAACGCCGGATCCGGTTTGGCCACATAGGCGTCGAGCGCATTCTTCGCCGTGGCCTGGGCAGCGGGCTGGGGAGCCGCCTGGGGTCTGGCGTGGACGACGCCCGCGGTGAAGGCGAGCGCGAGCGCCAGGACCAACGGCTTGAACGACGGCATGAACCCTCCCACGGCCGCTTCGGACCTTGCGGCGAGAGTGGCCGCGACCGGCGCCGACGGCAAGCGATTCAGGACGCCGCCGACCTGCTCCGGCTCACGAAAGCGACGACGACATAGAGCGCGCAGGACAGCGCCATCATCACTGCGGCGATCACCAGGGCCCCGGTCACCTCGACCCCGTGGACGCCGAAGGCGCTGATCGCTGGTCCCAGGCTGAGGCCGACCAGGGTGACGGCGGTCAGCAGCACAGCCGCCCCGCGCGACGAGTCGAGCCCGATCAGGAGGCGCACCTGGAACGGGCTCATCGCCAGCCAGAACAGGCCGAACAGCAGGGCCGGAACCACGAACATCCAGGGCGCGCCGGCCAGGGCCAGGGCGGTGATCACCCCGGTCTGGCAGAGGGCGCCGGCGATCAGCGCCGGCCGGTACGGAAACCGCCCGCCCCAGGCGGCGACCGCGCCGGCGCCCGCGACCTGGAAGATCAGGCCGCCGGCCACCGCGATCCCGGCCAGGATCGGTGCGAAATGGTGTTGGTCGGCCAGCAGGGGCAGATAGTTCCAGGCCCCGCCTATGGCGGCGTTCTGCAGCACCACAGCGCCGAGGGCGAGGAAGATCGGCGCCGTCCATCGCGTGGCATGGGCCGTCTCGGTGTGCGGCCGCGCCGCGCGGCCCGGCAGGAACAAGGCGGCGCCGGCGCTGATCAGGCTGAGCCCCGCCAGCACCACGAACCCGCCGCCCGCGCCGAGCCGGGGCGTGATCCAGGCCGGGACCGCATAAGCCATCAGCGCCTGCGGCAGGGTCGACAGGCCGAGGAAGGCGCCGTTCAGCCGGTCGGGCTGGGAATGGTGGATCAGGATCACCAGGGCGCTGGACAGGGCCAACCCCTCGAGCAGGCCGGCGACGCCGCGGAACACATCGAGCAGCAGGGCGGAATCGGCCAGGTAGATGCCGAGGTGTGCGCCGGTCAGCAGCAGCGACAGCGCCACCGCCTTGGAGCGGATGCTGCCGCGCCGCATCCAGGCCGGCCCGACCGCCGCGCCGAGCGCCAGGGCCAGGTCCTCGATCGTGGCCAGGGGGCCGACCTCGGCGTCGGTGAGCCGATGCGCGCTGGTCAGCGCCTCGAGCAGCACCGGCTGCACGCCGAGGATCATCAGCGCCACCGTGCCGACGATGAAGCAGGCGGCGATCACCCCCATCGAGGGATCGCCACCGGGCGCCGATGGCGGCGCGACCTCGAGGATCTCCGCCCCATGCGGCGCGGGCGTCGGCGAGGCGGCGTCGGTCATCGGCTTACCCTGTTCCTCTTATCGGCCCGCACCATCGGTCGAGCCTGCCGCCCTGTCACGCATCAGTAGCGCAGGTTGACCTCGGCGCCGACGAAGCGGGGCGGCCCGACCACGCCTTCGATGAAGCCGAACGGACTGGAAAGGTCGAAGCTGTCGACGAAATACTTCTGGCCGCCAAGGTTGCGGGCGAACACGGCCACCTCCCAGTTGTGCGGGGATTGATAGGCGATGCGCAGGTTCTCGAGCCAGTAGCCGTTCTGCGTCGTGTACGGGTCATTTGAAATGTCGAAGTACTGGTGGCTCTTGTAATTGGCGCTGACCTGCAGGTCGAGCGCACCCACCGGCAGCGGCAGCTTGTAGTCCAGCACGCCGCTGAACGAGACGTGCGGGGCCAGCGGCAGCTGGTTGCCTGTATAGTTGGGCTGGGCCGGATCGACGTTGGCGATGAAGTTGTCGAGCCGGGTGTCGAGCAGGCCGAGGTTGAAGGTGGCGGTGAAATTGTGCACCGGCCGGGCGATCAGTTCGGCGTCGATCCCGTCGGTGTGGGCGCGCTTGGCGTTGTCGAGCACATTGACCGGCAGGCCCGTGCCGCCAGCCACCGGCGGCACCAGCACGAACACCTGCATGTTGCTGTAGTCGTTGTAGAAGGCGGCGAGGTCGAGGATCAGCCGGTTGTTGAACAGGCTGGATTTCAGCCCGATCTCGTAGGCGGTGACCGTCTCGGGCTGCACCGGCTTGAGCTGCAGGGCGTCCTCGACCGGATTGCTGCTGAGGAAGCTGCCGTTGAAATCGCCGCTCTTGTAGCCGGTGGCGACGCTCACATAGGCGTGGATGCGGCTGGTGAAGTGGTAGTCGGCCGCCACGCGATACGAGAAGGCGGTCTTGTCGAGGCTCTCGTGGGTGTCGGCCAGGGTGACGATGGGGGTATAGTTCCCCTCCCCGCCGTACTGGTACTGGGTCTGGCCGAGGTAGTCGAAGCTGCGGTCCTCGCTGGTGACCCGGCCGCCGAGGGTCAGCTTCAGCTTGTCGGTGACGGCGTAGTCGCCCTGGCCGAACACCGCATAGGCGCTGGTCGTCTGATAGCTGCGGTCGTAGCCCTTCTGCGCGCAGGTGGAGATCGGCGCCAAAAGGTCGGCCGCCGTCGGCGGATTGTTGGCGAACACCGCGTCGCAGGCGCCCGGCCCGAAGAAGTTGTCGCCGTCGAGCAGGATGTTGATCGGCTGATCCTGCCGCAGGGTCTCGTTCAGATAGAAGAAGCCGACCACCCAGTCGTACTTGTCCTCGCTGTGGCTGGCGCGGAGTTCCTGGGTGAGGGTGTCGGACCGGACGCCGAAGTCGATCTTCAGCAGGCCATAGGGACCGGCGTCGGTGTCTTCCGGATGGAACTTGTCGTTGTGCTCGAAGGCCGTGATCGAGGTGAAGGTGACCGGCCCGGGCGCGTAATCGGCGCGCAGGTAGGCGCCGGCGTCGTTCACCTTGAGGTGTTCCCGGCGATTGTACTCCCCGTCGTAGAAGCCCGAGGGCGTGCCGTAGCCATAGAGGTCGACGCACTTGCCGGCGTAGCTCTGCGCCACCGTGCACTGGGCGCCCGTCGCCGGATTGAGGTCGCCGATATGCCGATACTCGGTCGGCCGGTTGTTCACGTAGCCGCCGTGGATGTTGAACAGCACCTTGAGCGCACTGGTGGGCGTCCACAGCAGGGCGGCGCGCACGGCGCCGTTGTTCTCGCCGTCTTCGCGCGTGCCGGTCAGGCTGTTGTATCCATAGCCGTCCGAATAGTTATAGGTCCCGGCGATCCGCGCATCGAGATTGGGGGCGATCGGCCCGCCGACGCCGCCCTCTACGTTGATGGTGTTGTAGGAGCTGTATTCGGCGTGCAGGTCGGCTTCGAACGTGTCGCTCGGCTTGACGCTGATGAAGTTGATCGCCCCGCCGCTGGTGTTGCGGCCATAGAGCGTGCCCTGCGGCCCCTTCAGCACCTCGATCCGCTGAAGGTCGAAGGTCTGGAAGGTCTGTGAGTTGGGGGCGCTGAGATAGACCTCGTCGACATAGATGCCGTTCGGCCCGGCGTTGTTGGTGTCGTAGTCGTTGAGGCCGATGCCTCTGATGGTGATGATCGGCTGGCTGCCCGAGCCGCTCGGCAGGGCGATGTCGACGTTCGGCGTGAACTGGCCGATGTCGGTCGACGACCGGATGCCGAGATCATTGATGGCCTTGCCGTCGAAGGCCTGGACGCTCACCGGCACCGCCTGCAGCGGTTCGGACCGTCGCTGGGCGGTCACCACCACCTCGGGCAACCCGGCGCTATCCGACGCCGCGGTCTGAGCCTTCGCAGTTTGGGCTCCCGCAGTTTGGGCCCCCGCAGTTTGGGCCAAAGCGAGATGCGGTGAGAGGGCCAGCGCCGCGCCGAGCGCGGTTGTCGCCAATCCAAGCTTGAGCATGTCTACGCCCCCCAAGTGCTTCAGCAAGGGAACGATAGCTTTCACTACATGATATGCAACGCTATTTTTTCAGCTCCATTGCGGCCGGCGCGAAGATGGTCAAGGCAGCAGCGCGTGGCGCAATATCAGGGCGGCGTCGCGCAAAAGATCATCACGCGGGATCAGGGTCTCTTCGTGCAGCATCTCGTCGGCGGCGAAGCCGAACTCGATCGACAGGCGCACCCGCCGCCACAGCACCGCGCGCGGCATGTCGGGCAGGAGCCGCGCATAGACCTCGGTCAGATGGTCGGTGACCAGCCGGTGCGAGTTCAGCCGCACATGGGCGAGCTGCGGCACGGCCCTGAGCGCCCGGAGCGTCCAGATGGCTCCCGGCTCGGCGGCGGTGACCGCGGCCGTGGCCTGCATCAGCTCCTCGGCCGCGTCGCCGAGGGCTTCGAGCCCCTGCGGCGCATAGGTCTCGAGCCAGGTGAACAGGACTGCGTTCTGCCGGGCCATCAGCCGCTCGCCCAGCGCCTCCAGCACCGCGTACTTGTCCTTGAAATAGCGGTAGAGGGCCGGCGGGGTCATGCCGGCGCGGGCGCAGATCAGGTTGGTCGAGATCCGCTCGACCCCCATCTCGCCGAGCAGTTCGCCCGCGACGTCGAGCAGCCGCTCATAGGTCTGCACCGCCCGCTCCTGCCGGGGCGGCGGACGAGGGCTGACGTCGGGTGGAGCGATTGGCTGGGTCTGTGCCATGGCGGACATGCATCAGAGAACCACGGTGAGATCAAGCGGATCGCCGATCACACCCGACTTGCATAAACGATAGCGAACGCTATCCTATCGTCAAAGGCGTCCCCGGGGAACGGTATGAGTGAGTGGCGGAACTGGTCGGGCAGCGTGGCGGCCCACCCCTCCAGCATCGCGCGGCCGAAGACCGAGGCGGAGCTCGCCGCCCTGGTCGCCGCGGCCGGCAAGGTGCGCGTGGTCGGCGCCGGCCACTCCTTCATGCCGCTGTGCGAGACGTCGGGCCTGCTGCTCAATCTCGGCGACTATGAGGGCGCGATCGACATCGCGCCCGACCGCAAGACTGTGTGGGCGCCCGCTGGCTGGGGCCTCGACCGGCTGACCGCGGCCCTGTGGGCTGAAGGCCTGTCGCTGATCAACCAGGGCGACATCAACCCGCAGGCCCTGGCCGGCGCCGTCGCCACCGGCACCCACGGCACGGGACAGGACCTCGGCAGCATCTCGACCCAGGCCTGCGGCTTCCGGCTGATGCTGGCCGACGGGCGGGTGATCGAGTGCGGGCCGGACCAGAACCCGGAGCTCTACGAATGCCAGCGCCTGTCGCTGGGCCTGTTCGGGGTGACCACCGCCATCCGCATCCATGTGCTGCCGGCCTATCACCTGGAGGAGCGGGTCGAGCGTCGCCCGCTGGCCGAGGTGGCCGAGCGGCTGGACGAGCTCGCCGCCACGACCCGGCACATGGAGTTCTTCATCTTTCCGTATTCGGACGATGTGATCTTCAAGACCCTGCAGCCGGTCCCGGCCGAGGGCGCGTTCAAGCCGGGGAACGACATCGACGAGGCGCCCTTCCGCCTGGCCTGCCAGGTCGGCGCGGCGGTCCCGGCCCTGATCCCCGGCCTGCAGAAGCTGATGATGCGGGTCTCGGCCAAGGCCACGCGCCGGGTCGGCCCGGCCTACGAAATCTTCCCCTCGGACCGCACGATCCGCTTCGAGGAGATGGAGTACGAGATGCCGCGCGCCGCCGGCCTGCCGACCCTCAAGGCGGCCATCGCCTACATCCGCAAGCGCAGGCTGCCGATCGTCTTCCCGTTCGAGTTTCGCCTGACCGCGGCCGACGACATCTGGATGAGCCCCTTTAACCAGGGCCCCGGCGCCTCGATCTCGTTCCACCAGTACGCGCCGATGGACTGGCGCCCGCCCTTCGCCGAGATCGAAAAGGTGTTCCAGGCCGGCGGCGGCCGCCCGCACTGGGCCAAGCGCCACACCTTGACCACGGCCGACGTGCACCGGCTCTATCCGCGAACCGGGGATTTCCTGAAGGTCCGCGCCGAGGTGGACCCTGGCCAGAAATTCGCCAACACCCACTTGACCGAACTGTTCGGGCTGGCGCCCACCCCTGGAGACGCAACATGACCGACGAAGACCTGCACGCCCACCTGATCGGCCGCCAGGGCTCACGCAAGGCGCTGAACACCCCGGTGCTGGTGGTCGAGCTCGACGCGCTGAACCGCAACATCCAGGCGATGGCCCGGTTCGCCAGTGCGCATGGGCTTAAGCTCAGGCCGCACGCCAAGACCCATAAGAGCCCCGACATCGCCCGCCTGCAGGTCGAGGCCGGCGCCGTCGGCGCCTGCTGCGCCAAGCTCGGCGAGGCCGAAGCCCTGGCCGACGGCGGGATCACCATCGGCCTGCACATCACCTCGCCCGTGGTGTCCGCCCCGGCGATCGAACGGCTGATCGCGCTGAACGCCCGGACCGAAGACCTGATGACGGTGGTCGACAACCCGATCAACGTCGCGGCGCTGGGCGAAGCCGCCAAGGGCGACAAACCGCTGAAGGTGATCATCGACATCGATCCCGGCATCCACCGCACCGGCGTCGCCTCGCCCGAGGCCGCGGTCGCCGTGTTCGAGGCCATCCGCGCCCAGCCGGGGCTGACCTATATGGGCGTTCAGTACTATTGCGGCATGCATCAGCACATCGAGGACTTCGCCGCGCGCAAGAGCTCGATCGCCGAGCGCACCGACTATCTGCAGCGGGTGATCGCCGCCCTGACCGAAGCCGGCGGCGCGCCGGAGATCGTCACCGGCGGCGGCACGGGCACCCACGCCATCGACGCCGAACTCGGGGTGTTCACCGAGCTGCAGGTCGGCTCCTACATCTTCATGGATAGCCAGTACCTGGCCTGCGACCTCCGCGGCGAAGGCCAGCCGGCGCCGTTCGAGACCGCGTTGATGGTCGACGCGCGGGTGGTCAGCGCCAATTCACCGGGCCTCGTCACCCTCGACGCCGGGTTCAAGGCCTTCTCCACCGACGCCGGCCAGCCGGTCCCGATCGCCGGCGCGCCCGAGGGGGCGATGTACCGCTTCATGGGCGACGAGCACGGCGCCCTGATCGTCGGCGAGGCCCGGCCGCCGGCCCTGGCCGACGTCGTCACCCTGGCCGCCCCGCACTGCGACCCGACCGTCAACCTCTACGACACCTACCACGTGGTCCAGGGCGACACCCTGCGCGCCCTGTGGCCGATCGCCGGGCGGGGCAAGTCGCGGTAGCCGGGCCGAAGCCTCGTCCTTCGACAGGCTCAGGATGAGGCTTCTATTGAAACCAAGCGACCTGGATCGCCTCCATAAAAGTCGCCTCATCCTGAGCCTGTCGAAGGACGAGGCGTAGCCCTACCGCCCCGCCACCCGCCTCCAAGCCCGGCTCTTCCCCAAGTCCGCCAGCACCTCGCGCGCCGCATTGTGGCCGGGCGCGCCGGTGACGCCGCCGCCGGGGTGGGTGCCGGCGCCGCACTGGTAGAGGCCCTTGATCGGGGTGCGATAGCTGCCGTGGCCGAGCACCGGGCGGGCGCTGAACATCTGATCGAGCGACAGGGCCCCGTGCATGATGTCGCCGCCGACCAGGCCGAAGACGCGCTCGAGATCCAGTGGCGACAGCACCTGGCGGCCGAGCACGCTCGACTTGAACCCCGGCGCCCAGCGCTCGACCGTGTCGATCATCAGGTCGGCGACCTCGTCACGGCAGTCGTCCCAGGTCCGCCCGCCGGCCAGTTCCGGCGCCACCTGCTGGCAGAACAGACTGGCCACGTGCTGGCCGGCCGGCGCCAGGCTGTCGTCGAGGGTCGAGGGGATCAGCATCTCCACGATCGGTTCGCGCGACCAGCCGTAGGCGCGCGCATCGGCGTAGGCCCGGTCCATATAGGCCAGCGAGGGGGCGATGATGATCCCGCCGGTCAGATGGTCGCCGGCCTCGGGCAGGCAGGTGAAGCGCGGCAGTTCGGACAGGGCCAGGTTCATGCGGAAGGTGCCCGAACCGGTGCGATAGCGGCTGATCCGCTCGCGGAAGTCGGCCGGCAGCACCGCCGGATCCACGATCCCACCGCCGAACAACAGTTTGGGGTTGAGGTTGGAGACAATCGTCCGAGCCCGGAAGACTTCGCCCGATTCAGTGACGGCGCCGGCGGCCCGGCCGTTCTCGATCAGCAACTCGCGCACCGGCGCGCCCGTATGGATCTCCACGCCCGCCTCGCTGCAGGCGGCGGCCATGGCCTGGGTGATGGCCCCCATGCCGCCGACGGCGTGGCCCCAGGCCCCCTTCTTGCCGTTCACCTCGCCGAACACATGGTGCAACAGCACGTAGGCCGAGCCGGGCGTGTAGGGCGAGGCGTAGTTGCCGACCACCCCGTCGAAGCCGAACGCAGCCTTGATCGGCGCGCTCTCGAACCAGCCGTCGAGCCAGTCGCCGGCCGACTGGGAGAACAGGGCCAGCAGGTCGCGCCGGCCGGTGAGGTCGAGCCTGGACAGCCGCCGCCCGACCGCGGCGCTCTTGATCAGCTCACGCAGCGCCTCGATCCCACCGCCCCCAGGTCGCTCATCACCCGGCAGGTTGGGCGGCGTCTCCAGCACCAGGGCGCGGACCACGTCGGCGATGGCCTCGAGCCGCTCGCCGTAGGCGTCCAGCCGCTCGGCGTCGCGGGCGGAGTATTTGGCGGTCTCGGCCTTGGTGCGGCCCTCGCCGACGATGAAATAGTCATGGTCGCTGATCGGCAGGAAGTTGGCGACCTTGCGCTCCAGGATCCTCAGGCCATGGCCATGCAGGTCCATGTCGCGGATCACCTTGGGGTTCAGCAGCGAGACCGTGTAGCTGGCTGTCGAGTTGCGGAAGCCGGGGTGGAATTCCTCGGTCACCGCCGCGCCGCCGACCACGCCGCGCCGCTCCAGCACCGTCACCTTCAGCCCCGCCCGCGCCAGGTAGAAGGCGCAGACCAGGCCGTTGTGGCCGCCGCCGATAATCACGACGTCGGCTTGCTGCGCCATCAACTCACCATGTCATCCCGGAAGCTGCGCAGCAGCTGTCCGGGACCTAC
>FTAG01001399.1_pt1 | contig 10969 bp, 3 predicted proteins | sample 1638911 | NCBI WGS metagenome assembly FTAG01 (sample SAMEA3914813, study PRJEB12502) | metagenome | biome: forest; material: soil | place: Canada | collected 2011-07-07 | depth 0.3 m
GAACTCCACCGTGCCGGTGGAGGCGCCGTAGTCGCCGCCGACGGCGGAGAACAGGTCGAGCAGGGCCGGCGTGCTGACCGGAGCCAGGCAGAACAGGATGCCGGTCCAGCCGCGGCGATGGGTGGCGGTGCCCCAGACGTCGCGCAGCATGCTGGGGAAGACTTCGCTGGCGCGGCGGCGTGGGCGCAGGCGCTCGTCCAGCAGCAGCACGGCGATGGCGGGGAGGAAGGTGAGCAGGCCGAGAGAGACGGCGGCGATCTGCGGCGTGAGCGTGTCGCCGAGCTGGATCACCAAGCCGCCGCCGACGGCGTTGCCGCCGAGGTTGGCGGCGTTGAGCCAGCCGCTGGCGCGGCCGTGCAGCTGCGGCGGCACCTGGGTGGCGACGAGGGCGCCGTTGCTGGCGCTGACCAGGCCGGTGAGGCCCTGGCCGAGCACGCAGCACACCTCGAACGGCCACAGCTGCTGAGGCAGTTTGAGCAGCAGCGAGGCGGCGAGCAGCAGGGCGCCGAGGGCGGCGGTGAGCAGCAGCCAGGTGCGGCGGCGCAGGCCGACATCGAGCATCGGCGCCCACAGGAACTGCCAGGACAGCGGCACCAGCACCGCGGCAGAGATGCCGCCGATGGTCGACATGGGCACGCCGGCCTTGCTCAGCACGAAGGGCATCGCCACGCTGGTGTAGCCGCCGGCCACGCCGAAGGGAATATTGGTGATGCCGAACAGCCAGGGCGGTGGGTGCGAGGGCTGCGCTAGGCTCGGCATGGACCGGGTCGGGGGTGGCGGGGTTGGAGGTGAGCGATTGTGCAGGGAGGCCTGACTCGCTTGTCAATTGCAGCGCGCACCGGGTTGCGAAAAGTGAAGCGTGTCACGGCCGCACCCCCCGGCTTGCGGACGCAAGGCCGTTGAAGCCATGCAAACCTACCATTCAACAAGTGATCGGGGAGTCACCAGGGGGTGCGCCCTTACCTTGACCCGTCGGTAGCCCCTTCAGCGCGCGCGTCCTGGGTGGTATGCGGCGGCGCACTGTTCGAGGGGCAGATGAGCGCACCGCGGGGCGGGATGCGGTGATGTCGGCGTACACAAGGAAGTAGGAGATCGATCATGGAAGGGACTTACGATCTGACGCTGCTGTTCGGCTCCTTCGGAGTCGCGGCACTGGCGGCGTATGCGGCCTTCGACCTGGGCGGGCGCATCGTCCTGTTCGACGGCGGCGAGGCACGCTTCTGGCTTGGACTCGGTGCGCTGGCGGTCGGCAGCTGCATCTGGGCCGCACACTTCATCGGCATGAAGGCCTTCGGCCTGCCGCTGCCGCTGAGCTTCGACCTGCGCCTGAGTCTGCTGTCCTGGGTGGCAGCGGTGCTGGTGGCGCTGCTGGCGCTGATCCTTATCGGCCGCGACGGTCTCGGCACGGCGGGTACAACCGGCGGCAGCGCCCTGATCGGCGTGGGCCTGTGCATCGTTCACTACAGCGGCGTGTTCGCACTGCGCCTGGTGCCGCAAATCCGCTACGACTCCGAGCTGTTTTCCGCATCGATGTTCCTGGCGGTGATGGCCGCGATCACCCTGCTGGTGATCGGCGCCACGGCGCGGCGCCTGCCGTTGGGGCAGCTGCTGGCGGCGCGCCTGTCCGGCGCGCTGCTGAGCGGCGCCGCGATCAGCGCCATGTATTGCACCGGCATGACCGCGGCGCAGTTTCCGGCCGGCGCCGCCTGCGCGCCCGGCAATGAGCTGTCCGGCAACTGGATCGGCCTGCCGCTGGCCGGCTTCGTCGCCTGCGTCACGGTGGTGATGCTGCTGCTGTCGATGCTCGATGCGATCAGGCTCAAGGTGCACCGCCGCGTGCAGCGCGAGCGCTTCGAGGCGCGCTTCCGCGGCGGATTGGCGCGAGGCTGAGGCGGCGAATGGATTCGGGCTTCCACCTCCGGAAGCCCTGCACTTTCCGTTCGCCCCGGATGCCCGTGCGGGGGCTGTATCGAGGAGCCGCTGCGGCGCTTGTTCCTTGATATGCGTTGCATTGCAACGCGCTCGAGACGAACGGACTTTTTAGGCGGCCCGCGGCGGCTGCCTGCGACATGCGCTGCCCGGAGTGGTGCTTTGCGCGCTCTCGAATACTGCGCCCTTATCCCAGAAATCTTATTGGCTGGTCGACACTGAAGTCGCCGCTGTCGGAGACGTAGGCAGTGGGCGGTTCCGGGAAGCGGTGGATGCGCAGCACCACTTCGCGCGCCTCCTGGTCGAGCATCGGGTTGCCGCTGCTCTGCACCAGGCCGGCGGCGAGCACGGTGCCGTCGCGGCCGATGCGGATATGCACCACGGCGACGCCGTGCTGGTGCGCCTGCGCCGGGTAGTTGAGATTGAGGCGGATCACGCGGCTGACTTCCACCAGATAGGCAATGGGCGGCGGTGCGTCCGCATGGGTGCCGGCGGCGGGTGCGATAGAGGGGCTGGCTTGCGCTGCGATGGCGGGTGCGGGATCCGGCGCCGGGGCGGCGGCCGGAAGCGGGGGAGCCACGGCGGCGAGGGCCTGCCTCGGCACAGCGGGCGGCACTTGCGGCGTGGGCGCTGGCGGCGTTTGCCAACCGGCCGGAGTAGCTTTGGTCACGGCCTGATGCGGGCGAGGGCGCGGTCGGGCTGGGGCGGGGTGCGGCGTTTCGACAGCAGCCGGCGCCGTCGGCGACAGCGCTTGCAGGGCGATCACCGTCGCCGCATTCCCCGGCTGGGGCGTAGCCTGCTGGTGCCTCATCGCTCCGATCAGCAGCAGCGCGGCGATCACATGCAGGCACAGGGAAACCAGCCAGGCCGCGCTGCGCGGTTCCCGCCCCGCGGTCTTCGTTTTCGCTTCCCGGCCCAGCGGGAAGGGGTGTTGGGCAATGGCATTGATGACGCACCTCCTCCGACCGTAAAAAGAGTCCACGACGCCGACGGATGGGAATGTCGGCGGCGTGGACAGCAAGTGTCATGAGGATCGGGCGTCATCGGCCGATCTGGGGGAAACCAGCAGCAAGCGCTGTGCCAAAGCCGGTGCCGGCGGACCTTGTTTCAACTATTCCGGTACGGAATGGTTGAGGCCCGACCTGTCGCCAACCCGGAGCTAACCCAGGGCTAACCCAGGCCCAAGCCAAACAAGAAACAAGAACCAGTAAACAAGAAACATATATGGCGGCGTGCAAAAGCGGTTTCAGCCACCACATCCCGCACCTGCACAGGCGCGGAAAAACCACCGAAGGCGAAGCTTGCAAACTGCGCCTGGCGGCGCTTGCAAAACGGTAGGAAAAAGAAGATAAAGGTTAAGGTGTCGCTTGGTCCGAACTGGTGCAAAGGCCCGTCTCGAGCGGGTCTTTTTCCCCGCGGAGGCCGGGACGCCAAGCCGTCGACAGAACGGCCAGGGGTGAGATAGTGAGAGGCAAATCACAGTTGCAGGCGGTGCCGGTGGTTTCTTTCCCGCGCGGATGAGCTACCTTCGCTGCATCGGATGAGGCATACCGGAAGGTATCGCCACGTCGCGAATGCTGGAGCAGGTTTGGAAGCAGGGCTGCAACTGCCGGAACGCAGAACGGTTTCGGCAGGGGGAGCGTCAGCGGACAGTTCAGGGGTTGCCAACAGGAAGTTTGAGGTCGGTTGCGGCATTACGCGCTTCCGATCGGCAAGAACAAGCATGGACTTGGGGAGGTCTGTGGTGCGCATTGACGAAAAAGCCGGCGGAGCCCTGCTCTCCGCCGCAGCCTGGGCGTCCGCGGTGGGGCCGGATGCGCAATCGCTGACCGATGCGGCGCTGATCTGCCAGGAATACGTGCAGGCGCTGGGCTACCTGTTTTTCTTTTTCTCGTTCCACCTGCCGCTGGTGCCGCTGCAGCCCTCGGTATTCGCCCTGACCAACTACCCGCGCGCCTGGCTCGATCTTTACCGCGACCGCTCCTACACCCGCATCGACCCGGTGACGTCACGGTTGAAGAAGGCAATGTATCCCTTCACCTGGGTTGCCGACAGCAGCGGGCCGGCAGCCGTGCGCGAGTTGTATGCCGAAGCGCGTGCGCATGGTCTCAACGGCGGTATCTGTGTGCCGTTCTACGGCCCGCGCGGTACGCGTGCGGCACTGACCGCGGCGGGCGGCAATGTGCCGCCGCCGGGCGAAGCACTGGATCGCCAGTATGCGGGGCTGCTGAATTTCGGTCTCAAGGTGTTCAGCGGCATCACGCAGAACGTCGCGGCGCAGTCGAACGTTTCCGACCCGACCGAGCTGACCGCAAGGCAGCAGCAGATCCTCACCGGCATCGCCGAAGGGCTGTCCTACTACGACATCGGCGAACGCTGCGGCATCAAGGCCAGCACGGTGAAGACGCTGCTCGACCGTTGCTGCCAGAAGCTGGGCGTGACCACGCGCGAGCAGGCCATCGTGCTGGCCATGGCTTCCGGCCAGATCCATCCGGTGGCCTATCCCTATCCGGTGGCGGCACAGGGCCGGACGATGCACGCGGCATCGTTCTACGTGCGGCCGGACCCGCTTGCACCGGCTTCATTGAAGCGTGCATGACGGTTCCATGACCGGTCCTGTCCCCCGCGCGGTGGATAGGCAAGCCAAGCGGCTTGCTCAATACTGATCCCGGCTGAAATGCGTACCGGCTGTAACGTTGCGGGGACGACGGATTCCAGTTGAGCATCAAGATCTGGTTTGACGGCGCGACAGCGCCGGCACCGAATAAAGAATGCAGTGCGACAGGGATGACCGGCTGACCCCGGTCAAGGGAGTTGTACGTCATGGGGAAGAGCATTCGGCTTGCGGTCGCGTTCGCGTGGCTGCTGTCCATCGTCGGCATCGTGGCGCACGCCGACGTGAATTCCGGCGCGCAATGGCTCGCCTCCACGGCCCAGAGCGACGGCAGCTATGCCCGCCCGGGCGACATTTCCACCCCGCTGCAATCCAGTGCCGAAACGCTGCGCACCTTCGGCGCCCTCGGCCTGAGCGCCAACAGCGGCGCCAGCGCGGCCTCGCAGTTCATCGCCGCCGAGCCGTACCAGAACACCGAAAACCTGTCGCGCCTGATCGTCAACACGGTGCTGAACGGGCAGAACGCCTCCGCGCTGGTGATCCAGCTCGACACCCACCAGGACAGCGCCAGCGGCGGTTTCGCCGAACTGCCGGGTTACCAGCCGACAGTGCTGGATACGGCATTCGCGCTGGAAGCGCTGGCGCTGAGCGGCAACCTGAGCAGCCAGGCCGCGGGCTATGGCGTCGGCTTCCTGCAGCAGCAGCAAGCCTCCGATGGTTCCTGGACCGACGGCGACAACGCGCCTTCGGTTTACCTGAGCGCGCTGAGCCTGGTCTCGCTGCGCTACTACTCGAGCGTCTACAGCCTGACTGCGACCCTGCAGGCAGGGTCCGCCTTCCTGCTGTCGTCGCGGCAGAACGACGGCCTGTGGGGGCAGGATTTCCTCGGCGGCCTGAGCCTGATCGCGCTGCTGCAGACGCTGTCGGACACCACCACCATCCAGGCCGGGGTGAGCGCGCTGCAGGCGCATCAGGCCGGCGACGGCAGCTGGGGTGACGACACCTATGTCACGGCCGTGGTGCTGCGTGCGCTGGCCCTGGCCAATGCGCGCGGGACCGGCTCGTCCAACGGCACCGGCGCGGTGCAGGGCTATGTGACGCAGGCTGGCAGCAATCAGCCCATCGGCAATGCCGTGGTGGCGGTGCCGAGCATCCAGGGCCTGAGCGTGCAGAGCAATGCCGCCGGCTTCTTCACCCTGTCGGGCCTGCCCGCGGGCAATGTGACGCTGGTGGCGAACAAGGCCGGCTTCAGCTCGGCCAGCGCGGTGGTGTCCGTTGCCGCCGGCAAGACCACCAGCACCGCCAACCTGGTGCTGGCGCCCGGCTCGCAGTCCGGCACCATGCGCGTGCACCTGGTGGATTCGGCCAGCGGCGCAGTGCTGGCCGGCGCCTCCGTCGGCATCACCGGCCCCCAGGGCAGCGCCTCCGGCAGCAGCGACAACGGCGGCAATGTCGAATTCGACAACCTGGCGCCCGGCAACTACGCCATCACCATCCAGGACAGCGGCTACCAGACGGTGCAGGGCACGCTCGCCGTCAGCGGCGGCCAGATCCTCAACGTCAACCAGCCGCTGCAATCCTCCACCGCGATTACCGGCTCGGGCGCCTCGACCCTCAGCGGCGCGGTGGTCGACGCGGCGACGGGCGCGCCGATCTCCGGCGCGGTGTTCAGCCTGAGCAACGGACCCAGCGCGACCAGCGCCGCCAACGGCGGCTTCTCCGTGAGCGGCGTCAACGGCGGCAGCTACACCGCCAGCGTCAGCGCGGCCGGCTACGCCAGCCAGACCCTGTCGCTGACCGTACCCGCCGGCACCACCGCCAGCCTCGGCAGCATCAGCCTGTACCAGTCCAACAGCACCACGGCACCGAACACGGTGACCCTGGTCGGCACCGTCATCGACGGCCTCAGCAACAAGCCGGTATCCGGCGCCACTATTTCGGTCACTGGCGGCTCGCTGTCCGCCACCTCGGACGCGCAGGGGCAGTTCACCATCAGCGGCATCCCGGCACTGTCGTTCCAGTTGCAGCTGGCGGCCAGTGGCTACGCCGCCACCGGCTACAGCGTCACCGCCTCCGCCTACGGCAGCGTCTCCGGCAGCTTCGCCCTGCCGCCGGTGGGCGCGGGCGGCAGCAGCACCAGCCTGCAGGGACATGTCACCGACGCCGCCAGCGGCAACGCCGTCAGCGGCGCGACGGTGCAGGTGGTGGGCAGCTCGATCAGCACGCAGACCGATGCCAGCGGCGCCTACCAGCTGCAGAACCTGCCGAACCTGACCTTCAACCTGCAGGTTTCGGCCCTGAACTATGCGACGCAGACGCTCGACGTCAGCCTGACCAGCACCGGCAGCTACACGCTCAACGTGCAGCTCGGCGGCAGCCAGGGCAGCGGCAGCAGCTTCCAGGTGCTGTCGCTGTCCACCGGCGACAGCGGCAAGGGCGCCAACCAGACGCAGATCTTCACCGCGCAGGTCGGCAATCAGGGCAGCGCCAGTGCCGAAGGCATCCTGGTCGGCCGCATCCTCGACGGCAGCGGCAACCAGGTCGCCACGGTCAGTCCCTACGCGCCCGGCACGCAGACCCCGCAGGGCGATTTCACCTTCGCCGTGCAGGAAGTGAAGACGCTGCAGATTCCCTGGAACCCGGCACAGCTGCCGCCAGGCGCCTACACCATGGAGCTGGACGTGGTGAAGCCGGGCACGATCACGCGCAGCCTGCCCACCGGCACCATCCTGGCGGAGAAGAGCGCCTATACCAGCGTCTCCGCCACCCAGTCCTTCATCGGCACCCTGGCCTTCAATCCGCCGGCAGCGCAGGCCGGCGGCACCGATCCGGTGACCCTGCAGGTGCTGGTGGTCAACTCCGGCAACGTGCCGCTGAGCGGCACCGCGCTGACCCTGAACATCATGGCCGCCGACGGCAGCGGCCCGATCGACTCGGCCCAGGCGACATTGGCGCAGCCGTTGCCGGTGGCGCAGTTCGTCTACGTGCCGTTCGGCACCTGGGTGCCGAGCCAGAGCGGCAACCTGCCGGTGAGCGTCAGCTCCGCCGGCGGCGTGCAGGGCCAGATCAACGGCACCTTCTACGTCGGCGACAAGCCGCAGGGCGCGTTCACCGTCACGCCCACCGATGTCTTCACCGGCACGCAGACGGTGCAGGCCAGCGTCAACGTCACCGGCGTCGATACCACCATCGGCGTCAGCAGCCCGCTGGTCTTTGCCATCCGCACTGCGGTGCAGAACGGCAGCCAGTACGTCGCCACCAACGTGGTGCAGGACCAGCAGGCCAGCCGTTGCCTGCGCTGCCATGTGCAGACCCAGTCCTACTACGGCCTGGCCTCGCTGCTCGGCCATGACGTCGGCTCGGACCAGAACTCCACCCAGTTCGTCTACAACGCACTCGCCACCAGCCAGCAGGACGACGGCAGCCTGCACAGCGCCTATACCCAGTACGTGGAGACGCAGACCGCGCTCGGCCTGTGGGCGCTGACCCAGGCGCCGGACAAGCTCGGCAGCTTCGCCACCGAGTACAAGGCCGCCTTGTTCATGCAGTCGCGCGCCACCAACTCGGGTTCTTCCACCTACTGGAATCCCGACTACGGCAGCGGCTGGTGGGCCAATGTGGATACCCACACCATGATGGCGGTGAAGGGTTACGCCAGCCTGCTGACCACGGCGCAGAACAACAGCGTCGCCAATGTCGCCGACTACGCGGCCTCGGCCGCCACCAGCCTGGGCAACAACATCAACGGCATCCAGTTCGGTCCGGATGGGGCGCTGTACGCGGCGCAATACCAGGCCGGCACCGTGCTCCGCTACGACAGCACCGCCGGCACCACGACCACCGTGGCCAGCGGCCTGCCGGCCTATTGCGCCGGCCTGCTGGTGGTGGCGCCGAACGAGTTCTACCTGAACTGCCCCAACCAGATCCTGCATGTGCTGCCGGACGGCAGCAAGCAGACCGTCGCCAGCATCGGCGCCGGCACCGGCGGCATCGTCCGGGACAGCAGCGGCAATCTGTACTTCACCGACTCCTCGCACAACCAGATCATGCACGGCCCTGCGGCCGGTCCGTTCACCGCCCTGGCTTCGGGCGGCGTGCTGAACCAGCCCGGCGACCTGGCCTTCGCCCCGGACGGCTCGCTCTACGTGGCGAACTACGGCGGCTTCAATGTGCTCAAGGTGGCGGGCGACGGCACCGTGACGATATTCGCCGACGGCCTGTCGTTCCAGCCGCTGTACCTGGCGGTGCAAGCCGACGGCTCGCTCTACGCCTCGCACCCGAGCTTCTACGACGGTACCTCCGGCCAGACCACGCCGGACGGCCTGATGCTGATCGACAGCCACGGCGTGGCCAAGCGCCTGTTCTCCGATCCGGGCCTGCGCGGCATCACGCTCAACGCCGGGCAGCTGTTCATGGCCGGCACCGACGGCAACCTGCGTCAACTCGTGACCAAGCCGCTCGACAGCAGCCAGCTGGCGGCGCTCGCCACGCAGCTCACCGGCGCCGCCAACTACTTCCTCAACGAGTACAACGACGGCACCGGCTACAACATCTACCAGGCGGTGCGGCTGATCGGCCTGGCCGAGGCGCGCAGCGTCACCACCGACGCGGCGCTGCTCGCCCGCATCGATCAGGCTACGGCGGCGATCAACACGCTGCTGCGCGCGCGCCAGAACAGCGACGGCGGCTGGGGCTACACGCCCGGCTACGGCAGCGATGCCATCGTCACCGCCCTGGTCGGCACGGCGCTCGACTACCTGAAGCCGCAATCCAACGATCCGGTGGTGCTGAAGACGGTGCAGTTCCTGCTCAACACGCAGGCGGCGGACGGCTCCTGGGCCAGCGCCAACGGCATCATGTCGACGCGCTTCGCCTCCACCAGCCTGGTCATGGCCTACCTGCCGCGGGCGCTCGACCTGCTCGGCGGACTGGATGTGCAGCTGCACCTGGAATTCCCCTCCACGGCAACGCTGAGCAGCCCCAACCTGGCGCCCTCCGGCAACCTGCCCACGGGCAACGGCGGCACCGCCTACACCTGGGAGCTGCCCGGCGTCAGTTCGCAGGGCAGGACGGTGAGCTTCAACCTGGCCCTGGCCAACCTGCTGTCCGGCGAGACCCGGCCCGCGGCCAGCGCCGCCTACCTGATCTCGACCAACTCCTTCAACGGCAGCCAGCTGCGCATCGACCTGACCATCCCCAACGTGCATGCCTCCGACGGCCTGTCGCTGGTCTCGGTGGCCACCGACAAGGGCACCTACGTCGCCGGCGACACGGCGCAGATCAATGCGCAGGTTCGCAACACGGCACCGGCGAGCCAGTCCGGCACGGTGGTGTTCGTCATCAAGGCCAGCGACGGCTCGGTGGTGGCGACGCTGCCGGCAGTGCCGTTCTCCAGCCTCGCGTCCAACGCCACGGCGCCGGTCGCCAGCAGCTGGAGCGTCGGCAACACCCTGGCCGGCAGCTATCCGGTGGTGGCCGACCTGTACGACAGCACCGGTGCGCTGGCCGATGAAAAGACCACCGGTCTTGCCATCGTCTCCAGCACCGGGACGGGCGGCGGCGGTACCGGCCCGAATACCGAGGTGACGCTGCGCGTCAGCACCGACAAGCAGACCTACAGCACCACCGACCAGGTCAACATCGGCGACCTGGTGAAAAACATCTCGGTCAACGGCCTGGTGGCGAGCGCCAGCCTGCAGCTCACCGTGCTCGACCCGAGCGGGGCACAGGTCTTCACCGCCACCGTGCCGCTGGGCCAGCTGACGCCGGGCTATCTGCGCCAGCTCAGCAACCTGTACGGCCTGAAGGCTTCGCCCACCGGCAGCTACACCGTGAACGGCGCCGTCATCGACGGCACCGGCGCGGTGCTGGCCACTGGCAGCGCTGCCTTCAAGGTGATCGAGAACCTCGGCCTGACCATCACCGGCACGGAAAGCGCCCAGTCGCCCTGGATCTACCAGGGCGATGCGCAGACCTGCAACGACGCGGTCAGCAACCGCGGCACCGCCGCGGCCAACGGCCTGCCGGTGCGCCAGCTGATCATCAACCTCGACAGCGGCACCGTCGACACCCAGGCGGATACCACGGCCACCCTGGCCCCGGGCGCCACCCAGAGCTACGTGCGCAACTTCAGCACCGGCGGCCTGGCCATCGGCAACCACGCCTGCGTCATCCAGGCCCAGGTCAACGGCGCCTACAAGACCCTGGCCAATGCGCCGTTCGAGGTGCGCCAGCCGCCGGTGCGCGTCAGCGGCGGCCTCAGCCTGGGCGACAAGGGCCGCCTGCTGGTGCTGATCGATTCGCCCACCGACCACGGACCGCCGCTGTGCAACAACGGCCTGGCCGACCTGTCGCTGGAGGCGGGCATCGACCAGAACCTGTCGCCCAATGCGGTGGTCGAGGTCAAGCTGCTCAACAGCCTGGGCC
>FTAG01001664.1_pt1 | contig 10945 bp, 9 predicted proteins | sample 1638911 | NCBI WGS metagenome assembly FTAG01 (sample SAMEA3914813, study PRJEB12502) | metagenome | biome: forest; material: soil | place: Canada | collected 2011-07-07 | depth 0.3 m
CGGCGCGCCTTGCTGACCCAAGCCGGGATTGCCGAGCCGGAGCTGGAGCATCTCGGCACTGTGCTGCCGGACGACTACATGGCACGCGCCATCTGTTCGCGGGTGGAAGGCCGGCGCCTGACCGATATGGAGATCGTCAACATCTGCGCGACCTTCCTCACCGGTGGCCAGGAAACCACCACCGGGCTGATCACCAACTTGCTATGGCGGCTGCTGGAAAAGCCGGAGCGCTGGGAGCGGGTCAAGACCGATCCGAAGCTGATCGACGTGGCGGTGGAGGAAAGCCTGCGCCACGATCCGCCGGTGCTGGCGCATTTCCGTACCAGCCTGTGCCCGGTGAACATGCATGGCGAGGAAATTCCGGAGCATGCGAAGCTGATGTTTTCCATCGCCGGGGTCAACCGCGATCCCGCCAAGTTCAAGGACCCGGACAGCTTCAGTCTCGACCGCCCGCTGGGCGAGGCGCGCCAGCATCTGTCGTTCGGCGCCGGAGTGCATTTCTGCATCGGTGCGCCGTTGGCGCGCATCGAAGGTCAGGTGGCGCTGCGCCTGCTGACGCAGCGCCTGCCCAAGCTGCGGCTGGCGGGGCCGACCGAGCGCATCGTCACCTGGATGTACTGGGGACGCAGCAAGCTGCCGGTGGCCTGGGACTGATTCCATTTCAGGACAGAAGCAATGAGGTCAAACGGGCTTTCGCCGGCGTGACGTTCCGAAGCAATGAAGCAAGGTCTCGAGCCTCGCCGCTCCGAAGCAAGCGCCGGCAGCCTAGCTCCAGGCCACCGGCATTTTCCGACGGCCCCAGAAGTTGAAGGGCTTGATGCGCGTGCTGGGTCCGTCCAGGCGCAGGCGCGGCAGACGTTCTGCAAACAGCCTCAGGGCGATGCGCGCTTCCAGCCGCGACAGCGGCGCGCCGGGGCAGGTGTGGGGGCCGGTGCCGAAGGCGAGGTGACGGCGCAGCAGGGGCAGGGGGCGGTCGAGGCGGAATTCCTCGGGGCGCTCGAATACGGCGGGGTCGTGGTTGGCGGCGCCGTAGGCCATCATCATTTTCGATTTGGTGGGAATCTCCACGCCGTGCAGGTTCACCGGGCAGAGGTTGGTGCGCCACATGCCGAGGGTCGGTGAGTCCAGGCGCAGGCTTTCCTCGATCGCCACTTCGATCAGGGCCGGGTCACGCCTGAGCTGCTCCCAGCGTTGCGGCGCTTCCAGCAGGCGCCACAGGCAGTTGGTGATGAGCGAGGTGGTGGTTTCGTTGCCGCCGATCATCAGGCCGATCAGGGTGAACTGCATCTCGTGCTCGCTGAGGCGCCGCCCCTGGTAGCGGGAGACCAGGAACAGGGAGATGAAATCGTCCGGTATCGGGCCGCCCAGGTGCTCAGAACCCGGCTCGGCGATGCCGGCCGAGGCCAGTGCGCGGCGGCGCTGGTCGAGGCAGGCGCTGAAGAAGGCGGCGACTTCCTGGTAGACCTGGGCGTAGCGCGCGCTGTCCTGGCCGAAGCCCAGTTCGGCCAGTTCGTCGGACCATTGCTTGAAGCGCAAGTTCTCGGCAGCCGGGATTCCAAGCAGGTGGGCAATGAGCTTGACCGGCAGTGGGCAGGCGAAATCGTCGTGCAGGCAGCCGCGTTGCTTGAGCAGCATGTCGTCGATCAGGCCGTTGGCGATGTCTTCGACCAGGCCGCGGTATTTTTCCACCGCCTGCGGCATCAGCCGCGGCGAGAACAGACGGCGGAAGTCGGTGTGGTCCTGGCCGTCTTGCATCAGGCCAACCGCCTTCATGTAGACCGGCGCGTTGCTGTAGCGGCTGGACCAGACCTTGGCGTCGGAGGAAACGCCGCGAACGTCCTCGGCGCGGAACACGGTGTAGAAGGGATGGGTGGCATCCTGGTGCAGATGCACCGGACAGCGCTCGCGCATCTGCGCATAGACCGGCCAGGGATTCTCCAGCACAGCGGGATCGTTCGGATCGTATGGGGGCTGGCTCATCGGCTTCGCTCTCCTCGCGCTTCCCGTAGCGGCATGACGGGAATTTAATGATACAGTATCGTATCATAATGAACGATGATCAAAATGCTGGAGACCGCTTCATGACGGATCAATCTTCCGGAAAGCCGCCGCGCCGCTGGCTCATCAGCGGCGTTTCCAGCGGTTTCGGCCGCATCCTGGCGGAAGCCGCGCTGGCGCGCGGCGATAGCGTGGCCGGCACTTTGCGCAAGGTGGAGCAGGTCGCCGCTTTCGAAGCACTGGCGCCAGGGCGAGCGCACGCTGTGTTGCTGGACGTGAGCGAGGCTGCGCGCATCGGTCCGGCGGTGGCGCAGGTGCTGCAGTGCCTGGGCGGCGTGGATGTGCTGGTCAATAACGCCGGCTACGGCCTGTTCGGCGCGGTCGAGGAGATCAGCGACGGCGAGGCGCGCCAGGTCATGGAAACCAATTTCTTCGGTACGCTCAACCTGACGCGTGCGCTGCTGCCGCAGTTGCGCAAGCAGGGTGGCGGCAGCATCGTCAATCTGTCTTCGCTGGCCGGCGTGCTGGGCATGCCGGGCGTGGGGCTGTACTGTGCGGCGAAGCATGCGATCGAAGGCTTGAGCGAGTCGCTGGCTGCCGAGCTTGCACCCTTCGGCATTCGCGTGCTGATCGTCGAGCCGGGCGGCTTCCGCACCGATTTCGCTGGGCGTTCGATGTCGGTCGCGCGACAGCCCTTGCCGGCCTACGACGCGACGCCTGCCGGGAAGACGCGCAATGGCATGGCGCACTACGCCGGTCATGAGCCGGGCGATCCCGTCAAGGCCATGAGCACCCTGATTGCAGTGCTGGAATCGCCCAATCCGCCGCTGCGGTTGGTGCTGGGTGCGGATGCGATGGCGGCGGTGCGCGGTAAGCTGGCGCGGGTGGTGGCGGATGTCGCTGCCTGGGAAGCGGTTTCGGCGGCTACTGCGCTAGAGGTCCGATAAGAGCGCAGACGTTGGGGGGCGCTGTGCTTCACTCATCCCGCTATCTCCACCCACCCCGCCATTCAATCATCCTGCTATTTATTGATTGCACTGCGGGGATCAGGCCGCGCAGCGTTCCAGGGCGCCCCGCAGGCTGTCGCGGCACTCCGCCACCATGCGCTCGATCAGCTCGGCGCAGCTCGGTACGTCGTCGATCAGGCCGACCACCTGACCGCCCCAGATCAGGCCTTCGTCGATACAGCCGCTTTCCAGCGCCTCGCGGCCGCGGGCGCCTTTGACCAGGTGATGGATGTCCTTGAACTCGCAGCCGCCGGGGCGGCGTTCGGTGCCGACCACTTCGTTGGAGACGGCGTTCTTCAACACGCGGCCGCTGTTGTGCAGGGTGCGGAAGATCAGGTTGGTGTCGCGTTCGCCAGCGGTGACCAGCATCTGCTTGATGTTGTCGTGGATCGGTGCCTCGCGGGTGGCGCAGAAGCGCGTGCCCATGTTCACCCCTTCCGCTCCCAGCGCCAGCGCCGCCGCCATGCCGCGGCCGTCGCCGATGCCGCCGGAGGCCACGACCGGAATTTTCAGGGCGCGGGCGGCGATGGGGATCAGGATCAGGCCGCCGATGTCGTCCTCGCCGGGGTGTCCGGCGCATTCGAAGCCGTCGATGCTGACGATGTCGACGCCGTGGCGTTCGGCGGAGAGCGCGTGCCGCACCGAGGTGCATTTGTGCAGGATGCGCACGCCGGCCGCCCTGGCCTTGTCGATGAAGGCCATGGGGCTGTTGCCGGCGGTTTCGAGGATCTTCACGCCCGAGGCGATGACCGTGTCGAGATAGGCCTCATACGGCGGCGGCGCGGCGGAGGGCAGGATGGTGAGGTTGACGCCGAAGGGGCGGTCGGTCATGCCGCGGCAGCGCTCGATCTCCGCGGCCAGCGCCTGCGGCGTGGGCTGGGTCAGGGCGGTGAGGATGCCGAGGCCGCCGGCATTGGAGACGGCGGCGGCCAGTTCGGCGCGGCCGACCCACATCATGCCGCCCTGGATGATGGGGTAGCGGATGCCGAGCAGCTCGGTGACTCTGGTCTTCATGGCGTGAATTCTTGAGGAAAATGTTGAGGCTCAGGCGGGGAGCGGGTCGAACTCGAACTGCGTCGCATGCGCGCGTACCCAGTCGGCGAAGCCGGTCAGCGGCAGGTTCCAGCGAGCCAATGCGGCGATGTCGGCGCGGTAGCCGACTTCATTGATCCATTCCTGGCTGAGCACCCAGCCGGCGTGCTGGCCGCGGGCGATGGCTTGCGCCGGCGTCAATTCCAGCAGACGCACCGGTCGCGACAGGACGTGCGCCAGCGTGGCCGCGATGCCTGCCATGTCCGGCGCTTCCGCCGCCAGGTCGATGTCAGCCCGATTGAATCGCTCCGGCGCAGCGATCGTGGCTGCGGCGTAGCCGCCGATGTCGTCCGCGGCGATCAGCTGAATCGGGCTTTGCGCGCGCAGGGCGGAGGCGATCTCGCCTCGGCGCAGATCGGGGAACATGAAGCCGGCTTTCGGCGGAATGAAGTTTTCCATCATGAACGCCGGCCGCAGCACCGTGCAGAACGGAAAGCCGGCTCGGCGCGCGTATTCCTCGATGTCCCACTTAGAGGTCCAGTAGCTTTCGTCCCAGTGGCCGCTACCCCAGCGCGGAAATTGCGTGTGTTGCGCGGTGCCGGTGACCGAGGTCTGCACGAACTGCCCGACGCCGGCGCGCCGCGCTTGGTCGACCAGCAGGAAGCCGTGGGCGCGCTCCCGCGGCCCGGGCATCTGCATCGAGAACACCGCCGCCGCGCCCTGCAGTGCACGCTGCAGCGAGTCCGCATCCTCATAGTCGCCGTGCATGGCCTCGGCACCGGCGCGGACCAGGGCATGCGCCGCGGCACTGTCCGGCGTGCGGGTCAGGAAACGGACGCGGTGGCCGTCGGCGAGCAGCCGGCGCGCGGTGGCGCCGCCCTGTGCACCGGTGGCGCCGGTGACCAGGACGGTCTTGACGGATGCGCCGCTCATCAGCCGATATGGAGCCGCCGCATCGAGCGCCACAGCGCGCGACCACTGCACCAGGCGGTCCCACAGGCGGCGGCGGGTGCCGGCGAAGTTGTGCATATGGGCCATGTGCGGCACGACGTAGACCGAGACGTCGCGCGAGCGGCGGTAAGCGGTAGGTTCGGCCAGGGGATCGGGACAGGTATCGCGCTCGCCGTCGCCGACCAGCACCGGCACGGTGATCGCCGCAGCCTCTTCGGCGACGCAGCCCGGGGCCATCATCGTCACCGCGCAGGTGGGGATGGTGGTGCTGCCGAAGGGCGGGGCGGTCTTGCGCAGCGGGTAGCCGCCGGCCATGTCGGCGTCGAGGATGTCCCTGGGCACATCCTCCCAGTGAAAGGGATAGACGAAGTCGTCGATGCTCAGGCTGGATTCGGCGACGGACAGTTGCGCCAGGTTTTCGCCGCGATGGTGGCTATGGCCCTGCATCGATTTCCGGCGCGCCGCCTCGCTGCGCTGCGGCAGCACGGTGTGGATGGCGCTGTAGCCGAGCGGGGCAATCGCGTCGTAGGTGCGGTGGCGCCCCTGCATGACGATGGTGATGCAGCCACCCATCGACTGGCCGATGCCGATTTTCACCGGGTGGCGCAGCGGCGGGAAATCCGCGCTCAGGGTGCCGGCTTCGAGGCGGGCGAAGACCTCGCGCACGGCGCAATCGTTGCCGGCGGCGATCATCTCGATGCTCAGCTTCGAGAAATCCGGCAGGCTGCTGTCGCCGACGCCAAGGTGGTCGCCGGCGATGAAGACGAACCCGGCAGCGGTGTGGTGCTCGGCCTCGCTGTAGCCGCTGTGCCCGGGGAAATGCATGTCGAAGTAGCCGCGGCTGTAGCCGCCGCCGGGAAAGGCGGCCATGACGATGGGGCGCGCATCGAGCCTGGCCGGATCGGGCAGGAACACGCTCAGCGCTACTTCGAGCGGCCCGGGCAGGGCTACGGCCTTCGACACGTCGATACGCAGGTCCAGTTTTTTCATGATTTCTCCTCCCAAGGCTTTTTAGTTCCAGTCGTAGCCGATGGAATAACCGCCGTCGACGACGATGGTCTGGCCATTGACGTTGCCGCCGGCCTTCGAGGCCAGCCAGATGACGGTGCCGGCGATTTCCTCCGGCTCGCCGAAGCGGCCGGAAGGGTTGCGTTTCAGATAAGCCTCGGCCACCGCGGGGTCGCCCCATAGCGACTTCGCCATTTCGGTGCGGTGCACGTCGGGGGCGATGGCGTTGGCGCGGATGCCCTGGCGGCCGTATTCCACGGCGAGGTTGCGGGCCAGCTGCAGGTCGGCCGCCTTGCTCATGCCGTAGAGGCCGAAGCGGCTGCTGCCGGTGAGGCCGGAGAGGGAGCTGATCAGGATGATGCGTCCGTCGCCGCGCCCGATCATGCCGGGCAGCGCCTTCTGCGCCAGCCAGACGCTGCTCAGTACATTGACCTGCATGAATTTGTGAAAGGTCTCGTCGGCGATGTCCTGCGTCGGACCGGTCCAGGGATGGATGGCGGCGTTGCACACCAGGATGTCGATGCGGCCCCAGCGCGCCAGCACCGCGTCCGCCAGCGCCTGTACCTCGTCCTTGCGCGACAGGTTTGCGGCCTGTGCAAAAGCTTCGCCCTGGGCGCAGCCGCGGCGGCCATTGATCTGCGCCGCCACGTCCTCGCACTCCGCCGCCTTGCGGCTGGTGATGACGACATGGGCGCCGTGCGCCGCCAGCTGTTCCGCGGTGGCGCGGCCGATGCCGCGGCTGGAGCCGGTGATGAGCGCGACCTTGCCGCCGAGGTCGAACAGGCCGCGGCTCATGAGGGCCCGGCGGACCAGCTCATGGCACCCTGCGCCTTGCGTGCGGCCAGCACTTCCGCTTCGATGCGCATGGCGTCGGCGAGGGTGCCCTCGGCGCCACGGTTCAAGGCGTTCTTGACCAGGCTGGCCAGCTGCGGATCGTATCCGGCGATGGTCCGCGCCAAGGCGCGTGCACGCGGCAGCAGTTCGGCGTGGGGCAGCACTTCGTTGGCCAGGCCGATGCGCAGCGCGGTGGCCGCATCCAGCGGCTGGCAGGTCAGCACCATCTGCTTGGCCCAGCGCAGCCCCACGGCGTGCGGCAGCCGCGAGTTCATGCCGCTGCCGGAAAGGGCGCCGATCTTCAGGTGGGTGTCGCCGAAGCGGGCCTGCTCGGAAGCCAGGATGAAATCGCAGCCCAGGGCCAGCTCCAGGCCGCCGGTCATGGCGGGGCCGTTGACCGCGGCGATCAGCGGCTTGGCGATGCGTGGAATGGACACGGTCAGCGCCGTCACTTCCGCGCGCGGCGAGTCGGGGGCGGAGAACTCCTTCAGGTCGAGGCCGGCGCAGAACGCCGGGTCCGCGCCGGTGAGGATGCCGACGCGTGCGCTGTCGTCGCGGCCGAAGTCTTCGAACGCCGCCTTCAGCGCGCGCACCAGCGCCACCGACAGGGCGTTGCGCGAGGCCGGGCGGTTGAGCACAAAGGTGACGACTCCGCGATCGCGCTGCACCAGCAGGACTTTCTCGCTCATTGCCCGGACTTCCTTTCCGCGCGCCGCTGCTGCTGGCGCTCGATCATCCGCGCCACCAGGGCGCCGTGTTCCGGTCCCTGGGTCTGTGCGAACTGGCGTTCGAGCATGGCGTCGAGCACGGCGGCCATCGACTGCTGCAGGTGCAGGTTGAGTATTTTCTTGGTCTCGCGCAGCGCAGTGCGGGGCTGCCGGCAAAGCTTTTCAGCCAGGGCGCGCGCTTCGTCCATCAAGCTGTCGTGCGCCACCACGTGGTTAGCCAGACCGAGCGCCACCGCCTGCTCAGGCGCAATGCTGTCGCCGGTGTAGATGTATTCCTTGGCCCGCAGCAGGCTCATGTATAGCGGCCAGGCGAAGGAGATGCCGTCGCCTACGACCAGGCCGACGTTGATGTGCGGTTCGGCGATGTGGGCGCGGTCGGACATCAGCACCAGGTCGCTCAGGGCCATCAGGGTGGCGCCGAAGCCGACCGCCGCGCCGTTGACCGCGGCGATCAGCGGCATCGGCAGGGCCAGCATGCGCTCGACGAAGCGGCGCGAATTTTCCAGGGTGGCGCGTGCGTAGTCGGCGTCCTGCGAACTTTTGATGAAGTGCTGGAAATCACCGCCGGCGCTGAAGGCGCGCCCGGCGCCGGTGAGGATGACCACCTGCGCCTCGTCGTCCTCGGCCAGCTGGCCAGCCAGTTCGGTGAGCGCCCACAGCATGGTTGGACCGGCCGCGTTGAGCTGCTCCGGGCGGTTCAGCGTAACGAGGCGGATGCCGCCTTCGCAGCGCAACTCGAGTTCGGAAGGCAGATCGTATCGGTAGGGCATGCGGCATCTCGCTCGGGCTGGCCCATTAATGTTATGGAATCGTAACAATATAGGATAAATGCTGCAAGGATACGGATGTCGCCGATAACGACGCGGTTACGCCGGCTGTGCCAGCCGGCGGCGGAAGTTCCACAGGTCTTCGGCAAAGATCTGCGGCTGCTCCATTGCCGCGAAATGGCCACCATGTGGCGCCTCGTACCAATGCACGATGGAATAGCGCGCTTCGGCCCAGGCCCTGGGCGAGCGGAAGATTTCGCCGGGGTAGCAGGCGACGCCCACCGGGACTTGCAGGCGGCCCAGCTTGGGTGCGGTGCTGCTGCCGTCTGACAGGGTCTGTTCACGGTACAGGCGCAGCGAAGAAGCGATGGTGCCGGTGAACCAGAACAGCGAGATATTGGTGAGCAGTGCGTCCCAGGAGATGGCGTTGCGCAACTCGCGCCGGCCGTCCCGTTCGCAATCGCTCCAGGCTTCGAATTTCTCGGCGACCCAGGCACACCAGCCCACCGGTGAGTCGGTCAAGGCATAGGCCAGGGTCTGCGGCCTGGTGCGCTGCTGGTGGTAGTAGCCGGAGCCTTCTTCGGCATAGTGTTTGGCCGACGCCAGATAGGCCAACTCATGCTTCTGCACCAGGCTCATCGGCTCGGCCACGCCTGGAGGAGGCGAGGGGGTGAGCAGGTTGAAATGCGCGCCCAGGCAATGCGCAGGGTCCAGCGCGGCGGTGAGTTGGGTGACCAGACTGCCCCAGTCGCCGCCCTGCACCAGATATCGCTCGTAGCCGAGCACGGCCATCAGGCGTACATGACGCTGCGCGATCAGCCGCGGCGACATGCCGGGCGCTCGGGCCGGCGGCGAGCCGCCGTAGCCTTGCAGCGAAGGAGCTACCAAGTGGAAGGCGTCTTCCGCCTTGCCGCCGAACTTCTCCGGCTGGGTCAGGCGCGGAATCAGTTCCAGGAATTCGACGATGGAGCCGGGCCAGCCGTGGGTGATGAGCAGCGGTGTGGCTTGCGCATGCGGCGAGCGGGCGTGGATGAAATGCAGGTCGAGCCCGTCGAGCTCCAGCAGGAACTGGGGGAAGGCGTTGATGCGTGCTTCCGCCGCGCGCCAGTCGAAGCCGGAACGCCAGTGGCGCACCAGCTCGCGCAGGGTGTCCAGGCGCAGGCCGTAGCCGGATTGTTCGTCGTTGACCTCGTCGGGCCAGCGGGCGCGATCGATGCGTTCATGCAGATCGGCGATGGCCTGGTCGGAAACGTCGAAGCGAAATGGCCGGATCGAGGTATTCATGTGAATCCTGCTGCAATGTGGAAATGGCGGGTTCAGACGGAAGGCGTGTTCACGCCATATTCGGCTTCCATCCGCGCCATATAGGCATCCATGCCTGCCGGCGGCTTTTTCCTGGCCGGATTGTAGAACGGCAGGAAGGCGGGCAGTACGCGCGGCAGGAAGTGCAGCAGCATCTTGCGCTTGTAGGCGCGCTCGCGCCGCTTCGATTCCTTCAGCTGCTCCGGCGTCATGTTCGCGCGATCCTTGCCGATCAGGTATTCGCCGACGCGATGGCCCCAGGCATTGAGATGCTGCATCACGGCGAACACGCCGTAGATGCGGTAGAAATAGCGGTCATAGAAGGTCTTGCCGAACAGGGTTTTGTAGACCTGGTAGCAGACTTCGCGGTGCTCGAACTCCTCCGCCATGTGCCACTTCCACAGATCCACCGCTTCCTTGTCGGCGCCGTCGAGCAGGCCGCCATAGCCGCTGAAGTAGCAGTAGGCGTTGGGCGGCCCGAGCGTCTCGAAGCCCTCGCAGTAGACGCAGTTGAACTTGAGCGATTTCTGCGACAGGAAACGCTCGTAGTCCTCGCGCAATTCCTGTTCGAATGCGGGCAGCCGGTCGTAGCCGGCGTCGTAGAGCGCCTGGTTGAAGAGCTGGTGCTGCTTGTAGTGCTGGGTTTCCTGGCGGATGAAGATGTTGATGTCTTCCTTGAGCCTGGCGTGTTCCGGCCCCAGAGCCTCGCGCGCCTTCTTCATCACCTTGATCAGGTAGGGCTCGACGTGCACCGGCATCAGCGACGAAGCGTTCTGCGCCTGGGCGAATTCCGGGTTCGGCGCCCAGTGCGGGCGCACCCTGGAAAAGTCCATCTTCAGCTGGCGGATTTTCATGGCCCTCCTCCGGGCTTTGCGATCGTTTCGAATATCCGGATTCTGCGGCGTCCGGCCATTATGTTACAGTGCCGTACTGTTCATGGGGGTGGTCAAATTCGCCACATCACCGAGGTTGCGCTGCTGGCCATGGAGGACTGCTTCGCCTCCGGCCTGATGGGCATCGCCGACATGCTGATGGCGGCGAATCATGTCAGCGGCAGGCATTACGGCGAGGATGCGCCGCGTTTCCGCTGGACTTTCGTCAGCGCCTCCGGCAAGCCGGTGCGGGCCTGCAACGGGCTGGACATCGTCGCCCAGGACGGGCTGCGCGCCGCCGCTTATGAGCTGGTGTTCGTGCCGGCGTCCTACTATCACGGCCGCGCCCGGTTCGGCCGCTGGCTGCGCGCGCAGCGGCCGGTGGCAGCCTGGCTGCGGCGCCAGTGGCAGGGCGGGGCGGTGCTGGCCAGCTACGGCGCGGGCAG
>FTAG01002174.1_pt1 | contig 10937 bp, 13 predicted proteins | sample 1638911 | NCBI WGS metagenome assembly FTAG01 (sample SAMEA3914813, study PRJEB12502) | metagenome | biome: forest; material: soil | place: Canada | collected 2011-07-07 | depth 0.3 m
CAGCGCCGGCCTGCCGCTGCTGCGCATCCCGGCGCACCGCGACTACGCCATGCAGGAGCTGCGCACGCAGCTCGCCGAATACCTGGACCAGGTGCCGCAAGGCCCGCGTACCCAGGAGCTGCCGGCGATGCGGCCGAAGCGGCCGAAGCCGGCGGCGGTCAGCGAACCGCCCGCGCCGGCCTGCCCCAGGTGCGGCGCGCCGATGGTGCCGCGCACCGGCAAATCCGGCCCTCTCGCCGGCAAGGATTTCTGGGGCTGCAGCAGCTTCCCGCGCTGCCACGGACTGTTGCCCCAGCTGGAGTCCGTTCAGCCGAACCCGGCGCTCGACAGGTAGTAGCTCTTCATCGCGCCGTCCTGCATCGCCATGGCCCTGGCCAGGCCGCCGAGCACATAGGGCTTGGCCATATGCGTTTCCAGCGCGGCCAGGCTGGACCAGCGCTCGACCACGATGAAGTGGCAGGGATCGGCCGAATCCTGCCACACGTCGTAGACCTCGCAGCCCGGCTCGCGGCTGGCCGGCAGGATGTAGTGCTCGCGCGCATAGGCGCGGTACTCCTCGGTGCACTCCGGCCGGATGCGCACGTGGTGGACGATGCACAGGGGCTTGGCCGGATCCTTCACCGCCCCGTCCGGAAGCATGGCCATCGGTTCTCCTTTTCGCTGGTGGATATGGCCCATCCTGGGCTTCGCCGAAGCGGCCGGCCTCGTCCTTTCCGGTGATAACCCGCATCCGTCTCGAGGGGATCGAGTGCTGGCCGTACGTCGAGGAGGCCGATGGCGCCGGATCGGAGCGAAACCCATGGTGGTTCCATGGGTTGAGTGAGATCCAAGGCGCCCGCGACTCGGAGCGCGCGGAGCGCGGTGGAGCGGGAGCGGGCGCATGCGGCGGCTCCCGCACCCACTGCTGCGCAGGCACCGTGTCGCCGCCGCCGGCCCCGCAGACAGGCCAGCATCGATCAGCCCGGAAATCCCAAGCGACACTAAGTAGCCAGGGCTTAAATCGAAGAAGCCGGATCCCATCAGGCACGTGCGGGATTTCCGGGCGACCTCGTGACGGATGCGGGTTAACCCCGTTCACTACAGCCGCCCGTTTACAGGATGGTCGCCACTGAACGGAGTCACCCATGCGCATCCTGCCGCTGCTGCTGCTCACCGCCCTGTCCGCCTGCTCGCTGCAAACGCGCGCCGGCTCGCTCGCCGACGTCGAGGTCTACGACCGCAGCACCGGCCAGACCCTGACCGTGTATCGCCACGACGGCCGCCTCTACGTGCCGGGCGAGCCGCGGCACGAATACGAGCTGCGCATCCACAACCACGGCGGCGGCCGCCTGCTGGCGGTGGGCAGCGTCGACGGCGTCAACGTGCTCAGCGGCGAGACCGCCGCGCCCGACCAGGGCGGCTACGTGCTCGACCCCTACGGCTCGGTCTCGGTGGCCGGCTGGCGCAAGAGCCTGCAGCGCATCGCCGCGTTCTATTTCACCGCCCTGCCCGACAGCTACGCCGCGCGCACCGGCCGGTCCGACGACGTTGGAGTGATCGGCGTGGCGCTGTTCCGCGAGAAACCGCCGTGCTGCGCCCAGGCGCAGCCTTACACGCGCGACAAGATGGAAGCGCCTGCCGCCAAGGCCGCGGCGCCTGCCGTCGATGCCGCCAGCGCGGCGCCGCCGGTTGCGGAGCGCCTCGGCACCGGCCACGGCCGCAGCGAATACTCGGCCGCCTACGAAACCGCGTTCGAGCGCCTCAGCGATACGCCGGAGGAAGTGATCTCGATCTGGTACGACTCGCGCCGCAACCTCGTCGCCCAGGGCGTGATTCCGGAACCGCGCCACCTGGCCCAGCGCGAGCCAAATCCGTTTCCGGGCGGCTTCGTGCCCGATCCCTGAGGCGGCCCTGCTCTCATGCGATTGGACGATGTAGCCGCGGCCGGCGGCCAACAAGATCATTGCGGTAGCGTGCTGTCCGAGCGCGCCCAGCAATGACGAGGAGACAGCGATGGCATTGTCGCGTGAGCGGCTGGAAGCGCGTGCCGCCGAAATGCGTTCGGCGTTCGAGGAGGCGGCGCGGCGCAACGAGTGGTCGTGGCTGGCGGACGAGTTCTACGCCGAGCACTGCCGCTACGTCTGCGAATACGCCGGCACCATGTTCGTCGAGGCGCGCAGCCGCGAGGAGATCCGCGCCACGCATTACGGCCGCGACATGCGCGTCGGCTGGGAGGGCTGGACCTTCCCGATCGAGCGCTACGCGGTGCAGGGCAAGCTCATCATCACCCACTGGTGGAACCGCGGTCCCGGCAGGCGCGCCGATGGCTCCTACTTCCAGACGCCGGGCATCTCCTTCATCGAGGTCGGCGACGACGGCCTGTTCACCAGCCAGCTCGACCTGTTCGACCTCGCCCACCAGATGCACCTGTGCGACGAGCTGGAAGCGGCCAGCCTGCTCTCGGCCCAGCTCAAGCGCGAGTGGGTGATCCCGAGCAAGCGGAGGCTGATCAAGATGCTGAGCGCGAACCTGCCGCCGGAGTAGGACGCCGATGAGCTGGACGCACCGCCACGCCCGCATCAACGGCATCCAGATGCATTACGTGGAGCAGGGCAGCGGGCCGCTGGTGATCCTCTGCCACGGCTTTCCGCACCTGTGGTTCTCCTGGCGCCACCAGATTCCGGCGCTCGCGGCGGCCGGCTGGCGCGTGGTGGCGCCGGACATGCGCGGCATGGGTCAGACCGAGGCGCCGGCGGCAGTGGAAGCCTACGACTGCGAGCACACCGTGGGCGACCTGATCGGCCTGCTCGATCATCTCGGCGAGGAGCAGGCGGTGTTCGTCGGCCTGGACTTCGGCATCTTCGCCATCTATGACCTCGCCTTCCGCGCGCCGCAGCGGGTGCGCGCCATCGTCGGCATGGAGAATCCGGCGGCGCCGCACAATCCGGAGCTGTCGCCGCTGCGCGAGGCGGCGCAGTGGGCGCAAAACCATTTCGTCCACATCCATTACTTCGAGCCGCCCGGCCCGGCCGACGCCGCCCTGAATGCGCAGCCGCGCGAGTTCCTGACCAAGGTGTTCTACGCGCTGAGCGGCGACTACCGCTATCTCGACGTATGGAAGCATCCGCCCGGCACCAGCTACCTCGACGCCCTGCCCGAGCCGCCGCCCCTGCCCTGGCACTGGATGAGCGCGCTCGAGATGGAGTTCTTCGTCGCCGAGTACGCGCGCACCGGCTTCACCGGCGGCCTCAACTGGTACCGCGCCATGGACCTGCGCTGGGCCCAACGCAAACGCTACGAGGGTCTGAAAAACCCGGCGCCGTTCTTCTTCATCGGCAGCGAGCGCGACTGCGACCTCGAGGCCTGGCACGGCGAGGACCCGCTGGGGCAGATCCGGCACCAGTACAGCGATGTGCGCGGCATCGCCATGCTGGCCAAGGCCGGCCACATGATGCAGATGGAGCGGCCGCAGGAAGTGAACGCGCACATTCTGCGGTTTCTCGCGACGCTGCGCTGAGGCTTTTTCCCGCCCCATTCCCCGACCGTTCGCCCCGAGTGCTCGCGCAGCGAGCGTATCGAGGGGCTGCGCTACGTCGGCGCAAGCCCTCGATATGCCCTGCGGGCTACTCGGACCAAACGGGAGTTTTAAATTCCCCCTAGGGCACCAGCACCACCTTGCCGGTGTTCCTGCGCTGCTCGATATAGGTCTGCGCCGCGCCCACTTCGGCGAGCGGGAAGGTCTTGTCGACGTGCGGCCGCACCCAGCCGTCGGCCACGCCCTGCAGCAGGATCTGCACCCACGACCGCACCTTGCCGTTCTCGTGCCACATGTGGCCGAGGTTGACGCCGAACACGCTGCGGTTGTCGTTCATCAGGCCGATCGGGTTGAACAGCGGCAGGCTCAGCGCGATCTTGGCGAAGGCCAGCGGCCGGATCAGTCCGGATTCCGAAGCGGTGGAGATGCCGAACATGCCGAGGCGGCCGGTATGGCGCAGCGCCTTGTAGCTCTTCTTCCAATGGCTGCCGCCGAGCGGATCGAGGATCAGCTCGACACCGCGGTTGTCGGTGAGACGGTTCAGCTCCGGGCTCCAATCGCTGCCGCGGTAGTCGATGGCATGGTGCAGGCCGCGCTCCTTGAGGAAGGCATGCTTGCCGGCGCTGGCGGTGCCGATCATGGTGGCGCCGAGGTGGCGCCCGATGTCGATGGCGGCGAGGCCGACGCCGCTGCCGGCGTTGTGGATCAGCACCGTCTCGTCCTGCGACAGCGAGCCGACCGCCACCATCAGCTGCCAGGCGGTGATGTAGTTCACCGGGATCGCCGCCGCCTGCTCGAAGCCGAGCGAAGCCGGCTTGTCGAACACCTGCTGCACCGGCACCACCACGGTGTCGGCATAGCCGGTGAAGCGGGTCATGGCGATGACCTCGCGGCCCTGCCACTCGGCGCCGACGCCGGCGCCGAGTGCGTCGATCACCCCGGAGACCTCGTAGCCCACCACGCAGGGCAGCTTCGGCGCATCGGGATACAGGCCCTTGCGCGCCAGGATGTCGGCGAAGTTGATGCCGCTGGCGCGGACGCGGACCCGCACCTGACCTTCGCCCGGCGCGGGATCGGGCAGTTCGCGCAGCTGCAGCTTGTCCGGGCCGCCGTGGCCGGTGATGAATACCTGTTTCATGTCATTTCCCCCAGCCCCGTGTGGTCGGGGGACACGCTACCGGAGTGCCGGCGCCCGCGCCAGCAATGGCGAAAATGCTGTCACAAAAGAGTTCCCTTTGCGCGGGCGAAGGGAAATGCGCGATGCCGCGTATCAAGCAAGGAACCAGGCGAGAGCACCCGATGAGCGCCACCGCTCTGTTGCAGATCCCGAACCATCCAGGCACGGTGCTATGGTGGCGGCTGCGCGCGCTTACGCCGCGCCCCTGCCTGCACAGCGAACCCGCCATGACGCCGAACCAGGACTCGGAGCATGACCAGCGGCTGATGGCCGCGATCGCCGCCGGCGACGAGCCGGCGCTGCGGCGCTTGATGGAGCGTCATCTCGCCCGCGTGCTGGCCCTGGCGCAGCGCATCCTCGGCGACGCCGACGAGGCCGACGACGTGGCCCAGGAAGTCTTCACGCGCGTCTGGCGCAACGCCCGCGGCTTCGACGGCCGCCGTGCCCGCTTCAGCACCTGGCTGTACCGCATCGCCTTCAATCTCTGCCTGGACCGCCGGCGCAGCCAGCGTGGCGAATGGCAGCCGCTGGACGACAGACTGGCCGACAGCGGCCCCGACCCCAGCGAGGTGGAGGAGTGCCGCCAGAGCCGGCAGCTGTTGGCCGCGGCCCTGGCGCGCCTGCCGGTACGCCATCGCGCGGCGCTGGCCCTGCATTACCTGCAGGAGCTCAGCGCGCGCGAATCGGCGCAGGTGATGGGCCTGGGCGAGAAGGCGTTCGAGTCCCTGGTACTACGCGCGCGGCGCGGGCTGCGCGCGCAGCTGCAACAAGAGCAAGAGGCAAGGCCATCATGAGCAATACGCCGAACGATTCAAGGCAGGGCGGCGATCACTCGGGCGATCGCCTCGAGCGAGAACTGCAATTCCTGTTGGGGTCGCCGGCGCGGTTTTCAGAAGCCCGGCTGCGGCGCATCCACAGCGGGGTTTTTACGCAGCTGGCGCAGGCGGCGGCGCTGCCGCGGTGGCTGCGCTGGCGCCTGGCGCTTCCCGCCGCGCTGTCCCTGCTGCTGCTCGGCGGCGCGCTGGGCTGGAACGTCGAGCCGCGCGTCGCCGAGGCGCAGGACCTGGGACTGTTCAGCGCCGTGCTGATGGCCGCATCCGGAGAAACCGAATGAATACCACAAGCCCTTCCCGCAGCCTGCTGATCCTGCTGGCGGCCTCTCTGTGCCTCAACGCCCTGTTCATCGGGGTCGGCGCGGCGGTGGCGATCCGCTGGCACCTGCATCCGCAGGAACAGGTGCTCCGCATGGTCATGCACCATTTCGCCCGCAGGCTCGATCATGACGACGCGCGGATCATGCGTGCCACCATGCAGGAACACCACGGACAGATCACCGCCGCCTGGAACGACTACCGGCAGTCGCTCAAGCCGCTGGCGGCGGCGCTGCAGGAATCGCCGCGCAACCAGGACCGGCTGCACGCAGCGGAACAGGAAATGCGCACGCGCCGCATCGCGCTGGGTGATGCGATTTCCGACGCGGTGATCGCCAGCACCGAAGAGATCTCCCCCGAAGGCCGCGCGGCCTTGTTCAAGGACAAGAGCGCGGACTAGGGACTGTTCGGTGTGGTTGCAGGCGCTGGAGCGGTGGCCGGCGGCGTCTCCGGCGTTGGCGGCTCGGCCGTGGCCGGCGGTGCCGCCTGCTGCTGCTCTTCGTTCACCGGAATCTCGGCGGGCAGCGGCGATGGCGGCGACGCCGTATCGGCGGGCAGGTAGTCCTCGTCGTCCGGCATCTGGTCGGCCGGCGGCATGGGCTCCTGCGCCGGGGTGTTGCGCGAGCCGTAGCCCATCTGCCCCATGATCCAGGCGGTGCGGGCCTGCACGTAGGCGCCGGGATTGCTGACGCTCCAGTGGCGCGGATTGGGCAGCACCGCGGCCAGGCGCGCCGCCTCCTCCGGGGTCAGCTGCGCGGCGGACTTGCCGAAGTACTGGTGCGAAGCGGCCTCGACGCCGTACACGCCGGGGCCGAACTCGACGATGTTGAGATACATCTCGAGGATGCGCTGCTTGCCCCACAGTTTTTCCATCAGCACGGTGAAGCCGGCCTCGATGCCCTTGCGTACATAGCCGCCCGGCCACAGGAACAGGTTCTTGGCGGTCTGCTGGCTGATGGTGGAGGCGCCGCGGCGGCGATGGCGCGGGTCGCGGTTGTAGGCCTGGGCCTTGTGGATGGCTTCCAGATCGAAGCCCTGATGGGTCCAGAACTTCTGGTCCTCGGCGGCCACCACTGCGCGGCGCGCGACATCGGCGATCTCGCCCGCCGGCACCCATTGATAGCGCACCGGCCGGGTCGGGCTCTGCAGCATGTAGGAGGTGGTGGGCGGCGGCAGCCAGCGCAGCGCGATCACCGCCACGAGCGGCAGCAGGCACAGCAGCACCAGCAGGCCGAACAGCCGTGCGGCGAAGGAAGAGGAGCGGCGCACCGGTTCCGGCGGCGCGGCGGCGTATCCCGCGCGGCGCGAGGGATCGATGGGCAGTGCTTCCGGTGCAGCGGGGGAGCCAGACTCCAGTCTTGGCTCCAGGCTGGGCTCGATGCGCGGCTTCATGTGCTCATTCTGCGGTGGCCGTCTCCTGCTTCGGACAGCATGCCACGGAAACCGGTTCCCGGGTGCCGCTCAGCGGCGGCCGGGAAAACTGCGATAGGCCCGCTCCAGCCGCTCCACGCCGCTGGCGATGTCCCCTGGCGCGACCGTGGTATAGCCGCAGATCAGGGTGGCGCCGCGCGGCGCCCGCAGGTAGTAGGCGCGGCTGCTGTAGAGGCGCACGCCATGCTGTTCGGCGTGGTGCAGGAAGGCCTCGACCTGGGCCGCCGCCAGGCGCGGCAGGCGCAGGAACAGATGGGTACCGGAAGCCGAGCCCGACCATTGCAGCTCGCCGTCGCGGAAGCGCGCTTGCAGCGCGCCGAGCAGAGCCTGGCGCTTCAGCTCCAGGCTGCGCGCGGCGCGGCGGCGCGCGCTGTCGTAGGCGCCGGACTCGAAGAACGCGGCCAGGGCGCGCTGCTCCAGCGGCGCGCTGCCGCGATCGGCCAGCCACTTGGCGGCGCGGAAGGCTTCGCGCAGCTCCGGCGGCACCACCAGGTAACCCAGCCTCAGGCCGGGGAACAGGGTGCGGGCGAAGGTGCCGAGGTAGAGCACGCGGCCGGCGTGGTCCAGCCCCTGCAGGGCCGGGATGGCGCCGACGCCGTAGCGGAACTCGGAATCGTAGTCATCCTCCACCACCCAGGCGCCGCGCTGCGCCGCCCAGCGCAGCAGCTTGAGGCGCCGCTCGACGCTCATGATGGCGCCGGTGGGGAACTGGTGCGAGGGCGTGACATAGACCGCGCGCGCGCCGCGCAGGCGCTGCGCGTGCTGCTCGATGTCGAACCCTTCGGCATCCACCGGGCAGGGCAGCAGCCGGGCCCCCGCAGCGAGAAAGGCCTGACGCGCGCCCTGGTAATGCGGGTCCTCGATGCCGACCCGGCTGCCCTCGCCGCACAGCAGGCGCGACACCAGGTCCAGCGCCTGCTGCGAACCGTTGACCACCAGCAGGTCGTCGGCTTGCGCCTGCACACCGCGCTGCTCGCGCAGGTAGGCCGCCAGCCGGACCCGCAGGACCGCTGAGCCGGCCGGATCGGGGTAGCCGACCTCGGACGAAGCCGCCGCGCGCGACAGGGCCTGCCGCCACTGACGCAGCGTGCGCGCATCCGGCGTAGTGCCGGCGTAATAGAAATCCACCACCCCCGTCGCGCGCTGCGGCAGCGGACTGGGCGCATGCGGCGCCAGGGCACGGGCGCGCCGGCCGTAGGCGGTCAGCGCCGGCGCGGCGCGCGAAGCCGGCTTCGCCGCATCGGCGGCGCGCGTCGGCACCATGCGCGGCACCTGCACCGCGACGTGCGAGCCCGAGCCGACGCTGGAGACGATGTAGCCCTCGGCCGCCAGCTGCTCGAACGCGGCCAGCACGACGATGCGCGACACGCCGAGGTCGCGCGCCAGGCTGCGGCTGCCGGGCAGGCGCGCGCCGGCCTTGAGCCCGCCTTCGAGGATGGCCTGGCGCAGCGCCTGGTAGATGCGCCGGTACAGCGGTCCCGTGTCCCCCAGCTGCAGCAGCATGACGGTGAAGTGGCTATAGGGTCTGTCCGGAAAGTGGACATTTACTTATACCACCCCCGCCGGGAGCATAGGGCGATCACCATCCCTCCGGAGTTCCCCCGCATGAAACGCCTGACCGCCGTGGCCGGCCTGCTGTTGCTGAGCGCCATCCCTGTCCGGGCCGATCCCGCCAAGCCGGCGCCCTGCACCGCGCCGGAGTATCACCAGCTCGACTTCTGGGTCGGCGACTGGGACGTCTACGAGCCCGGCGGCAAGCTGCAGGGTCACAACAAGGTGGAGAAGATTTACGACGGCTGCGTGATCCAGGAGCACTGGGCCGGCACCGAGGGCGATAGCGGCAGCAGCTTCAACATCTACGACGCCTCGCGCCAGGTGTGGAACGAGACCTGGGTCAGCAACCACGGCTACCTGCTGTCCTTCGACGGCCGCCTGCACGGCAAGGACCTGGTGCTGGTCGGCAGCCACCTCGACGAGCACGGCCTGCCGGAGCTGCACCGCGGCGTGTGGACGCCCACCGACTACGGCGTGCACCAGACCTGGGAAGTGTCCAGCGACGGCGGCCGCAGCTGGACCATGCGCTTCGAAGGCATCCTGCGCCGCTCCACGCGTACCGCGGGAAACTGAGCGTCATACCGGGTGGTCATGGACTTCAGCCGCGCCGTGTAGCAAGGCACGGCGTGGCTGCTTTATCAGCTGCCGCTCAGGGCATGGCCAGGCCGAAGGCCTGTGCCAGCAGCTCGTAGGAGCGCAGTCGTTCGGCGTGGCCGTGCAGGTTGGACACCACCATGACCTCGTCGGCGCCGGTCTCGCGCACCTTGGCCTCGATCTGCGCTCGCACCGAATCCGGCGCCCCGGTGATGCTCATGCCGCGATACTGCCGCAGCGCCTCGCGCTCGCCCTCGGTATACGGGTAGGCCAGCGCTTCCTCGGGGCTGGGCAGGGGCAGGAACTCGCCGCGGTTGATGCGCAGCCGCGCCAGCTCCATGGTGCTGGCGAGGTGCTGTGCGCGCTCCTCGCTTTCGGCGCAGACCACCGCCACGCCGAGGATCGCATGCGGCCGCTCGAACTGCGCCGAGGGCTTGAAGGCCTCGCGGTAGGCGGCGAAGGCCGGGCCGGCCGGGGTCGGACTGAAATGGCTGGCGAAGCTGTAGCCCATGCCGGCATCGCCGGCCATGCGTGCGCTGGCGCCGCTGGAGCCGAGCAACCAGATCGGCGGCATGCTGGGCACCTCCGGCATCACGCGCACGCGGCGGAACGGGTGCCCCGCCGGCAGCTCGCCGCGTGACAGTGCCAGCATCTCGGCGAGGTGGCTGGAGAACTGCTCGCCGTCGAAGGCGCGCAGCGCCCGGCTGGCCGCCGGCTCGGAACCGGGCGCACGGCCCAGGCCCAGGTCAATGCGCCCCGGATGCAGCGCCTCGAGCGTATGGAAGGCCTCGGCCACGCGCAGCGGCGCATGGTTCGGCAGCATGATGCCGCCGGAGCCGACGCGGATGCGCGAGGTCGCCGCAGCGACATGGGCGATGAGGATTTCCGGATAGGAGCTGGCCACGCTGGCCATGCTGTGGTGCTCGGCGAACCAGTAGCGGACGTAGCCGAGCCGGTCCGCCAGCCGGGCCAGGTCCACCGTGCGGCGCGCCGCCTCGGCTGCGCTGGTGCCGGTGGGCACCGGGGCGAGATCGAGTACCGAGAGCGGGATGTTCATGGCTCCCTGATTGGGGCGGAACGGGACAATTCAACGCGGCAGAGGCTAAGCTTTGCGCCGCCATGACGGACCTCCCCGACACCTTGCCACCCCGGCCGCAGCCGCCGGTGAACTATGACTGTTGCGGCGGGGGCTGCGCGGATTGCGAGTTGCGCATCTATCAACGCGAGCTCGCGCGGTGGAAGAAGATGGAGGCGGCGATGATTGCTGCGGGCGCCATTCCCGCGCAAGCAGGGATCCAGAAGTCGTCGTGATGCACTCCGCCACCGACCCCTCACCCTAGCCCTCTCCCACAAGGGGAGAGGGGACTGGAAGCTGCGGCGCCTGGCTTTTGACGTTGCTGTGCTTCTGCTGTTGCCGTTGACGTTCCCCCCGTAACTGCGCCGAGCATCGCAGCCTGCGTCGGACTTTGGCCCGCGCCTGTTTGGCGCGGGGCGAGGCATGGATGCCGAAGCGTCC
>FTAG01001931.1_pt1 | contig 10934 bp, 7 predicted proteins | sample 1638911 | NCBI WGS metagenome assembly FTAG01 (sample SAMEA3914813, study PRJEB12502) | metagenome | biome: forest; material: soil | place: Canada | collected 2011-07-07 | depth 0.3 m
GCGGTGCCGCCGCTGCCGAGCACGCTGGCGGCGGCGCCGGCCAGGCTGCTGCTGCTGATTGTGCTGCTGCTCGAGCTGGCCAGAGTGGTGGCCGCGCTGGACAGGGCGCTGGAGGTGCTGGAGTTGAGGATGCCGGCGGCGGCGATGGCATTGGGGTTGTAGGCCAGCCAGTCCACGCCCAGCTCGCTCGACTTGTCGGCGCTGACCTCGGCGATGATCGCCTCGACCAGCACCTGCGAGCGACGGATGTCGAGTTGCTCGATGATGTGGCGCACCAGCTGCATGGTCTTGGGCGGGGCGGTGATGACCAGGGCATTGGTATCGCGGTCGGCGATGACGCGCAGGCCGGACTTGTCGTCGCTGTAGCCGCCGCCGCCCTGGCTGGAGGAACTGGCAGCCGCCGGCGTGCTGGTGGGCGAGGTGGCGGAGGACTTCGACGAGGTGCCGAAGCTGCCGGAGGAGCCGGAGGAACTGCCGAACATCGAGCCGCTGCCGGATTTGCTCTTGGCCGCCGGCTGGTTGCCGGTGAGCACCGCCGCCAGGGTCTCGGCGTCGGCGTACTTGAGGTACACCACCGCGGTGTCGCCCTGGTTCAGGCTCGGCTGGTCGAGCTTGCGGATCAGCGCCACCAGCTTCTCGCGTTCCGAGCGGTCGCCGCCGAGCAGCACGCTGTTGCTGCGCGTGTCGGCGATCACCGACACCTGCAAGGCGCCCGGATCGGCCTGGCGCGTCTGCTGGGTCAGGGCGGTGAGGCTGCGCACGATGTCGTCGGCCACCGCGTTCTGCAGCGGCACCACTTCGACCTCGCGGTCGCCGCCGCGGTCGAGCTGCGCGATCAGCTTCTCCAGCCGTGCGACATTACCGGCGCGGTCGGACACGATCAGGCTGTTGCTCGAGGCGTTCGCGGCCAGCTGCCCGGATTGCCCCACCAGCGGGCGCAGCGCCGCCACCAGCTGCGCCGCCGAGCCGTTGTGGATTTCGATCACCCTGGTCTCCAGCTCGTCGCCGGCGGCCGCGGCGGAGCCGGCGCTGCCGGCCTCGCTGCGCGCATTGGCATCCGGCACGATCTTCACCGTGGCGCCGGCGGGGACGGCGGCGAAGCCGTTCACCGCCAGCACTGACAGGAACGTCGCATAGACCGCGTCCGCGTCCATCGGCGTGGAGGAGATCACCGTGACCTTGCCGCGCACCTTGGGATCGACCACGAAGTTGCGCCCGGTCACCTCGCTGACCGTGGCGATCAGGGTCGAGATGTCGGCCTCCTTGAGATTGAGCGTGACTTCGGCGCCGCCTTTCTCGGCCCGCGCGGCGGCGATGAACACGGACAACAACAGCAGGCACAGCGCATTGCGCGCGAAGTCTGGACCAACGCTCATGGATCGCTCTTGGGGATGGAAAAGGGCAGGCCGGCGGCGGCTGCGCTCCGCCGCCGCGGTGGTGCCGCCTTCGCCGGGCCCGGTGAGGGTCGTTGTCACGGAAGAACGACCCACTGTCGGCGGGGCACGGGGCCCGGGCGAAGAACGGCGCGGTATTGATAACAGCGCCGGCATCGGCGCAGGGCGGATTTAACCAAGGCTTTACGCGCGGCGGCAGCTTGTAAAACTTTGGTAAAGCCATGCGGCCGCCGCTGCGCGCTGCTGCACAGTGGCGCCGCTTTCCAAACTCCCGAAGGATTCGACATGCCGACTCGTCTTGCCGGACCGGACGCCCGCGCCGCGATACGGCCCTGGCTGCTGCCGGCCGCCGCCCTGCTGGCCGCCTGCGGCGGCGGTTCCGGCAGCAGCTGCCACAACCTGCCGGTCGCCACCGGCCTCATCGGCCAGGCCAGCTATACCAGCGCCACCGCCAATCCCGACGGCGTCGACAGCAGCCACCTCAGCGGCCCACGCGGCTCGGTCGCGATCAGCGGCAGCCTGATGTACGTGGTCGATACGCTGAACAGCCGCATCCTCGGCTACACCAGCGTGCCCAGCGGCATCGCCGGCGCGGCCGCCTTCGAGCTGGGGCAGGGCGACGCCACCGGCACCGACTTCTCCGACAGCGCCACCGGTGGCGGCAACAACGGCATGGCCAATCCAGGCAAGGTTTCCATCGGCAGCTACAACGGCAGCGACTACCTGGTGGTGGCCGATACCGCAAACAACCGCGTGCTGGTGTGGAATTCGCTGCCGACGACCAATGTCCAGGCCAGCTACGTCATCGGCCAGAGTGACTTCAGCGGCGACTCGCCCAACCAGGGCGCCGCCGCCCCGACCGCCGCCACCCTGAGCAATCCCACTTCGGCGATGATCGGCAACGGCAAGCTGTTCGTCGCCGACCAGAACAACAACCGCATCCTGATCTACAACCTGGCCTCGCTCGCCAGCGGCATGAGCGCGCAATACGTGCTGGGGCAGGCGGGCTTCACCACCGCCACCTCGGGCATCGACACCTACTCCGCCACCTCGCTCAGCTACACCATGGCGCTGAACCAGCCCTCGGACCTGTGGACCGATGGCCGCGGCAACCTGTTCATCGCCGACAGCGGCAACAACCGCGTGCTGTACTACTCGGTGGTGCCCACCGGCAACAATCCGCAGGCCACCTACGTCATCGGCCAGACCGGCTTCGCCCAGAACGGCTCCGGTTCCGGCACCCAGCACTTCAACTCGCCCTGGGGCGTGTACTCCGACGGCTCCAATCTTTTTGTCGGCGACACCGGCAACAACCGCGTGCTGGAGTTCTCGCTCAGCTCGCTCGCCACCGGCGCCGAGGCCGAGTACGTGTTCGGCCAGCAGGACTTCACCCACACCGCCTACAACGACGACGACCAGAACGGCGAGAACGGCGACCAGCAGAACAACCAGACCAATACCAATCCCACCGACAACACCCTGCACAGCCCCAAGGGCGTCTACGCCACCTCCGGCGGCCAGCTCTATGTCGCCGACTCGGGCAACAACCGCGTGCTGCAGTACGCCAGCGACGGCGGCGTCAACGGCACCGATACCAGCCTCTGCACCCAGTGATGTGAAGGATTGGTAAAAGCCGGCGGGGCCGCCGCCGGCCCCGCCTATGCTGGCGCCGGCCGCGCATGCGGCGGCGGTAGGGCCTGTTAACGCTATTTCGATCGCTGCGAAGGGGTCTGTTTTCGCGCAGTGCAAGGAACGAACGACGCGGTGTACTTGAAGTACATAAGGAGTGAGAGACGCAGCAATGCGCGAAAACAGACCCCTTCCCGGAGGGTTGCCCCCGGATTTGCGCCCATGCGGCGTTGCTCGTCGCTCGTGTACTGGTAGTACACGTCGCTCCTCGCGCCTTGCCTGGACGCAAATCCGGGGGCAACGCAGCGATCAAAATAGCGTTAACAGGCCCTGTGGGGAACAAGGATGAAACCATTGCGTGATCGCCATGCCGTGCTGCTGTGCGCCTGCCTGGTGCAGGCTTGCGTCGCGGCGGCGGCGCAGGCGGATGCGCCGCTACGCCGCATCACCCAGGCGATCGGGCCGGGAGCGGTCAGTCTGCGCGGCAACGTCCACCCGCTGGCGCAGGCGCGCTACGACCGCGGCCGCGCCGACGGCGAGCAGCTGCTGCGCGGCATCACGCTGTACTTCAGGTTGTCCGACACGCAGCAGCAGGCGCTGGACCAGCTGCTGCGCCGGCAGCAGGATCCGGCCTCGTCCACCTACCATGCCTGGTTGAGTCCCGCCGAGTACCGCGAGCGCTTCGGCATGAACCTGGAGGACCTGTCCGCGGTGCAGAGCTGGCTCCGCGCCCAGGGCTTCAGCATCGACGACATCGCCGTCAACGCCAACCGCATCAGCTTCAGCGGCAGCGTGGCCCAGCTGGAGGCGGCGTTCCACACCGAGATGCATCGCTACCGGGTCAACGGTGAAAGCCATCTCGCCAATGCCACGCCGCCGGTGCTGCCGACGGCCCTGTCCGCCGTCACCCTGGGCTTGCGCAACCTGGCCGATTTCAGGCCGCATGCGCGCATCCGCTCCCTGCGCGGTCGGGTCGCCGCGCCGCGTTTCACCTCCAGCATTTCCGGTAACCACTATCTGGCGCCGCGCGATTTCGCCACCATCTACGGCGCACAAGCCCTGTACAGCGCCGGCATCAGCGGCGCCGGCCAGAAGATCGCGGTGGTGGGGCAGAGCGCCATCCGCAACAGCGACATCAGCGCCTTCCGCGGCGCGGCGGGCCTGTCCTCCAACCTGCCGGCCTCGATCCTGGTGCCGCACAGCGGCAGCTCCACCGTACAGGCCGAGTCGGGAGACGAGGCCGAGTCCGACCTCGACCTGCAATGGTCCGGTGCCATCGCGCCCGATGCCCCGCTCTATTTCGTTTACACCGGCAGTGACAGCAACTACGGTGTGTTCGATGCCCTGGCCTACGCCGTGGACAACGACACCGCGCCGCTGATCAGCCTGAGCTACGGCGCCTGCGAGCAGGACTCCGCCAGCGGCGACATCGCCGCGATGGAAGCGATCCTCGAGCAGGCCAATGCCCAGGGCCAGACCGTGGTGGCCGCCTCCGGCGACAGCGGCGCCGCCGACTGCGACAGCTCCACCGCCGACAGCACCGTGACCTCCGCCACCCAGGGCCTGGCGGTGGACTACCCCGCGTCCTCGGCCTATGTCACCGGCATCGGTGGCACCACTTTCAGCGAGGGCAGCGGCAGCTACTGGAGCGCCGGCAACGACGCCTACAACGCCTCGGCCCTGAGCTATATCCCGGAAACCGCCTGGAACGACACTTCCGCCGCCAACGGCCTGGAGGCGGGCGGCGGCGGCAGGAGCCTGCTGTTCGCCAAGCCGGCCTGGCAGACCGGCAGCGGCGTGCCGGCCGACGGCGCGCGCGACGTGCCGGACCTGGCCCTGGCCGCCAGCCCCGGCCACGACGGCTACCTGTACTGCTCGGAAGGCAGCTGCAGCGACGGCTTCCGCGACAGCTCCAGCTATCTCACCGTGGCCGGCGGCACCTCATTCGGCGCGCCGACCTTCGCCGGCGTGCTGGCCCTGCTGGCGCAGAAGAACGGCGGCGCCGCGCTGGGCAACATCAACAGCCGCCTGTACGCCCTGGCCGCCGCGTCCAGCAGTGTGTTCCATGACGTCACCAGCGGCGGCAACAAGGTGCCGTGCACCATCGGCACCACCGACTGCAGCAGCGGCACGATCGGCTACAGCGCCGGTGCCGGTTACGATCTCGCCACCGGCCTGGGCAGCATCGACAGCTTCAATCTCGCCGACCAGTGGCTGGCCGCCTCCACCGGCAGCTCCAGCTCGGGCTCGAGTTCGAGCAGTTCCTCCTCGGGCAGTTCTTCCAGCAGTTCCTCGTCGGGCTCTTCCGGCGGCGGCTCGTCCTCCAGCGGCGGCGCCTTTGATCCCTTGCTGCTGTCCGCACTGGCGCTGTTGCTGCCGCTGCGCCGCCGTCGCCATCACCGGGAAAACCGATGATTTCCATGTTTCGTCACGTGCTGCCGCTGGCCGCCGTGCTGTGCCTTGGCGCCTGCCAGAAAAACTACATCGCCTACGCCCTGAGCAGCACCGGCACCATCATCAGCTTCGATACCGCCAAGCCCGGCACCATCAGCAGCAGTGTCGCGGTCAGCGGCCTCGCCTCGGGCGTGAGCCTGGTGCAGCTCGGCTACCGGCCGGCGGACAACACGCTCTACGGCATCACCAGCGACAACGAGCTGGCCACCGTCGCCCCGGCCACCGGCGTGGCCAACGTGGTCTCGAGCAGCGCCTTCAGCAGCAATACCCTGTCCGGCGCCTCGATGTCCTTCGACCCGGTGCAGGACCAGCTGCGGGTGATCTCCACCGAGTACAACCTGCGCGTCAACAGCGACGGCACGCTGGCGGACTCCGCCACCAAGCTGGCCTTCGATAGCGCCGACACATCCAGCGGCAAGACGCCGCAGATCGCCGCCATCGCCTACGGCGACCCGGCCGCCAATGCCTCCACCACCACCCTCTACGCGCTGGACGTCACCACCCACAGCCTGCTGCGGGTCGGCAGCGCCGATACCAGTTCGACCAACAGCGTCGACGCCGGCCTGCTGCACACTGTCGGCAGCACCGGCGTGGTCTTCACCTCCGACGCCGGCCTGAGCCTGAGCTCCGGCGAATCGACCGCATATGCGGTGTTGCAGCAGAGCGGCAGCGGCGCCGCCCTCTACACCGTCGACCTCGCCAGCGGCGGCGCCAGCGAGGTCGGCACCATCGGCAGCGGCGACCAGACCCTGATTTCCCTGGCCCTGGTGCTGGGCAACTGAAGCTGTGCCGGCAATTGTAAAGACGCGGTAAATACGCCGGTCCGCGCCGCCCGGCAGCCCTAAGATGGCTCCATTGAAGAGCTTCCTGCGCAGGCGCTGAACGGCCTGCATGAGTCGAAACTCACCGCCCAGTCCCCCTAGTGGACGGTGATCGGCATGGCCGGCGTAATCCCTGACGCCGGCCGCTGCGGGAGGCGTCAGCGAACACGGTCCCCCTCCGTCGCTGGCGCCTCCATTTTTCCGGCGGGTGCCCCGGTGCCGCGCCGGCCGTCTCCCGATTTGATATCCGGAGCTGCAAGCGATCAAATGAACACCACCAATCAGCTACTCATCCGTCCGATGAAGACCGAGGAGCGGACACCGGCGCGCATCCTGCTGGTGGACGACGACCGCAAGCTGGCGAGCATGCTGGCCGAGTTCCTGGAGGCGCAGGGCTACACCGTCGCGGCGGTGCACGACGGCGCCGAGGGGCTGGTGCGCCTGCGGGCGGAATCCTGGGACCTGGTGGTGCTGGACGTGATGATGCCGCGGGTCAACGGCTTCGAGATGCTCAAGCTGCTGCGCCAGGACTCGCAGCTGCCGGTGCTGATGCTCACCGCGCGTGGCGGCGACGAGGACCGCATCCAGGGGCTGGAAGGCGGCGCCGACGACTACGTGCCCAAGACCGCCTCCTCGCGCGAGCTGCTGGCGCGCATCCGCGCCCTGCTGCGCCGCGCCGCCGCCGCCGCGGCGCCGGCCGAGCCGCAGCGCGAGATCGCCATCGGCGAGCTGCGCATCGACGGCAGCGCCCGCCGCGCCACGCTCGGCGGCACGCCGCTGAGCCTGACCCCGGTGGAGTTCGACTTGCTGCTGGCCCTGGCCCGCTACCGCGGCAACGTGCGCTCGCGCGAGCAGCTGATGGAGCAGGTGCGCGATCGCGAGTTCGAGGTGTTCGACCGCTCCATCGACGTCCACGTCGCCAGTCTGCGCCGCAAGCTGGCCGACGACCCGCGCAGCCCGCGCTTCATCCGCACCGTGCGCACTGTCGGCTACATGCTGGTCGACGCGGCGCAGCCGCCGCGATGAGTTCCGTCTGGTGAAGCTGCGCAGCTCGCTCTATTCCAGGCTGCTGCTGTGGCTGCTGCTCAACCTGCTGCTGATGGGAGGGCTGTTCTTCGCCGTCGCCGGGCGTGCCGGCCTGGGCTGGAGCGTGCTGCTGTCGCAGCCGGTGCGCGAGCGTCTGCTCAACGTCGGCGAACGCATCGGCAAGGACCTGTCGCTGACCCCGGATGCCGGCTGGGACCAGGTGCTGTCCTCCTATAGCGTCGAGTACGGCGTGAGCTTCTCGGTCGAACGCGCCGGCGCGTTCGGCTTCTTCGGCGGCCGTTTCGGCCGTTTCGGCAGGGGACCGGATACCGTGTTCGCCCTGCAGGGATCGCCGCCGCCCGGTTCGCCGGGACCGCAGCTCTCCCTGGGAACCGGGACGAACCTGCTGCCCGACTCCGTCGCCGGCTCCGCCTCGCAGCTGCCGGGCGGACCCGGCGGCCAACCGCCCGGGCCGCCGCCGGTGGAGCAGTTCGGTGGCCCGCCCGAGCGCGGGCAGATGTTCCGCTACGGCGCCGGCGCGGGGCCGGTGCTGCTCAGCACCTCGCGCCCGCCCGAGCTGCCGTTCGCCGACCGCCGGCTGCGCGGGAATCTCATCGCCATCAATCACCCGCATTCCTTCGACGACTACGAGCTGCGCATTCCCGCCACGGTGGAGCGCGACGGCGTGCCGGTGCGGCCGCTGATGCTGCTGGTGCGGGCCTCCGGCCTGTCCTCGCTGCTGCAGTTCCTCGGCGTCACCGAGTGGCTGCTGTTCGCCCTGCTGGTGATCGTGCTGTCGGCGCTGCTGTGGCTGCCCTTCATCTGGGGCATCGCGCACACCGTGGTGCGGGTGACGCGCGCCACCGCCGACATCGCCGACGGCCGCTTCGGCACGCGGGTGCAGACCCGCCGTCGCGACGAGCTGGGGCGGCTGGCCGACTCGGTCAACCGCATGGCCGGGCGCCTGCAGAACTACGTCTCCGGGCAGAAGCAGTTCCTCGCCGACGTGGCCCACGAGGTCACTTCGCCGCTGGCGCGGATGCAGCTGGGCCTGGGCATCCTCGAATCGCGCCTCGGGGAGGGCGAGCAGCGCACCCTGCGCGACGTGCAGGAGGAAGCGCAGCAGATGTCGCGCCTGCTCGACGAGCTGCTGCTGTTCTCGCGCGCCGGCATGCAGGCCGGCAACACGCCGTCCGATGTGCTGGAGCTGCGCCCCCTGCTGCGCGAGGTGCTGCGGCGCGAGGATGCGGGCCACGCCGTGCGGCTGGAAACGGAGAACGAACTGCACGTGCTGGCGCCGGGCGCCCTGCTCGAGCGCGCCGTCGCCAACCTGGTGCGCAATGCCCTGCGCTACGGCGGCGCCACGCCGGTGGAGCTGCGCGCGGCGCGCGACGGCGAGGCGGCGCGCATCCTGGTCAGCGACCGCGGCCCCGGCGTGCCGGCCGCCGCGCTGGCCCGCCTGGGCGAGCCGTTCTTCCGCCCGGAGGTGGCGCGCGACCGCGACAGCGGCGGCACCGGCCTGGGCCTGGCGATTGTGCGCCGCTGCGTCGAGTCCTGCGGCGGCAGTGTCGCGTTCCGCAACCGCGAGGGCGGCGGCTTCGAGGCCGAGATCCGCCTCAAGGCCGCCTGAGTCGCGCCGCAGCGCGGAACACCACCGGCGCTTGGTAAACCTCGTGTAAATCCCGCTGACCCGGATGCCGGGTTGCCTTAGCTTGGCGGCTCGATCCGGACACGGGGATTTCCATGCACAAGAAACTGTCGGGTGGGCGGCTGGCGGCATCGGCCCTGGCCCTGTGGTGCTGCGGCAGTGCCGCTGCCCTTGCCCAGGAGCCGCTCGATGCCCGTCCGCCGGGCCCGGAGCTGCTCGACGGCCCGGGCGGCGGTCCGGAACTGCCGCCATTGCCCTCGCGCGGCGCGGGCGGCGACCGCATGTTCCTGGCGCTGCACGGCCCCGGTCCAGGCGCCGGCGGCCCGCCGCAGGAAGTGATCCACACCCTGATGGAGATGGAGCGGCTTTACCGCGAGCAGGGGCGCAACAAGGAGGTGGTGGCGCTGTACCAGGACGTGCTCGGGCGGACCCGGGACCCGCTGGTGCGGCACTTCGCCTATGAGGCGATCGTGCGCGCGCAGTTGCAGCCGGCGGATACCGACAAGGCACTGGCGACCCTGAGGCAGAGCCTGGACGACAGCCTGCAGCGGCTCAACCAGATGCCGCCGCCGGCCAAGGGCGACAAGCCCTGAGGCCGTCGCGCCGGCGGGTTAGGATTCCTGCCGCACCTTGCCCGGCGCGAATCCCTGCACGCGCTTGAAGGCGCGGCGGAACGCCGCCTCGGTCTGGTAGCCGAGCCGCTCGGCGATGCGCGCCACGCTGTGGGTGGGATCGCGCAGCAAGCGCAGGGCCTCGGCCATCCGCCACTCGGTCAGGTACTGCATCGGCGCCATGCCCAGCACCTCGGCGAAGTGCTCGCAGAACGCGGTGCGCGACAGGTGCGCCACCTCCGCCAGCTCGGCCAGGCTCCAGTCGCGGCCCGGGTCTTCGTGCATCGCCGAGAGCGCTCGCGTCAGGCGCGGGTCGTTGAGCGCGGCGAGCAGGCCCTGGCGCGCCGGCTCCTTCACCACGTGGCTGCGGATGGCCAGCGCCAGCAGCGAGTCGGACAGCTTGTTCAGCACCACCTGGTTGCCGAAGATCGACTGGCGCGATTCCGCCGCCAGCATCCGGCCCAGGCTGCGCAGGCTGGAATTCTCGTCCGCTTCGCGCACCAGGAACCAGTCGGGCAGGGCGTCGAGCAGCGGATTGCGGCGGCTGCCGCTGAAGGTGAACTCGCCGCACAGCATGCCGGTGTCCGCCGGCATCTCCGCGCCGCTGCGGATCACCTGGCATAGCGTGTGTGCGGCACCGCGCGGGAATACGATGAGATCGCCGGTGTGCAGTGTGATCGGCTCCGGCAGGTAGCTCGCTTCCACCCGGCAGCTGCCTGCGCTGATCAGGTGAAAGATGCCGCGGTTCATCTGCGGTTCGCGGTCGATCCACTCGCCGCAATACACCACGTTGTCGGTGATGCGCGCGGAGATCTGGTGCGTGTTCAGGATCGAGGCAAAGACCTTTTCGGCGGTTTGGTCGAGCATGGGGCTAATCTAGCAGAGCGCGGTGTGTTGTTCCGAATGTCCCGAGCAGGTGCCGCCCTTTCACTTCGTCATCCCCGCGCAGGCGGGGATCCAGTTTTTTACTTTGCCCTGAATTTATTCCACCCGTTCGCCCCGAGTCGATCCGAAGGATCGTATCGAGGGGGTATGCCACCCTTTCAATCTCGTCATTCCGGCGAAAGCCGGAATCCAGGGGCATCACGCGCCGCACTGCCTTCGCGGAGTGAAGCCGTGGATTTTCGCCTACAGGCGAGTTACTTTTTGGCAGCAGCGCCAAAAAAGTAACCAAAAAGCGCCGCCACCCGGGAACTGCGCCCCTCATCGCAGAAGCAGAAGCGCGACGAGGGGTCCCCTGCGCTTCTCGCCAGCGTCGGGGTCCAGCGACAGGCCATCCCTGGCCTGACGCTGGACGCTTCGGCATCCTGCCTCGCCCGGCGGCAAACAGCCGCCGGCCAAAGTCCGACGC
>FTAG01000694.1_pt1 | contig 10924 bp, 11 predicted proteins | sample 1638911 | NCBI WGS metagenome assembly FTAG01 (sample SAMEA3914813, study PRJEB12502) | metagenome | biome: forest; material: soil | place: Canada | collected 2011-07-07 | depth 0.3 m
GAGTACGGCGACTCGCCTGCCGTCATCTGCGACGATCAGCAGGTCTCCTTTAGGGATGTTGAAGAGCGGTCGGCTCGCCTGGCCCGAGGACTTCTCTCCCAGGGTGTCGGAAAAGGCAGCCGCGTGGGCGTCCTGATGCCGAGCGGTCCGTCCTTCATCATCGCCTTCCTCGGCGCAGCCCGGATCGGAGCTGTGGTCGTGCCGCTGAGCACGCTCCTCCAGGCGCCTGAGCTGCGTTTCGTCCTCAATCACGCCGACATCGACACTCTACTGCTGCACGACCGCTATCTCAGTCACGACTACATCACTCGGCTGGAGACCGCCTTGCCCGCCCTTGCGGCACAGATGCGCGGGCAGATCCGCGTCGCCGAGGCGCCATACCTCAGACGCGTTTACATCTGGGGCCGCGCTGACGCGACCTGGGCCTTCGACGGCCCGGCGGCGCTGGATGCACAGGCGGCCGCCGCGCCCGAGATCGACGAGGCGTTTCTCCAAGCCGTGGAGCGAAACGTCACGCCCGCAGATCATCTGTGCATGATCTACACGTCCGGCAGCACCGGGGCGCCAAAGGGCGTCGTACACTACCACGGCAGTGTGGTGCGCCATTCTTATCTGCTGAGCCGCGGCTACTATCCTGTATGGCGGGGCGAGGCCGTGATCAGCCCGCGCCCCTGGTTCTGGGTTGCGGGGCTCACCAGTTCGATGCTGCTCTGCCTGCAGGCTGGCGCAACCTTGGTAGTCCCCGCCAATGACAGCGCCGAAGAGGCCGCGGCCCTCGTCATGAAGCACAATGCGACAATATTTCTGGCGGGCCCCGATTACGTAGCGAAGCTGACGCGCCACTTCGAGGTTCTTGGCCTGCCGCTTCGCGCCTTCCAGTTTCACACAGGCGCGGGCGCTGTTGCGCAACTGGACCCGGTCTCGGGTGACTACGGGTTCCTAAGCGCCAACGTGGAGCGTCTTGTGCCCGCTCGACATATGCCCGTACCACCGACCCGCATTCCGAGCTACTTCGGGATGACGGAGACCCTTGCCGGCCATTCCGTGGAGCCCATCCCGACCCTGATGCCCGAGGGTAAGAAGGGCGCATCCGGCCGCCCCCTGCCCGGAGTGGAGCGCAAGATCGTCGATCCTGTAACGCAGACAGAAGTCCCCGCGGGAACTGTCGGAGAGCTCTACGTTCGGACGCCATCGCTAATGGCTGGGCTGTACAAGCAGGAGCGCCGCGATGTGTTCGATCCCGATGGTTTCTATCCGACAGGAGATCTTTGCGTCATTGATGAGAGCGACTGCCTGACCTTCACGGCTCGCTTGGGGGAAATGGTGAAGGTCTCGGGAGCGAATGTCGCGCCTTTGGAAGTCGAGCAGACGCTGCGGACCCTGCCCGGCGTAGAAGCGTGTGCGGTCCTGGGTTTGCCGACAAAGGCGGGCGGCTCGATCTTAGTCGCCGCGGTCGTCGCCCACCCGTCGGCGGGGTTGACTGAGGTTGAGATCCGCGCCGGGCTCAAACCTTTGCTCTCATCATACAAGATCCCGAAGCGCGTCGTCTTCCTCAGGGCAGAAGAGTTGCCGGTGACCCCGAACGGCAAGGTGCGCAAGAAGGATCTAGCGGAGCACCTGGCACAGCTCCTCTTGGACCACCCTGCGGAGTGAGCTCCGAGCTGGGCGCGATATCATCCTCTCCCGCCCCTCAGTGATGGTCCGTGGCGAAACCAAATAGTCGGAGCGCCTCAGGGCCTCCAAAGGCGTGGATGCGGACACCTCGAGCCGTGTGGCTCTCCTTTGGCTATCGGTTGGCGTGCGGCTCCGGTCGGCCGGCGCCGCGCTTGGGGCAGCTAGGCCGGCCGATTTCCTCGATCAACTCCCTCAGGCTCTCCGGCCCGCGCGAGTTGGCGACGAACACCTGATGTCCGGCCCCGCGCGAACAGGCGCGGCCAGATTGCCGCCGATCGATCCGGATCCCATGATTCCAATACGCATCGTCTGCGCCAGCAGGTGTCGAGGGGGCCTCGCCGCGGCGCGTCGGCGTCAAAGATCAGCGCTGTCAGCGCGGCGTGTCCGGGTGGACGCGGGCGCCCTTGGTCACCAGCTCCGGAAACTCCGCCAGGACATAGGCATGGGCGGCGACACCCCACCCGCCGTCGGTGGTGTCCGACACCAGCACGGTGAGGTCCGGCCGCGCCGATGCCGGAAGGCCCTGGACCTTGACCAGGACGTCCGTGATCCCCCTGACAAGGGCTCGGCGTTTGGCGAGGTCGAGCACGCCTGGCGGGCTCGAGACCTTGACCAGGACCGGAACGCCCCGCACCGGGCCCGCCGCGTCGGCGACGTTGGGCGCCAGGCCCGGGGCCAGGGGAAGGCCCGCCAGCGCGCCGACGACGAGGCGCCGATCGATCGGGACTCCCTGGGGAGACTGGGACATTGCGGTTTCCTCGCGTTTCATTTGGTCGCGGCCCAGCCGCGCCCAAGGGTGGAGCGCGCGCCCCACCCTCGCCTCTCGCCGCTATTTGGGAACGTCGGGGTCGGTCCGTGCGCCCTTGGTGATCAGCTCCGGAAACTCCTTCAGCACATAGCCGTGGCCCGCCACACCCCAGCCGCCGTCGGCCACCTCGCTGATCAGCACCGTCACATAGGGCAGTGCGCTGGGCGGCAGCCCCTCAACCTTGACCATGACTTCGGTGATCCCTTTGACCATGGCGCGCTTCTGCTCGAGCGAGAGCACCCCGGCGGGGGCGTAGACTTGAGCGAACGGCATCGGGCGGCCTCCAGGTGGAAAATGCGCCTGCAAAGCGTTAGATAACGGTCGATATCAAAGCAAGCGTTTTGATAGCGATCGCGATCTTTAAAAGGGAAAAAACCGGCATGCGCTACAGCGCCGAACACGCGGAAGCGACACGCGCGCGGGTGCTCGAAGCCTGTGAGCGGGCGTTCCGCGAACACGGCTTTGGCGGCATCGGCGTCGAGGGCCTGTCGCGCGCCGCGAAGGTCACCACCGGCGCCTTCTACAATCACTTCCCGTCGAAAGCCGCCGCCTTCGCGGCCGTCGTGACGGCGGGCGTGGCCCGGGCCGGCGCCGGCCTTGACTTCGGGCGGCGGACCTTCGGCGCCGACTGGCTTACCGCCGCCGCCGGCTACTATCTCAGCGCCGGTCACCGCCGCGATGTCGCCGGCGGCTGCGCCCTTCCAAGCCTCTCCGGCGAGGTCGCGCGCGCCGACCCGCAGACCCGGATCGCCTATGAGACCGAGCTCGCCAAGGTGGCCGCCATGGTGGCTGAGGGCCTGCCCGGCGGGCCCGACCGCAGAGCGGCCTGGCCGGTGCTGGCCCAGCTGGTGGGCGGGGTCCTGCTGGCGCGCGCGGTTCAGGACCAGGGCTTGGCCCAGGAGATCGCCGACGCCGTCATGGCGGCTGTGCCGGCGGGCGCGGCGCAACACGCCTAGGGCGACGCACCCTTCGGGATCGTGCTGGCGGCGATCCAGCGGCGCGGCCGTGAAGGCGTCCTAGTCCGCGACGTTCGGCAGCGAAGGGATCGTGATGAAGTCGCCTCGGTCGGAGCCGGCCGGCGCGGCGTCGACCATGTCATCCACGCCCACGAAGCGCTCCGGCGGCGCCTCGTCGAGGCCGTGGCCCGCGCGCTTGAAAATCTCCGTGGCCATCGCGACGGGCATGAGCGCCTGCAGCCGCACGCACCTCGATCTTCACGCCGTGGGCCCGCGCGAGACGCCCGACGAGGGACCGCAAGCGGGTGCGGGCACGCGCCACCGCCACCACATCAGCGGCGGGCGGCGAAGCGCTCAGCGTAGACCGCCCCCATGCCCGACGACGCGCTGGTGGAGCGCGACGCGCTGACCTTGCTTCTTGACCATCTCTGCTCTCCGATCGGACTTCGCGGCTATTTTGCCTTCGGACTGACTACGATCTCCGCAGACGCGACCGGCGCAGCGTGACGACCGCCGGCGGCTGGTCGCCGCGCGAGTGGCGGCGTATTGCGCGGCGTTGGCGCGGCGCCCGCGCCCAGGTCGGAGGACGTATCGTCGTCGCCGGCGGGCATGAAATTTCGTGCGGCCCAAGCGGACATCGCCAGCAGCACTGGCCGTAGATCGGCGCCCCGCGCGGTGAGCCGGTACTCGTACCGCGGCGGACGTTCGGTGTAGCGGTTTCGCACCAGGAGGCCTGCCCGTTCAAGCGCCCGCAGCCGGCGCGAAAGGATGTTCGGGGCGATCCGCAGGCGCGTCTGGAACTGTTCGAACCGGGCGACGCCGTCGAACGCCTCGCGCAGGATTAATAGGCTCCAGGCGTCGCCGATCCGCTCAAGGCCGCGCGCCAGGGGGCTCTCGTCGTCCTGGAGGGCGAGACGGCGCATCATGGACCTTCCGACGCCGAGCCCGCCCCGGCGCCCGCAGAGCGGTCGCCGGATTCAGCTGGCCCGCGCACGTCGCACCTCCGCGGCGGTCAGGTGTCCCGCCTTGCCCCCGAAATGGCCGACGACATAGTTGGAGACCGCCGCGATCTCGCGATCTGTGTAGGCCGCGCCAAAGGCCGGCATGAACGCCGCGTCGCGGGCCGTCCGGAGGCGGGCGCCGTGGATGACCGCCTGGGCGACATTGGTGGCGGCCGGGTCGTTGACCGTCTGACTGCCCGCCAGGGCGGCGTAGGCGGTCTGCTGGCCCGCCCCGTTCCATTGATGGCAGCTGACACAGGCGCCTTCGAAGATCTGCTTGCCCAGGGTCTCGGCGTCGCCCGGACCGGGCGCCCAGGGTGACGACGCCGCCATGGCGGGCGGCGCCGGGTTGATCTGGGCGCCGGGGGCGCCGGGACGCGGCGGCACCGTGCGCAGGTAGGCGACGAGGGCGGCCGTGTCGCCCGGCGTCAGGTACCGCAAGCTGTTCTCGATGGCCTCGCCCATCGGCCCGGCGGCCGACCCATGCCCTGCCGCGTGACCGGTGTTGAGATAGTCGGTCAGGCCGGCGTCCGTCCATGCCCCCACGCCAAACCGCTTGTCCGAGGTGATGTTCCAGGCGTGCCAGCCCTGCTGCACGGCGCCGGCGAACTGCTGGTCCGCTTTCAGGGCGAATCCGAGGTTGCGCGGCGTGTGGCACTCGCCGCAGTGGCCCAGGGCGGTGGCGAGATAGGCGCCGCGGTTCTGCTGCGGGGTCAGCCGCGGCGACGGCGTGAAGCGCCGGTCCTTCAGGAACGCGAAGTTCCAGAACACCATGCCCCAGCGCTGGTTGAACGGAAAAGCCAGGGCGTTGGGCCTGGCCGGCGCATGCACGGGCGGCAGGCTGAACAAGTAGGCCTTGATGGCCATGGCATCGTTGCGGCTCATGCCGGTGTAGGCGGCGTAGGGGAACGACGGATAGAGATGCCGGCCGTTCTTCGCGACGCCTTGATGAAGCGCGCGGACGAAGTCGTCGTCAGTCCAGGCGCCGATGCCGGTCCGCCGGTCCGCGGTGATGTTGGTGGAATACATCGTCCCGAACGGCAGCTAGAACGGGTAGCCGCCGGCGAACGGCTTTCCGCCCGGCACGGTGTGGCAGGCGGCGCAGTCCGCGGCCCGGGTCAAATATTCGCCTCGCGCCACCAAGGCGGCCGGCGCCGCCGGCGCAGGTGGGGCCGCCGACTGGGCGCGCTGAGGGGCCGACGACAGCAGCAGGGCGATGCCGATCCCACCCGCCGTCAGCGCCAGCCCCGCGAACGCCCGGCGGTTCACGGCGCGGCCTCCCGCGCGCCCGCCGGGGCCGAGGTCGCGTCCGGCGCGGGTCCGGCGAGGCGACCGGCGGCGGCCACCGCTACGGGCGGCAGCCAATCGGCGACGGCCTTGTCCGCCGGGCGTTGGGCCAGCAGGCGTCGATCGATGGGCAGGGTGCGGATGCGGACCCCGCTGGCCGCGAATATGGCGTTGCCGAGCGCCGGAGCGGCGATGGCCGTTCCGACCTCCCCGATCCCGCCGGGGTGCTCCGCGCTCGGCACGATATGGACGTCGATCGGTGGAGTCTCGTTGATCCGCAACATCCGGTAGTCGTGGAAGTTGCTCTGCTGGACCGAGCCCCCGCGATAGGTCAGGCCGCTGTAGAGCGCGCCGGTCCAGCCGAACACCAGGCCGCCCTGCACCTGGGCTTCGACGGTGTTGGGATTGACCGCCAGCCCGCAGTCGACCGCCGCCACGGCCCGGCGGAGGCGGACGTCGCCGCCCAGCGTGACCTCGGCCTCCAGCATGACGCAGATGTAGGTGCCGAACGCCTTTCCCACCGCGACGCCGTGGCCGATGCGCTGGCCGCGGGGCGAACCCCACGCGAACCTTTCCGCCGCCAGGTTCAGGACGCCGAGAATCCTGGGGTCGTGTTTGAGCAGGGCCCGGCGATAGGCGACCGGGTCCTTGCCGGCGGCATGCGCCAGCTCGTCGATGAAGCTCTCGACCTTGAACAGGTTGTGGGTGGAGCCGACGCCTCGCCACCAGCCCACCGGCCGGCCACCGGGCATGGGATGGCTGACCCACTCGACCTTAAGGTTGGGCAGGTCGTAGGGCGGCTTCGCGGCGCCTTCGACCGTGTCTGAATCCAGACCGTCCTTGCGAAGGAGGAACGGCGCCCAGCGCCGGGTGACCGAGTCGCTGGTGACCCGGTCGGTCCAGACGCGAGGATAGCCCTCGGCGTCGACCACCGCGGCGATGCGGTCGTAGTACGGCGGTCGCGGGATATCCTGCTGGATATCGACTTCGCGGCTCCAGATCACCTTGACCGGATAGGGGACCTGTTTGGCGAAGCCGATGGCCTGTTCGACGGAATCGACTTCCAGGCGACGGCCGAAGCCGCCTCCCAGATATTGGTTGTGCACGAGGACCTTGTCGGCCGGGAGGCCCGTCACCTTCACGGCGGCATCGACCACTCGCGTCGGGACCTGGGTGCCGACCCAGATCTCGCAGGCGTCCGGCCGCACATGGACGACGGTGTTCAAAGGCTCCATCGGCGCGTGCGCCAAGGCCGGGATCTGGTAGATCGCCTCGATGCGCTGGCCGGTCAGGCCAAGGTCGCCCATCTGGCGGGCGACGATCGCCGTCCCCTCGCGGGAGGTGTGCTCCATCGCCTGGGTGAGGGCGTCGCTGTCCAAGTCGGCGTTGGGGCCGAGATCCCAGTCGATGGCCAGGGCCTCGAGGCCGCGCTTCGCCGCCCAATAATGGGGTCCGGTCACCGCCACGGCGTTGTCGAGGCGGATCACGTCGCGAACCCCGGGCACGGCCCGGGCGCGGCTGTCATCGACCGACTTGAGCTTGCCGCCGTAGACGGGGCAGGCCGCGACCGCGGCGACCATCATGCCTGGCACGCGCACGTCGATGCCGAACGTCATGGAGCCGTCGACCTTCGCCGCGGTGTCGAGCCGCCGCAATGACTTGCCGATCAGCTTGAAGGCCTTGGGATCCTTGAGCACAACCTTGGCCGGCACGGGTTGGCGGCCCGCCACCGCGGCGAGCGCCTGATAGGTCGCCTGGCGCCCGCTGGCCGCGTGGCGCACAACGCCGCGGTCGGTCGTGCAGCTCGCCGGGTCGACCCGCCAGCGCTGCGCCGCCGCTGCGACCAGCATGGCGCGCGCCACGCCACCGGCCTCGCGGAACACCTCCCAGCCGCCGCGCGTGGTCGTCGAGCCGCCGGTGGCCTGCATCCGCAGGCCCGGCATCGCATAGAGCGGCTCGTTCGGCGGCGCGTGTTCGACGACCAGCTGGTCCAGCCCGATGTCGAGTTCCTCCGCCATTATCGTCGCCTGACCGGTGTAGGCGCCCTGTCCCATCTCGATGTTGGGCATGACCATCCGTATGGGCCCGGCTCTGTCGATGCGGATGAAGGCGTTCGGCGCGAAGGCCGGGTGGCCGTCCGCCGCGGCCGCGGCGGCGTCCGCGGGCTGCGGACGCGGCGAGCCGAGCGCGGACGCCTTGTTGGCGCGGGCGGTCACCAGGAAGCCTAGGGTGAAACCGCCGGCCGCCAGCAGGCTTCGGCGGGACGGGTGGAGCGGGCCGGCGGCCGCGCTCATTGGGCCGCCCCCGCCTTGGGCGCCGTCACCGGCAGGGTCGCCGACGCGGTCCGGACACCGGTCGCCGCCTGCTTGATCGCGTCGCGGATGCGCACGTAGGTGCCGCAGCGGCAGATGTTGCCGGCCATGGCCGCATCGATGTCCGCGTCGCTCGGCTTGGGCGTATGGGCCAGCAAGGCGGCGGCGCTCATCACCTGACCCGACTGGCAGTAGCCACACTGGACCACCTCGATGTCCAGCCAGGCCTGCTGGACGGCCCGGCCGCTCGGCGTCTGCCCGACGGCCTCGATCGTGGTGATGGTGCGGCCGGCGATCGCGGAGACCGGAAGCACGCAGGACCGCACCGCCTGTCCGTCGAGCTGGACCGTACAGGCCCCGCACTGGGCGATGCCGCAGCCGAACTTGGTCCCAGTTAGGCCGACGACGTCGCGTAGCACCCACAAGAGCGGCATGTCGTCGGGGACGTCGAGGGCATGCGGGTGTCCGTTGATGTCGAGCGTCAGCATCCGGTTCGAGCCTCAGGCGCCACGGGCGCGGAGCCCCCGAGGCTAGGCGGAAATCGCCGGCTGTCTTGAACATCCCGCTGGCGACCTGAAGAGATTTTTCCCAATCGCCAGCAGGGAAGACAGGGCCCCGTACCATTCCGACCGCTGGCGTTTGCCGCTAGCGTCTATGCGGCTCTCACATCAATCCTGGAGGCGCGTCGGCCTCCGTCCCCCGCAATGCGACACCGGTCGGCTCCATGAAGGACACCTCGCCCTCAAGCTATTGCTCCGCGTCGCCCGGCTCTGCAGCGTCTCGGCCGACAGAGGGCGGCTTTTCGCAGTCCCAGGCCTCGCGCATCATCGCCGATCTTGAGGCTGGCTTGGGCGCCCGGCGGCTGGCGCGGACGACCAACGCGGTGGTGCTCACCGCGGCGGGCGCCAAATTCCTGGCGCGGCCGACCCGACCCATTGGCGCCGTCCGAACCTGCTGCGGGTCCGCGCGCTGATCCGTCTGCGGACGGTCGACCCTCGCCACCCCGGCGTGAGGGGGGACCTGCCCCAGGCGCGCGAGCAGGGAAGCGTCGCCTGGGAATTGCGGATCGCCGTGGTCCTCGCGGAATGGGGGATGACCCTGAGTGCGGCGGACGAACTCTTGCAGCTGTTGCGGACGTCAAGGCCCGCTTCTCCGAAGGGTTCGCCACGCGCGACTTCCGCCACGCCGCCAGCCTGATGCGGCGCTTGGAGCCCACACCGGGCATCGTCTGACGACCGCCGGTGAGCGTCACGGCCGGCCTCTCAGTCGGCGAGGCATTGCGCAGCTCAGGCGGGGAAGCGGTCGCCAAACATCGGCAGTCCACTCACGGATTCGCCTTCGGTGGCCTCGTCCTGCACAACATCCCAGTGCTCGGCAAGTTTGCCGTTTTCGATGCGGACGACGTCGGCGGCGATCCAGGCGGTGGTGCTGCCGTGGCCCGAGAAGCGGCCATGGGCGATGACGAAATCGCCTTCCGCGACGATCAGCTGGCTCTCGTAGCGCAGGGTGTCCGGGACCCCGCGGATCAGGGCGAACAGCCCTTCGCGTCCAGGCCCGATGTGGGCGCTGTGCTGGATGTAGGTGTCAGACCAGAATCGCTTGGCAGCCGCGTAGTCGCGCTTGTTGAAGAGAGTGTCGAAGGCTTTCAGCACCAGCGCCTTGTTCTGTTCAGGCGTGGTCTGGCTCATGTCTGGATCCTCCACGGGGCTTGCGCGCGTGACCCCGCATCGAGGCGGGTCACTCGACGGGCTCTCGCAGGCTCGGCATGCTGCAGCAGAGCTAGCAACGCCGGAAGCCGCGCGCAGGCGCCGCGCCGGCCTAGGTCTGCCGACGTTGAGGTCCGCAATAGGCGGACAGGGCGGAGCCTGCCTCCGGTGACCCACGGCCGCGGGCCTGGCCCCGGGGCGATTGCGGACACCGGCGTCCCTGGACTGCGGCCACCGTCCGCCCTGCCCGGCCTTCCGCCATCGCCCATTTGTGGACGCATGACGATCTTCGAACCTCGCCGCCGTCTGCGGCGCATCTCGTCGCCGGCCGCGCGCCAGGGCGGCGCGCGCGCCGCGAGGCGGCCGCGGCCCGACGCCAGCGGAGTGACCCATGGATAACCCGACGATCCGCCTGTCGATGGTCAACGACGCCCAGGAGTTGGTGGCGCGGCTGGCTTGCGTTCTGACGCTCGCCAGCGACTCCGTCCTGCAGGCGGGTGTCCGTGGCCTCGCGGGAGTCAGAGCGGGAAGCCCGATCGCCGCGCGCCTGCCGGCCTCGAAGGCGTGGCTCGTGCTGACCGAAGCGGCCCCCACGGCGATCATGCGCCAGCCGCCGCCGTTGATCCCCAAGATCGAACTCGACGATCCGTTCGCGGAAGGCGGTCCGCTCCGGGCGGATTTGCTCGCCGCGACCGAGTCGGCGCACAGCTTCCAGGAGGCCTACGAGCTGCTGATGCCGATCTTCAATCCGCCGGCGCCCGTGACCCGGGCGACGATGACGGAGCTGCTGCCGTGGGCGCCCGCGTTCGAATATTCCGCGCTGCGCATCCTGACCCACAGCGTCATGTTGCTGGACGCCCTGCGGCCACCGCTGCTCGTTGAGGTGAACGCCGGCTCGAAGGGACTTGAGCCGCGCCTCCAGGAGTACGCGGGCCTGCTACGCACCGCCGCGGACCTGCAGCTGTTTGTCGCCGACGAGGGCGCGCGACCCTGGCTAAACGAGATGGCGCACTCGTTCGAGTGGCGCCACTGGACGCCGAGCTGGCAGTTCACGCGGGAGCGGGTGGTGGACGTCCTGCCCGCGGCCGCCTGGTCCGTCCGGGCGTTCGGGCCGGGTGTGGTCGACGACTATCTGAGTGCGCTCCTGCGCTCGGCCCATCCCATGCAGGTGTTCGACGCC
>FTAG01000431.1_pt1 | contig 10915 bp, 10 predicted proteins | sample 1638911 | NCBI WGS metagenome assembly FTAG01 (sample SAMEA3914813, study PRJEB12502) | metagenome | biome: forest; material: soil | place: Canada | collected 2011-07-07 | depth 0.3 m
GAGGGCGTCGATGCCTTCCGCTGCGGCGTCCGCCTCGGCCGGCAACCCGCGCTGGCCGGCATCAAGCATCTCAACCGCCTGGAACAGGTGCTGGCCTCGCGCGACTGGCCTGAAGGCATGGCCGAGGGCATCCTCTGCGACGAGCGCGGCGCCCCGGTCTGCGGCACCCGCGGCAACCTGTTCTGGGTCGAGCAGGGGGCTTTGCATACCCCGGCCCTGGATGGCTGCGGTGTGGCCGGGATGATGCGCGACAAGGTGCTGGCCTGCGCCACCGCCCTGGGCCTGACGGTGCGGGTGGAAAGCCGTCCCTGGTCGAAGCTGGTCGGTGCCGACGAAGCCTTCCTGACCAACAGCCTGATCGGCATCTGGCCCCTGCGCCGCCTGGAGCGGCGGCAATGGCAGGCGCCCGGCCCGGTGACCGCAAAGCTGACCGCTGTGCTGAGACACCCGTTTATTGCATCCTAGGCCATGACTGGAAAAAAGAAGAAGAAAAGCCGCTCCGGCCTGCTCCCGGCGCTGTTGCTGGGCGTCTTGCTGGGCCTGGCCGGGGACGCCTGGCTGCAGCTTAATGCGCCGCTGGAGATCAGCCATGCCGACACGGTGGAGCTGGAAAACGGCCAGCGCCTGAGCTCCCTGTCGCGCCAGATGGACGAGCGCGGCCTGTTCACCAGCGAGCGCCAGCGCCTGTACCTGCTGGCCTACGCGCGCGTGCATGGCGAAGCCGCCCTGCTCAAGGCCGGTGAATACGCCATCGATCCCGGCCTGACGCCGCTGGGCCTGCTCGCCACGCTGACCTCGGGCAAAACCCTGCTGCACGAGCTACGCATCGTCGAAGGCTGGCGTTTCGCGCAAGCCTGGAAGCTGATTCAGGCCGACCCGAACCTCACCCACACCCTGGCCGGTGCCGATCCCGCCGCGATCATGCAGGCCATCGGCAAGCCCGGCGTGAATGCGGAAGGCCGCTTCTTCCCCGATACCTATCGCTTCCCCAAGCGCACCACCGACGTCGCCTTCCTGCGCAACGCTTACGCGGCGATGGACAAGGTGGTCACGGCCGAGTGGGACGCCCGCGCACCCGAGCTGTCGTACAAATCACCCGACCAGGCCCTGATCATGGCCTCCCTGGTGGAGAAGGAAACCGGCGCGCCGAACGAGCGCCCGATCATCGCCGGCGTGTTCCTGCGCCGTCTGCAGATCGGCATGCGCCTGCAGACCGATCCGGCGGTGATCTACGGCCTCGGCGATGCCTACGCCGGCAACATCCACACCGAAGACCTGCGCACCGACACGCCCTACAACACCTACACCCGCGACGGCCTGCCGCCCACGCCGATCTGCCTGCCGGGCCGTGAGGCGATCCGCGCCGCGCTGCACCCGGACGAGGGCAAGGCCTTGTATTTCGTCGCCAGGGGCGACGGCAGCCACCAGTTCTCCGACAACCTGGAGGATCATAATGCGGCGGTGATGCGCTACCAGATCAACAAGCCGCACCTTCATCCTTCGCCATGACCGGAAAATTCATCGTGCTGGAAGGCGGCGAGGGCGCCGGCAAGTCCACCCATGCGCGCGAACTGAAGGACTGGCTGGAGCAGCGCGGCCGCAGCGTGGTGCTGACCCGCGAGCCGGGCGGTTCGCCGCTGGCCGAGGCGATCCGCGGCCTGGTGCTGAGCGACTGGGCCGAAGGCGTGGACGGCAAGACCGAGGCCCTGCTGATCTTCGCCGCGCGCGCCGCGCATCTGCACGCCACCGTCCGCCCTGCGCTGGAACGCGGCAGCGACGTCGTCTGCGACCGCTTCGTCGATGCCAGCTATGCCTACCAGGGCATCGGCCGCGGCCTCGGCCAGGCCTGGATCGCCGAGCTCGAGCGGCTGAGCTTGGCCGGGCTCAAACCCGACCTGGTGCTGCTGCTCGACCTCGACCCGGAGCTGGGCCTGCAACGCGCGAAGCATCGCGGCGATGCCAACCGCTTCGAGGCGGAGACGCTCGACTTCATGCGTCGCGTGCGCGCCGAATACCTGCGGCGGGCGCAGGAGGATCCAGCACGTTACGCGGTGATCGACGCCGCGCAACCGATGCAAACGGTGCGGGATGCGCTGTTGCGCGAACTGGAGCGCCGCCTGTGAGCACACTGCAGATCCTGCCGTGGCAGGCGCCGCTGTGGCGCATCGTGGCGCAGGCCATCGAAACCGAACGCCTCGGCCACGCCCTGCTGCTCACCGGCCTCGCCGGCACCGGCAAGCGCGGCTTCGCCCGCTCGCTCGCCGCCGCACTGTGGTGCGACGCGCCGGGGCCGGAGCGCCAGCCCTGCGGCAGCTGCCGCAACTGCCGCCAGGTGCTGTCCGAGGCGCACCCCGGCTACACCGCCATGCGCGTCGAGGAAGACAAGCGCGACATCAGCATCGAGGCGGTGCGCCTGCTATGCGAGCGCATGGTCATGACCAGCCACGACGGCCGCTCCAAGGTGGCGATCATCGACCCGGTGGACGCGCTCAACCGCAACGGCGTCAACGCCCTGCTCAAGACCATCGAGGAGCCGCCGCCGCGCAGCCACCTGCTGCTAATCTCGGAGCGGCCGCTGGCGCTGCCCGCCACCCTGCGCAGCCGCTGCCAGCAGCTGCGCTTCGGCATCCCGCCGCGCGAGCAGGCGCTGGCCTGGCTGGAACAGTCCGGCAGCGGCACGCCGGCGCAGCACGCCATCGCGCTGGACGCCGCCCATGGCGCGCCGGTGCTGGCGCTGAAGCTGCTGCAGGACAAAAGCCTCGAACAGCAACAAGCCTGGAAAGGCACCCTGCTGGACCTCGCCGCCGGACGCAACGAGCCGCTCAAGGCCGCCGCCGAAGTGGGCGAGGAGCAAGCCGCCGCCTTCCTGCGCTGGCTCTACGGCTGGCTGCTCGACCTGCTGCGCACCGGCCTGGCGCCGGCGGCGAGCCAGGGCGAGGCCGGTGCCCTGGCGCGCAGCCTGCCGCGCCATGCCCTGGACCGTTACGTCAGCGAGGTGCAGGAGAACCTGCGGCGGCTGGAATTCAATGCCCGGGCACTGCTGGTACTGGAAGCCGTGATGATCCGCTGGAGCGCCCTGGTTGCACTGGGGCGGCGGACATAGCCAGAATGGTCCAAAGGGGATAAAAGGGATGGAATCCGCATGAACACCATGACCAGGCCCGGCAACGCACCGGGCATGCTGACCTTGAACATCAAGGACAAGAGCGCCCTGTATGCGTCCTACATGCCGTTCATCAAGAACGGCGGCCTGTTCATCCCCACCAACAAGCAATACCGCCTCGGCGACGAAGTGTTCCTGCTGCTGACCCTGATGGACGGCGCCGAGCGCCTGCCGGTGGCGGGCAAGGTGGTGTGGCTGACGCCGCGCGGCGCCCAGGGCAAGCGCCAGCAGGGCATCGGCGTGCAGTTCAGCACCCAGGACGGCGGCGAGACCCAGAAGAAGATCGAGGTCTACCTCGCCGGTGTGTCGGTGGAACGGCCGACGCACACCATGTAGGAGAAGAAAGTTGTTGGTTGTCAGTCGGCCTCACCCGGATCGCCGGAGCCTGGGCGTGACGATGCGTTGCAGCCGCGCCTCAGTCCACGCCGGCTGTTCGTCGTTCCAGCTATTGTCGACCAGCAGGCCCGAGCGGTCGATCGTGAAATTCACCGGCAGCTTCCAGATGCGTCCATAGTCGCCCGCGTAGGCACTGCCCAACAGACCTACCGGAAAGCTCAGGCCGGCTGCGACCTTGCGCACCGCCGCCAGGTCGTCGGGCTGGTCCAGGCTGATGCCCAGCGCCTGCAGGCCCTCACCGGCATGCTGTGCCGCGTAGGTGGACAACGCCGGCAATTCCTCCTTGCACGGGGCGCACCAGGTCGCCCAGAAGCTGAGGATCACCACCTTGCCGCGCAGGCCGTAGGTGGTAATGGTGTCGCCGTCCAGAGTATGCAGCGTCAGCGGCGGCGCCGGCTTGCCCACTGCGGGGCCGTCGGCCCAGCTCGGCAGCGGGCATCCGGCCACACCCGATGCGGCGCACCATGCCAGTGCCTGCAACAGGGTGCGGCGCTCCATTGACTCCAGCCCCGCCGGGTGATCAACCCGGCGCAGTGACGCTAGCTTCGTCTCAGAAGGCATAGCTCAAGCCCAGGCTGCCGGTCCAGTGCGGGAACACCTGGTAGCCGTCGAGCCGGCTGAACACCGGCCGCTGTACGAAGGCGAAGCCATGTACCCGTTGTAGCAGGCCCACTGTGATTCCGGGGCTGAGGTAGACCACTGTGCCGGTGGTGTCGGTGTTGTCGGCCAGCGCACCACGGTCTGGACTCTTGTGAGTGATATTGATCTGCAATTGCGGCACCCAGCGCGGGTAGCGTTCGTAGCGAACGCCGAAACTCAGGTTCTCCGTATTGCCCGGCCGGAAATCGGCGTTCGGCTGGTCGAGGGCGTGCGCCATCGTCGCCTGGAACTGGCCGTTGACGAAGGCATCGAAGTCCTGGCTCACGGCCTGGTAGTAATACGCGCCGAGGATGAGGTCATAGCTGCCGGTGCCAGGGTCGAGGCTGGTGTCCAGCGCGCTGCCGGTATTGGGGCCGGCGGAGAAGTACACGGGGGAGCGGCCCACCTGGGCGCCGGTAGCGACGTTCTGGCCGCCGTAACGCCCGGTCGGCAGCTTGACACCGAGCTGCACGCCGAAGTTGTGGATCGGCAGGAAGCCCTGGTAGGCGCCGACCAGCTTGATGTCGCCCAGGCCATCGCTGTGGGCGTAGCTGAGGTTGCCGGCAGCCAGCTCGGCGGTGGTGGCATTGCCGTGGGTAGTGTGAGTGCGGTTGATATAGGGCATCAGCGCGGTGATGCTCCAGTTGGCGTTGGGGCTGTAGGTAATGCCCGCGGTGAGGTACCGGTTGATGGTGCCCTTCTCCACTTCCTGGCTGCCGCCGGCGTCGTTGATCGCGGCAACCTGCGAAGGCGGGATCGGAGCATAACGGTTGCGCAGCTGGTTCTGGTCGATGAAGTCGTATTCCAGGCTCACGCGCCAGCCGGCGGCGGCGGAATAGCCCATCGCGCCATCGGCGCTCAACGAGCAACCGCAAGTGGCGCAGGCCTGCGCGGCGACCGGCGAGGCGAACAACGCCAGCGCGGAGTAACGCAAAAAAGGGGATTTCATGGTGGCTTCCCTGGTTCGGATGACATGGAGCAACGCGCACCGCTGCGTTTGACGCGGGCGGCGCGAACTGCCTGTGCTGTCGAATCAGGAAAAAACTGGTGGAGCGCGGGCCGGCGGCTGCAAGTGCGGCGAGGCGCCGCTGCGCCGGACTGCCGCCCATTGCGGCCGAAAATAGATCAGGCCCGGGGCGAAGGAAAAGGCGACTTGTGCGCTTGGCGCCGCCGGGGCGGCCGCGGCGCCGAACGGACATTGCTCAAGGGACGGGCCACCCGGATTGCCACCGGCGTGCCCATGCGTGCGCATCTCGCCGTGGGGACAGACGACGACTACGGCTCCATGCCGAGCGGCCTCGCCCGTGGCCGGCATGAAGCCGACAGGAATCAGCCCGCGATACAGCACACCGGCTATCACCAGCCAGATTGCGAGCAAATTCGAACGTCGCGCCGTCGACACAAACGGGACTCCGATGCCAGAAAGCGTCTTCCACCAGCCCCGGTGCAGAGAAGCGCCGGGACCAGCAGGCCCTCACCCGTAGCCTAAGCTCAGGCAGGCCAATAAACACACGGGGTGATTCCCTTAATTCACTACAGATTTGACCCCAGACGAGGGTTGGCACTTGACCATTGCTTCTAGGCCTTGGCCGGCAATCCCTGGTCCAGCGAATAGGCTTCGAAGCCCTTCTCGCTCAGCACGAACACCGCCACCGAACTGCGCCGCCCGGTATCGCAGACCGCGATATAGGTCTGGTCCGGCCGCAGCTGGGTCAGGCGCATGCGCAGCATGTACAGCGGCAGGTTGATGCTGCCGGGCAGGGGGTTGCGCTGGAACTCGCTGGGCAGGCGCACGTCGAGCCAGGTTGCCTTGCCGGCCTGCACCAGCTTCTGCGCCTCCTCGAAACTGATCTTGCGGGCGAGGGGCTCGTTCAGCAGGGTGCGGAAGTCCTGCTTGGACAGGCGCATCAGGCGGCCGCGGGTGAGCATGGTCACCGTGGCGTTGCGCTCGGCGTCGGCGATCAGGGATTCCTCGCCGAAGCAGGAGCCGGAGTCGAGCTCGGCCAGACGCATCGGTTTCTGGTTCGGCGCCTCGCGCGTCACGATGGCGCGGCCTTCCATGATGACGTAGAAGAAATCGCCGGGCTCGCCCTGGCGCAACACCACCTGGCCCGGGTCCACCTTCATTTCCTGCATGCGCATGAACATCGCCTGCAGGTTGGACGGCGGCACCATCTGAAACACGCGCATCTGCAGCAGCTTGGTCATCCAGTCGCCGTCGCCGGCCGTGCCGCCGCCGGTCAGTTCGCCGACCTCGAAACGGCCGCTCTGGTCCCAGGTCAGCATCACGTCGAGCAGGCTGGCGTCGACCGCCAGATAGCGGGTCTCGCGCAGACAGCGCGCCGCCACCTTGCGCGGCGACTGATGGGCGAGACGGTGGAACGAGGCCGGCTCGCCGGCGCGCACCACCGCCAGGGCCTTGCCGCTGGCGTCTTCCAGCTGCACCTCGCCCGCGACCAGGAACAGCGCGGCTTCCGCGACGTCGCCGATCCTGAACAGGTATTCACCGCCTTTCGCCTCCACCAGGGTGGATTTGCGCGCCAGGTTCTGCTGGCTTTCCTTGCGCAGGGCGTTGAGCGGGATGTAATTGACGAAGAGCGCGGGGTCGACCGCAGCATCCATAAACAGCTCCGGCTTGTTCTAATCCGTTGTGCCTGAACACCTTATCATGGCGGAGCATGGCATTTCGCAGACTGCCGCACAGTTGCGCGCCGGCTGGGCGGTCCGGTCGAAAGTGCAGGGCCCGCAATTGGTTCCGGCAGACATCGGCGGTGCGGAAAAACGCCGGTGCTGCGCTCTTTAAGTTACTTTAAATATATATCGCAATATATTGATTTAAAAATATTTATATCTTATAAAATCAGGGCTTCAGGAACCTTCGTCCAGGGCATGCGTCAGAAGCGCAGCCCTTCGGTAAAAACCAGTGGAGCGAGCGCCAGCCTGAAGCCATGAGCACCGATATCGCCAGTCTGTTCCGCAGACTCACCCAGGGTGTCCACCTCGTCGCGATCGCGCACCGCGACAGCAGCCGCAACTTGTATCCGCGGCATTTCGGCTGACTGCGGTGGAAGCGCTGAAGCTGCTGACCCTCAATACCCACAAGGGCTTCACCCAGTTCAGCCGCCGCTTCGTCCTGCACGAACTGCGCGAGGCGGTACGCAGCGTCAGCCCGGACATCGTGTTCCTGCAGGAGGTGATCGGCGTGCACCAGCGCCATGCCATGCGCCACGCCAACTGGCCGGCCCAGCCGCAATACCAGTTCCTGGCCGAGTCGACCTGGGGTAGCGTGGCCTACGGCGGCAACGCGGTCTACCCGGACGGGCATCACGGCAACGCCATCCTGTCCAAGCATCCCATCGCGCAGTACCGCAACCACGATATTTCGCTGAACCGGATGGAGCGGCGTGGCATCCTGCATTGCGTGGTGGAGCCGCCGCAGGGTCGGGCGGTGCACCTCATCTGCACCCACCTGAGCCTGCGCGAATCGCACCGCCTGCGCCAGTTCCACCAGATCTGCGGCCTGATCGCCGCCGAAGTGCCGGCGGACGCCGCCTTGTTCCTGGCCGGGGACTTCAACGACTGGCGCGGCAATGCGCATCGCATCCTCCAGCGCGAAGCCGGCTTGCGTGAGGCCTTCGTCGAGTGCAACGGGCAGGCCGCCATGTCGTTTCCGGCGCGCTGGCCGATGCTCCAGCTCGACCGTATCTACTTCAGGAACGCCACGGTGGAACGCTGCGAGATCCTGCGCGACCGGCCCTGGTCCCGGCTTTCGGATCATTTGCCGCTGTATGCCGAAGCCCGCCTGTAACGCTGCCGGCTGACCGGCAGCGCAGCAGGCTTACTGTCTGCTCAGGTCGTAGGCCGCGTCGACCGGCATGCGGGTGCGTTCCAGCACCCGCCGTGCTTCACCCGTCGCGGCGTCGGGGCTTTCCGGAAACAGCGCGACCACTCGCTGCAAGTCGCCGGCCTGCGCCGCGCCGTTCTTCGCGTCCAGCGGCAGCGAGGCATCCAGCAGCGCCAGGCGCTGATCGGAGCGGAACAGGGGATTGTTGTTGCCCGTGACCACGATACCTTCCAGCGACTGGCTCACGGCCACGGGTGCGGCGCTGGCGGCGTCCACCTGGAGCTCCAGATCGGACTGCTGCACCGCAACCTCGGCGCTCCCGGCAAAGGCGGGACCAACGACGCCTGCAAGCACTGCCGAGAACGCGGCGGCGTAGAACTGCTTCCGGTAGTTGTTCATCTCGATCTCCTGTACGTTGGGCCAGATGGCCGAATGCGTACAGGCTAGGCCCATCCAATTCCCACAACCAGACTGCATTGCCGGGAATCTTCCTACCGAAAAACGGAAGGAACATCGGTGTTGTTCGCGGGGCGGTGTGCCATCGTGCGCTTCCGTCAGGCCGCTTCGTCAGCGGGGGTCTAATTCGATTCCAGGTGGGACCCGCCGATGCGCGCTGTCGGTAACGGCCAAATGAAGTCGCTGACCGCACTAATCGTGTCGTTGTTATTGATCTTAAATAATTTAATGGCTGCAACGAACACCATTAGTTCGGCCGAAAAGACTGCGCGATGTCCCAATTAAGTTAGTGCAAGTCGATCGATGACTTAATTGGGCAGTGCGGGGTTCCGAATTTCCCCGGCGGCAACTCAAAGCACACCCGATACGACCAAGGCAAAAAGCTCCACCGTTAACAGCGTGCCACACGCGGACCCACCTCAGAGACATGTCACGACTGCTCCCGAAGTGGTTCAATCCAGTTCAGTACGTTCGAGATCATCGACATCAGGCGCTAAAGCTTGCGATGGAAATGGCGGCCGTTATCTTTTTTCAATCCTGATGTGCGAGCCTTTCTAACTCAGCGGCCGGGGTGTTGAGCGCTTTGAGGAACGCAATCAAATCGGCTCGTTCTTGCGGAGTGAGAATTAAGGGGATGCCGATTTCCGCTCCTCTGTTATAGAGTTCCAAATCCACCGCCTCATTCAATGTCGCAACGCTGCCATCGTGCATATACGGGAAAGTAAGCGCGACATTACGCAAGCTGGGCGTACGGAATTTGCCGATATCTCTCGGGTCTAGCGTAACCGCAAACCTGCCAAGTTCAGCCACGTCTTCGCGACTGATGACGGTCTTGTCGAGGCTCATGCCAACTTTTCGCTCTTGAACCAACTGCGTCGTCAATTCTGCCAGTCGCGGTGCAATCTTTTTGAAACCAACGTTGACGCTATGAAATGCGTTGTCCGTAAAAAGGGCGGCATTGTTGCCGATTGTGTGGCAGTTTGAGCATCGCGCGGCTCCTTTGAAAAGCGACAATCCTCGGACCTCCTGAGAATCAAGGGCGCCCTGATCGTTGCCGTATGCATAGCGATCGAACGGGGAGTTGCCGGAAAGCAAAGTCCGCTCATACGCCGCCAAGGCCTTTTGGACCTGGACCACTTCGATTTCAGTGCCGAAGGTAGGGAAGGCCTCAGCAAACTGCGCCCGGTAAGTTTCGATGCGGCCAAGCCGGCCTAGCAGGTCGTGCTCGCCTTGAAGCCCGTGCTCCTCCGGGTTCGTCAGAGGATCGAGTACTTGAGACTCGAGTGTTGGGCGGCGACCGTCCCAAAACTGAAATGTATTGAACGCAACGTTCAACAGACTCGGCGCATTCCGTGTTCCGGCGTGGCCGTGAACTCCCTGGGCGACCCGTTTGTTGTCAGAAAAGGCGCGCTTGGGATCATGACAGGAGGAGCAGCTAATCGTCCCGTCAGCGCTCAATCGGGAATCAAAAAACAGTGTCCTACCCAGGCGGACAAGTGCAGCCGCGTTCGATTCAGGGTGCGCGGCAGAACTTGACGGAAGACCTAACGGTACCGGGTCAGCCACGGCCGCTGCTGATAGAACGAAGGCAACCGTACTAAAAAGTACAGGTAACAGCTTGTTATACGTGGACTTATGCATTCGGCCCCAAAAAAGCACGATTACAGAATCGTGACATTCGTCACAGCGCTGACGATGAGCGGTGGTGTTTACCTGCGTGAACGGACGACTGATTCCAGACTCACCCCTTTACCATTCCTTTACAACTGGGGAGTAACAAAGATGGGGACGTTCTCGGGGCGATTGTTTTCTTTCCATAAACTCACTGAAGCCGCAATCGCGCCAAGCATTCTAGACGTACGGATCCGTATGGTACGGCACGTATGCTTGATATTGCTAGCGATCACGACGTTCATTACGTGCTCCGCTGCGAGCGCAGCGGGAGCCCAGTACGTATACGATCCCGCCGGACGCCTTGTCCAAGTCGTGTCTCCAAGCGGAGCCAGCGCGCAGTACAACTACGATGCGGCCGGCAATCTTCTGAGTATTTCGAATCTGTCTGCCAGCACACTGGCGATTACAGGATTCTCTCCGAGCTCCGCGCCGGTCGGAGCGGCTGTTACGGTATTTGGAAGTGGCTTTTCGGCGACTCCGTCGAGCAACGCGGTCAAATTCAACGGCATCTCAGCCACTGTCACCGCGTCTACCGTCAATACCCTCACCGTGACTGTTCCGGCTGCCGCCACGACAGGTCCGATCTCGGTTACGGTTGCTTCGTCTACGGTAACAAGCTCTGGCACATTTACGCTTGCCGCCCAGCAGGTCCTGGCACCTTCAATCTCAGGATTCAGTCCGGCCAGCGGTGCCCCGGGGTCTAACGTTACAATATCAGGATCAAACTTTAGGCCGACCACCAC
>FTAG01001111.1_pt1 | contig 10768 bp, 9 predicted proteins | sample 1638911 | NCBI WGS metagenome assembly FTAG01 (sample SAMEA3914813, study PRJEB12502) | metagenome | biome: forest; material: soil | place: Canada | collected 2011-07-07 | depth 0.3 m
GCGTTTTTCCCCGCCACTTGCGCAGACACCTTCGGCACCAAGTACGCCGCCGGCAACGCGGGAACGCTGTATACGGCGAAAGGCACGGCCTCCCTGCTGGTGCCGCTGGCCTCGGTGCTTTCGGTGGGCGGCAACTGGGACCGCGTATTCCTGGTGGCGGCTTCCATCACCATTGCAGCGGGTATTGCGGCGAAGGTTCTGCTGGCGCCGATGCGCCGGCGCACCATCGAAGGCTCCGCGGCGAAAGCGGCGAGCCGGTTCAAGGCTGGCGCCAAGACGGCCGACGATATCAGCTGAAGCCGGCTCGAACGCAGGTCTTCGCGGGATGCGCCGGTGCGCATCCCGCGAAGACCGATGTGAACTGTCCCAAGAACAGGCATGAACATCCACGAGTACCAGGGTAAGGAAATCCTGCGCCGGTTCGGGGTGGCCACGCCCCGCGGCATGCCCTGCTTCTCGGTGGATGAGGCAGCGCAGGCGGCGCAGGAACTGGGCGGCAAGCTATGGGTGGTCAAGGCGCAGATCCACGCCGGCGGCCGCGGCAAAGGCGGCGGCGTCAAGCTGGCGCGGTCCATCGGCGAAGTGCGCGAACATGCCGCAAGGATTCTCGGCATGTCGCTGGTCACCCACCAAACCGGCCCCGAGGGGCGCCTGGTGCGGCGGCTGTTGATCGAGGAAGGCGCCGATATCCGCAAGGAACTCTACGTTGGCATGGTGGTGGACCGCGGGCGGCAGCGTGTGGTGCTGATGGCCTCCAGCGAAGGCGGTATGGATATCGAGGAAGTCGCGGCGCGCACGCCTGAGAAGATTCACAAGGTATTCATCGATCCCGCCACCGGCCTCACCGGCAGCGAGGCTGAAGACATCGCCCGCAGGATCGGTCTCGAAAGCGGGAGCGTTGTGCAGGCTCGGGCCCTCCTGCTTCGCCTGTATCGGGCATTCGACGAGAGCGATGCCTTGCTGGCCGAAATCAATCCCCTGATCCTCACCGGCGATGATCGTGTCGTCGCGCTCGACGCCAAGTTCAATTTCGATTCCAACGCCCTGTACCGGCATCCGGACATCGTCGCCATGCGCGATCCGGACGAGGAAGATCCGGTCGAAGCCGAGGCGTCGAAACACGACCTGGCCTATATCCGGCTTGACGGCAGCATCGGCTGCATGGTCAACGGCGCCGGCCTGGCGATGGCGACCATGGACGCCATCCTGCTCAGCGGCGGCTGGCCGGCCAACTTCCTCGACGTGGGCGGCGGCGCCACCGCGGAAAAAGTGACCGAGGCCTTCAAGCTGATGCTGCGCAATCCCGAGCTCAAGGCGATCCTGGTCAACATCTTTGGCGGCATCATGCGCTGCGACGTGATCGCACTCGGCATCGTCGCAGCCGCACGCGAGGTCGAGCTGCGCGTGCCGCTGGTGGTGCGCATGAAGGGCACCAACGAGGAACTGGGCCGGAAGATCCTGGCGGAGTCGGGTTTCCCCATCATTGCCGCGGACAACATGATCGAGGCGGCCGACAAGGTCGTGGCGGCAGCACAGGACGCCAGCGCCGCAGTCGACCTGGCCCTGGCAGGCGCCTGACCATGTCCATCCTGATCGGCCGTGACACCCGGGTCATCACCCAGGGCATCACCGGCAAGACCGGCCAGTTCCACACGCAGGCGTGCATGGCCTACGCCAACGGCAGGAGCGGCTTCGTCGGCGGCGTCAATCCGAAAAAGGCCGGCGAGACATTCGAGGGCATTCCCATCTACGGTTCGGTGAAGGAAGCCGCGGCGCAGACCGGCGCCACCGTCTCCGTGATCTATGTGCCGCCGCCCTTCGCCGCCGCCGCGATCGACGAGGCGGTCGATGCCGGGCTGGAGCTGGTCATCTGCATCACCGAGGGCATCCCGGTGCGCGACATGATCCGCACGCGTCGCCGCATGGAAGGCGGCAAGACCATCCTGCTGGGGCCGAACTGCCCGGGCCTGATCACACCGGACGAGCTCAAGATCGGCATCATGCCCGGCCATATCCATCGCAAGGGCCGCATCGGCGTGGTCTCTCGCTCCGGCACGCTGACCTATGAAGCGGCCGGCCAGCTGGCCGAATTCGGACTGGGCCAGTCCACCGTGGTCGGCATCGGCGGCGATCCGGTAAGCGGCCTGAAGCACATCGACGTCATGCGCCTGTTCAACGACGATCCCGAAACGGATGCGGTGATCATGGTCGGCGAGATCGGCGGCGACGCCGAGGAGACCTGCGCGCGCTGGATCAGGGACAACATGCAGAAGCCGGTAGTCGGCTTCATCGCCGGGATCAGTGCGCCGCCGGGCAAGCGCATGGGGCATGCCGGTGCAATCGTTTCCGGGGGCAAGGGGACGGCCCAGGAGAAGCTGTCGGTGATGGAAGCTTGCGGCATCAAGGTGACGCGCAACCCAGGTGAAATGGGCAAATTGCTGAAGTCGGTGCTATAAGATTGCGGCCGGGCTTGGTGCCTTCGCCCGGCCATATAACAGTCTCCTGCCAGAGCAGGGGCAGGGGAGAGAAACAATGCAGCGCGCCGGGTTCAAGTTCGGAATATTCGAACGGCTGTCGGCCGTATTCGTGGCCGTGACGCTGCTGCCCCTGCTGATCATCGGCGGCCTGGCGCACAGCTACATCAAGCACCGCGAAGAGAAGAACGCCGACGAAAAGCTGCAGCTGATTTCCGCCCGGCTCACTGGCCAGGTCGACGGCTGGACCCGCCTAAACCTCGACGTGCAGCGCACCGTGTCCAGGATGCCGGTAATGCGCAGTCCCGGTTCGGCGCAGGGCGCCGCGGCGCTCGGCGTCCTGGTGACGGCGGAACCGTGGATCTCGAATGCGCATGTGCTGGATCTGTCCGGCAACGACCTCCTGCGCAGCGACGGCAAGCCGCTGCAAAGCTTCGCCGACCGCCGCTATTTCACCGAAGTTCTGTCCGGCGCGCCCTATGGCGCGGAAGTCATCTTCAGCCGCACCCTGCACAAGGCCGCGCTAAGCCTGGCCGTGCCGCTGCTGGACGATGCGCAGAAGACGGTGGCGGTGCTGGCGGTCGCATCGGACCTGGATTCGATCTCGAAGTCGGTCGAGGCCCTGCGTTTCGGCGAAACCGGCTTCGCCTTCCTGATGCAGGGCGACGGCACGCTCATCGCCAGCCCGCGCGTGCACATCCGCGAGGAGCTGCCGGACTTCAGTCACCATCCCGCTTATCTTGCCTACAAGGCCGGCCAGGCGAATCCCATTTCCTACAGCGACAACGGCCGCGCCATCATCGCCCACGTGGCGAAGACCGAGGCCGGCTGGATCAATGTGGTGCAGGAGGATTTCGACGAGAGCCGCGCTGCGGTGAAGCAGGCCGACCGCATCATCCTGCTGATGCTGCTGCCCGCCATGGTGCTGGCGCTGGTCGCAGCCTTCCTGCTGTCGCGCAACTTCACCACGCCGATCCGCAGCCTCACCACGGTGGCCGACCAGATCAGCCTGGGAGAGCTCGAACACGATATCGTGCAGGTCAGCCGCGGCGACGAGATCGGAGAGCTGGCCCGCGCCATCGAGCGGCTGGCCAAGAGCATGAAGCTCGCCATGGCGCGCCTGCAGAAGCGCTGATGCCCGCTTGAGCCCCCCGGTATGAGCAGCGACAATCAGGCTCTGGTTGAAGCCCTGCAGAAGCTTTGCGACGAGGGGGCGACCGGCACCCTGTTCATGACGCTGCCCGACAGGCGCCAGGCGCGCATCGGGCTCCTGCATGGTCGGATCGTGCATCTGACGCTGTTCACTCTGCGCGGCGAACTGGTGATCCGCGCGCTCGCCAATCGGCCGCCGCTGAGCTTCAGCTTCCATCCCGGTAATGTCTCGGAAGAGCAAGGCAATCTGCCGGACACCGCGGTCATCCTGCAGCGGCTTGCCGGTGCCGACACTGCCGGCGGTGCCGATCCGGGGCCGGTAGCGATCGAGGCGCCGGCGCCGCCCCTGCCGGAAAGTGTATTGCGCGTGGTGACGCAGGAGCTGGCCCATTTCGTCGGCCCGATGGCCTCGATCCTGGTTGCCGAGCAGAGCGAGGCCACTTCGGTGGAACGGCTATTGGCGCGGCTGTCGCTGGATCTCGACAATCGCGAAGAGATCGAGGCCTTCCGCCACAAGGTCCTCGACCGCCTCAAGGGAGGCGGTCACTAGTCTCCGCGGCGGCTGCTACAAGGCGGGGACTCTTCCGGCAATGGGCGAGGATGGGCTGGCGGCAAACCGTTTCGGGATGCGCCCAGCCAGGTAGGCGGTGCGTCCGGCCTCCACCGCCAGGCGCATGGCCTGCGCCATCCGTACCGGATCGCGGGCGCCGGCGATCGCCGTATTCATCAGCACGCCGTCGCAGCCCAGCTCCATGGCGATCGCCGCGTCGGAAGCCGTGCCGATACCGGCGTCGACCAGTACCGGCACCCTGGACTGTTCCAGGATCAGGGACAGGTTCCAGGGATTGAGGATGCCCATGCCCGAGCCGATCAGCGAGGCCAGCGGCATGATCGCCACGCAGCCCATCTCCTCCAGCAACTTCGCCTGGATCGGATCGTCGCTGCAGTACACCATCACCTCGAAGCCGTCCTTGACCAGGGTCTCCGCCGCGCGCAGCGTCTCCGGCATATTGGGGAACAGGGTGCGTTCGTCGCCGAGTACTTCCAGCTTGACCAGCTGGCGGCCGTCGAGCAGTTCGCGCGCCAGCTTCAGGGTGTGCACGGCGTCGGCCGCGGTATAGCAGCCCGCGGTGTTGGGCAGGATGGTGTAGCGCGAGGGCGGCACCACGTCGAGCAGGCTCGGCGCGCCCGGGTCTTGACCGATGTTCACGCGGCGGATCGCCACGGTGATGATCTCGGCACCGCTGGCTTCCGTCGCGGCGCGAGTTTCTTCGAGGTCGCGGTACTTGCCGCTGCCGACCAGCAGGCGCGAGCGATAGCTGCGGCCCGCGATGGTCAGTGCTTCCTGCATGGCAGGCGCGGCATCCGGTTTTGTCATGAGCATGTTGTGTTCCTAAATGTTATGCGGGTCGGGGCAGTCACCGCCTTGTTCATCATCTCGTTCATCTTTGCCATCCCTGGCGCGACGGTGCGTCTTTCTGAGAGCCCGCCCCGGCCATCCATGGCCGGGCGTTCGAGGCCACGCGAGTGACATTGAGTCACTCGCGTGGCCTCTCACCCACCACCAATGGCGCGCACAATCTCGACGCGATCCAGTTCCTTCAGGATGCGCTGCGGCCACAGCTGCGGTGGCACCACCTCGCGATTGACCGCCACTGCCAGGCGCATGCCGAGCAGATCCAGGGTGGCGATGAGGCCATAGACCGTCTGGCTGATCAGGATCATGTGCGGCGTGCCGTTCAGCTCGATCTCCATCATGGCCTTAACTCTTGCTGTAGAGCTGGGCGCCGCCCTTGAGGAATTCGACCGCCTTGACCTCCATGCCCTGCTGCAGGGCGCGGCTCTCGGAAAGTCCCTGCCCGGCGGCGTAATCGCGCACTTCCTGGGTGATCTTCATCGAGCAGAAATGCGGACCGCACATCGAGCAGAAATGCGCCACCTTGGCCGAATCCTTGGGCAGCGTTTCGTCGTGGAAGGCACAGGCCTTGTCCGGATCGAGGCCCAGGTTGAACTGGTCCTCCCAGCGGAACTCGAAACGCGCCTTGGACAGCGCGTTGTCGCGGATCTGCGCGCCGGGATGGCCCTTGGCCAGGTCGGCCGCATGCGCGGCGATCTTGTAGGTGATGATGCCTTCCTTGACGTCGTCCTTGTTGGGCAGGCCCAGGTGTTCCTTGGGCGTGACGTAGCACAGCATGGCAGTGCCGTACCAGCCGATCATCGCCGCGCCGATGCCCGAAGTGATGTGGTCGTAGCCGGGCGCGATGTCGGTGGTGAGCGGGCCGAGCGTGTAGAACGGTGCTTCGCCGCAATGCTCCAGCTGCAGCTCCATGTTCTCCTTGATCAGGTGCATCGGCACATGGCCCGGGCCTTCGATCATCACCTGCACATCGTGCTTCCAGGCGACCTTGGTCAATTCGCCCAGGGTGCGCAGCTCGCTGAACTGGGCCTCGTCGTTGGCATCGTAGATCGAGCCCGGGCGCAGGCCGTCGCCCAGGCTGAAGGACACGTCGTAGGCCTTCATGATTTCGCAGATGTCTTCGAAATGCGTGTAGAGGAAGGATTCTCGGTGGTGGGCCAGGCACCACTTGGCCATGATCGAGCCGCCGCGCGAGACGATGCCGGTCATGCGCTTTGCCGTCATCGGCACATAGCGCAGCAGTACGCCGGCGTGGATGGTGAAGTAGTCCACGCCCTGCTCGGCCTGTTCGATCAGGGTGTCGCGGAAGATCTCCCAGTTCAGGTCCTCGGCCTTGCCGTTGACTTTCTCCAGGGCCTGGTAGATCGGCACGGTGCCGATCGGCACGGGCGAGTTGCGGATGATCCACTCGCGCGTTTCGTGGATGTGCTTGCCGGTGGACAGGTCCATAACCGTGTCGGCGCCCCAGCGGATCGACCAGGTCATCTTCTCCACTTCCTCGCGCACGAATTCCGGCGTGATCTCGTCTGGGATGCGGGCGCCGAACGACTGCCCGGAATGCTGGCGGCCCATCAGCCGCGCCAGTTCGGCGCCCGTGGGGCCGGAGGCGCGCAGCTGCTCCAGGTATTCCCGGCGGCACAGGTTCTCGCGGATGGCGATGAACTCCATCTCCGGCGTGACGATGCCTTGGCGCGCATAGTGCATCTGAGACACATTGCGCCCGGCCACCGCGCGCCGCGGCTTGCGCTGCAGGTTGAAGCGCAGCTCGGTCAGCTTCGGATCGTGTAGTCGCTCCACGCCGAAGCGCGAGCTGGGGCCGGGCAACTCCTCGGTGTCGTTGCGTCCCAGAATCCAGGGCAGCCGCGGTCCGGCCAGGCCGGAGCGGATGTCGATGGCGAGCTGTGGGTCCGTGTAGGCGCCGGAGGTGTCGTAGACGAAGATCGGCGCATTGCGCTCGGCACCGAACGAAGCCGGCGTATCGGACTGGCTGATCCTGCGCATCGGCACCTGGATATCCGGGCGCGTACCCTGCACGTAGACTTTGCGGGAATTGGGCAGCGGCTGCACCGCGGCTTCGTCGACCCGCGCGGTGGCGGCGAAAAATAGGGGATTGGCGTTCATCGCGCTCCTGTAATCGTGGTCGGAAGGCGAAGGAGCCCGGGGTGGGCTGCTACACCAGGACAGGTTTCGCCGGATCGGCTGAATCGGGAAGGAGCCACCAGCGATCTGCGCGTCGGCGATACGGCGTATCCATTGCCCGACGCCAGCGCACCACTCGGCCTCCCTGGACTTGGGGCGAATATACGGATCGCCCGGCGCCGTCGCATTGACCGCGGTCAATCCCTGTATTGAGAAATCGATGCGGCCGCTTGACCGTGGTCAAGGAGAATGACCGGATGTTTACTTCACACTTCCTCCCCAGGACGGGAGCGGCATTTTCGTCGCGCGCCCGTTTTTGAACGATCGATACCGAGCGGTCCATGCGGATACCCGCCAGCGGGGGAAACCCTTGCAGCGACGCCACGGCCCACTCCGGCAGTCGAACAGAACCGCCCATGGCGAGTCCGGATTCCGAGGTCAGTGATGAAAGGGCAATTGCAGGAACAAGCGCTGCAGCCGATGCCAGCCGCCAGGCCGCTGGCGGCGGCGGAGCGGGCCAAGGTGCTGGAAGTGATCATGCAGTTGCGCACGCTGCCTGGCGCGTTGCTGCCGGTGCTGCACGGCGTGCAGGATGCGCTGGGCTATGTGCCGCCCGGCGCGGTGACGCTGATCGCCTCCGAACTGAACCTGTCGCGCGCCGAGGTGCATGGCGTCGTCACCTTCTACCACTACTTCCGCACCACCAAGCCCGGCAGGCAGATTCTGCAACTTTGTCGCGCGGAAGCCTGCCAGTCGCTCGGCGCCGCGGCGCTGGAGATCCACGTCAAGCAGAAGCTCGGCGTGGATTTCCACGGCACCACGGCCGACCGCCAGTTCACGCTGGAGCCGGTGTACTGCCTGGGCAACTGCGCCTGCGGCCCTGCGCTGATGCTGGACGGCGAGCTGCATGGGCGCATCGATGCAGAAGCCTTCGATGAACTGCTTGCGTCGAAGCGCGGTGCCGCATGACCACCACCGTCTATGTTCCCTGCGACGCCAGTGCACTCTCGCTCGGCGCCGAGGCCACGGCCCGCGAGATCGCCGCCGAGGCGCAGCGGCGCGGCGTGGAGATCAGGCTGGTGCGCAACGGCAGCCGCGGCATGCTGTGGCTGGAACCGATGGTCGAGGTGGAGACGGCTGGCGGCCGCGTCGCCTATGGTCCGGTCAAGGCCAGGGACGTGCCCGGCCTGTTCGATGCCGGCTTCCTGCAAGGTGGTGCCCATGCGCTGGCTCTCGGCGCCCCAGCCGACCATCCCTATCTGAAGAACCAGGAACGCCTGACTTTCGCCCGCGTCGGCATCACCGACCCGCTCAGCCTCGACGACTATCTGGCCCACGGCGGCTATCGCGGCCTGCCCGCCGCCCTGGCCCTGTCTGCGCCGGCCATCGTCCAGGAAGTGACCGACTCCGGCCTGCGCGGCCGCGGCGGCGCGGCGTTTCCCGCCGGCATCAAGTGGAAGACCGTGCTCGGCGCCGAGGGTGCGCAGAAGTACATCGTCTGCAATGCCGACGAAGGCGACTCCGGCACATTCTCCGACCGCATGATCATGGAAGGCGACCCCTTTGTGCTGATCGAGGGTATGACCATCGCCGGCATGGCGGTGGGCGCCACCCGCGGCTACATCTACCTGCGCTGCGAATATCCGCACGCCCACCGCACGCTCAACCGGGCCATCGCCACCGCCTACGCGCGCAACTACCTGGGCCAGGACGTGCTGGGCAGCAAGCGCGCCTTCGATCTGGAGGTGCGTCTCGGCGCCGGCGCCTACATCTGCGGCGAAGAGACGGCGCTGCTGGAAAGCCTGGAAGGCAAGCGCGGCCAGATCCGCTTCAAGCCGCCGCTGCCGGCGATCAAGGGCCTGTTCGGCTGCCCCACGGTGATCAACAACGTCATCACCTTCGCCTCGGTCCCCATCGTCCTCGACCGCGGTGCCGAGCACTACAAGGGATACGGCATGGGCCGCTCGCGCGGCACCCTGCCGTTCCAGCTTACCGGCAATATCAAATACGGCGGCCTGATCGAAAAGGCCTTCGGCGTCACCCTGCGTGAACTGCTCTACGACTACGGCGGCGGCAGCTACAGCGGCCGGCCGATCCGCGCGGTGCAGGTCGGCGGTCCTCTCGGCGCCTACATACCCGCCTCGCAGTTCGATGCGGTGCTGGACTACGAGGAGTTCGCCAAGATCGGCGGCATGGTCGGCCACGGCGGCATCGTGGTGTTCGACGACAGCGTCGACATGGCGGCGCAGGCGCGCTACGCCATGGAATTCTGCGCGGTCGAATCCTGCGGCAAGTGCACGCCCTGCCGCATCGGCTCCACCCGCGGCGTCGAGGTCATCGACCGGCTGGTCGCCGGGCAGCAGGCGCAGGAAGTGCTGCTGCGCGACCTGTGCGAAACCATGCTGGCCGGATCGCTGTGCGCGCTGGGCGGCATGACGCCGTTCCCGGTGCTGTCCGCCCTGAATCACTTTCCCGAAGACTTCCGCAACCTTTCCCGCCGGATACCGAACTAGGAGATTGCCGTCATGTTGTCGATTGTCGAAAAAGATTACGGCACTCCGGGCCGCCCCGAGGGGAAGCTGGTGACCCTGACCATCGACGGGCGCCAGGTCAGCGTGCCCGAGGGCACTTCGGTAATGCGCGCCGCCGCGCTCGCCGACCTGAAGATCCCCAAGCTCTGCGCCACCGAGCAGCTGGAAGCCTTTGGCTCCTGCCGCCTGTGCCTGGTGCAGATCGAAGGCATGCGTGGGCTGCCGGCCTCCTGCACCACCCTCGTCGCCGACGGCATGAAGGTGACGACGCAGAACCAGAAGCTGGCCGAGGTGCGCCGCGGCGTGATGGAGCTGTACATCTCCGATCATCCGCTGGACTGTCTCACCTGTCCGGCCAACGGTCACTGTGAATTACAGGACATGGCCGGCGTGGTCGGGCTGCGCGAGGTGCGCTACGGCTATGAGGGCGAGAACCATCTCAAGGCCGAAAAGGACGAGAGCAATCCCTATTTCACCTTCGATGCCAGCAAGTGCATCGTCTGCTCGCGCTGTGTCCGCGCCTGCGATGAAGTGCAGGGCACCCTGGCCTTGACTGTGCAGGGCCGCGGCTTCGACTCCAAGATCGCCGCCAGCCAGAACGAATCCTTCCTCGAATCCGAGTGCGTCTCCTGCGGCGCCTGTGTGCAGGCCTGCCCGACGGCGACACTCTCCGAGAAAACCCTGATCGAGAAAGGCCAGGCCGAGCACAGCGCCATCACCACCTGCGCCTACTGCGGCGTCGGCTGCTCGTTCCGCGCCGAGATGAAGGGCGAGGAAGTGGTGCGCATGGTGCCGAACCAGGACGGACACGCCAATCACGGCCATTCCTGTGTCAAGGGCCGTTTTGCCATTGGCTATGCCACGCATTCCGATCGCATCACCACGCCGATGATCCGCGCCAAGATCACCGATCCCTGGCGCGTCGTCAGCTGGGAAGAGGCGATTGCCCACGCGGCATCGGAGTTCAAGCGCATCCAGCAGAAGCACGGGCGCGACTCGGTCGGCGGCATCACCTCCTCGCGCTGCACCAACGAGGAAACCTACCTGGTGCAGAA
>FTAG01000739.1_pt1 | contig 10724 bp, 8 predicted proteins | sample 1638911 | NCBI WGS metagenome assembly FTAG01 (sample SAMEA3914813, study PRJEB12502) | metagenome | biome: forest; material: soil | place: Canada | collected 2011-07-07 | depth 0.3 m
CACGATCAGCGAAACCCTCCCGCCGATCATCGCCCTCTTCAAGGAGCGCTATCGCGGCGTTCTGGAGCCGGAGTTCATCGCACTGGTCGAACAGCTCCCGGCGGCGCTCGCCCGTAGCCGGGAAGACCGCTCTTCGCCGCGCACCGTGCAACATGCCGATTTCCGCCTCGACAACGTGATGTTCGACGTGAACGGCGGCGAGCGGCCGATGGCGACGCTCGACTGGCAGACCCTGACCGTCGGCCCTGGGGCGGTCGACGTGGCCTATTTCCTGTCCGCCGCGATCGATCCGGCCGAGCGCCGCCAGCATGAGGTGGAACTCGTGCGGTTCTATCACGCCGAACTGATCCGACGCGGCGTCGAAGACTACGGTTGGGACCAGTGCTGGCGCGACTATCGGCGCTATGCCTTGCACGGCATCTTGATGGGCGTCTTCTCGGCCCTGTCCGTCGAGCGGACCGACCGTGGCGACGCCCTGTTCCTGAAGATGACCCGGGGCGCCTGCGCCCAGGCGCTGGACAACGGTACATTCGATTTCTGGAAAGACTGAGGAGAGCCAGGCCATGCAGATAACCGCAGCGGTCGCCCGGGAGCCTGGGGCGGACTTCACCATCGAGACGGCGGAGCTGGACGAGCCCCGCGCCGACGAGATTCTGGTCCGCGTCGCCGCGGTCGGCGTCTGCCACACCGATCTGGTCGCGCGGGACGGCCTCATGCCGTTCACCATGCCGGCCGTGCTGGGCCACGAAGGCGCGGGGACCGTGGAAAAGGTGGGCTCGGCGGTGACCAAGGTCTCACCCGGCGATCGGGTGGCCATCACCTTCCGCTCCTGCGGCGCGTGCGAGCGCTGCCAGAGCGGCGATCCCGCCTATTGCTTCACCATGCCGATGCTCAACTACATCGGCATGCGGCCCGATGGCACAAAGGCGATCCGCCAGGGCGAAGTCGCCGTCTCGTCCAACTTCTTCGGCCAGTCCTCCTTCGCCACCTATGCCCTGGCCTATGAACGCAATGTCCTGAAGCTGCCGGACGACATCCCGTTCGAGATCGCCGCGCCGCTCGGCTGCGGCGTCCAGACCGGCGCGGGCGGGGTGATGTTGGCCCTGGTCTGTCCCAAGGGCTCCTCCATCCTGATCACCGGCGGCGGGGCCGTCGGCCTTTCGGCGGTCATGGGGGCGGCGATCCAGGGCTGTGGCGCGATCATCGTCGTCGAGCCCCACGCGGCCCGTCGCGCCCTGGCCATCAAACTGGGCGCCACTCACGCGATCGACCCCGCGGACAGTCCGGATCTCGCCGCGGCCGTCCGGGCCATCCTGCCGCATGGGGTGGACTATGCGTTCGACACGACCGGACGGCCCGACACCCTGAAGGCCGTGATGGCCGCGCTGGCGCCCAAGGGCGTGTTCGGCATCGTCGGCATTCCGCCGCAGGGGACGCCGATGCCCGGCGACCTCGGGACCGTGCTCACCTTCGGCCAGACCGTGCGCGGGATCATCGAGGGCGACAGCGACCCCGACGCCTTCCTGCCGGTCCTGATCGATCACTGGCGCGCCGGCCGGTTGCCGCTGGAGGCGCTGATCCAGTCCTATCCCTTCGACCAGATCAACCACGCCATCAAGGCGCAGCACCACGGCGGCTGCGTCAAGGTGGTGCTGACGTTGCCAGACGCCTGAGGCGCCTCGAACCGCCAAGACGACAGGAAGCGCATATCCCACCACCCCGTGTGCCTGACCGGCAATTTCGCCGCTGGACCTGTAAGGGAAAGTCCCATGCTCAACAAACTCGACGACTTCCCCATCCACCAGACGCCGGAGCCGATCGCGGTTCCAGCAACCAGCGACCGCAATGTCTACGACCGGACCTGGTTCAACGGCTACGCCGCCGACGGCTCCTATTATTTCGGCATCGGCATGGCGATCTATCCACACCGCGGGATCATGGACTGCGCGTTCAGCGTCGTGCAGCCGGGCGGACGCCAGCACTGCTTCTACGGTTCGCGGCGCGCGCCCTTGGAGCGCACGGAGATGCAGGTCGGTCCCTTCCGGCTGGAGGTGATCGAACCCATGCGCCGCGCGCGCGTGGTGCTGGAGGACAACGCCAGCGGCGTGTCCTGTGATCTGACCTTCTCCGCGCGCACCGCGGCGATCCAGGAAGCCCGCCAGACCCTGTGGTCCGGCGCCCGCCGGGCGATGGACGCCACCCGCTTCGACCAGTTCGGCCACTGGAGCGGCGTCGTGCGTCACCCGGACGGGGAGATCCAGGTCGACGAGGCGGTCTGCTATGGGACCAAGGACCGGTCCTGGGGCGTGCGCGGGGTTGGCGAGCGGGATGTCGGCGGCGCGCCCGCCACCGCCCTTCCGAGCGCTTTCTTCCTCTGGGCGCCGCTGGTTTGGGATGACCACATCTCCCACGCCATCTTCTTCGATGGTCCGCGCGGCGAAGCCTTGGTCAGGGAAGGCATCACCGCGCCGCTCTACCCGACAGAAGCCGCCGTGCCCGGCGTCGAGGACGGCAAGGACCAGCGCATGGCCACCGCGCGCCACCGGGTGAATTATCATCCCGGAACGCGTTTGGCGCGGTCGGCCGAGATCGACCTCGTCGATCATGACGGCAAGACCCGCACGATCGCCCTCGACCCCATCCTGAAATTCCAGATGAAGGGCCTCGGCTACGGCCACCCCCAATGGGGACAGGGCATGTGGAAGGGCGAACTGGAGATCGGCGGCGAGTCCTTCGATCCGAAGCAACTCGACCCGCTGGCGCCCGAGCATCTGCATGTGCAGCAGGTGGTGCGCGCCAGCGACGGCGAACGAACGGGAATCGGGGTGCTGGAGCAGGTCTGCATCGGCCCCTATGCGCCGGCTGGGTTCACTGGCCTGTTCGACGGCGCGAAGGGCTGACCGATCGTCGGCTTCCCCGGGTTCACTCCGACGCGGCCGTCTTGGCGATCAGGCCGTCAGGCGGCTTGGCGAGCGGGTTCGCCGAGCGCCACCTGCAGGGAGGCATGGCGCTGTTCGGGGCCAAGGGCCAGGCCCTCCGCGCGGACCACCTGCACGTCGGTCACGCCGAGGAAGGCGAAGACCGTGCGCAGGTAGGTTTCCTGGAAGTCCAGCGCCGCGCCGGGCGAACCCTCCGCATAGAGGCCGCCGCGCGTGGACGCGATCACGACGCGCTTCCCGCCAGCGAGACCTTCGGGCCCCTTTTCCGTGTAGCGGAAGGTCACGCCCGCGATCGAAATGCGATCGATCCAGGCCTTCAGCACGCTGGGGACGCCGAGGTTGTACATCGGCGCGCCGACCACCACGATGTCGGCGTCCAGGAATTCCTGAAGGACCGCAGCGTTGGTCTTGGCGACCGCGCTTGCGGCCTCGTCCAGACCGTTCGCCGGTTGGCGGCCGGCGGCCAGATCGGCTCCGGTCAGGTGCGGAAGGGGCGCCGCGTCGAGGTCGCGGTAAATCGCCTCGAGGCCGGGGAGGTCCCGCTGCAAGCGCTCGACGATGGCGCGCGAAAGCTGGCGCGAGGCGGAGGCGTCGCCCAGCAGGCTGGAGTCTAGGTGCAAGAGTTTCATGGCCGTTCTCCCACGCAGGGTGTTGCGATGACCATGAAGGTATGAGTGGGACGATCTGGCGAGTAGCCCTTTGATTTGGAACTGATTGTTCTATCAATAGAACGATTCCGGCGAATGAGGGCGGATATGCAGGACTTGAACGACCTGCGTTTCTTCGCGGCGGTTGTGAGCAGCGGCGGGTTCTCCAGCGCCGCGCGTGAGCTCGGCCTGCCCAAATCACGCCTCAGCCGGCGCGTCGCTCAGCTCGAGGCCGACCTTGGCGTCCGCCTCTTGGAGCGCTCAACGCGTCGGCTCAAGGTCACCGAGGTCGGACGGGAGGTCTATGCGCAGGCGGTGACCGCGACGGCGGCGGCGGAGGCCGCGACCGAGGCGGCCATGCGGGTGCGCGCGGAGCCGCAGGGGCTTGTCCGCATGAGCTGCCCGCTGAACCTGCACGACACGATCGCCCGTCGCCTTCCGGCGTTCCTGGCGGACCACCCGCGGCTGCGCCTGCAGATCCTGTCGACCAACCGGCGGGTCGACCTGATCGAGGAACGGGTCGACGTCGCGGTGCGGGTGCGCGAGCGCCTGGACACGGACGGCGATCTGCAGATGCGACGGATCGGCGTCAGCCGGCGGATCATCGTCGCCAGCCCCGACTTCGTCCGCGATCATGGCGAGCCGGGTGCGCCGCAGAATCTGGCCGGCCTGCCCCTGGCGGACGCCAATGAAGGGGTCGGCCGGTCCATCTGGCGGCTCTCGGCCGGCGAGGACAGTCACTGCCAGGTCGAATTCGATGCGCGGCTCGCCGCTGGCGACCTCCGGACCCTCGTCGCCGCCACGCTCGCGGGCGTGGGGGCGGCCCTCCTGCCGGTGACCGAATGCCGGGCGCACCTCGACGCGGGGCGCCTGGTCCGCCTGTTGCCGGAGTGGGGGGCCGCCGACGGCGTCCTCCACCTGGTGTTCACATCGCATCGAAGCATGCTGCCCAGCGTCCGCGCGGTGATCGACTTCGCGGCCGAAGCGCTCGTGGAGGCGGTTCAGTGATTGTCCTGTCGCGGGCCGACTGGCGTGAGCTGTCTCCCGGCGGGGTCTATTTCATCCTGGACCACCAGGCCGACCCAGGGACGACGGTCGAGCAGATCGCTCCCCCTTTGAAAAAGGCTCGAAGCGGAACTCTAGCGAGGTCCGCCCGCGCGGCGCGCCTGGGCGGGCGCGGCGGCGTCGGTGTGGCGGGCGGGCTCGCGGCGTGCGTCGAGGGACGCGGCCTCGCGGCGGACCGAGCGGTCCCCGCCGTCATGCGACACCCGTTCGACGAAGGCGATCTGCTCCAACTGGATCGACTGGGCCAGGGCGCCGGTCGCCGGCGCCAGGGCGGCGAAGGCGCCGGCGGCGATCAGGGTCCGGGATTGGGCGGTACGCATTTGATGAGCTCCAATGAGCTGTTCCTGCCCAGGTAATTCGTCAGAGAACGCCGTGTTCCGAACGCCTCATCACATCCCCGTGCGCGGACTTGCATTCCCAGGACCGCTTGCCCGCCGCCACACATGCAAACGCCGCCCCCTCGCAGGGAGGGAGCGGCGCATGGTCGAACATTGGGTTGAAGGCTGAGCCGGACTAGCGGCAGTGCACTTCGCCGCGGTCGATCGAGCTGCCGAGGGCCGCGCCGCCGGCCGCGCCTAGGAGGGCGCCCAGCGCATTGCCGCCGATCGCGCCGCCGATCGCCGCGCCGCCGAGGCCGCCGACCACCAGGCCGGTGGTGCCGTCGTCGCGGCGGCAATAGGCGCGGCCGTCGCCGCCGCGATAGATGTAGTCGTCGCGGGTCAGGCGGCGGTCATGGTGTTCGCCGCCTTCGTGATAGCTGTGGGCGGCGTCCCAACGGGGGTTGTCCGCGCCGCCGTGCCAGTGATTGTCGTCGGGCTGGGCATAGGCGGGCAGGCTGGCGGCGAAGGCCAGAGCCATGGCCGCGGCGAGGGTTCTTTTCATCACAGGCGTTCCTTCCGTTGTTCCGCTCACAACGCCGTGAACCCCGGGATGGTTTCCCGCTCAGCTGTCTCGTTCTTAAACTTTAAGGTTCAAATGAGGCCCGGATCGCGCCGCTTCTTGCGGCCCGGACGCTCCCAGACCACGCCGGGAAAGCCTTTCAAGGGGACCAGCGGCTCGCCGAGATAGGCCCAGTCCGGCGTCTGTTCGATGGCGATATGGTAGCGCGGCTCGCGGCCGGTGCGGCCCTCGATCAGGGCGCGCGAGACATTGACCATCTGGGGCGCGTGGGCCCGCTCATAGAACAGGGGGGCGCCGCAGCGGCCGCAGAAGCTGCGCACGGCGCGGGTCTCGGGGTCTTCATAGCGGGTGATGAAGTCCGCGCCTTCGATAACCTGTAAGCGGCTGCGCCAGCAGCCGACATAGGTGGCGCAGGCCGCGCCATGGGCGCGCCGGCTGGCGGCGGAGTGGTCGTGCCAGGCCCAGCGCGCCGGCACGCCGATCTCGAACCGCACCGCGCCGCACAGGCACTGGCCGGATGCGGCCGGCTCGGCCGGGTCGCGCCGGCGCGGGGTCTTGGGCGCGGCCTTGGGTTTGTCCGGGTTCGATCTCGCGCGCGTCGCCATGCGGCCTCCATTCAGCATCTTCCCCCCTTATGCGCCACGATAGCTGTCAGCCGGTGTCAACTATTGTCCTGCTCCCTCGCTGGGCGGCGGCGCGGCGCGAACAGCAAAGCGGCGGGCGGCCAGGGCGCCCATCAGCAGCACCACGCCCAGCGCCAGGAACGAGGCCGCGCGAATGGGACCGTCCAGCCGGGCGAGGTCGAACAGGAACACCTTGGCGGTGGTCCCGAGCAGCGCCACGAGCCCCAAGGCGCGCAGGGCCGGGTCGCGCCGCCCGGACCCAACCGCCAGCAGCAAGAGACCGTAGAGCGCCCAGGCCGCCGAGAAGGTCCAGGTCTCCAGGCTGGCCTCGCGCAAAGGCGCGCGCATGGCCGCGCCGTGGAAGGCGTAGCGCACGACGATGCTGAGCAGGGCGAAGACCTCGATCGCGGCGGCGCTCAGCGAAGCGCGCGCCAGCATCGCGCGTCCCTGCACCCGCGCGCGCCAGGCCATGACGGCGCTTAAGCCGCAGCCGGCGATGTAGAGCGCGATCAGGAGGGCCGGCGACTGAAGATCGCCATCGAGCGGCCCCCACCAAGGACTGGCGACATAGGCGAGCTGCCAAAGGGCGAAAGCGCCGACGCCCCAGGTGATCCAGCCCATATCGCCGACGGTGCGTTCAGGCTCGGCTCGGGCGTTCAAGCGCACACGGCCGATGTCCAGCAGAAGGGCCAGGCTCAGGGCGGCGACCGGGTAGGCTGCGGCTTCGGCGAAGCTCATCTCGTGCAAGGGCGCACGCATGACCGCGCCATGGAAGGCGTAGCGGACGAGGATGGCGGCCAGGACGAAGACCTGGGTCCCGGCGGCGATCAGCGCCGCGCGGGCGAGCGCGCCGCGTCTGCGCATCCGTATGCGCCAGGCCAGGATGGCGCTCAGCGCGAAGCCGGCCGTATAGAGCGCGATCAACAACGCCGGGTCATGCAGATCGCCGTCGAACGACCCCCACCAGGGGCAGGCGATAAAGCCGAGCAGCCACAGCGCCAGGGCGCCGGCGACCCAGCAGGTCCCGTCGATCAGATCGCCCGTCCCCCGGCCAAAATCGGTCCACGCGCTCAATCGTGCGCGGCAGGCGTCGAGCGCAACGGCCAGGCCGAGGGCCGCGGCGGCATAGGCTGCCGTTTCTGAAAATCCCAGGGGGCCTTGATCCAGCAGCGGGCCGTGGAACAGCCGCCGGATCTCGCTGATCAGCCAGATCACCACGAAGGCCAAGGCCGCGCTGATCGTCGCGGTGGACAGCTTCGCCTCGCGCACGCCCGGCCGCCGGGCGGCGTCCAACAGTAACAGCGCCGGCGCCAGCAGGCCGAGCATCAGGCCGTCGGCGAGCGGCGGGCCGAGCACTGGATGGGCGGCCCCCCAATGGACGCCCCACCAGGGATGCAGCAGCAGGCCTTGCAGGACCAGGCCGTGAAAGGCGCCCAACCCCAAGAGGATCGGCGCGCGGGCCCGGCCCAGCGGCGTGGCCGCGCCGCGAATGGCCAGCATAAGGCCCGCCGCCAGCAAGAGGAGGGTCCGCAGCGAAGCTTCGGTGAAGCCGTCCAGCCCCGCGCCGCCCGCGTGCGGTCGGGCCAGGGTCTGCAGCGCCAGGAACGCGCCGAGCAGCGCCGTGACCAGGGCCGTGGTCGAGACCGCCTCGATACTGCCGCGCACATCCGCGCGGCGCCGAAGGACGGCCCAGGCGGCGAACTGGGCCAGGGCCGGCGGGGCGCAGGCGGCGATCACGGCGCCGGGGCCGATCAGGCCCAGGAGGGCGTCCCCGGCCACCGGGCGGACGAGCAAGCCGCCCAGGCTGGCCAGGGCCGCGACCGCCGCGGTCTCGGCGAAGCCGCGCCAGGCGATCCGCACGGCCAGGACGGCCAGGGCCAGGGCCAAGAGGCCATAGGCGGTCGGCGCCGCGTGGACGTCGAGGCTGGCGTGCAGGGCCAGGCCCGTGGCTTCCGCCGCCGCCGCGATGAAGGCGGCGGGGGTCCAGTCGGTGCGCGCGTCGGCCGATCGGCGGGCCAGCAGGGCCGCGCCAAGGGCGAACAGGACGGCGAAGGCGGCGTCGATCGCTACGTCGAGATGGGGCAGGTCGCGCGCCAGGGCCGGCGCCGCCAGGGTCAGGGCCAAGGCGGTCCCGGCGGCTCCGGCCACCGCGGCTGCGCGGGTGTCGCGGGAACGGCGCGCGCCATCGAACCCGGCCAGGGCGACGGCGGCCAGGGCCGGCAGAATCCAAGGAAGCGTGCTCGGACCCGCTTGGGTCCGCGCCCACGACGTCGTCGCCGAGGCCGTCAGCGCGGCGGCGTCCAGGGCGAGGGCCGGCGCCCAGAGGATGGCCGGAGCGACCATGCCGGCGCGCACGCCGAGCGCCGTGGCCAGGAGGATCGCCATGACGGCCGCCATCGGCGCCTGCGGCGGCGTGACGCGCAGCGAGACCATCAGCATCAGCGCCAGCACGCTGGCGCCGAGCACCGCGGCGCCGGGCAGCAGCTCGAACGGCCGCCGGGCCTCCGGCTCGCTTGGCGCCGAACGGCGGGCGTAGAGCGCGGCGGCGAGGGCCAGCAGCGGAGCGGCGCTGGCGATCAGGGAAGCGCCCGTCCGATCCGATCCGCCGAACCGCTCCAGCGCCCAAAGGCCGGCGCCGGCCAGGGCGAAGGCGCCGGCGCGGGTCCAGCTTCTCAGGCCGGCGATCGCCAGGCCGGTGGCGAGGATCAGGACCACGAAACCGTCCAGCGCGCCGCCGCCCCATGCGCCGCCGCCGGTGACCACAGGCACCAAATAGGCCGCGATGATGGCCAGGAGGCCGAGCGCCTCCCCATGCAGCAGGGCCAGCGCCAGCAGTCCAAGCGACACCGCCGCCAGCAGCGCGCCGGCTTCGCCCGGCGAAATGAAGCGATAGAGCAGGTCCGCCGCCCAGATGGCCGCGTAGAGCGTCGCCGCGCCCGCCGCCGTGGTCAGGGCCGCAACCAGCTGGTTGGGTCCGCTCTTGGCCCAGACGCCGCGCCGCAGCGCCTCGCCCACGCCCAGGGCGGCCAGGCCGAGGATCACGGCGGCGAAGATGCGCAAGGCCGGCGTGAAGAAACCGCGCTGGGCGGCGTAGGCGACCAGCAACAGCCCGCCCAGGGCCAAGGCGCCGCCGCCGATCCAGGCCAGGCCGTTCTCGGCCAGCCACTCCGATATGGACGGTCCTGGCGGGAGCGGCGGCGCCACCCGCCTGGGCGGCTCGGGCGGCGGCGCGGCTTTCAGGACGGACTCCGGGACCGCGGCGGGCTCCGGTTCCGCCGGCGCCTCTTCGAGAAGCGTCGCGTCAGGTTCGGGCGATGCCTGGACGACAACGACAGGCGCGGCCCTCTCGGGGATGGTCCATGGGAGGGCGGTTTTGGCGGGGTCGGGCTCCAGGGGCGGAGTCATCTCGCGCTCCGGCGTCGCCGGAGTGGCGGCGAGCACGGCCTCGTCGGGCAAGTCGGCGGATTTGACAGTCTCCGAGATGGCGGCGGGCTGGACGGTTTCCACAGTCGGGAGACGGCTCGCCCTATCGGTCAGCAGGGCGATCTCCCGGGACAGCTGAACGAGCTGCTCGGTCAATTTGCCGAGCTTCTGCTGCTGGTGGAAACACCAGAATCCCAGGCCGAAAACCACGAGCCAAATCATTCCGGCATCCTGTTACAGGCCGAAGAGTAGAAACCCCGCCCAGATCAACCTTTGCGTTGAACTGGGGCGCCAAATCGTTAAGTCCGCCGCGCGGCCTTCCCGCGAACGCCCCCCGCGCCTACATGGCGAGGGTAGGGCGCCTGAGGCGCCGGGCAACAGGCCTCCGCGACGGAGCGCCTCGGGGAGGAAAAAACGATGACCGCGACGAACTCGGACACCGGGCTGCAACTGCGTTCCCTGGTCAAGGCCAGCGGCGAACTGGAGCTGTCGCTGGCGCGGGTGGCGCGGCCGGCGCCAGGCCCGGACGAGGTGGTGGTGCGGATCGAGGCCTCGCCGATCAATCCTTCCGACCTCGGCCTCCTGCTCGGCCCGGCCGATATGGCTTCGCTCAAAGCTTCGGGCAGCGCCGACGCGCCGGTGCTGACAGGCAAGATCCCGACCCAGTTCATGCGCGCCCTGACGGCCCGGCTGGACGACTCCCTGCCGGTCGGCAACGAGGGCGCGGGCGTGGTGATCGCGGCTGGCGCTTCCGACGCCGCCCAGGCCCTGATGGGCAAGACCGTGGCCATTCTGGGCGGGGCCATGTACGCCCAATATCGTTGCCTGAAGGCCGCCGACTGCCTGGTCCTGCCGGCGGACGCGACCCCGGCCGACGGCGCCTCCTGCTTCGTCAATCCGCTGACCGCGCTCGGCATGGTCGCGACCATGCGCTCCGAGGGCCACACCGCCCTGGTCCACACCGCGGCGGCCTCCAATCTCGGCCAGATGCTGAACAAGATCTGCCTGAAGGACGGCGTGGCCTTGGTGAACATCGTCCGCAGCGCCGAGCAGGCCCAGATTCTGCGCGAGATCGGCGCCAAATATGTCTGCGATTCCTCCGAGCCCAACTTCATGGAGTCCCTGAC
>FTAG01000022.1_pt1 | contig 10719 bp, 17 predicted proteins | sample 1638911 | NCBI WGS metagenome assembly FTAG01 (sample SAMEA3914813, study PRJEB12502) | metagenome | biome: forest; material: soil | place: Canada | collected 2011-07-07 | depth 0.3 m
AATTGCTGATGAAGGCGCTCACCCGCGATCGATCCAAATCGCACCCTGTTTCGCGCCTGGGGCTGGTGGCGTATCTGAACGATGAATTGCGGCGTTTGGAGAGATCAAAAAGCCGCTTGCTGCGGCTGCAGGGTTGTCAATATTTCAGTTCAGATCGAAGCGTCCGGAGTGAGCTGGCGACCGGATTTCCTCGGTAACCACTGCGACCCAGACTGCCTGGCACTTGTGCAAGGAATCATCGGCGAGCTGCGATGCGATTTCGTCGGGCCCGGATAAAAATGCACTACGCCCACTCCCTTCACTTCAGCATTGCGGCGACCCGTAGTAGGCGCGGATTTGTTTCTGCCAGGTTTGATCGGACATATTGGGCCAGTGATCCTGGTCAAAGCCCGGTGCCTGCCGCAAGCGGCCAATTTCGATGTTTAACGTGAAGCGCTGGTTTTCGGTGTCAAGGATCAGGGTGTTCCACGGCACCACGAGCAGCTTTTCGCCCACGCTGAAGACCGATGCAAATGCCAGCACGGCGTAGCTGATCTGCCCGCTATGCTTGTCGAGCAAGATGTCCCTGATCTGGCCGATGAGCTGGTCCTGAAGGTTGTAAACGCCAGCGCCCCCCTGCACAGGGGTGCGCTGCAATTCCGGCGCCGCTCTACTCCTGGCACCCGATTCAGCCGAATCGGCGACGTACATGCTGAACGTTCTGCTATGTTGACTCGTCAAGGCAGGCTCCCGATCCGGTGACCAAGATGCGCCGCCGATCGGAGCTCCTGCACAGAATGCAGGCTACTCCAAAGGGCAGCAGCAGTTGTCTTGGTCAGACTCAGCCTTTTTTGATCTCTTCCTTGAGATCGCCGTAGCTCTTCTGGACCTTCCCGGCGGCGTTCTGAATCTTGCCTTTGTCTTCCATGGTCTTGTCGCCGAGGATCTTGCCGGCGGTCTCTTTCACCTGGCCTTTCACTTGCTTCGCGTCGCCTTTGACCTGATCTTTGTTCATGAGGTGCTCCAAAGTGGGGTTATGGATTGGCGCAGCGCTGCAATTGAACGTCAGCGCCGCCTTTTGAAGTATGGAATGAGGGCATTTCGTGATCTGTGCGAAGAGCCGCATAGTCATGTGGGTTAGCGGGTTGCATGTGCCGTTGCGTCCATCGTGGCGCTGACACGCCAGACCTTGTTGCCGACATCGTCGGCCACCAGAAGGCTGCCCCGGCCGTCGATGGCGACTCCCACCGGCCTCCCTTGGGCGTTGCCGTCGGCATCGACGAAGCCGGTCAGCACGTCGACCGGCTGTGCGGCGGGCTTGCCATTGTCGAAGGGTACGAAGACGACTTTATAGCCGCTGAAAGGCTTGCGGTTCCAGGAGCCATGCTGCCCAACAAACATACCGTGCTGGAACGCCGCCGGCAGGTGCGTTCCGTAGGACGAGCAAAGGCCAAGAGAAGCCGTATGCGGCCCCAAGGCATAGTCTGGCACCAGGGCTTGGGATACCAGGGCCGGGTTCTGCGGCTGCACCCGATCGTCAAGATGCTGGCCGTAGTAGCTGAAAGGCCAGCCGTAAAACGCACCATCGCGAAGTGCGGTCATGTAGTCCGGGACCAGATCGCTGCCGAGTTCGTCCCGCTCGTTCACGGCTACCCAGAGCGCGCCGGTCTGCGGCTCCCAGGCCAGACCGACCGGGTTGCGCAGGCCGGAGGCGAAGACGCGATGGCTGCCAGTTTTTGGATCGATCTCCCAAACCGCAGCCCGCTCCTTTTCGGCATCAAGTCCGTTTTCACCAGCGTTGCTATTGGATCCAACCCCGACGTAGAGCTTGCTGCCGTCGGCGCTGGCAACCAGGCTCTTGGTCCAGTGATGATTGATTGATCCCGCGGGCAGCTCCGTGACCCTGGTTGCGGACGCAGTGATTTGTGTCTGTCCGGTCTCGTAGGGAAAGCGCAGGACCGCGTCGGAATCGGCGATGAAGAGCTGGTTGCCGATCAGCGCCATGCCGAAGGGCGAATGCAGCCCCTGCAGCAATACCGAGCGCGTATCCGCAACGCCGTCGCCGGTGCTGTCGCGCAGCAAGGTGATGCGATCGGCGCTGGGGCTTCTACCGGAGCCGGCCTGCTTCATTACTTTCTTGTGGATCCAGCCCATGATGCCTTTGGAGTCATCGGGCTTGGGCGGTGCATCGGTTTCAGCGACCAACACATCGCCATTGGGCAGCACGTAAAGCCAGCGCGGATGATCCAGGTCGGAGGCAAAAGCCTTGACCGTGGTTCCTGTCGCTGCTGTGGGCGTCGCTCCGACGGGCCAGCCTTTGGCCGGGGCGATATGCAGAGTGGGGAGCCAGGATTGCTCCGGCGGCGGCAAGGTCGGGTTCGCGCCGGTGCCGGCTGAGACCGGGAGTTGCGCAACATCGCCGCAGGCTGCGGTGGACGTGGCAACTAAAATCAGCAGGACGCAGCGTTTGAGCGGCATGGTCAATTCCTTTTCACGTTACAGGCTCGTTCTTGCGAGCACCCCGGATGTTCAGCGCGGCCAGGGCCAGTTGCAGGGCGATGAGGGCGTAGGCGTGGTCATGCCAGCCCCAGGTGATCCACAGCAGATTGCTCAGCAGAAAGCACCAGAAGCCGATGTTGCGCCGGCGTTTGGATTGCCCGGCAATGAGCCATGCGGCAATCACCGTCGCCAGCATCGCCGGCCACTGAATCAAATCCACGGCGCCTCCGCCACATGAATGCGAATCCGACCTTGACGCCAAACTGTCCTGCAATCGCTAGCTCGCCGTGGAATCGGGCAGCAGGCGATCAAATTCCTTTTTGACCACGGCATAGCACTCGCAGACTTCCTGCTCCATTCGAGGTCGGTCAATCACCGTGAATGTCCCTTGGTTGTAGGTGATCAGGCCGGCCGATTGCAGCGCACCTGTTGCGTCGGTGACGCCTTCACGACGCACACCCAGCATGTTGGCGACCAAACCCTGGGTCATCATCATTTTGTTGTCGGGCAGCCGATCGAGCCCGAACAACAGCCAACGGCACAACTGCTGCGGCACCGTATGATGCTTGTTGCAAGCCGCCGTCTGTGTCATCTGTGCCATGAGGGCTTGCGTATATCGCAGCAGCAGATGCTGCATGGGACCTGCGCGGTCGAATTCCTTCTTCAGCAAAGCGGCCTCCAGCCGGTAGGCGTGGCCGTCGTTCTGCACGATCGCCCTGCCTGTCGTGGCTTCACCCCCCATGAACAAAGAGACGCCGACCACGCCCTCGTTGCCCACCATCGCGGTTTCCGCCGCACCGCCATCTTTCATCACGTACAGCAGGGAAATGACGCAGTCGATCGGAAAATAGGCGTACAGCAAGGTATCACCGGCCTCGTACACCACTTGTCCGAGCTTCATCGACACCAGTTCAAGGTGGGGGGACAGGCGTTCCTGATCCGCCTCCGGCAGGCAGGCCAGCAGACGGTTCTTCTGGGCTTGGATGGACAATTGGCAGGCTCCTCGGCCGGTGCGGAGTGCCGGCATTGCGACGATGGCGGTAGACACAATCCCGCCGATCCCAGTGATATACCAAACGGGGGGGAATCCTCTGTGCGGTTGCGCACCGTATATTCATTCGTGGGGAGGGGCACCGCAGCACACCTCTCACAGGCTATGTGCGCTGCCAGACCGACGCCGTGGCGCCCGCGCGTGACAATCCAGGCAGTGAAATTGACCGCACCAGCGGGGCTGTAGCTGCCGGGAATTCGGCACCCATGGCGGATTTCCCGGCCCGCACCGCAACTACTCATAGGAGGCCACATCATGCTCGGCACCATTCTACTGATCGTCTTGGTGTTGTTCCTGATCGGCGCCTTGCCGTCGTGGCCGCACAGCAAGAGTTGGGGTTACTACCCCAGCGGCGGACTCGGCCTTGTCGTCATCATCGTCCTTGTCCTGTTGCTCATGGGGCGGATTTGACCGGCGGCGGCGTTCGATAGACGCAAATCGATCGGTCGCACCACCCACTGCATCACGAGTCCAGCTACGAGCAAACGGAGAAAACCATGACTACAAGATTGTTTGGCACCACATTCTGCAGATCCCTGATCGCGGCCAGCCTTGCCGCCGGCCTCAGCGCCGGTGCCTATGCCGCGGATTCCGCGACGCCGCAGCCGCATAGCGACAGCGTCGGCTCGGCGATCACCGATACGGCGATCACGGCGAAGGTGAAATCCCAGTTCATGGGCGACAATCGCCTGAAGAATTCTGACATCAGCGTCACCACCACCAACGGCGTGGTGACCCTCACCGGTTCAGCATCCGGGTCGGATGCCAAGTCCACCGCCGAAAAGCTCGCCAGCGGCGTCGACGGGGTGAAGAGCGTCGACGACGACCTCCAGACATCTTCGTCGACCAGCACCGTCGGCACCAAGATGGAGAAGGCGGCGCACAAGACCAAAAGGGTCGCCTCGGACAGCTGGATCACCACCAAGGTGAAGTCCGAGATCATGGCGGACAGCGTGAGCAAGGGCTTCGACGTAAGCGTCACGACCACGCACGGCGTCGTCGTGCTGACAGGAACCCTGGCCAGCCAGGACGCGATCGATCACGTCAAGGTTCTCACCGAAAAGGTGAAAGGCGTGAAGAGCGTGGATACCTCCGCGCTGAGGATTGCTAGCACCTGAAGTGTTCGTCGCGGAATCCGAGTTCGCCGCAAGGGAGTATCGGCGTGAAGATCACGGATGATCGAAAGCCGCACCGCAAGGTGCGGCTTTTTTGCTTCTACAACGGGGAGCGGGCGGGTTAACGGCAAGGCGCTGTAGCGTCATGGAGCCTGGCCAGAACCCCTTCGTGCGGCACCGCACTGACGATGTGCCGGCCCGGATCTATCTTTGAGACTGCCTGACCAGGATTTTCGGCGGTCGCTTGAAGAGTTTCGCTGCACCGAGGGGGGTGAAGCATGATTCGACACCATATTGCCCAAGATCAGCTCTCGGCCGAAGCGACTTCCATATACCCCATCATGGGTGTGACCGCGATGCCGCAAGCAGCCTCGCTTCCAGGCCAGGTACCGGTTCTCGCCAGTGGTCGTGGCGACTACGGCACAAGCTGGGAGCCACCGTTTCCGCTCCATGCAGCGCCGGTATCGGCCCTCATCCTGGTGGTCGCGTCGATCGTCGCCATCCTGACCCTGATCAAGGTGCGCTGGGAAGCGATTGATCCCCGCAGCGTCCCGGCAAGCCGGACCTGGCCACTGGCGTTCGGTTTCCGCTTCACCGTTTCGTTCAATGCACAAGACGTGGTGGAAGGTACGGCAACAACCGATCGGTCTCCTTCTTGACGACGGCATAGCACTCGCAGCTCAGCGTCTCGAGCTTGGGCCGGTCCAGCACCGTGATATGGCCGCGGGTGTACTTGATCACGCCTTGTTTCTGCAACTTGCCGGCGGCGTCGGTGACGCCTTCGCGACGTACCCCCAGCATGTTGGCGATCAATTCCTGGGTCATGGCTAGCTGGTTGCTCGGCAGGCGGTCCAGGGACAGCAGCAGCCAGCGACACAGTTGCTGGACCAGCGAATGATGCCGGTTGCACACCGCGGTCTGGGACATTTGCGTCATGAGCGACTGCGTGTAGCGCAGCAGCAGATGCTGCAACTCCTGGTGGCGGGTGAACTCCGCTTTCAGCCGCTGTCCCGTCAGCCGATAGGCGGAGCCCTCGCTCTGCACGATCGCGCGGCTCGGGGGACTTTCACCGCCCATGAACAAGGAGATTCCGACGATGCCGTCGTTGCCCACCACAGAAATCTCCGCCGACGCCCCGTTTCCCATTACGTACAGCATCGACACGATGGAGTCGGTCGGAAAATAGACGTGCCGCAGGGTGTCCCCGGATTCGTACAGGACTTTGCCGAGCGGCAGGGGGATCGGTTCGAGATGCGGGAACAATCGATCCTGGACTTCGGCTGGCAAGGCAGCGAGAAGGTGATTGTCCTGCGGCGCGGGCGTATCGGGCGAAACCATGTCTGTCTGCGTGAAGGAAGCGAGATACTGTTGGTGAGGAACTCCCAGCTGCCCGGTGCCTATGTACGCCAGCACTCACAATACACCTAACGGACGGCCTGCGCCGAAATACCTGAGCAGTATCTCCAGGCAAGCGCAGCCTTGAAAAGTCAACGGCTTCGTGCGCTAGCGCACAGAGCGTACGCCGCCGTCGCATCCAAGCTGGTGATCTGCTGGTGGCCGACAAGTGGCGGAGGGCCTGCATATGGAACCCTATGCGATGATGCGGGCAGCAGCGGCCTTGTTCGGCGCAGCCGCGCTGGGTGGTTTGTTGATGGCGGGCATGCGCTTCAAAGGCATTCCGCGGCCGCCTGCGTGGTTCGCAATGGGCCATGGCCTGGTGGCAGCGGCGGGACTCACCCTGCTGATCTATGCGGCCTTGGTAGTTGGCGTCCCTTCCATGGCGCAGCTCGCCCTGGGTCTATTGGTCATCGCCGCCATCGGCGGCGCGACCATGAACCTGTTGTTTCACTGGAAGCTGCTGCCGTTGCCGATCCCGCTGATGATTATCCATGCGCTGCTCGCGGTCGCGGGCTTTGCTCTGCTGCTCGTATGTATTTGCGGGCAGCCGCATGTGCAATAAGTAGTCGCGGGCAGCTCAAGCCAGGTCGCGGATGGCTGATCGCTATGCGGCGTGTCTCAGCGTCAATACCGCCGCGTCCGATGTCACCGCATCCATCTGTTCCAGCAGCTGCCGGTTGTCGTGCTGCCAGGGATGGAAGGAGGGCCTGAAGTAGTCCAGCCAGGCCGGCAAGCTGGTGCGAAACATGCCTTGTCTTCCGAGCAGGAAGTTTGCCAGCTCGAGGTAGCCGCCAGGCCGACGGCGCGTCTCGGGATCGGTCTCGATCATGCGGATGCTGAACACCGCTATCAGGGTCCAGAACGCAAACGAGGTAAACGCCATGTTCGCGCTCCGAACCAGGTACGCGGCGCTGTCGGTGCCCACGGCCTCGTTCCAGACGTCATAGGCTACGGCCTTGTGCTCGGTCTCCTCCAGCGCATGCCATTGCCAGAGGCGCCGGAATGCAGGGTCCGAGCCTGCCAGCAGGTCGGGATTGCTCAGCAGCAGATCCGCGAGAATGGCCGTTTGGTGTTCCAGCGCCAGGGTGGTGGCCAGCTGCCACGACTGCGGCGTGAGCTTCCGCGCCAGGCGGAGCAAGCGGATCACCAGCCGCTCCATGCTTTGCACCGGCATGCCGCTCTCCTGGATTAGCCGGTTGTAGCACTCGTGCTCGCGGCCGTGCATCGCTTCCTGCCCGATGAAGGCGACCACCGCCTTCTTCAGATCCGGATCAGTGATCCGATCGCGGTAGTTGCGGACGCTGGCAATGAAGAAGCGCTCGCCGACCGGGAAGAACACCGATAGCGCGTTGAAAAAATGGGTGACCTGCGGCCCGTGCAAGTGCCAGTCGCGGATGCGGTCCGCGGGCAGGTTGAATCGTAAATCGCGTCGGATGGGCATCATGCCGTCAGCCTCCTTGAATCCCGAACAAATGCCGCACTGCAACATTCGTTGGGCAAAGCAAACCACGTGAAGTTCCGGTCTTGCCGGCCTGCCCAAGTGTTGCGGCAGGCCGGGATCAGAATCGAAGCGCGCCTCAGTTCGCGACGGCTTCCTTTTTGGCCTTGTAGCTGTTGCGCAAGTCGCGGATCAGGTCGTGATTGCGGACGGCGCCGTCATGCTGGCGCTGGACCACGCTGCGGACCTGCGGCGACAGGGTGGCGCGCAGCGCCTTGATATAGGCGGCCTTGGCCTTATCCTCGGCGCTTTCCACTTCTTCGAGCGTGCTGATGTTGGCGTCGCCGACCGTGGCCTTCACCTTGGTCCAGCCCCGATGGGCGGCGCCGGCGATCGTGCCGCTGTCCTTCGGCGTACCGCCGAGGGATTCGACCAGCGCTTGCAATTCGGTCACAGCCGCTGCGCAATCAAGGGAGCGCTGGTGAAACACGGTCTTCAGGTCGGCCTTGGTCGCGGCTTTGGCCGCTTCGTCGAATCCCTTCATACCGTCCTCGGAGGTCTGAATCAGGTGGTTGAGCACTTTCACGGTTTCGTCGTTGAGCATGATTGGTCCTTGATGAGCTGCCGGAAAAGTCCGGCGAACTGCCGTCAAGATGGACCTCATGAGGTGAAGTGTCAGTGCGCTGGCCCACTACGACGTCGCTATGTTGGGTAGCGCACAGAATTGCACCTGGATTGAGTGGCCAAAATGCAGGTGGCGTCTGAGCGTCCCAGCGCACGGTGACCGGCGTCGAGTCGTGGGAGTGTGCGTCATTACGTGAATGCAGGCGTAAGGGAACGCGAGGTGAGCATCATGATCCACTATCCGGCGGGCGCCGGGATGATGAAGAACGACGCTCCGAAGAAATACGCTATCGCTGTGCTGATCGGCCTTCTTCTTGGTTGCGCCTATGCGATCGCCGAGCAGCGGCCCCAACCCCAAGCGCAAGTGACGTTGCCGAAGCTGCCGAAGCTGCCGACAGTGCAGAGGCATGTAACAAAAACGCTTCGCGCTGGTGATGATTGCGGCGCGCGCATGGAAGCTGTTTGTACCTGGACCATTTAGTTGAATGGATCACCGAAGGAATGAAGACATGACCACCGAAAAGTTCGTTCGTAGAAGCCAGATCATTGCGCAGCATCTGTCCGAGATCGCGCTTCACGGTGAGCAGATTGAGGTGGATGGTGTGCTACAGCCGGTCAACCCGCATTTCCGCGCGGTGCTCAGCGCGCAGGAGCGCCTGCTCACTGCAGTGGAGCGGCTGCTCGAAAAGCTGCCAGGGCGGAGAATTAACTAGCCAGCAGACTCTCGGTTGCGGCCAGCGGGAAGATTTTGGTCCAGCAAATGTCGAATGGGATCGCGGATGCGGCATGGCGTGCTTGCTGACACCAAGATGTCCGTGCTCAATAGCCTGCCTTGAAATACGCGGCGGAGGCCAACAGGCAAAAGAAACCGCCCACGAAAAACCAGTTGCCAATAGATGTTGGAAGCCAGCGCGCCACCTGCATCGTCGCGAAGCCGCCGAGCGCCAGCATCCAAGCCGTCCTCTGCAAGGTTGCGACACGCTGCTCGCGCCATTGTTGCTGGCGCCGAAGCTCTACCTGTTGCGCATGCTGCCAAAGGTCAAAACGGCAGTGATAACAATGCTGACTGGCGACCCAGGTGGGCCGAAAGCATTGCGGGCACGGTTTCACGTTGGGGTGCGTGGGGTCCGGGCCCTCAGCGTGGTGAGATATCGGTTCGGGGACCTTCACCAGCGCCATTTCGGAGGCGGATTCCGGTTCCGGTTCGGGCACCACTGCGTTGAGAAGATCACGGATTTGATCGATGTCGACCTCAGGGCCCGCGGCATCTCCCTTCGGGAAGAGCCGACGAATCTTGGGATTGTCCGTTTCTTCGCCCGACACGGTCTCTACCCCGCCAGCGCCACCATCTCGCTCATGTGCTCGGCGTCAAAGCCCCCCTTGCTGCGGAAGTGCAAGTAGATCAGCTTGATCAGCCGCCCTTTCTTGTCGGGTTCGAGGCGGCGTCGTGTGCGCGCCAGCCGCTGCTCGACACTGACGACGACCTTCTCGAGCAAGTCAGCGTCGTCGCCACGCTGCGCCCGCATCGGTGCTGCCCCGGGTCCGACCAGCAACCATAGCGGATCGACCGAAAATACCTCATAGATCACCTTGATCACGCTGGCCGGCGTTTCCCGCTCGCCGCGCTCGTAATTCTGGAAGGCGCGCGGCGACAGATCAATCCGCTGTGCAAACTCGACCTGGGACAGGTTCAGCGACTCGCGCAAAGCGCACAGCCGGCGGCCGATCTCGATGTTTTCCGCCTCGGTTGATAGCTTACTCATTTGTGCTATATTGAGACTCACCTATGTGACTCACCTTAGCACATGGACCCGGCCACCCGACAACACGAGCACATCAAGATGCGCCTGCGCCTGGCCGGGAGCTCCCTGGCGAATATCGCCCGGGAGCTGGCCGTGGCTCCCACGACGGTCACCATCGTCAGCAAGGGCGCACGCCGCTCCCGCCGCATCGAAGCAGCCATCGCTGAGAAACTCGGAGAATGCCCTTCAACGCTGTGGCCGGAGCGGTATAGGCCACGATGCAATACGGGAGCGGGGCCGCTGCCCGCCGGAGGTGGCGCGCCCAGCCCGAATCACTGAAACGTCGTCATCAGGTCGCTGTAAAGCAGAAACCCACGCCGGCCAGGGCGTGGGTTTTTGAGGGTGCAACGTCGTTTGGACTCGACATCTGCATTCTCATCTGCGATGCGCGCCCTGTCAAGAGAAGCGCGCGCGAGCGCGCAAAGCGCCATGCAGAACAGGAGAATGCAGGTGGTCAACAACCTGATGGATTTGTTGCGGCTGATCCTTTCCACAGACTTCACCGACCGCGAGGTCGCGGCCATACACCGCTGCTCGCACAACACCGTTTCGCGCTACCGCCAGAGGTTACAAGAGGAGGAGCTGACCTGGGAGCAGGTCCGACTGCTCGGCGAGCGGGACCTCGACACGCGGCTCAACGATGGCCGTGCCAAGCGCCGGCAACGCTTCGTGGAGCCGGACTGGTCCGTCGTTCATGCCGACCTCCACCGCCCTTGCGTGACGCTGCTCGACCTCTACGAGGAATATGCCAAGGCCGGCGCGGGGGTAATGTCGGAGACCGAGTTTCGCCGTCGGTACAAAGCCTATGCCCGC
>FTAG01000510.1_pt1 | contig 10692 bp, 6 predicted proteins | sample 1638911 | NCBI WGS metagenome assembly FTAG01 (sample SAMEA3914813, study PRJEB12502) | metagenome | biome: forest; material: soil | place: Canada | collected 2011-07-07 | depth 0.3 m
GGGCGCTGGGCACATGCCCGCATCGTCGCGTCAGTCCTCTGGAATGCCCGCGAGCTTGCCACACAGGCACTGAAACAAGAGGGTCTGGAGTGACCAATCACGGCCGATCCAACGGAACGGAGGCGCAGGTTTCGTATTTGAATTGCCACGAGTTTTTCCAGAGCTGCCCGGATGAAAGCAGAACGCTTCCTCACTGCTTGGCCTGGAAAATCGCGTTTGGCCGAAACCATAAATGCAGAGCAGTTTCAAGTAAACGACTTTCATGGCGCAATTCTTGTAGTCGCGCGATTCAAGATAAGACAGCTCCCAGGGTGGAGTCGACGTAAACCTAATGACCAAGCACATCAAAGCACTGGATGGCGTCCGTGGACTCGCTATCCTGATGGTCCTCATTTTCCACTTCGGAGCCTTCCTTCCGAATGGTGCATTTGAGCACGCCGTCTCCGCCGGAATAGGGTTCGGCTGGTGTGGTGTGGACTTGTTCTTTTGCCTGTCAGGGTTCCTGATTACGGGGATCTTGCTTCGGACGGCCGAGCATCAGGATTATTTCCGTTTGTTCTACGCTCGCCGCATCCTGCGGATTTTCCCGGCATACTACTTGTTCGTCGCAGTCTCGCTGCTGTCAGTGCTTGCAGCCCATCGCTTCGGCTACTTACGCAACACGACAACAAACGGTCAATTCTGGGCTTGGTTATACCTGTCGAACTGGCATGATTCCGGGTTGCCTTATACCCCGCACTTATGGAGCTTGGCCCTAGAGGAACAATTCTATCTGGTTTGGCCTCTGGCAATTGCTGTGTTTCGACGCCGCGCGCTTTCTTTTTGCCTTTGCGTGGCCGCTCTGTCTTTCCTCGCGCGCGTCGTTGCTGTTTATGCGTTCGGCTGGGGCGACGAAACAATTCATAGAATGACTCCATTTCGGCTGGATGGCCTTGCGCTCGGAGGAGCTGCGGCATGTGTCGCTATCAACCCCGGATTACTGTCCAAGGTAAAGGGTTTCGTTCCGTGGGTTTTGGGCGCATTTCTGGCAGTCGCGGTTGCGATCGCCGCCGCCTATGGCTCCAGCGCCTTCACGAACCAGATGAACACTATCGGATATGCCGCGCTGGCAGTTTCCTTTTCAGCGCTCGTTCTGCACTGTGCGACGACACCCGGCGCGATCATGAACGTATTTCTACTCCCGCCCCTCAGACATCTGGGTAAATACAGCTACGGAATCTACATCTTCCATTACACCTGGGTCAGGCCAAGCACATTTGGCTTGAATGGAGCAGTGCTTTGGATCATTGTCGGTTCAACAGGCTCTTACATACTTGCGAGAATCTCCTGGAAGCTTGTCGAGCAGCCTTTTCTTCGTCTTAAGAAAAATTTTGAATATCCAGTCGAAACAGATAACCGCGCCGCGCCTGTAAAATCGTCGGTGGTAGAAGGCCCGGTTGAAGCAGGGTAGCAACACCCCGCGAGTTCCGGTAAAAAAGGTTGTAGTGTTTTCAGGCGCTGTGTTCCTGGGTGGCGTCGTCTATCGGGATGCAGCGCCGCGAACACCCCAATGCAGGCCAAGCAGACCGATTACTCATCCGGCACCCTCACACCGCGGTGCCTGTAATAGTGTAAATATCTGCATCATAAAGGCGGACGCCCGTCGCACTCGCAGTGGCGCTCTTACTGATCGAGACCGTACCGCCGGTGACATTTGTAACCACGGCGCCAGTTGGGATTCCTGCGCCCTTGATGCGGTGGCCCATTACCCAAGTCGCTGGATTGGTAACCACCGTAATATTCGCACTGCCGCTCGTTATCCAGATTTTACAATTCGATAAGACGAGTTGCGGTGCCGATCATCCACCGCAAAGGTGAGGCTGGATAGGTGAAGTCTGGCGTTTTTTTGCACCAAGGCCGGGGGCTTTTAAAATCGCCCTATCTACTGCAATGAATCGCCAGGCAGTTGACAAAACGATCCTGCTCTTCCACTTCCCTGAATTTCGAATCTTCGGCATCGTTGAACTGGCAGCGGCGAATTGCCGTGAACCCGGTTTCCCGCAGCTTTTCCACCATTGATTTTTCATCCCACATCCAGAGGTGAGCACTGTGGCTGAGCCAGCCCCTGAGAAACCCCGCCAGTCCTCGCGCCTGCTCCTTGCGCCCGAGGCCGGCCGATTCCATGAAGTGATGTGCCGCCGCACTCGACTCGCTCCCCACATAGGCCCGGGCGAGCTGCTGCAGATCGGGGACTACCAGCCTGAATGTGCCCCCTTTCCGGAGATACCGGAAAGTGTTGTGCAAGGCTTGTTGTGCATCCTCGAAAGCCAGATGCTCCAGAACATGCGAGCAGTAGATGCCCGAGCATGATTCGGGCGCAACAGGCAGCCCTCTGACGATGTCGCCGAAGCGGACGGCGCTAGGGAAAGGTGGAGCATTCCTGGCATAGAGCGGCCCGACAACCGGAATACGCATCAAGCGCAAGCTCGGACTGGCATCGAAATTCAACCAGCCGGGCGGCGCGCTCAGGCCACAGCCATATTGCATGTAAAGATCATTCATGGCTTCAGATCCCGGCCTGCAGGAAGAGCGTTTTCATACGAACGAAAAACCTAAGAGATCGGTATGTTGGCACGTCAGCGCAACTCCGGGTCGGCTGCTCCGAAACATTCGCAATCGTCCTGCCGGGCATTGGCGGGGCACAACCGCAAAGTGTGCGTGGCCCGATCGTAAAGCCTGGTTGTTACATTTGTGCATGAGTTGGCGTAGAGCGAGGTGCGCCAGACCATGGATTGATCCAGGTTGATGCCGATGCGGCGACCCCATGCCCCGGTCTCGCATCGCCGGTGCGGTGCGGCGCCCGCGATGTCCTTGATCGTGTTGTGATGAATCAGGGTGTTGTCGACCAGCGTCCAGTTGTTGGGGGGCGGACCGGCAGTCCAGGCCAAAGCGATCGAAATGGCGCCGCCATGGGCGCCGTCCGCATGCACGACGGTATTGCGGGCGATCGACACTCCGTAGCCGACGGTGGGCGGCGGCGATGCGGGGGTCGGCGCGGCGCTCTGTGCCCCCATGATTCCGGAGGAGCTGCAATCCGCATCCCAGTCGTACTTGCCTTCGATCCGATTTCCACGTATCTCCAGGAACGACTGGAAGAACGTCCATGAAGTGAACTCCGGCTGTTCCGGGTCGACCGCACTGTAGCTCTGCAGGTACAGAATTCCATCGGTGTCGTATTGCCGGTTGCCCTCGACGGCGGAGTCGCTGGTCTGAGCCCACAGCCCGATGACGCCGCCCTTGGGCTGGCTGCGATTGCTCTTCTGGCACAGCGGCTGACGGTGATCGATGCGATTGCCCACCGTATACATCTGCCAGAATTCCCGCCCGACGCTGATCAGTCCAGCCCCGGCTTCCGGCGCCACATCCCAGGCCGGCGCCACGGTGAAGGTCACCGAACCCGAGGGGGCGATGCGGTAGGAGGCGATCTTGCGCACCTGGCCGAGCCCCCTGCCCTGCCCGACCTGAATCCAGTGCCCCACATAGTAGCTCTCCAGCGGCACATCGCGATTGTTCTGCCGGCCTTGCAGCGGCCCCTGCACCGTCACCGTGTCGGCAGTTGCCCGCAGCACATTGCGCGCCTTGTCGAAAGCGAAGGTATTGGCATTGTTGTCGTAGGCGATGGCTTCGCCGTCGCCGATCTTGTCGCCGGTGCAGCTTGCCTGGTTCTGCGAAACCAGCAGCATCTCCTGATTGTTGTTCATGTGCCAGAAGAATGCGGCGCGCCAGCCTCTGGCGTCGTCGGGCGAATTGAGGTAGTCGGTGGAGGCGCCATCCGCCACATTGTGGCTGAAGTCGAGGTGATAAGAGGCCCCGATCTGGCTGGCGGTGACGCCGGTCTTCTTGGCCAGATCCAGATAGCTTCCCGGCTCGAACAGGTTGTAGGCGATCACGGAATCATCGACGCGGAACTTGTCGACCATGTCGAACAGGTTGCCGGACAGTTCCACATCGCTGGCATAGGCCCCGAACACGTTGCCGGTCACCAACAGCCTGGCGATCGGCAGTCCACCGTCCCTGATCGCCAGGTAGACCTTGTCGAAGACATTGCCGCTGATGATCAGGTCGTCCACGCTACGCGCAGTGCCGGCATCGGCGCGGTAGTAGGCCTTGCCAAGCTGCAGGGTTGGAGCGACCGGGTCGCCGGGCTGATGAAGGCGCGCGTCGGCGAAGCTCAGCGCGCGCACCGTGTTCCTGCCGCTGAGGGTGAATACCGGTTGCGTCGGGACTCGATTCCATTCCTGATGGCGGACCAGGCGGCTGAGACGGGCGCCGGCGCCAGCCAGATTGACTCCCGGCGGAACCACGATGCCGTCATAGGCGTCGACCGCACTGTCGCCGCCACCCGCCAGGTCCCACACCCCCGGACCGAACACCACGGTCCCGCCGCCAGCCGCATGTGCCGCCTCGATGGCGCGCAGGATGCACGGCGTGTCGTCCAGGCCATCGCCGGGCCGGCAGCCGCCGTACGCGGCGGCGTCCACCTCGAATTCCGCTGCAAGCCGGGGATCGGGACGCACTGTCAGTTGATCCGCAAGTGTTACCCAGCTGACGCCGTCGCGGCTCAGCGAAACCCGGTATTCTCCCGGTTGCAGCCAGGGTGGCAGCCTGACTTTTGCGACGTAGTGGTCGATTGCGGAAGCCGTCAGGTCTTCGTCGGCCGCCACCAGAGTCAGGCTCTGCGGGCCGCTCAGCCTGACGGCGGTGCTGGCTCCGGCTGCCGGCTGAAGATTGCGTCCCACCAGCTTCAGTTCGCGCGGCAGCGCCGGCAGCGGCGCCGTCGCATAGACATACGCCGGGGTGAACCACAGCGGGCGCGCATCGTTGATGCGGATGGGGTTGCTCCATTGGCCCAGCCGGTTGCGCACCCAGAGGGCGTACGACTGGTCGCTGCGCAGGCTGTCCGGCAGCCGCACCGTAAGGGAATACGGCACGCTGGCGTAGCTGATCACCGGCACGGTGCCGGCCAGGGCGTTCGGCATCGGCGGAACCGGCTCCGGCGGCACCGGGTTCCTGGCGGTATCCGCCAGGGCCTCATAGACCACGGTATCGCCAGCGGCAAGGCCATCCCCGGGCAGCAGCAGCAGATCATCCGGCTCGGCGCGAACCGGGCTCTGGTAGGCAGGCTGGCTATACAGGTGGGGCGGCGCCGCACCTGCCGCCTGTGGCGGCAGGCCGATGCCCGCAAGCAACATCCCGGCGACCACCGGCACATGAGCTATCGAGCGGAGAGCCACCTTGTCAGCTGCGCGCATTGCCGCTATCTGCCTCGGATTTGAAATATTATTGATTGATGCTGTTGTGTTCCCGATCGCCGGGAGCCCATGGACTAATACCACAGCCGTTTTGCCGAAGTATGACCAGAATGAGACTGGCGATCGTTTCGACTCATCCGATCCAGTACTATGCCCCGGTGTTCCGCGCACTGGCCGCATCGACGGCGGTTCAGCCGAAGGTGTTTTACACCTGGTCGCAAACCGCAACCGGCTCGCAGTTCGATACCGGCTTCGGCGCCAGGCTGAGCTGGGACATCCCGCTGCTGCAGGGATACGAGCACGAGTTCGTGCCGAATACCGCCCGGCAACCCGGCGTGGACAGCTTCTGGGGCATACGCAACCCCGGCCTGGAGCGGGCGATTGCCTCGTGGCATGCCGAAGCGCTGCTGGTCTACGGCTGGAACCTGCATGCGCATTTGCAGATCATGCGCCGGATGAAGGGTCGCATGCCGGTGTTCTTCCGCGGTGACTCGACCCTGCTCGACCAGCGGCCGCCGTTGCGGCGCCTCGCGCGGAACATGGCGCTGCGCTGGGTCTACCGGCACGTCGACACGGTGATCGCGGTGGGGCAAAACAACGCCGACTATTTCGCCTGGTGCGGTGTGCCGAAGGGACGCATCGCCGTGGCACCCCACTCGGTCGATACGCGGCGTTTCGCCGAGGCCTCGCGAAGCGACGAGGAGCAAGCTGCCCGGTGGCGCGATGAGCTGGGCATTGGCGCGCAGGAAATGGTGCTGCTCTATGCCGGCAAGCTGATTCCCAAGAAAGACCCCGGCCTGCTGATTGAGGCGTTCCTCCGCTTGCAGACACCGGCACACCTGGTTTTGTTCGGCAGCGGCGAACTCGAAAGCCAGCTGAAAGCGCGCGCGCGTGGACAGGCCAGGATCCATTTCCTGCCGTTCCAGAATCAGAGCGCGATGCCGGTGGTTTACCGCATGGGCGATGTGTTCGTGCTGCCTTCGCGCGGCCCCGGCGAAACCTGGGGGCTGGCGCTGAACGAGGCCATGGCCTGCGGCCGCGCCATCATTGCCGGCTCGAAAGTAGGCGGAGCGCGCGATCTGATCCGCCCAGGAAGCAATGGCTGGGTGTTCGAGTCCGGCGACCTGAACGCACTCGTTCAAGTCCTCGAGACGGCCCTCGCCGGAGGGCGCGCGGCGCTGCATGCCATGGGACAGGAAGGCCAGCGCATGGCCGGAAACTGGTCCACCGAAGCGTCCGCCGCAAGAATCGCCGAAATCGTCTCGCAACGCGGCACTATCGGTTCCGGCGAAATCGGTGGTGGCTTCGCATGAAAACATCGCTCTCCGACAACTCAGTGCGGCGGATATTGATTTTTCGCCTGGGCTCACTGGGCGACACCCTGGTCACATTACCGATTCTGTACCTGATCGCCAGGCGCTACCCCACGGCCGAGCGACGCGTGCTCACCAACTTCAGCATCAGCGACAAGGCATCCCCGATGGCGGCGGTGCTTGACGGTACGGACCTGGTACACGCCTATTTCCGCTACCCGCCGCGCACCTACAACGTGCGGGCGCTATTCGCCGTCATCAGGGATATCCGGCGGTGGCGTCCCGACCTTTTGATCTACCTGCACGAACCCAGGGGCACTGCAATTGCGGTGCGCGATGCGATCTTCTTTCGGGCCTGTGGAATCAGCCGCATGCTTGGCGTGCCTTACGCCAATAGCGCGAAGGTCCCCGTCTTCAAGCCGGAACTGAAGCGCTATGAACACAAGTCCGAATACCTGGCACGGAGCGTGAACACGCTGGGAGATTCACGGCTTTCCGATCGTTCCTCATGGGATCTGGCCCTGTCCGATGCGGAATGGGGGCGTGGTCGGGAGTCGCTCGCGCCACTGCTTGGATGCAAGGGAATTCTGACTGTAAGCATCGGCTCCAAGATCGACGTCAAGGACTGGGGCAACGACAACTGGAAGGAGCTTCTGCGGGTGCTGAGCGCGCGTCTTCCCGACTGGGGCCTGGCGATGATCGGCTTGCCGATGGAGCGCGACCGCACCGAGAGCCTGTTGCCCGCATGGCGGGGCAGTAGCCTCAACTTGTGCGGCAGCATGACCTTGCGGGAATGCGGAGCCGCGCTGGCGCTATCGGACTTGTACGCCGGCCATGACAGCGGCCCGATGCACCTTGCCGCAACCGTGGGAACCCCTTGCGTTGCGATCTTCAGCGCCAGAAACCATCCGGGAGAATGGTTTCCCCACGGAGAGGGACATACTGTCTTTTACAATCAGACCGAATGCTTCGGCTGCAATCTGGACGAATGCCTGCAATTCAAAAAGAAATGCATCCTGTCCATCGGCGTGAACGAGGTTGCCGATGCAATCGTCAGCAAAGCCTTGAACCTCACCCGGGAAAAGGCGAACCTCCATTCCGGTTGAAATGGACTTGCATCACGCGCTCACTCGGGCGTTCGTTTTAGCCTGACCCGTTGATCAGTCGGCGACGCGGCGACGCTCAATGCCAAACTCGCCAGTCGCCAGCAGCCCGCCGTGCCATTCGATGACGCCCGCCAGGGTGCCTCCTCCGGGCTCACCCGAAATCCGAGCGAAATGCTTGTCGTCGACGTGTCGGTCCGTTCCGATGAATACGGCAAGGCCGTCCGCACCCACCAGCGCGGCCCCACCCTGCGCCCCACCCTGCACCACAAGCACTCCACCGAATATCGACTGGGTGGTTCCCAGATCGATCTTGCTCCATGCGCCGGAGTGGACATCATCGGTGACGTAGACATTGCCCCGCAGGCCGAATACCAGGACGCCCTTGGCGCCCCAGGGCAAGGCGCCGAAATAAGAACCCTCGTAGGGCGGTTTGAGCCTTTCCCATGCGTTTCCATCGACCGAACTGCCCAGCAATCCGGCCTCTCCAGCCAGGAATAGCTCGCCGTCGCCGAGCTTGATGATGGCGTTGATGTGCAGGCCGTCGGCACGGATGGCGGGCGCATCCTGCTCGCTCCAGGTCTTGCCGCCATCCTTCGTTGCCAGGAACGAACCGAAGGAGCCCACGGCGTAGCCGCGACTGCTGTCGGTGAACAGTACGTCCATCAAGGGTTTTTTGGCTTCGGCATCGAAGTGTTGCAACTTCCAGCTGCGGCCGCCGTCATCGGTATGCAGGATGGCCGAATCGTGCCCCACCGCCCAACCGTGATCCGGGTCGGAGAAGCTGACGCTGGTCAACATGGAGCGCACGGGAGCGGCGGCCTGGGTCCATCGCTCACCGTCGTCGGAAGTGACGATGTCGCCGCGCTCGCCGACTCCGACCAGATGCTTGCCGGTGTTGACGATGCGCAGCAGCATGCTGCGCGCCGCCAGCGGAGCGATCTCCGCGGGCTCGGGCTGCACTGCGGCCGCGTTCGCTACCGCCGCCGGTGCCTGCTGTTGTGCGGACGCCGCGGCGGCGAGCAGAAACGCGGACAGAGCCAGAGCAAGGCCGCGGCGCTTGCCTGGGAAATGACACACGGGATCATTCTGTTTCATCAGACCGGCTCCTCGCCGACAGGAGTGGCGGCAAGCTTCGGCCGCTTCATCAGGAACGCGGCGAAAGCCGGCAGCAGGACTACCGCCGCGCCCGCATTGGCCAGGAACATGATGGTCAGCAGAATGCCCATATTGACCTGGAACTGGAGATCCGAGAGCAGCCAGGTGCAAACGCTGGCGGCCAAGGCGGCGGCGGTAACAATGACCGCCTTGCCGGTCTGGTTGAGAGTCTCGATGTAGGCTTCGCGCAGCGCCATGCCCCGGGCCTGCACGCACTCCTCCAGCACGCTGTAGATATAGATGCCGTAGTCGACGCCGATGCCGGCGGCGAAGGCCGCGACCGGCAGGGTGGAGACGGTGACGCCGATGTCGAGGAACACCATCACCGCGTAGGTAAAGACCGAGACCAGCGCCAGCGGAACCAGGATGCAGATCACGGCGCTGAAGCTGCGGAACGACACCCAGACGCAGACCGCGATGCAGGCATACAGCCACAACAGCACCTTGTGATCGGAGGCCTTGACCGTGTCGTTGCTGGCCGCCATGACGCCGACATTGCCGGAAGCGAGGCGGAATTTGACCGGGGCATCCGGCTTCTGCTCGGCCATGAACTGGTTCGCCGATGCAACGATGCCGTCGATGGTTTTGGCCTTATGGTCGGTGGTGAAGACGAACACCGGCATGGCGCTGCAGTCCTTGTTGAGCAGCCCGCTGGAGGTGGGCACCTGCTGGCCGGCCAGGACCAGGCCGTCGCTGTCCCTGGGCAGGTTGAAGAACTTCGGATTGCCCTCGCTGAACGCCTGGAACACGGTTTTCTCGACTTGCGGCATGGACAGGGTCGATTGCACACCTGGCGTGTTCTGCATGCGCCAGCCGAAACGGTCGATTTCCGCCATGCTGCCATAGTCGATGCAGCCGTTCTCCTTGTCCTCGGCGATCACCTTGAAGATGTCCACGCCGATGGCATAGTTCCGCGCGATGGTTTCGGAATCCTGGTTGTAGCGCGAGCTCGGGCGAAGCTCCGGAACTCCAGGGTGCAACTCGCCGTACTTGAGATCGCGTCCGATGTATTCCGCGGCGCCCCAGGTCATGGCGGCAAGCGCCAGCACCACCACCGCCCAGCGCGGCTGCGTGACATAGGCAATCAGCTTCCACAGGTGCAACAGCGCGGCGTCGCGCTTGATCTGGCGTTCGCGGAACTTGGCGGGATTGCCGAGCTTGACGTAGGACAGCAGGCAGGGCAGCAGGATCTTCTTGCAGACGATCACCGCCAGCAGGCCGAACATGGCGTTGATGGCCATTTCGCGGATGATGCCGACCGGGATGAGCAGGATCGTGCCGAAGCCGATCACGTTGGTGAGCAGGGCCGTGATGCCCGGGATGACCAGGCGCGAATAGGTGTTGCGAGACGCATCGAAGCTGTTCGAGCCGCGCGTAGAGATCTCGAGCAGCCAGAAGCTGGTGATCTGGATGCCGTGTGAAACGCTGATGGCGAGCACCAGGAACGGCACCAGGATGGCGAACGGATCGAGGCCGAAGCCGGCCAGATGCAGAATGCCCAGTTCCCACACCACCGCCAATACGCCACAGCTCAGCGGCAACAGGGCGATGAACGGCGAGCTGGTGTACCACCACAGGATCAGCCACACCAGGAACAGGGTCAGGGCGAAGAAGCCGACCACTTCCAGGGTGGCGTCGGCGATATCGCCCACCGCCTTGCAGAAGCCGACAATCTGGATATCGACATTGGGATTGTAGTCGGGGTTGTCGGACTGCTTCAGCTCCAGCTCGTCGGCCTTGAAGCTGTAGCGCTCGCCTCCCACCAGCGCCTGTATGGTCTTGAAGCCGGACAGCGCGCCCCGGGGGTCGATGTATTCCTGCTTGACC
>FTAG01000234.1_pt1 | contig 10677 bp, 10 predicted proteins | sample 1638911 | NCBI WGS metagenome assembly FTAG01 (sample SAMEA3914813, study PRJEB12502) | metagenome | biome: forest; material: soil | place: Canada | collected 2011-07-07 | depth 0.3 m
CAGCGGCAACGGCCATCCGGGCTTCATGGGCTGGGTGCAGGGCGGCGGCACGCCGGTGGGCATGCTGGCCGAGATGCTCGCCGCCGGCCTCAACGCCAATGTCGGCGGGCGCGACCACATGGCCATCGAGGTCGAGCGCCAGATCGTCCGCTGGATGGCCAAGCTCTACAAGTTCCCCCAGGACGCCACCGGCCTGTTCCTGACCGGCTCGTCCATGGCCAACTTCTGCGCCGTGCTGATCGCCCGCACCCGCGCCCTCGGCGCGGCGGTACGCGAGCAGGGCCTCGGCGCGGAGGGCGGCCAGCTCACCGCCTACACCTCGACGGCGGCGCACACCTGCATCCGGCGGGCGATGGAGATGTCGGGCCTCGGCGCCCAGGCGCTGCGCCAGGTCCCGGTGGACAAGCGTCACCGGATCGACCTCAAGGCGCTTCGCCGCATGATCAAGCAGGATCGCGCCGCCGGCCGCCGGCCCTTCCTGGTGGTGGGCACGGCCGGCACGGTCGATGTCGGCGCCATCGACGATCTGGCCGGCATGGCCGACCTGGCCAAGGCCGAGGACCTGCACTTCCATGTCGACGGCGCCTTTGGGGCCCTGGGCGTCCTCTCGTCCCGGCTGGCCAAACGCCTCGCGGGGATCGAGCGGGCCGACAGCATCGCCGTCGACTTCCACAAATGGGCCCAGGTCCCCTACGACGCCGGCTTCCTGCTGGTTCGCGATCCCGCCGCCCACCGGGCGACCTTCGCGAGCGAGGCGGCCTATCTGCGCCGGGCCGATACCGGCCTCGCCGGTGGCGAGTGGTGGCCCTGCGACCTCGGCCCCGACCTGTCGCGCGGCTTCCGGGCGCTGAAGACCTGGTTCACGCTCAAGACCTACGGCCTGGACGCCCTGGGCGGGGTGGTCGACCGCTGCTGCGACCTGGCCGTCGCCCTGGCCGCCTGCGTCGAGGCGCTGGACGAGCTGGAGCTCCTGGCGCCGGTCGAGCTCAACGTGGTCTGCTTCCGCTATCGCGGTCCCGATCCCGACGCGCTGAACGCCGCGATCGTCGAGGACCTGCATCTGCAAGGCCGGGTGGCCCCGTCGCTGACCACCCTCGACGGCCAGATCGCCATCCGCGCCGCCATCGTCAACCACCGCACTGAACGCACCGACATCGAGGCCCTGATCACCGGCGTCATCGCCGCCGGCCGCCGGCGCAGCAGGGCGGAGCCGGCAGCGGATTTGGCGGCGGCCTGAGCCGTTCGCGGTCGTGCGACCGCCTCGTCCTTCGACAAGCTCAGGATGAGGCGGAATTATTTGGTGCGCCACCTCAGCCGCGCGGTCTCGCAGTTCCTCTCAGTCGCCTCATCCTGAGCTTGTCGAAGGACGAGGCGTGGCGCGACGCCAATCGCTGCACGAAATCGCGCGACATAACAGTCCGTAACCAAGATGCAGTTCCCCTCCCCTTGCGGCCCCGGCGTATAGCGCTACGGTTGCGGGGTACGCGTGTTGGGGAGAAGGCATGGCGGCGACCACGGCTATGCCGACCGCGCGCGCGGATGCGCTGGCCGCGGCGCATGCGCGCCTGCTGCACGACCCCACCTATCAGTTCAGCTTCGCGCCGCCGCCCGCGCCGCCGCCGCCCCCGGGCTGGCTGCGCCCGCTGATCGACTTCCTGGCCCACGCGGCGCCCTATCTGCAGTGGGTGTTCTGGGGCCTGCTGGCCGCCGGCGTGATCGCCGTCGGCGCCCTGCTCGCGCGCGAGTTCCTGCTCTATCGGCGTCCGGCCAAGGCGGCGCAGGGGACGGTGGCGCTGGGCGCGGAGGACTGGCGCCCGACCGCGGCGAGGGCCCGGGCGCTGCTCGCCGACGCCGACCGGCTGGCCGCCGAAGGCCGCTTCGAGGAGGCGACGCACATACTGCTGTTCCGCTCGATCGACGACCTCGAGGAGAAGCGGCCGCGGCTGGTCGCCCCCGCCTACACCAGCCGCGACATCACCGTCCTGGGGGAGCTGCCGGAGTCCGCCGGCCGCGCCCTCGGCGTCATCGTCCGCCATGTGGAGCGCAGCCTGTTCGGCGGCCGGTCGCTCAGCGCCGGCGACTTCGCCGACTGCCGCAGCGCCTATGAAGCCTTCGCCTTCCCCGGCCAATGGAGCCGGCGATGAGCCAGCAAACGGCGGGGGCGGTGGAGACGCCGGGCGGCTTTCAAGCCCGCACCGTGCTCTGGCTGATCGCCGTGGCCATCGTCGCCGCGCTGGGCTTCGGCGCCCTGGCCGCGTTCGCGCCGGAGCTCCGGGCCAGCCGGGATCCGGGCGCGCACGCCCTGTCGCGCTCGGCGGTCGGCTACGCGGGCCTGGTCCAGTTGCTCAAGCAGACCGACCGGCCGGTGCTGGTCAGCCGCAGTCCGCTGCCGGCGCGCACCGACGGCGCCGGCGGCCTTCTAGTGCTCACCCCGCCGCCCGGCGTGGACCAGGCCGAGATGGACGCCCTGATCTCGCAGGCCGACACGGTGCTGATCGTGGCCCCGAAGTGGGCGGCGCTTCCCGACCAGCTGCATCCGGGATGGGCGATCAACGTCGGCCTGATCCCGGGCGCCATGGTCAGGATCGGCGACCGCAAGGACCTGCTGGGCGTCGCCCGCGCCAAAGGCTCGGCCGCCCCGCTGCTGCAGCCGCCGGCCGCTGCCGCCGACGGCGCAGATCAGCGCCTGTTCAAGACCGGAACCACCCTGGCCTTCGGGCCCGTCGACCAGTTGCAGACCCGCACCAAGGGGATCGCGGCGATCGAACTGGTCGACCAGACCGGCGCGCCGGTGCTGCTGCACGCCAAGGGCGACATCTATGTGCTGACCGACCCGGACCTGCTCAACAACCACGGCTTGTCCAGCCTGGCTTCGGCGCAGGCGGCGATCGCCCTGATCGACGGGCTGCGCGGCGGCGACGGCGCAGTGGTGTTCGACGTGACGCTCAACGGCCTGCGCCGCACCCGCAGCCTGTTCCAGCTGGCGCTGGAGCCGCCCTTCCTCGCCGCCACCCTGTGCATCCTCGCCGCGGCCCTCTTGATGGGCTGGCGCGCGGCGGTGAATTTCGGCGCCGTCGAGCGCCGGGCCCGGGCCGTCGCCCTCGGCAAGCGCGCGCTGGTGGAAAGCTCGGCCGGACTGATCCGCCTGACCCACCGCGAAGCCCGCATGGCGCCGCGCTACGCCGCCCTGGTCCGTAGCCAGGCCCTGAACGCCGCCGGCGTGCGCGAGCAGGCGACCGAAGCGGCGGACGCCTATCTCGACCGGCTGAGCGAGGGCGCCGGCCAGGCGCCGTTCAGCCGTCTGGCCGAAGAGGCGAAACAGACCAAGACGCCGGCCGCGCTGATGCGTGTGGCCGCGGCGCTCTATCATTGGAAGTCGGAGGTCGTGCGTGAACGTCGATGAGGTGAAGGGCGTCGCCCGGCAGATCCGGACGGAGATCGCCAAGGCGGTGGTGGGCCAGGAGCACACCATCGACCTGTTGCTGACCGCGCTGGTCGCCGGCGGCCACATCCTGATGGAGGGCCCGCCCGGCTCGGCCAAGACCCTGATCGCCCAGTGCTTCGCGCGCACGCTGGACCTGCAGTTCGGCCGCGTGCAGTTCACCCCGGACCTGATGCCGGGCGACATCCTGGGCACCAATTTGTTCAACTTCCAGACCTCGACCTTCCAGGTGCGCAAGGGCCCGATCTTCTGCGACCTGCTGCTCGCCGACGAGATCAATCGCAGCCCGCCCAAGACCCAGGCGGCCCTGCTCGAAGCCATGCAGGAGCGGCAGGTGACGTTGGACGGCGTGGCCAATCGGCTCAGCCCCCGCTTCATGGTCGTCGCCACACAGAACCCGATCGAACAGCAGGGCACCTATCCCCTGCCCGAGGCCCAGCTCGACCGGTTCCTGTTCAAGGCCCAGCTGAAGTATCCGAGCGAGGCCGAGGAGCGCGCCATCGTCGCCGCGCACGGGCTGCGCACCGGCCAGCCCGACCCGGTCGCGCTGGGCGTCGCGGTGGTGGCGGACAGCGAAACGGTCACCGCCCTGATCGAGGCGGTGTCGCGGGTCCGGCTGGTGGACGAGGTGATCGCCTATGTGGTCGCCCTGGTGCGGGCCACCCGCGAAAGCGCCGACATCGCCGTCGGCGCCTCGCCCCGCGCCGCCGCCATGCTGGCCGCCGCTGCGCGCGGCCGCGCCGCGCTGGACGGACGCGACTATGTGATCCCGGACGACGTGAAGGCCCTGGCGCCGGACGCCCTGCGCCACCGCATCATCCTGTCGCCCGCCGCCGAGATCGAGGGCCGTTCGGCCGACGAGGCCCTGGCCGCCCTGATCGCCCGCGTCGCGCCGCCCCGATGATCTACCCCACCGGCCGCGCCATCGCCGCCGCCGCCCTCGGCGCCCCCGTCGCCCTGGGGGCCGGCCTTTATGCCGGCGGGGTCTGGCCGATCGCGGCGGCCTGGGGCGCGCTGGTCGGCGGGCTGGTGGTGGTCGATGCGCTGCTGGGCGCGTCGCGGCGGCGGCTGGCCGTGACGATCCAGGCCCCGCGGGAGATTTCCGCCGCCGGCGACGACGGCCGGCTGGACATCGGCCTGACCTTCGCACGCGGGCTGTTCACGCCCCGCCGCGCCGAACTGGCGCTGGCCGTCAACGACCGGCTGACCGCCCGCCCGGACCGCGCGGGCGCCGAGGTCCTGGACCGGCAGGCGCACCTGCGCTTCCGGCTGCATGCCGAACGCCGCGGCCAGGGGCGGATCGAGACCCTGTGGGTGCGCTGGCGCGGCCCGCTGGGCCTCGCCTACAAGCAGCGCCAGGTCGAGGCGCCGGAGCCGATCCCGGTGATCTCCGACATCGCGCAGGCCAAGGAAGAGGCGGTCCGGCTATTCTCACGCGACGCCGCCCACGGCGAGAAGATAGAGTTCGACCGCGGCGAGGGCTCGGAATTCCAATCCCTGCGCGAGTTCGAGGCCGGCATGGATCGGCGCAGCATCGACTGGAAACAGTCCGCACGCCATGGCCAGCTCCTGTCCAAGGAGTATCGGACCGAGCGCAACCACCCGATCTATCTGGTGCTGGATACCGGCCGGCTGATGTGCGAGCCGCTGGACGGCGCGCCCAAGATCGACCGCGCGCTGAACGCGGCCCTGCTCCTGGGCTACGCATGCCTGAAGACCGGCGACCGGGTCGGACTGTTCGCCTTCGACGCCCGACCGCGCGTGTTCTCCAAGGCGGCGGCCGGCGTGCGCGCCTTCCCGGCCCTGCAGGCGGTCGCCGCCCGTGTCGACTATTCCAACGAGGAGACCAACTTCACCCTCGGCCTGACGTCCCTGTCGAGCGAGCTCGACCGGCGGGCGCTGGTGGTGGTGTTCACCGACTTCGCCGACTCCATCGGCGCGGAGCTGATGATGGAGACGCTGGCCAGGCTGGCGAAACGCCATCTGGTGATGTTCGTGGTGTTCCGCGACCAGGAGCTGGAGGACGCCGCGCGGGCCGAACCACTGGCGCCGGACGACGTCTCGCGCGCCGTCGTCGCCGGGACCCTGTTGAAGGAGCGCCAGGTGGTGCTGACCCGGCTCAGGCGCATGGGGGTGGAGATCGTCGAGGCGCCCTTGGAACGCGTCGGCGCCCTCCTGATCGCGCGCTATCTCGAACTCAAGCGGCGGGACCGGCTGTGAGGCGCGCATGGCCGAACTGATCCTGAAGAGCCGCAAGTTCCGCGAGGAGCGCGAGGCCGACTGGCGCAAGCTGGAGCGGCTGCTGGGCCGCATGGAGAAGGGCGGCCCCGGCCAGCTGTCCGACGACGACCTCCTGGCCGTGCCGGTGCTGTACCGGGCGGCGTTGTCGTCGCTGTCGGTGGCGCGCGCCACCTCGCTCGACCGGGCCCTGCTCGATTATTTGGAGGCCCTGTGCGCCCGCGCCTACTTCATGGTCTACGGCGTGCGCACCAGCCCGTGGAGCCGGATACGCCAGTTCTTCGCCTATGACTGGCCGGTCTCGGTACAGGCCCTGTGGCGCGAGACCCTGGCGGCGCTGGCGATCCTGGCGCTGGGCGCGGTGGCGGCCTTCGTCCTGGTCAGCGTCGATCCCGACTGGTTCTACAGCCTGATCCCCGGCGGCCTGGCCGCGGGCCGCGATCCCACCGCCAGCGCCGAGGCCCTGCGCGCCACCCTCAACGACGCCGGCAAGCACACTTCGCTGTTGTCGATCTTCGCCACCATGCTGTTCACCCACAACGCCCAGGTGGCGCTGTTCGGCTTCGCGCTCGGCTTCGCCTTCGGCATACCGACCGCCTTCCTGCAGATGTTCAACGGCTGCGTGCTGGGGGCCATGGTGGCCGTGTTCGCCGCCAAGGGGCTCGGCTGGGAGTTCGGCGGCTGGCTGATGATCCACGGCGTGACCGAGCTGTTCGCCGTCACCCTGGCCACGGCGGCCGGCTTCCATATCGGCTGGACCGTGGCCTTCCCGGGCCGGCGGCGGCGCGTGGACGCCCTGGTCGAGGCCGGCAAGCGGACGGGCGCGGTGATGTTCGGTGTACTGATCATGCTGTTCGTGGCCGGCGCGCTCGAAGGGGTGGGGCGCCAGCTGATCGCCAACACCCTGGTCCGCTATGCGATCGCAGCGGCCAGCGGCGTGATCTGGACCGCCTTCTTCTACCTGCCGCGCGCCGTCCCGGCCGAGATCAGAGGAGGCGTCCGCTCATGAGCGCCGCGGAGCCCGACTGGACGCGCCAGTTCATCACGCCGGAGGGCGTGGACCTGCGGCTCGAGATAGCACCGTTCGGCCAGCGCGCCGCCGCCTTCCTGCTCGATGCCCTGATCATCATCGGCGTGCTGGTGGCGCTGACCCTGCTCTGCGTGCTGACGGCCCTCGGGGGCCACAACGAGATCGCCGGCCAGGCCGCCTATGTGCTCTGGCTGCTCGGCCTGTTCCTGCTGCGCAACGCCTACTTCCTGGTCTTCGAGATGGGCCCGCGCGCGGCCACGCCCGGCAAGCGCGCGCTGAAGATCCGCGTCGCCGCCCGCGACGGCGGCGCACTGACCGCGACCAGCATCTTCGCCCGCAACGCCATGCGCGAGATCGAGATCTTCCTGCCCGCCACCTTCCTCCTGGCGCAGCACCAGGGCGTGGACGCGGTGCTGGCCCTGCTCGGGACGATCTGGACCGGCGTCTTCCTGCTGTTCCCGCTGTTCAACCGCGACCGGCTGCGCCTGGGCGACCTGGTGGCCGGGACCTGGGTGGTGATGGCCCCGACCCGGCGCCTGCTGCCCGACATGGCCCTGGCCCCGAACGCCTTCGCCGCCGCCCGGTTCGACTTCACCCCCGCCCAGCTCGACGCCTACGGGGTCAAGGAGCTGCAGGTGCTGGAGGACGTGCTCCGCCGCCGCCAGATCGAGACCATCCGCGGCGTGGCCGACCGGATCCGCACCAAGATCGGCTGGACCCGCGGGCCCGACGAGAGCGACTTCGACTTCCTGGACGCCTACTACGCGGCCCTGCGCCGCCGCCTGGAGCAGCTCATGCTGCTGGGCCGCCGCCGCAAGGACAAGCACGATCGGGGGTAGGGCCTGTCACGAGAAGGTGTCGAACACCGCCTGCGGCGCGACGCCCTCCTTGGTCAGCCTCAGCTCGTAGTAAAGCGCCGCGCCGCCTGACGCCGACAGAGCCCCCAACAGGGTGGCGACAATGGCGCTGAAGATGGCCAAGGGGAATGACGGCGCACCGGCGACGGCCATGGCGCTGATACCCCCGCCCAAGCCCATCACGACTGCAGTGCCGATGGCGCTGACGATCCAGGCCAGAACAGCATATATCACCAGCAGTCCAAACACCGACCATCGCCGTCCGCGGGTCAGATCGCCGGACCGGGTGAACGCCCCGAACACCCCCGTCTGTTCGACGACCAGGGCAGGCACGGCGACCGACCATACGGTGGCCAGGATCAGGCCGGGAACGATCAGCAGCACGAAGCCGAGGACAAGGCCCAAACCTTCAAGGATCGCCAGACCGAACAGCGGGAGCGCGGCGGAAGCGCCGCGCGACAGCATCGCCCCGAGATCGATGCGATTTCCGTTGAGGCTGGAGATGGCGCCCGCCACGAGGGCGCCCTGAAGGACGAAGGCCAGCACGGCTCTGATCAGCATGAAAACCAGGCTCAGCAGGGAATGTGTGGCGCTGAGTCCGCCGCTGGAGAACGAGAGCATCTGCAGCACAAAGGCCGGTATGCCTGAGAGCGCCAGGGCGACGAGGATGAAGGGGACGAAGTTGCGCCCCAGCACCTCGAAGGTGTTGCCGATCACACGCCCGATCTCGAAGCGGGTCGCCGCCGTGTCCGTCATCTCAAAGCCCCCAACAATACCCAAGCTTGGAGCTTGGATCAGCCGCGGGAGCCGTGCAAGCTCAAGCTGTAGAATCCGCAACCGTCGGCGCGCGCGGCGGAGCACCCTGTCGCCGCCGTCCCGCCTCAGCGCCGCCGGTATATGGACGACAGGGTTGCGATCCTGAGACCGGCCCAGCGCAGGGTGGTCTCGCACAGGGCGTCCTGATCCGTCAGCTGGTGATACTGGGCGCGCAGCTGCACCCGCCGCGGGCCGAGCGCCGTCGGTGTCCTGCGCGCAAACCGCCATTCATAGCCCTGGGGGTGCTGGCGACCGTGTCCGCGTGCGCCGCTCGCCACCTCCACGCCGCTGAAGGCGCCGAGGTCGTCGGTGGACAACCGCCAGGTCAGCGTGTCTTCGCGACCGCTCGAGAAGGTGTATCGTTCCTCGATCTCGAACACCCGGGCCAGGGGCTCCACATGCCCCTCGCCGCGGACCTCGAACCGCTCCACCACCCTGCCGGAAAGGTCTTTGACCAGGCCCCATGCCTGCCAGACCCCTTCGAAGAAGACGTCCGGACGGAAAGTTCGGGGCGCAAGGGCTGGCATGGCCACCTCCCAAACCGTATTGCGCACGACTCAGGTCAGGATGCGGCTTTGCAGTGGCGTGAGCAATGTTTCCAGGGGATTTCGATCCATTCGCGTTCTTCGAGGGACGCACGACCGGCGCGGGGGTGATCACCGATCCGTTCAGCCGGGTGATCCGCCGCTGCGTCATCACCACCGAGGGCCTGCCCAGCCGCGAGTTCGCCGCCCTGCATTTCGATGAGGCCTACGTCTATGACGACGGCTCGCCCGACGATGTGATGCACTGGGCGGTGACGCGGGCCGAGGGCGCCTTCGACGCGGCCGAGCCCAGCGTGATCGGCAAGGTGCGCGCCCGGCTCGACGGCCCGCGCTGGCGCGTCGACTTCCGCCGCCACCTGCGACCGCCGAATTCCGGCCCGGTGGTGCTGTACCGGGCCGACTTCACCCTGCTGAACCACGACCTGGTGATGAAGACCGTCGCCATCAAGCTGTTCGGCGTCACGGTCGCCCGGCTGCAAGGCTTCCATCGGCAGGTGTACTGAAGGTCAGGCGCCTGGACGGTGGATCTGGCCCGAGCCGGTGATGCTGGTGCGCAGCTGCGGCGGGTTGGTCAGCAGGGTCACGTCGCCCGAGCCGGTGATGTCGACGTCGGCCGCGTCGGTCGGGGCCAGGGAGGCCTCGCCCGAGCCGCTGATGCCGATCCGGGCCGACCTGGTCTTCAGCCCGCCGAGATCGGCGCGCCCCGAACCGGAGATCCTGATCTGCAGGTCGCGGGTCTCGCCGGCCGCCTTGAGGTCGGCATGGCCCGACACCGACAGCGCCAGCTTGTCCTGCTTGTAGCCGATGAGGTTGAAGGTCTCGTCGCCTTCGAGGGTGAAGTCGGTCACCGCCGGCGCGGTGATCACGATCTTGAGCTTCTGCTCGTCGTGGCCGCGGTCGTCGTCATAGCGGATATGCCCGTCCTCGACCCGCACGTCGGCGACCGCGCCCGAAGGGCCCGTCACCGTCACCTTGGCCGGCCCTTCGGCCTGGGTGTACTGCACCTCGGCCGGCACCGAGACGGTCAGGCTTTCGCCGCCGGACCAGGCGATGTCGCGGCTGGTCTGCGGGCCGTCGTCGCTGTCCTCGCCGGCGCCCCAGCGGCCGTGGCTCCAGCCATGTCCATGGCGCGCCCAGCCCCAGCCTTCCGGCCCCCACGACCAGGCGCCGTCGGCGATGGCGGCGGGGCCTGTGATGGCGACCGCGACAGACAGGGTGACCGCCGAGACCAGGAAGCCGGCGATGGCGATCATCAACAGGGTACGGATCATTGCACGCCTCCGACGGATTGGGGTTCGAGGGCCGGCTTCAGCACCCGGTAGTGCAGCCGCGCGTACCAGACCACGGCGTTGACCAGGCCGATGGTGGCGATGCCCAGAAGGGCTCCGAGCGAGGCGGCTCCGGTCATCAGGCCGACGCCGACCAGGATGGCCACCGCCGGCCCGCCGGGCATGCCCGAGAAGGGCCCGGCCACGAACACCATGATCCCGCTGAAGAAGAGGGCGATGACCGCGGCCAGGAGGCCGAACAGGGTCCCGCCGACCCCCATCAGGACCGGCAGCATGATCAGTATGTCGAGGGCGCCGAGGCCCAGCAGGCCGAACACCGCCGAGGCGGCGCTGGACGGACTGCGCTGCTCTTCCCACCGTTTCAGGCCGGCTTCGGCGCGCAGCTCCTGCGCCAGCCGGGCAGGATCGCCGAGGCTGGCCGCCACGTCCGCCTCGCCGCGGCCGGCCGCGGCCCCGTCGG
>FTAG01000241.1_pt1 | contig 10666 bp, 10 predicted proteins | sample 1638911 | NCBI WGS metagenome assembly FTAG01 (sample SAMEA3914813, study PRJEB12502) | metagenome | biome: forest; material: soil | place: Canada | collected 2011-07-07 | depth 0.3 m
CAGGACGAGTTCGCCCTGGCCTCGCACCAGCGCGCCACCCAGGCGCGCAAGGACGGCGGCTTCAAGGACGAGCTGGTGCCGCTGGCCGGCCATGACGCCGACGGCCTGCCGCAGCTGGTCGACTACGACGAAGTGGTGCGCACCGACGCCAGTTTTGACGGCCTGGCCAAGCTCAAGCCGGTGTTCAACCCCAAGGGCTCGGTCACCGCCGGCAACAGTTCCGCGTTGTCAGACGGCGCCTCCGCCGTGCTGGTGATGTCCGCCGACAAGGCCAAGTCCCTGGGCCTCAAGCCGCTGGCCAAGATCCGCAGCATGGCTTCCGCCGGCTGCGACCCCAGCACCATGGGCCGCGGCCCGGTGCCGGCCAGCAAGAAGGCGCTGGAGCGCGCCGGCCTGACCTTGAAGGACATCAACTACTTCGAGCTCAACGAGGCCTTCGCCGCACAGTCCCTGGCGGTGCTGACCGAGATGAAGCTGCTCGATCGCATGGACCACATCAACATCAAGGGCGGCGCAATCGCCCTGGGCCATCCGCTGGGCTGCTCCGGCGCGCGCATCACCGGCGCCCTGGCGCACATCCTCAACCAGAAGGACGCCCAGTTCGGCCTGGCCACCATGTGCATCGGCATGGGGCAGGGCGTGGCGACGGTGCTGGAGCGGGTGCACTAACGCTTTAGCAGCGAGTTGTAAAAAGGCCGGGACGAAAGTCCCGGCTTTTTTATTGACCGGGGGGCGGCCGGGCCGCTCAGCTTCCGTTCAGCCCGCGAATTCGAGAATATCCGCATGGAAGACACAATCAGCCTGGGGAGCCGGATGAAACCGAGCAGCTACTGCTTCCGCATTGGCGGGTCCGCCTGGATCCTGCTGGTCGGGCTGGCGCTGCTATCGTTCCTCGGGCGTCACTTGGTGAACTACGGCATGCAGCCTGCCGCCTGGCCGCCCCTGGAGATCGTCCTGGGCGGCGGCGGGGTGCTGTGCTTCATGGTCGGCGCCATCCTGTCCCTTTGGGAAAGGTAGCGCGGCCAGGCCTCTGGAATTCACCGCGGATGGCCCTGGATCCCGGCCCCTCGACAAGCTCGGGACATGCTTTCGCCGGGGTGACGAAAAACTCCAAAAGTGTTCAGGGCAGGCCCAGGCTGCGGACTTTCGCCGGACCGATCGGACGGACCACCGCGCGCTCGCCGCCGAAGGCGCGCACGCCGCTGGTCAGCAGGGTGGTGGCGAAGTCCGCCGCCGCTTCGGCGCTGGTGCCGGGCTGTTCCACCAGCACGCGGCCGATCTCGAAGGCGGTGCCGTAGAACGAGGCGGCGAGCAGGTTGACGTCGGTCTCCGGGAATACGCCGCGGCGGATGGCGTCTTGGATGTCTTCCTTCAGCGCGCGCATCGGCACGCCGATCACCGTGTCGCGGAACAGGCTGCGCACGGCGTACTCGTTGCGCAGGATCAGGCTGAAGAAGTCCGGCTCGTCCATGACCTTCTGGAAGAAGGTGCGGTAGGCGCCGCGGATGAAGCCCTCGATCGACTGCGCCTGCTGCCGCACCGCGTGCAGCTTGGCGTTGAGGTCGTCCATGCGGGCTTCGAGGATCTCCCGGAACATGCACTCCTTGTCCGGGAAATAGTTGTAGAAGGTTCCCGAGGCGAGATCGGTGAGGCGCACGATGTCGCGCACCGTGACGGCCTCGTAGCCCATGTCCAGGAAACAGCGCCGCGCCGCGTCCAGCAGCGCCGCGCGGTTGGCCTGTTTGTTCTGCTCCCTTTTGCCGCTGCACTGTGTGTTCATGCGGTGGCTCCGTCTACGGCAGCTCTCTATATGTACTGTAGAGCATATACCGAGTCGCGGCGCCGCGCGATGCCTTCCGGCCTCCGCCCAGCGGGGCGGGCGAAGGCCGCGTGAACCCCCTCAGCTGAACTTCGAGAAATCCGGCTTGCGCTTCTGCATGAAGGCGGTCATGGCCTCGATCGCCTCGGGCTGGCCCAGCATGGGGATGAAGTGGTCGGCCTCGATGCGGATCGCCTCCAGCGCGGTCTCCTGCGACCAGCGGTGCAGCAGCTTCTTGGTCACGCGCAGGGCATTGGGCGGCTGTTGCGCCAGCTTGCGGGCGCGTTCCAGGGCATGGGCTTCAACTTCCGCGTCCGGCAGGACCGCGTTGACCAGGCCGTATTCCAGCGCCTTGGCGGCGGAGAAGACCTCGCCGAACATCACCAACTCGGCGGCGCGCACATTGCCCATGATGCGCGGCAGCAGGTAGCTGGAGGCGAACTCGGGGCAGATGCCGATGTTGGTGAAGGGCATCTGCAGTCTCGCGTTCTGGCCGACGTAGACCAGGTCGCTGTGCAGCAGCAGGGTCACGCCGATGCCGATGGCGACGCCGTTGACGGCCGCGATGACCGGCTTGGGGAAGGCGGCCAGTTCGCGCATGAAGCGCGCCACCGGCGCGTCATCGCCCTTGGGCGGGTTTTTGAGGAAGTCCTGCAGGTCGTTGCCGGCGGTGAATGCGTCCGGCGCACCGGCGAACACCAGCACGCGTACTTCCGCGTTGGTCGCGGCGCCTTTCACCGCCTCGGCCAGGGCGGTGTACATCTCCTGGGTGAGCGCGTTTTTCTTGTCGGCGCGGTTGAGGCGCACGGTCAGCACGCGGTCCTGCAGGTGGGTCTGGATGAGTTCGGACATCTTCTTGCTCCGGGGGTTGGTATTGGTTGGTAGGTCGGCCTTTCCCTAAAGGGACTTCCTGCGGTCGCAGGCCGACAGCGCAGTCGGCCTGAAGGCCGACCTACGAAAGCGCGGTATCACAGCCCTGGTGGCGTCGGCTTGCTGCCGGGGATCAACTCCCCGGAGTCGCGCAGCCGCACTGCGTCGTGGAAGCCGGATTTCGCCGCATGCTCGCGGAACGCCACGCCTTCGGGCGAATGGCGTGTGATGCCGTCGAACAGCGTGGCCAGGGTCTGCGTGCTGGCCAGGCCCATGTTCTCGTAGGCCATGTTGATCATCAGCTTCTGCATCATCAGCTGGTTTTTCGGCACGCCGCTCATGCGCCGCGCCAGCTGCAACACGCGCGTTTCGAGTTCGGCGGCGGGCACGGCATCCAACACCAGGCCCATGTCCTTGGCCTCGCGGCCGCTGATGACGTCGCCGGTGAGCAGCATGCGCTTGGCTTTCTCCACGCCGAGGCGGTAAACCCACATGCCGGTGACCGGGCAGCCCCAGACGCGCGCCGGCGGGTAACCGATCGTCGCGTCCTCGGCCATGATGGTCAGGTCGCAGGACAGGGCCAGTTCGCTGCCGCCGGCGATGGCGGCGCCGTGCACCTTGGCGATGGTCGGCTTGTGCGAGCGCCACAGGCTCTGGAAGCGTTCGGAGAACTGCTTCATCATGCGGTAGTCGATCAGCGGGTCCCAGGGCATGTCCTGGTTCCAGGGGCTTTCGCCTTCGGCGAAAGCCTTCAGGTCAAAGCCGGCGCAGAAGCCGGGGCCGGAGCCTTCCAGCACGATCACGTGCACGGCGTCGTCGCGGTTGGCCTGGGCCACCGCGGCTTCCAGCTCATTGGCCAGGGCCGCGTTGATGGCATTGAAGCGCTCCGGGCGGTGCAGGGTGATGCGCGCGATGCGCTCGGCCACGGCGTAGCGGATGGTCTCGAAGTTCATGGGAACACCGTTTCGGTACGACAGGCCATGATCATATCGGGAGGCGGCTAAACACGGGCTATTACCCTACGCTCAATGCACGGTCTGCTGACGCAGCCAGCCCAGCGCCTCGTCCCACAGGATGTGCGGCGCGCTCTTGCGGAAATAGCCGAAGTGGCCGAGCCGGTGCAGGCCGTGGTCGCCCGGCCGGACGTCCCGTACTTCGGCATCTGCGTGGAAGTAAGCGGCGAGGGCGCGCACCGCTTGCGGCGGCGCGTAGTCGTCGTCCTCGATCGCCAGCAGGCGCACCGGGTTCGCATAACCCCTGAAGTGTTCGCGCAGCGGCTGCCCGGCGTCGTCGACAAGGAAATCGCGGTGCCGCGACCAGCGTGCCCAGTCCAGGGCCACGCCGCGCGGCAGGCTGTCGCCACCCAGCACGGCACCGGGCAGCTGTCCCATCAGGCGCGTCACGCCGGGAATCAGCAGGTTCATGCTGCTCCACATGAACAGCTTGCCGCGCAGGGTTGGCCAGTTTCTGTAGTGAGGCACCTGCGCGCCGACGGTGAGCAGGGCGTCGACGGCGCGGTTGTTGGGCGTCAGGCCGAACAGCCAGCCGCCGGCGGAGTGGCCTATAGCGGCGAGCGGCTGGTCGGCGTGGTAGCGGTACATCCACTCCAGGGCGCCGGGCAGGTCGCGCTCGCCCCAGTCGAGCATGCGCGCACCGCGGCCGCCGTCGCGGCTGCCGCCGACGCCGCGGTAGTCGTAGGTCAGCACGGCGCAGCCCTGGGCGGCGAGATGCTCGGCGAAGTGGCGGTAGTAGCTGCGCGGCACGCCGGTGGCGCTGTTGATCACCACCGCCAGGTTCACCGCGCGCTTGCGCGGCTCGTAGGTGGTGGCGGCGAGGGCGACGCCGTCGAGGGCGGGGATGCGCAGGTCGAAGGCCGTGCAGAACGGATTGGCGGCCTCGGTGAATTCAGCGCAGAGCAGCTCGTAATCCGGTGAAGCCAGTATTTCGGTCGTGGTCATGGTGCACCGTACGGTTGCGTATGGTGCGGCTACATTAGACCCCTGTGTAGGCCTTCACAAACGAATTTGGAGCGGACCTCGGGTGAAATGAATTCACCCGAGGTCAGGGGCGCTCAGGCGACCTTGAGGATCAGCTTGCCGAAGTTCTCGCCGCGGAACAGCTTGAGCAGAGTCTCGGGGAAGGTTTCGATGCCCTCGACGATGTCCTCGCGTGACTTGAGCTTGCCCTCGGCCATCCACTGGCCCATCTGCTGTACCGCTTCAGCGTAGCGCGGCGCCCAGTCGAACACCACCATGCCTTCCATGCGGGCGCGGTTGACCAGCAGGGACATGTAGTTCTTCGGGCCCGGCGCCGGCCCGGTGTTGTTGTACTGCGAGATGGCGCCGCAGATGACGATGCGCGCCTTCATGCGGATGCGGGTCAGCACCGCGTCGAGGATGTCGCCGCCGACGTTGTCGAAGTACACGTCCACGCCCTCGGCGCAGTGCTGCTTGAGCCCTTCGTTGATCGGGCCGGCCTTGTAGTCGATGCAGGCCTCGTAGCCGAACTCCTTCACCGAGTACGCGCATTTCTCGGCGCCGCCGGCGATGCCCACCGCGTGGCAGCCCTTGATCTTCGCGATCTGGCCGACCACCTGGCCGACCGCGCCGGAGGCGGCGGAGACCAGCACCATTTCTCCGGCCTTGGGCAGGCCGACTTCGAGCAGGCCGAAGTAGGCGGTGATGCCGGGCATGCCCAATACGTTGAGATACTTCGGCAAGGGCGCGAACTTGGGGTCGACCTTGACCAGGCCCTTGCCATTGGAGATGGCGTAGCTCTGTACGCCCTGGTTGCCGGAGACGTAGTCGCCGACCTGGAATTTCGGGTGGCGCGAGGCCACCACTTCGCCGAGGGTGCCTGCACGCATGATCTCGCCGATTTCCACCGGAGGGATGTAGGAGCGGCCGGCGTTCATCCAACCGCGCATGGCGGGATCCAGCGAGATGTACAGGATCTTGACCAGCAGCTCGCCGTCCTTTGGGTCGGCGACGGGCACTTCCTCGAATGCGAAGTCGCTGCGCTTGGCCATGCCAACCGGGCGTGCCGCGAGCTTGAATTGCTTGTTGATCATAGGTGACTCCTCCGGACGTCCCGTCTGCGGGATTGGTTGAACGGACGTGATCATCGCACAGCTGGCCCTGGTGCCCGCGTTCCCCCGGTCATGAATTTGCACGCAGTTGCCTCATGAAAACCATGCATGACTGTCGCTTTACAAGCCCCGGCCCATGCGGAAAACTCGCGCGATCCCAATTTTCGAGGCTTGCGATGAACGTTTCGCGTTTCAGCCGTGGCGCCCTGTTCCTGCTGGCCGGCCTGTCCGTGATGCCGGCGTGGTCGGCCGAGCTCGAGGCCCCGGCGGTCGATCCCGCGGTGCTGGCGAAGATCCGCGACGCCGCCCTGTCCAGCGACTGGGCCTGGCAGCGCCTGGCCGACCTCACCGACAAGATCGGTCCGCGCCTGAGCGGTTCGCCGCAGGCCGAGGCCGCGGTGACCCAGGTCAGCGCGGCGCTCGAGGCTGCCGGTTTCAAGGTCACGCTGCAGCCGGCCAAGGTGCCGCACTGGCTGCGCGGCGAGGAACAGGCCGAACTGGTCGACTATCCCGGCCGGCCGGAGGGCCTGACCCAGCATCTGCACCTGACCACGCTCGGCGGCTCGGTGGCGACGCCGAAGAAGGGCCTCACCGCGCAGGTGCTGGTAGTGCACAGCTTCGACGACCTCAAGGCGCATGCGGCGGAAGCCAGGGGCCGCATCGTGCTGTTCGACTACGCCTTCAACCAGGATCTGGCCAACAACGGCCAGGCCATGAGCGCCTATAGCGAGGCGGTGGCCTACCGCGTCCAGGGTGCCAGCGCCGCGGCGAAGCTTGGGGCGGTGGCCTCGCTGATCCGCTCGGTCGGCGGCGCCGATTTCCGCCTGCCGCATACCGGGGTGATGCGCTACGAGGACGGGGTGCCGAAGATTCCCGCCGCCGCGCTGAGCGCCGAGGACGCGATGTGGGTCGCGCGCCTGGCGGCACAGGGTCCGGTGAACCTGCATCTGACCCTGACGCCGCAGACCCTGCCGGACGCCGACAGCCACAACGTGCTGGCCGACCTGCCGGGCCGCGACAAGCCGGACGAGGTGGTGCTGGTCTCGGGCCACCTCGACAGCTGGGACCTGGCGCAGGGCGCCATCGACGACGGCGCCGGCGTCACCGCGGCGATGGGCGCAGTGCAGGTGCTGAAGTCGCTGGGCCTGCAGCCGCGCCGCACCATCCGCGTCGTCGCCTGGATGAACGAGGAGAACGGTTCCGGCGGCAGCAAGGCCTACTTCGCCGCGAACAAGGACCACATCGCGCAGCAGATCGGCGTCATCGAAAGCGATTCCGGCGCCGGCCAGCCGCTGGGGATCGTCGCCAGCGTCACCAAGGATTCGGAGGACCGGCTCAAGCCGGTTACCGCGGCGCTGCAGCCGATCGGCGCCACCGCCATCGACCGCCGCGACGGCGAGGTGGGTGCGGACATCGGCCCGCTGCAGGAAGCCGGCGTGCCGGGCTTCGCACCGCTGGTCGATACCCGTGAGTACTTCTGGTACCACCACACCGCGGCGGACACGCTGGACAAGGTCAAGCCGGAAAATCTGCGCCGGCAGGTGGCGGTGATGGCGGTGCTGGCGTACTACCTGGCGGAGATGCCCGAGCCGCTGGCGCGGATGCCGGCCAAAGCGGAGTAGGCGTTACCTCTGCCGGCGTCGCAGGGCGCCGGCAGAGATGCAATGCTTGCCTTGTGCACCAGATCCTTCGCTTCGCTCAGGACGACACCTCAGAACATCTCCGACTTGTCGATCTGGACATCCTTCTTCGGGTCGCGCGAAGGAATCCAGTCGCCGGTGATCATCTCGGCGTAGCTGACGCCGGGGCCGACCATCGGGTAGACGCCGGCGTCCGGGTCGATGATCACTTCGAGGAAGGCCGGGCCGTCGAAGGCGAGGAACTCGGCGATGACCTTCTGCAGGTCCTCGTTGCGATCCAGGCGCCGGGCCCAGGGGAAGCCGTCGGCCTGAGCCGCCTTGACGAAGTCCTTCTTGTGCAGGCTCTTGTCGCTGGCGGAGAAGCGGCCCTTGAAGAACAGCTTCTGCCACTGCCGCACCATGCCGTCGCCGTAGTTGTTCAGCACCACCACCTTGACCGGCAGGCCGTAGGTGGTGACGGTCTCCAGCTCACCCAGGTTCATGCGGATGCTGGCGTCGCCGTCGATGTCGATCACGGTCTTGTCGCGGCGCGCGAATTGCGCGCCGATCGCCGCCGGCAGGCCGAAGCCCATGGTGCCCATCGAGCCGGAGGTGAGCCACAGGCGCGGGTCGCGGAAATCGAAGTACTGCGCCGCCCACATCTGGTGCTGGCCGACACCGGTGCTGATGATGGCCTCGCCCCTGGTGATCCGGTTCAGGGCTTCGATCACGGCGTAGGGCTGGATCAGCGCCGACTTGCGGTCGTAGTTCATCGCGTAGGTCTTTTTCAGCTCCGCGATGTGCCTGTGCCACTCGCTGTAGTCCGGCTTGAACTGCTGCGCCTGAAAGTAGCCGCGCAGCTTGTCCAGCGCCAGGTTGAGGTTGCCCAGGTGATGCCAGTGCACGCGCTTGACCTTGTTGATCTCGGCCGAGTCGACGTCGAGGTGGGCGATGAACTTGGCGCTGCGCGCGAACTTGGACGGCACACCGGCGACGCGGTCGTCGAAGCGGCTGCCGATGGCGATGAGGAAGTCGCAGTCGTCGGTGGCGTAGTTGGCGTAGGCGGTGCCGTGCATGCCTAGCATGTGCAGGGACAGCGGCTCGGTGGTGTCGTAACTGCCCAGGCCCATCAGGGTGGAGACCACCGGGATGTCGAGGGCATGGGCGAATTCGCGCATGGCGCGCGCCGCCTCGGCCAGGATCACGCCGCCGCCGGCGTAGATCAGCGGCCGCCTGGCCTTGCGCAGGTTTTCCAGGAACGCGGCGCAGGCTTGGTCGTCGAGCAGGTTGTCCTCGACCGCGCGCAGGCGGGCGCGGTAGCCGGGCACCGGCAGCAGGCTCCCGGGTTGATTGGGGCCCTGGAACGGGCCGCTCCAGTTCTGCACGTCCTTGGGCACGTCGATCACCACCGGGCCGGGGCGGCCGGTGCGGGCGATCTCGAAGGCGGTGCGCAGGGTCGCTTCCAGGCGCGTCGGATCGGTGACCAGGAACACGTGCTTGGCGCAGGCGCCCATGATGTTGGAGATCGGCGCCTCCTGGAACGCATCGGAGCCAATGGCGGCGGTCGGCACCTGGCCGCAGATCGCCAGGATCGGGATCGAGTCGGCCATGCAGTCGCGCACCGGCGTCACCATGTTGGTGGCGCCGGGGCCGGAGGTGACCACGGCGACGCCGACCTTGCCGCTGGCGCGGGCATAGCCCGAGGCCATGAAGCCGGCGCCCTGCTCGTTGGCGGGGACGATCAGCGGCATCGGGTCGCGGCCGTCGGCGCCCTTCTTTTCGGCGTTGAAGCGGAAGATGGCGTCGTAGGTCGGCAGGATGGCGCCGCCGCTGTAGCCGAAGACGACGTCCACGCCCTCATCGGCCAGGACCTGGACGATGATCTCGGCTCCGGTCATGACCGTACCGGCGAGAGGGTGGGGGGTGGATTTCGGCTGAGCGTTCACAGTGATTTTGTTCCGCAATTCCTGCATTTTCGGGCGGCTTTTATAGCATGGCGGGGTTTTTCCCGCAGTGGCCGTGCATCGCATTATCACGCGAAAGTAGTAAGCTTTTGCCTCCATCCAGGGAGGAGATCGTCATGGGACTGCTCGACCAGCTTGCAGGCAACGTGCTTTCCGGGGTACTGGGCAATGCCCAGCAACAGGGGCAGAGCCCCTTGCTGCAGGCGGCGATGACCCTGATCCAGCAGAACGGCGGCCTGCCGGGTCTGCTGGCCAAGTTCCAGCAATCGGGCCTGGGCCAGCATGCCGATTCCTGGGTTTCCACCGGCGCCAACCTCCCGATCAGCGCCGACCAGCTGAAGCAGGTGCTGGGCAGCGGCGCCATCGGCCAGATCGCCAGCCAGCTAGGCATGGATCACGGCCAGGTCAGCGGCGGTCTGGCGCAGCTGCTGCCGCAGCTGGTCAGCCAGATGACGCCAAACGGACAGGTGCCGGCCAATCACGCCGACCTGCTTTCCGAGGGCCTGGCCATGCTCGCCGGGCGCGGAGCCGGGGCTCCGGCGGCGAGCTGAAAAATCCGCCGCGATTGCGCGAAAACGCAATGGCGGCGCGGGTTTCCGCCGGAACGGGGCCGGTCGCGCACTTGCCCTGACCCCGTCCGGCGGTTTATGTTCTCGAAATTATGCGCCACATTATTTCGATCCTGCTTCAGAACGAGGCCGGGGCACTTGCCCGCGTGGCCGGCATGTTTTCCGCGCGCGGCTACAACATCGAATCGCTCACCGTGGCGCCGACGCATGATGCGACGGTCTCGCGCCTGACCTTGGTCACCACCGGCAGCGACGCGGTAATCGATCAGATCATCAAGCAGTCGCGCAAGCTGATCGACGTGGTGGAGATCGCCGATCTCACCAGCAGCGCCCACATCGAGACCGAGCTGATGCTGCTCAAGGTCGAGGTGGACGCCGACAGCGGCCGCAAGGTGGTCGAATGCGTGCGCCGTCATCACGCCATGGTGCTCGACGAGACCGTCACCACGCGCACCGTGCAGTTCACCGGCACCGGCGCCGAGGTCAACGGTTTCCTCGCCGAGCTGTCCGGCCTGGTCCGCGTGCTCGAGCTGGTGCGCAGCGGCACCGCCGCGCTGCAGGCCGGCGACACCCTGCTGGCTTCGCCCGCCTAGGGCCTGTTAGCCCTGGCTTCATCCGTCATTTCCTTTCCCGTCCCAAGAGGTAATCCGCAGTGAGCATCAACGTCTATTACGACAAGGACGCCGACCTTTCGATCATCCAGTCGAAGAAGGTCGTCATCCTCGGTTACGGTTCGC
>FTAG01001799.1_pt1 | contig 10637 bp, 7 predicted proteins | sample 1638911 | NCBI WGS metagenome assembly FTAG01 (sample SAMEA3914813, study PRJEB12502) | metagenome | biome: forest; material: soil | place: Canada | collected 2011-07-07 | depth 0.3 m
ATATAAGGTAGGCAGCCCGCGAGCCTCCGGGGCTCGAAGCTCCGCGACGGGCTTTCCGCGTTTCGTGATCACAACTTTCTGCAGCCGCCCCGAGCAGACCTGGTCCACTAGCGCCAGGCATCCTGCCCTGAACGCTGTGGCGGATATGGTGAGCACGGGGTCCATGATGGGCTTCCGGGCTGTTCGGATAGGCTAGCAGCATTCGGGTTCGGCCGCAGTGACCCCACCTACCTTATCAGCGTTTACAAGCTCCGGCGGAGTGTGCTTTCCCTGCGGCAATGGCGCGCGCGTGATGATGCGTCATGCCGGAGGATCTATGCCAGACAACGCCGCGCCCGCTCAGGATTCCGCCCCGCCGCACGGGCCCCTGCCGCCGGGCTGGCCGGCCATGTCGATCGCCGAGGCCCATGCGCTGCTCACCGCGCCGGGTTCGCCGTTCGAGATGGAGACGATGACCATCCGCGGGATCGAGACCCGGGTGTGGAAGAATGCGCCGCCGTCGCTGCGCGCCGAGGCCGAAAGCGCCACGCAATGGCCCAAGGACCGCATCTTCCTGGTCTACGAGGACGAGCGGGTGTCGTTCGACGCCTTCCACCGCGCCGTCTCGGTGCTGATGCGCGAGTTCGCCGCCCAGGGGGTGAAGAAGGGCGACCGGATCGCCCTGGTCATGCGCAACCTGCCGGAATGGCCGGTGGTGTTCTACGCCGCCGTGTCGCTGGGCGCGATCTGCACGCCGCTGAACGCCTGGTGGACGGGGCCGGAACTCGAATACGGCCTGACCGATTCGGGCTCCAAGATTCTGGTCGCCGACGCCGAACGCTATGCGCGCATCGTCGAGCACCTGCCGAACTGCCCCGACCTGACCCATGTCTACGTCTCGCGCACCAGCGAAGAGATCGCCCATCCCAAGGTGAAGACCCTCGAGAGCGTGATCGGCCGGCCGGACGCCTACGCCGAACTGCCGGACCAGCCCTTCCTCGACGCGGATGTCGGGCCCGAGGACCTGGCGACGATCTTCTACACCTCCGGCACCACCGGAAAGCCCAAGGGCGCGCTGGCCACCCACCGCAACATCGTCTCCAACGTCGGCGCCGCCGGCATCGGCGGGGCGCGGGCCTATCTGCGCCGGGGCGAGCCCGTACCGGCGCCCGATCCCGCCGTCCAGCGCTCGACCCTGTTGTCGGTGCCGTTCTTCCACGCCACCGGCTGCTTCGCCATCCTGTCGCCCGTGCTGGTGGCGGGCGGCAAGATCGTGATGATGTACAAGTGGGATCCGATCCGCGCCTTCGAACTGATCGAGCGCGAGCGGATCAGCATGGCCGGCGGCGTGCCGACCATCGCCTGGCAGCTGATCGAGCACCCTGAGCGGCACAGGTTCGACCTGTCGTCGCTGGAAGCGGTGTCCTACGGCGGCGCGCCCTCGGCGCCGGAGCTGGTGCGCAAGATCGTCGAGACCTTCCCCAAGTCCGCCCCCGGCAACGGCTGGGGCATGACCGAGACCTCGGCCAGCTTCACCGGCAATTCCGCCGAGGACTACGTCAACCGGCCCGACAGCTGCGGCCCGGCCGTGCCGGTCTGCGACATGAAGATCTGCGATCCGGCCGACGTCACCGGCAAGCCCTTGCCGACCGGGACGGTGGGCGAGCTCTGGGGCAAGGGCCCCAATGTGGTGGTCGGCTACTGGAACAAGCCCGAGGCCACCGCCCAGACCTTCGTCGACGGCTGGGTCCGCACCGGCGACCTCGCCCGCATCGACGAGGAGGGCTTCTGCTTCATCATCGACCGGGCCAAGGACATGCTGATCCGCGGCGGCGAGAACATCTACTGCGTCGAGGTCGAGAGCGCCCTCTACGAGCATCCGGCGGTGATGGACGCCGCCATCGTCGGCATCCCGCACAAGACCCTGGGCGAGGAGCCCGGCGCGGTGGTCACCCTGAAGCCGGGCGGCCACGCCACCGAGGAGGAGCTGCGCAAGTTCGTCGCCGAACGCCTGGCCGCCTTCAAGGTGCCGATCAAGGTGGTGTTCTGGCCCGAAACCCTGCCGCGCAACGCCAACGGCAAAATCCTCAAGAACGAACTGAAGAAGGTGTTTGCGGAGGGGTAGTCACTTCCTCTCCCTCATTTTGTCGTCATCCCGGAAAGCGCGCAGCGCTTATCCGGGACCCACCCAGTGCGACGACGATTGAAGCCGCCGAAGCTCCGCAGTGAAACACCTGGAGCTGCTGGATCCCGGACAAGGCCTGCGGCCTTTCCGGGATGACGACAAAACAAGAGGAGAGCAGCTGCCTTCGCTGTTCTACCAGGCCCGGCGCCAGCGGTAGTGGCGCGGATAGTAGTAGTAGGGGTAGGCCGAGGGGCCGAGCACGAGGACGCCCGGAGGCGGCGCGGAGCCGTAGTAGGCCGGCCCCAGCACATAGCCGGGCGGCGGGGGCGGAGGCGGGGGCGCGTCCGATCCATAGCTGTAGTTCGGCGGCGGCGGCGGGCCGTTGGGGCCGTCGTCATAGCCTTCCTGTCCATCGTTGGGCGCATAGCCGCCCTGTTGATACCCGCCCTGGGCGTATCCACCCTGGGGCTGCTGGGGGTAGCCCCCCTGCGAATAGCCCTGAGGGGGCGGAGGTCCATAGCCCTGCGGCGGGGCGTAGCCGCCGTTGGGGCCGTAGCCGGGCGGCGGCGGGGGCGGCGCATTGGCCGGGTAGGCGTCCTGCGGATAGTTGGGGGCGTAGCCCTGCTGCGGCGGGGGAGGGGGCGGAGCCGGCTGGCAGCCGGCGCTGTTGCCGACCGCGGCGCCGACCGCCGCGCCCAGCAGGCCGCCGAGGATCGAGCCGTCGGTGCGGTGTCCGTGCGCCGCGACCTGCGAGCCGGCCACCGCGCCGACCGTGCCGCCGACCACCGCGCCTGCTACGGTCGAGCCGCCGCAGTTGGTGGCGTGCCACTGGCCGTTCTGGTCGTAATAGCCGTTGGGCGAACCTTGCGCCGCGGCCGCGCCCGGCAGGGCCGCTGCGCCGAGGCCGAGGAGAACCGAGGCGGCGAACGCCCCCCGAAGCACTGTTGAAGCGAGCACTGCTGAAGCGGTCATGCCTCGATGTCCTTCCGTTCAGGCCGGGATCGGCCCTGGGTTATACGATAGATCGGGATTCAGCGGCAGACCTGGACTTCGCGCGTCGCCCGATAGCCACGGTCGTCGCGATAGCTTTCCTGGCGCCAGCCGCACCGGTTCGGGCCATAGCCGTCATGATAGCGGTTGGCCGCCGGATCGTAGTAGCGCTCGTCGTAGACGCGCTGGATCTGGCCGCGGTCGCAGTGGACGCGCGACACATTGTTGCCGATCGCCGCGCCGGCGACGCCGCCGATCAGGGCCCCCGTGCCGCTGTGGCTGATGGCGCCGCCGGCCAGGGCGCCGAGAAGGCCGCCGGCGATCGTGCCGCCGACCTTCTTATGGTGCGCATAGGCTTCGCAGCGTGAGGTATAGGCTGAGGCGAGATTGGGAACCGCAGCGGTGGTCGCCAGGGTGGCGATGGCGCCGGCGGCAAGGATGAGTTTACGCATGGTCAGCCCCTTGAGCTTGTCGCGGCGAGGCGTCGGAGGCGACATCGCAGCGTATGATAGGTGTATGGCGTGGTCAGTCTGAACCGTTGTTGAGCATGCCGTTCATCTTCGTTCATCTCCGGCAGGCTCCCCGGGCACGGTCAAGCTTCAACGTGCGGATAGCGGGTTTGGTTGCAAACGTGAAATGTTGAGCGCGCCCCAAAGATACCGGATCGAGCGGGTGGGAGCCCAGGGTGACGGCCTCGCCGTGGACGCGGCCGGTCGCCGGTTCTTCGCCCCGCTGACCCTGCCGGGCGAGGCGATCGAGGCCCGCACGGCCGGCGACCGGGTCGAAGAGGTGCAAGTACTGGAGCCCAGCGCCGAGCGCGTCGATCCGCCCTGTCCCCACTTCGGCGCCTGCGGCGGCTGCGCCCTGCAGCACTGGGCGCCGGCGCCCTACGCCGCCTGGAAGGCCGACCTGGTCCGCGAGGCCCTGGCCCGCGAGCGGATCGAGACCGAGATCCTGCCCGCCTTCACTGTCGCGCCCGGCAGCCGGCGGCGGGTGGCGCTGCACGCGCGTAAGCGCGGCCGCGAGGTGGTGCTGGGGTTCAAGGGGCGCCGGTCGTGGACGGTGGAGGCGATCTCGACCTGCGTGATCGCCGATCCGCATATCGTCGCCACCCTGCCGGCCTTGAGGCGCCTGGCCGCGCCCTTCTTCGAACATCCCAAGTCCGCCCCGACCCTGCACGTGACGGTCACCGCGACCGGCCTCGACGTGGACGTGACCGGGGTCGAGGCGCGGGGCGGGGGCCTGTCCGCCGACGCCCGGGTGCGGGCGGCCGAGGCCGCCGGCGCCGCCGACCTGGCGCGGCTGACCCTGGCCGGGGAGATGCTCTACCAGGCCCGCCTGCCCATGGTCCGTTTCGGCCCGGCGGCGGTGGGCCTGCCGCCCGGCGGCTTCCTGCAGGCCGCGGTCGAGGCCGAGCGGGTGATGGCCACGGCGGTGGTCGAGGCCGCCGCCGGCGCCGCGCGGGTGGCCGACCTGTTCTGCGGCGCGGGCGCCTTCACCTTCCCGCTGGCCGAGCGTTCGGGCGTGCTGGCGCTCGACGCCTCGCGCGAGGCGATCGCCGCCCTCGCCGGCGGACGGGCCACGCCTGGGCTGAAGGCGATCGAGGCCGAGGCGCGCGACCTCTATCGCCGGCCGCTGCTGGCCGTCGAGATGAAGCGGCTGGGCGCGGTGGTGTTCGACCCGCCGCGCGCCGGCGCCCTGGAGCAGGCGCGCGAGATCGCCGCGTCGGCGGTTCCGCTCGCCGTCGGCGTTTCCTGCAATCCGCAGACCTTCGCCCGTGATGCGGCTGTGCTGATCGCCGGCGGTTTCCGGCTCGAGAGCGTCCTGCCGGTCGACCAGTTCCTGTGGTCGGCGCATGTGGAGCTGGTGGGCGTGTTCGGGCGCTAGGCTGTATTGGCGCTGAACATTACCAAGACGTCATTGGCGCGGGCGCCGGGCTTGCGCCACCCTGCCGGCTCCACGGAAAAGGGAGGCGCCCCATGCGCAGGATCCTGTTCGCCGCCGCCACTGTCGCCGCGGTCGTCCTCACCGCGACCGCGCCGGCCTTCGCCGACACGCTGCAGGAGGTGGTCGCCCACGGCATCGTCCTCACCGTCCAGGGGATGGACATCGACGTGGTCTACACGCCCGACGGCAAGTTCACCGCCATGGGCGGCCAGGTGACCGGAACCTGGCGGATCGACGGCGACAAGTTCTGCACCACCTCGAACTTCCAGTCGGACGAGACCTGCACCGTCTATCCCGCCGGCAAGAAATCCGGCGACAGCTTCGACCTGACCACCCCGCAGGGGTCGGTGACGATCAGGATCAAGTAAAAACGCCGGTCAGTTCCGAGGCGCCGGGCGGGGCGATGGCGACTGGCTAGGCGCCGGGCCGGATAGACGGCCGCCAGGCGATGGGGTGGTGTTCCCCTCCGCGGCGATCCGGATCAGATAGGCGGACGCCCGTCGCGCAGCTGGGCGCCGTAGGTGTTTTCAGGGGGGAGGCGCCGATGCGCGCATTGCTGGCTGCGGCCTGGGTTTCCGTATTGGTCATCGGCGTGGGGCAGGCCCGCGCTGCGCCGCCGCCGACCATCGACCAGTCGCTCGACATGCAGACGGTGAGCGCGCCGAAGCTGTCGCCCGACGGCAGGCATGTGGTCTACGAGCAAAGCCGCACCAACTGGGACGCCAACAGCTTCGACACCGACCTGTGGCTGGCGGATGTCGGCACCGGCGAGCGTCACCGGCTGTCGGGCGGAGCCAAGTCCAGCCGCGACGCCGCCTGGTCGCCGGACGGCCGCTGGATCGCCTTCCTGTCCGACCGTCCGCCCGCCTTGCCGGACAGCCCGGCCGACAAGACCCAGCTCTATGTGATGCCGGCCGGCGGCGGCGAGGCGCAGCAGGTCACCCGCTTCGAGAAGGGCGTGCACGCCTACCAGTGGGCGCCCGATGGCGCCCACATCGCCGTCTCGGCCGAAAGCCCCGAGCCCAAGGCGATGAAGGATCGCAAGGACAGCTTCGGCGACTACCAGGTCTTCCACGCCGACTACGCCATGGTGCATCTGTGGCTGGTGACGCTGAGCCCGCCCGACGCGGCCGGCCGCACCCCGCCGCCCGCCGAGCCGAGGCTGCTGACCCCGGGCGACACCTTCAGCGTCGGCTCCGGATTCTCCAGCGCCAACGCCTTCTCCTTCTCGCCGGACGGGCGGACCATCGCCTTCAGCGCCCAGCGCGACCCGGACCTGATCTCCAACGGTACCGCCAACATCTACACCGTGGGTGTCGAGGGCGGGGTGGTGAAGCCGCTCGTGGTCGGCGGCGGACCCAGCCAGAACCCCCAGTGGTCGCCCGACGGGACCGAGATCGCCTATGAGACCCAGGCCGGCTCCAAATACTACTTCTATTCCAACCTGAAGATCGCTGTGGTGAGCCGCGATGGCGGCACGGCGCGCATCGTCGATCCGGCCTTCGACGAGGACGCCCACCTGCTGAAATGGGGTCCGGGCGGAATCTATTTCGAAGCCCTGCAGAAGACCGACGCCGGCCTGTTCGTCGCCGATCCCAAGACCGCCACGACGCGCAGGATCAACCTGCCGGGCGAGACGGAGAGCCAGCGCTTCTCGTTCTCCCGCGGCTTCGACAAGGCCGCCTTCGTCGGCGCCGCCGCCAACCGCTATCCTGAGATCTATGTCGCCAGCCTGGACAAGCCCGAGCCGGTCCAGGTGACCCACACCGGCGAGCAGGCCGCGCCCTTCACCACCGCGACGCGCGAACTGGTGCAGTGGAAGTCCGGCGACGGGGCGGACGTCGAAGGGGTGCTCTACAAGCCCAGGGACTTCGATCCGAAGAAGACCTACCCGCTGCTGGTGGTGATCCACGGCGGTCCTACCGGCGTCGACACGCCGAATGTCACGCCCGACCGCTACTATCCGGTCGAACGGTTCGTGGCCAAGGGCGCGCTGGTGCTGAAGCCGAACTATCGCGGTTCGGCCGGTTACGGCGCCGCGTTCCGGGCGTTGAACGTGAAGAACCTCGGCGTCGGCGACTATGCCGACGTGATCTCGGGCGTCGACGCCCTGATCGCCAAGGGCTTCGTCGACAAGACCCGGGTCGGCTCCATGGGCTGGAGCGAGGGCGGCTATATCTCGGCCTTCATCACCACCTCCAGCGATCGGTTCAAGGCGGTGTCGGTGGGAGCGGGGATCTCGGACTGGATGACCTACTACGCCAACACCGACATCACCCCGTTCACGCCGCAGTACCTGCACGGCACGCCGTGGGACGATCCTGAGGTCTACAGGAAGACCTCGCCGATCAGCTATATCGCCAAGGCGAAGACCCCGACGCTGATCCAGCACGGCAGCCTCGACAAGCGGGTGCCGATCGCCAACGGCTTCGAGTTGCGCCAGGCGCTGGAGGACCACGGCGTGCCGGTGAAGATGGTGATCTACGACGGCTTTGGCCACCCCATCAACAAACCCAAGCAACAGCGCGCGGTGATGGAGGAAAACGAGGCCTGGTTCTCGCACTACATCTGGGGCGAGCCGCTCCCGGCCGCGCTGACACCAAGGCCGAAGGTGGAGAAGGCGGCGGCGGGGAACTGAGCTGATTCCTTCTCCCCTCGCGGGAGAAGGAGGGGCCCAGCCGCAGGCTGGGAGGATGAGGGGCCGCGCGACGGTGGGCGCTGCTTGATCACGCGGCTGAAACGGTGGTGCGGCCCCTCACCCTCCCGTGCTCCGCACGGGCCCCTCCCTCTCCCGCGAGGGGAGAGGGGTTTGGTGCTCACCCAAACAGATCGAGCTGCGCCTTCGCCACTTGCGGGACCTTGAACAAGTCCAGCCGCTGGCGGGCGTGGGTCTGGTTCAGGCCGAGCCTGGCGCAGGCGACCTGGAAGCGGCGCGAGAGCAGGTCGGCGATCGGGCCCTGGCCGCGCATGCGCTGGCCCCACACCGCGTCATAGTCCTTGCCGCCGCGCATCTGGCGCACCAGCGACATCACCTTCCTGGCCGCGTCGGGCCGTTCGGCCTCGAGCCATTCGCGGAACAGGTCCTTGATCTCCAAGGGCAGGCGCAGGACCACGAACATGGCCTCGGTGGCCCCGGCCTCGGCCGCCCGTTCCAGCACCCGCTCCATCTCATGATCGTTGAGGCCGGGGATGGCCGGGGCGAAGCCGACGCCGGTGGGCACGCCGGCGGCGGCCAGGGCGCGGATCGCCCAGATCCGCTTCTCGGGCGTCGAGGCCCTGGGCTCCATCGCCCGCGCCAGCGCGCGGTCGAGCGTGGTGACCGAGACGAAGGCCTTCACCAGGCCGCGCTCGGCCATCGGCCCCAGGATGTCGAGGTCGCGCACGATCAGCGCCGACTTGGTGATCAAACTGGCCGGGTGGTTGAAGCGGTCCAGCACCTGCAGCACGCTGCGGGTGATGCCCAGCTTGCGCTCGGTGGGCTGGTAGGGATCGGTGTTGCCGCCGATGTGCACCCGGTCGACCACATAGGATTTCTTCGACAGCTCCCGTTCGAGCAGGCGCGCCGCCTCGGGCTTGAAGAATAGCTTGCTCTCGAAGTCGATGCCCGGCGACAGGCCCATATAGGCGTGGGCCGGGCGGGCGTAGCAATAGATGCAGCCGTGCTCGCAGCCGCGATAGGGGTTGATCGAGCGGTCGAAGCCGATGTCCGGGCTGTCGTTGCGCGACAGGATCGTCCGCGCCTTCTCGGCGGTCAGCTCGGTGCGCAGCGGCCGGGGCGGCGCGTCCTCGCCGGTCCAGCCGTCGTCGAACGCCTCGCTGGCGAACCGCTCATACCGGCCCGCCGCATTGCTCACCGCGCCGCGTCCGTGCGCTTCGACGCCGGTTTTGTGAGGGGTACGCGCCATGGAGTGACGGTACGCCCGGGATTAGAACATAACAAGAACAAACCCCCCCATTGCACACCTGAATCCGTCATGCCCGGACTTGTTCCGGGCATCCATGGCGCAACCTCGAGCAGCCGCGCAGCGCAGGGCCCATTACTCGAGTCTGCGACGATCTGAATCGGCGGACACGGCGCGCCATGGATGCCCGGAACAAGTCCGGGCATGACGGAAATGCGGAGAGTAGAGGGAAGCAGCCCCCTAAGGATCCACCGTCACCGATCTTGCGCCCGAGGCCAGGGCGGCGAGGGAGGGGCAGTCCTGGCCGGCCATCTGGCGGTAGATCCAGTAGTTGGAGACCACGCGCTGGACGAACTCGCGGGTCTGGCCGCCGGGCATGCTCTCGAACACCAGGAGGGAGTCGGCCTCGGGCTCCATCTGCTTGGCGGTCTTCATGATCGTCCCCGGGCCGGAGTTGTAGGCGGCGACGGCGCGCAGCACGTCGCCCTGCACCAGGGTCAGCAGCTTGACCACATAGTCCTGCCCGACCCGGAGGTTGAACGCGGGATCGGCCAGCGGGCTGGGGTCCCGGGCCAGCTTGTCGTCGCCCACCACCCGCGCGGCGGTGGCCGGGGTCAGCTGCATCAGGCCGAAGGCGTTGGCGTTCGAGGTCGCGGTGGCGCGGAAGCCGCTCTCCTGGCGGACGATGGCGTAGACCAGGGCCCGGTCCAGGGTGAAGCCGCCGGTGGGCTGCAGGTCCGGGGTCGGGAACTGGCCCAGGTCGAAGCGGCTGCGGCCCGAGCGGGTCAGGTCGGCCGAAGAGGTGAGGGGCGTGTTCAGCGCCAGGCCGAGCGAGATCCACTGCTTGCGCGCCTCGGCCGAGCCGGCGTTCATCAGCGCGGTGCGCAGCTCCTGGCCCGCCTCATAGCGCAGCCCGATCTGGGCCAGGGCGGCGGCCCGGTGGGCGCGCTTGTCGCTCTTCACCAGCCGGCCGAGACCCGAGACCAGGGCGATCGCGGCGACGGTGTTGGAGTTGTCGGCGGGCGCCTCGCCCATGTCGAAGCCGCCGGCCGAGATGGCCGGCTCCAGCCCCAGCTGCCGTTCGGCGATCAGGCCGTAGAAGGTGTAGGGCGTGCGGGCGGCGATCTGCAGCAGGGCCGGCGCGCGCTCGGGCTCGCCCATCGCCACCGCCGCCCGCGCGGCCCAGAAGGCGGCGGCCGAACGCACCCATTCGCTCTGGGTCTGGTCCTCGGCCAGCGACGACAGCCGCGCCTCGGCGACCTCGTACTTCTTCATGCGGAAGGCGGCGAGGCCGGCGACCCAGCGCTCGCCGGCCGCGGTGGCCAGGCTGTAGCCCTGTTCGAGATCGCCGCCGTAATAGGCCTCCTTGGCCGCCTGCAGGCGCGGATCGACCTTGGTGGTCGGGGCCTTCAGGTCGAGCTTCTCGGCCGCCGCCTCCACCCGCGCCCATGACGGGGCGTTGGGGTCGGGCGTGTCGACCGCGTCGGTGTCGGGCGCCGGCAGGTCGGCCATGCCTGGGGCCTTCTTGCGGGCCAGGGTGTAGATCCGGTCGGCGCCCGGCTGGTCGTGGTACTTCTTCAGCCAGGCCCTGAGTTCTTCGTAGGTGGCCGGATAGTCGGCGTGCATCAGCTTCATCAGCTGCAGCCGGCCGAGCAGGCATTCGTCGTCGACCTTGTCGGCCACGCCCCGGATCG